>Ga0299912_10004724_pt1 | contig 11173 bp, 9 predicted proteins | sample RVTome_2_FD_207667 | JGI IMG/M metagenome (GOLD analysis project Ga0299912, IMG submission 207667) | Soil microbial communities from uranium-contaminated site in the Upper Colorado River Basin, Wyoming, United States - RVT95D214 (version 2) ... | reverse complement strand
CCAGGTCTTCCAGGACGGCTATCCCAGGTTTCTCGATGAAGCCATGAGCGGTCCCCGCGTGCTGGTATTCGTTGAACCGCAGCACATCTGGATCAAAGGTAAGTTCGTCGCCCCGCTGGAGAGCCGCAACGACCTGCGTAGCAGCATACTCCTCCAGTTTATCAAGGAAGCCAAAGCCAGCTCCGATATCAAGCTGGCATAGGTCACCCCACCATTCACCATTCACTAATCACTAATTACTCGTTACTTACCGTCTTCGCCTGATGTGCTTTGACTGTCTGGTGCTGCACCTGTTGCAAATTGAACAAAAGTGGCATTTGTGCAATGGTACTCACTCACCACACTCATGCGACGGATTGCACCTTCTAGCTCGCTTCTGGTGTCGTCAAACTAGTATATACCCAAATGTCTTCTTGCTCTGTAAGCGCCTAGGTTTTGAAGGCTCAGGCTCGATCTTCTGTCTAATTCGGTGTACCAATTGATCAACCATAGCGTCAGATATGCCACCTGGATCCTTTGCTTCAAGCCAAACAGCAGGTATTATCTCATCGCGAGAACAAACCTGCCCCGCTTTACGGTAAAGTAGCCACATGAACGTATACTCTTTCTTCGAGAAAGCCACTGGCTTTCCATCTATCCAGACTTCTTTACTCTTATCATCGATTCTTAGCCACGCAATCTTCTTTCTATCGCCTGATGCCTCTAAACTGTCATCTGGCAAAGTCTCGCCAGACTGCTTAAAGCGCAAAGTCACCCGTGCCTCACCGGAGATGATCGCCAATCCGATGACTGAATCATGCTTCAACTTGAATAACTTGCTCGATTCAATCCTTCGGCCATCGATCTCAGTCCCATTTTTGCTGTTTAAATCACATAGCATGAAGTCGTCGCCTACCTGTTTGACTTCAGCGTGCTTTCTAGACACGTAATCATCGTTTATTAAAACATCCGGGTTACTATCGGGGCTATTTCTGCCGATGACTGAACCGCCGGCCTCCAGTACAAAGAGCTTGCCAATATCAGCATTAGCCCCCTTCTCGATTACCAGGAACGCCATATCATTAATTCCTAACTGAATTTTAAGTTAAATATTAGTTCTTCGTAAGCTTACCGTCAAGCGAGATGACTGGATATCTAGTAAGATCAGAGTGGACTTAAGAGATGTTAGCTATAAAACAGATTTGGCTAGTTCTTCAGCGCAGTTTGTTGCATCAATACCATTATGTAGAGGCTGTCAACAGGCAGTTCGAATATGAGCCTGCTGCGCAACTCAGTGTGGGAGCATTTATTATTCCATCACACTGTAGTAAACTTGTTATCATGTGGAATAAATAGTCAAGATGGTCTAATCAGACACAATACCTTATCTAAAGGCTAAAACTTATGACAAGACCAGAAGGGGTCAAAATTGAATACTGTCCCAACTGTAAGGAAAGGTCTCTTTTCTGGAACAGGACAACACAGACTTGGGAGTGTTTGAACAGGAAGTGTCGAAGTCAGTTCATTCAAAATCAACCAGCTACCCATAAGATATCTTTCAACGCCCCATTATGGCTAGTGAACATCCTAGAAAGCAAAAGGCTATGGAAACTTCTCATGTGTGTCGTCGTCATATGGTGGTGCTGGACAGCAATTCAGTATTCGGGAAATAGCCTCGGACTAGCAATTGGACTCGCTTTCCCCATTCTGTTGTTATACATCATCAAGCTACTCCTCAGGAAGTTCCTCGACAACTATAAAACCCTCGCAGCGCAGCACCGCATATCCCAAGTCTTTTATTCCATCCGAAAATCGTCATTCCTGCGTTTTGTGGTTATACTCGCCACTATAGCCCTCCTGGTGACCACTATCTGGGGCATGATTAGCTTCATATACAGACTCGCGCACAGTGCGTCATTGGTTTATCTGTTTAATATGCTAGTCCTCATCATCGCGCAGATATGGCTCCTTAGTTGGTTATGCGGGACACTGAAACATTCCAGACAGATATCGAGCAAACCTAAATTCGCCGTCGTGTTTTGGTCGCTCTCTGCAGTTTCTATTTTCTGCGCTTTTGTTGGCATCTCACCGTTTTCAGAAATAAAGGACACAGCCGTAGCCTCAATATCAAACTGGTGGGAGCAAACAACAATAGCCTCACAACCAATAGAGCCGCCAATAGAAGAAAGAAAACCACAACCAACTATACCTCAACCAACTATACCCCCATCGATTACCATACCAGAGCCAAAATTGCTAGACCCAACTTGGAGTCAATTATTAGCATTCCTTAAGACAGACAATACTGATGCACATCCATATACTTATCCTACCTTTGTTTGTGCGGACTTTGCCGAAATGCTACAGGATAATGCGCATAAGGCAGGATGGAGATGCGCAGTCGTACATGTTAAGTTGAGCGGATATCCCGATTTTTATGATTATGGCATCCCCTCAAATACGGGACACGACTGTAATGCTTTTGATACCATGGATAGAGGATTGGTGTATATTGACTGCACAAGAGCTGCACAGAGCCGGGGGCCAGCTAATCAAGATAACATCGTAGATATCCAAGTTGGTAAAGCGTATGTCCCTCGAGCCCTGTTTCCCACTTCTGGATGGTATTCGTCTTCTCTAAGTATGGGTACTGTGGTCGGCATTAGCGATCCACAATGGTAAATATAGTGCGATTATATTGTGTAAATGGTAAGGCATTTGATGGTTATTCAGGAAGTTTCGCAACAGGTTCAAATAGCTTCCATTGCCCAAAGCTATTGTTGTATAATGCCTCCATCGAGATTAACACATGCAAAAGAAGTTCACTTAACTGATAATGCAAGTAGGTAGATCAATCCGCGTCAATCTCCTCTGGCTATAGAGAAAAAGGTGAGATTTATGATAGATGTGGTGCACGATAGGTAGAAGACAGTGTTGCTTGAAGAAGGCCGAATAATCCGTGATGTGTATGAGATAGACCGATTTCTAGGTGAAGGAGCTTTCGCAGAGGTGTATCGTGTTAAGCACAAATTCCTCGGCCGCCAAGCCATGAAGGTCTTCAAATCACCTAGTTTGTCTTTGCAGGAAGTAGAGCAAAAGCTCGGGGAAGCCGTCATATTATCGAGAATCGGTCACCCTAATATAATCCGTGTTTTCGATGCGGGTATTTTGGACACCAAGGCTGGGAACTGTGGTTATTTTACAATGGAATATGTCGCCGGAGGCAATTTGGAGACTTTTTGGCAATCTCATAAGTCCAGTTTAATTCCTATCTCTGATACCATGGAGATTGTTAAGCAGGTTTGTACGGGTTTGGCTGTTGCACATGCTGAGCAACCACCAGTTGTTCACCGTGACATAAAACCGCAAAACATATTGGTAGGTTATGATCCTGGTGGCCTACGAATTCGAATAGCTGATTTCGGTTTAGCCAAACATGTAAATCCACTTACCTTACTGGCAAGCGCGGCAGGAACTCCCGCATTCAAGCCTCCTGAGTTCGTGACGAATTATGACTCCTGCGCTGGAGACGTCTGGGCTATTGGGGTTACACTTTATCTTCTGTTGACTGATCGTCTGCCCTTTCCAGTATTGGATTTGATAGATTTCTCAACCGGAAAATGCTGGAGTCGCCCGTTGATACCAGCAAGCCGTTTCAATGTTCAAGCGAATGCGCAGTTAGATTCTATTCTTGCACGTGCCTTAGCGTTAAAATCGCTTGATCGTTATCCTAATGCTATGACTATGTTGTGTGACTTGACTTCGTGGAAAGCGGGAGAAACGCAAGACCTCAGCGACAGGGATTCAAGCGCGGACGAGCATAAAAGTGCACTACACTCTCAACTTAGAAGTGGCAGCCCATCGGCAGAAAAACTCCTTAAGAATGCACTAGAGCTATCTCATGATACTAGTCGCCTAATGGAAGCTGCTGATCTTATGGAAGAGGCTCTAACCAACTCCCCTGAATTGCGGGAGGAGTATGAATATCAGTTAAAACTGTGGCGCCGAGGAATCATGTTGTAGACAATCTCAATCAAATCAGGATGAGGCAGGGAAATGAGCCAACATCACCTGGGATCAGAACAGAATATCGGGAGCGTTGAGGATAAGCTCCTGTTGGAAATGGCGCGCCCTGACATTTATCGTATCAATGCTTTCCGCATATTGGAGGTCCCTGTAAACGCATCAGCAAAAGAAATTTCCGTACAAGTACGGAAGCTTGATCTCACAGAGAAACTGGGCAACGTTGAGGGGATGGAGAGGGGCATTCTACCGCTGAATCCACCACCCGATGGTGAAACCAGGCGAGCTGCAGCACAGCGGTTAAGCGATCCAGAATCACGCCTTGTCGACGAAATGTTCTGGTTCTGGCCATTTAGTCTTGGCACACCTGCAGCTATGGACGAGGCACTAGACGTATTGAAACATGGCAACTTACAGAATGTGGTTGCAATCTGGGGTCAACGTGAGATGCAAGGCAGCGAAGCAAACGTATCGATGCACAACCTAGCCATATTATATCATCTCCTTGCTTTGGACCTGGAACAAATTCTGGTAAAGAGAAAACTCACATTAGAGCAAACAAAACAGAAATGGGAATATTGGAAAGCAGCCCTGGACAGGTGGCGGATTTTAGTGGATTATGATGGCTTTTGGAAGCGGTTGACTGAGCGGGTTCTTGAACTCGATGATCCCAGACTCACATCAGGCACTGTGAAGAGGATACGGGAAGGGTTACCTTCCGCCTTACTCTCGATAAATGCCGCCCTTGCTTTCCGAGCTGCAAAAAGTAGTAATCGAGATGAAGCCTGGTCTCAAACCGGCCTGATGCGCAATTCTGGTTTCGGAAATGTCGTTTTTGATAAGGTGATAAGCAAGGCAGCGACCCCGATACGCGAACAGATCAAGATAATTTGTGCAAATGCGGAACAAGAGACTGCTAAAAACCCGGAGCAGGGAGAACAAGTGGCACACCAAGTTCTTGCACAGACTTCTCCCTTGCTAATGACTATTGATACGCTTCTGCCGGCGAAACATTCAATACTGGAAGCTGCACATGATGAAGTGGCATTGTGTATTCTGGGATCCATGATTGCCTTTGGTAATAAGACTGAAAACCTAACACCATTACCACAAATGTTGTCCCAGGCAACGCAAATCGCAGCAAGTGAATCAATTCGGCAACGCATCAACGAAAACATTGAGACTGTAAAAACCAATTTGGAATATGCCAGGGATTATACTATGTGTTGGTTCTGCAAAGAACGTCCCGGCGATGATAGAGCAGTCCACGAGGTAAAAATGTATGGTGATGTTCATCGTGTTGGTAACCAAGTTCAATACCGAACTCTAAAATTGCCAGTTCCAAGATGTGGAAAATGCGAATCAGCTCACAATAAACATCGATCCATGTCATTGATTTTTATGGCATTGGGAGGGGTGGTTGGCTTTGGAGGATGTATCGTGGGAAATACGGGGGGAGAATTTTGGCTAATACCTATCTTGGCTGGCATCGGCTATGTGATTGGCTGGATTCTGGGTCGACTTTTCACAATAGGATTCAAGCCCGAATCATTCGGCAATCAATTTCCTATGGTAAAAAAGGGCGAATTAGAAGGCTGGACAGTGGGAGAAAAACCGGAGGGCGTTCAATAAAGCAAGAGGAAAGGCAAGCATGCTAGAGAGTTTAAGGCAACTTTCATACCCGAAGTCATTCCGAATCGATGATCGTGGTTGGCCAGATTTGTCAGAATTGTTTGCCAGCTTAAACAGCTTACTTAACAGTAAGGATAAGCAACCTGTGACTGATGACAATAAACAAGGAGAATTATTGAAATTGGTGGGGGAGATAGGGACAATTATATGGCGGCTACAGAAAAGGACTGTTGCAGAAATCGAACCTCCTGAAAAGGTCAGGCGTATCTCCAGGGATGTTGAGGCAGCTACCGATATATTTTGCCAGGGAGATGTTGAAATCAAAGACCACACCGGCCAAGTTTACGATGGAGGCATGAGAATACGGGTCATTTCATTTCAACAGATGCCTGGTTTGTTGCAAGATCAGATTATTGACACCATAAAGCCTACTATCTACTACAAGGGCAAGATGATACGTATGGGTGAGGTGATAGTAGGCACCCCAGAAAAAGAAACATGACCACGTATGTTACCAGAACGTCCAATGCACTTATCTTATTAATTAGTGAGGAGGCAGATAAATAATGGTAAGGACAACCATGGATTTCGGCATAGACCTGGGTACCACCAACAGCAGCATCGCTATTTTGAAAGGCACTGACCCTTATGTATTCAAGAACAATGATGAGATGGAACACACACCGTCGGCTGTTTGGATCGACGGCAAGGGAGTGTATCACTATGGGCAGCTGGCAAAGAACCGCCGCGGACGCGGAGACGTAGATAACGTGAAAATTGAATTCAAGCGCCAGATGGGGACAGCTGAGGTTTATGATTTTCCAGCTAGCGGCAAGAAAATGAGACCTGAAGAATTATCCGCAGAGGTTCTAAAATCGTTAAAAGGTGATGTGCAGCAGCGCAGTGGAGAAGAAGTCATCGCCGCCGCTATCGGCGTACCAGCTATATTTGACCTCGCCGAGAACAAAGCAACTATGAAAGCGGCGGAATTGGCAGGATTATCCTATACTGTGCTCATTCAGGAACCTGTAGCTGCGGCAATGGCTTATGGCTTTCAGAGCGAGAGTGACCGCACCTTCTGGTTTGTCTATGACATGGGCGGCGGCACGTTCGACGCTGCCATAATCCACTGCCGTGACGGGCAAATAAGGGTAGTAGATCATGGAGGCGACCGCTTCCTGGGCGGGAAAGACATAGACTGGGCAATTGTTGACACCCTGCTAGCACCAGCGCTGAAAAAACAATACGCGCTCCCTGGTTTTACCCGCAGCAAAAAAAGGTGGGAAGGGATCTTCGCAATACTCAAACATGAAGCCGAGCTGGCAAAGATCAAGCTCTCTCAGAGCCAGTCAATACCGATAGAAATCCAAACAACACTCCAAGACGACAAGGGCAGCACAATCCACTTTGAATATGAGCTAAAGCGAAGCGATATCGAGCCCCTCATAGAGCCAGTGGTGATGAAATCTATTGATATCTGCAAGAAAGTGCTGGCAGAATCCAAATTATCACCTGAAAATATTGAAAAGATGATACTCGTGGGGGGACCCACGTTGACTCCGCTATTCCGCAAAAGGCTCAGTGATGAGCTCCATATTCCGCTTGAATTCAGTGTGGACCCATTGACTATTGTGGCTAGAGGAGCGGCGGTATTCGCCGGCACTCAGAGGGTTAAACCGATTAGCAGCAAGGCCTCACTTTCTCCTGGACAATACCTTGTGGACCTAGATTATAAACCAACAGGAACAGAGCTCGAACCGCTTATCGGCGGAAAGGTTGCCAGCAAAGATGGTAAAACATCAGGCGGCTTCACAATTGAGTTTGTTGAAGAGAAGACCCTTTGGACTAGTGGCAGGATTACGCTTGACGCTAACGGCACATTTGTTACCAATATTCGTGCTGACAAAGGGCGCCTCAACGAGTTCCTGATCCGCCTCCGCGATGAAAAAGGTACTCTCCATGAAACCGTACCGGACAGATTTACCTACAGAGTTGGTTTGACGATTTCGGATCAGCTCCTGCAAATATCAGTTGGCGTAGCACTGGCTAACGGTGAAGCGCATATTGTCATCGAGAAAGGCAGATCGTTGCCAGCGAAGAGTAGGAGGGAGACCTTCTATAGCACTGTAGCGGTTAAGAAAGGTGAATCAGGACGATTCCTCAAAATACCAATCCTCCAAGGAGAAAACACTAGGCGAGCTGAAAGCAACCTCAAGATCGGAGTAATAAGTGTAGAAGGAAGAGAGATGCACCGCGATCTACCTGTGGGCAGCGAGGTTGAGGTCATCATAGAAATTGACGAATCACAACAGGTGCATGTTACATCCTATGTTCCTATTCAAGATGAATATTACGAGGCAAACATCGACCTAACCAAGCCAGATGTGAGTACCAAGGAATTGACCGTCGACTTTGAGAAGGAAAAGGAACGTCTGGCAGAACTTAGGGAGAAAAGGCAGGCCATAAGAAACTCTAAGGCCGAACAGTTTTTAGAAGAGACCCAAGTAAACACGTGCATACATGATGTGGAAGAGAATCTCACTGTTACTGATAAAGACTCACGTCAGAGATGCCAGGAAGCGCTACTGAGATTAAAAGGTGCACTGGATCAGATTGAAGACGAGTTGATATGGCCAGCTCTTGTCTCTGAAGCCGAGAAATATATTGAGGATCGTCGGAATATAGTAAAGGAACACGGCAATCAGGCTGACCAGAACAGGTTCAGTTCTCTGGAAACTGAGATCAAAAAAGCCATTTATGCCCACGATGCAGACCTTCTTCGCCTGAAGCTGGCCGAACTATATGACTTAATGAGACCTATCGTAATGGAGCAGCCTTGGTTCTGGGTGACCTATTTCGACTATCTGGCAGATAAGCGTCAGCATATGACTGACCGCGTGCTGGCAGAAAGGCTGATTTCACAAGGACTGCGCGCCAGAGATGAAAATGACCTGGATGGGTTAAAGGAAGCAGTGCGCCAGTTGGTTGGCCTGCTTCCGCCCGACGAACAGGAGAATGCCAGGAGTTATGGCAGCACTATCATGAAGTTCAAGTAGCCTTGCTAGAGAAGGAGGCAAAAGTGTGTGCTAAATGGACACCACAGAAAGACATTTCTGCAGCTGATACTAGATCGAAGAACATAAGAGAAGGTGGCAGTTCTTTACCGTTGCTAGAGTCGGTAACACTTGCCCTGGCAGCATCATCGGCACGAAAAGGAAGATTCAAGGAGGCTGAAGATCTGCTTTCACCGCTTATCATGGAATCAGAATCACAGAATGATGCACTCGACTTGCTGGCAAAAGTGTATGCCCAACAAGGCAAAATCGAGGAAGCCCAGCACCTGTGGCAGCAGGCTCTAAAACACGATCCTGACAACAGGCTGTTTCAGGAGTCGCTGCAAGACTGCAAAGAGATCTTATCAAGAGGACCTGCATTAATTATATGGCAAACCATCAGACGGGTGGTGATAATATGCAGCATTGTCTTTATTGTGAGTACTTTAATTGCACTGACCCTTTATATGTCCATGGTGACAAGTTAGTATCTTTGTCGTAGTGCTCACAATGGGCTTGCAGCAATATTTCATGTGGAGGTTTAGTTACCTTGGGGACCGATTCTGACTTACGTTTCGACAGGAGCCGAGGGTGATACCAATACCTATCCAGACTTTTGGGGTATTGCTAGTAGCAATAGTGACACTGTGGCCTTTGATATTACTATTTACAGATACATGGTCACCTATCACTGTGCTATTGAACATAATTGTTAGCGCAGGCTTGCTCGTATTAGTCTGGCGTTTTTGCTCCAGTGAATACCTTTCTTTCTGGAACGGTTTGCACATAATATCTGCGAAGCTTTCGACTGGCTGTTTTAACCTGACAATCATATATCTGCTTCCCTTCTTGATAATCATCTACATTATTGGTCTTATTTTTGCTATCGAAGGCATATTCAGAGGGCGCTTATGTGCGCAGCAAAGATGGTTTAATCTGGTAAAAAAATTTATGTAGCGTCAGGAGTCCGGATAACAAAATGGGAAAGAAGTGCAAAAATTGCGGTTGGGATGGTAACCAACCAGATTGGAAATTATGCGGACGTTGTGGTCTTGATCCAGATGTCGCTTCCCAGCAACCAGCGGCCAAGAGCGAGCAGCCCCCACAGCTGCAAGATGAGCCAATCCTCACCTTAGACAAGAGTTACATTGATTTTGGTTCATTGGTGCCAGGAGCAACATTATCCAAAACATTCAATATCCGTAATGCAGGTGGAGGCGCCCTCGTAGGCAAAATCACATCTGCCGAACCTTGGATAGGGATATTTCCTGCTGCTGTAAATCTCAAGGAACCGACAGAGGAGATTCTGGTTACAATAGATACTTCTCTCGTGCCCCTCAATTTCAGGGGCAGCGGTTATATCGATATCCAGACCAGCGGCGGCAACGCACGCATTGAAGTCAAGGTAAACACACAGTTAAAGAGAAAATCCAAAAAAGGCTGGATCATTGCCGGCTCTATTATTGGCAGCATAGCTGCCATAATCCTGATGGTGGGAGTTTGTCCTTCATCTCCACCCCCTGTTCTGAATGTTAATACGAGTCCCATCTATTTCAACAACATCAAACCAGGGCTGGGTGATGCTGATTATCAAACCCTTACTATAGGCAATACAGGGGGCGAAAAGCTCACCGGCACTTTGACCACAAATGCAAATTGGCTGTGGCTAAGCCCTGTTCAAATAGAAATCGACAGCGGTGCAAATCAAAATGTTCGAATACATGCGAGTACTAGCGGGTTAACATCCGGGTCAAGCTATAACTGCTTTGTAATCATAGAAACAAACGGCGGCGAGAAACAGATTCCTGTGTATCTGACAGTGGCTAGCAGCGTCATTTTTGAGGACGATTTCAGCGACCCTTGGAGCGGCTGGGCAGTGGGCTCGGTCACTAACGGAAAAGCGGAGTATCTGGATGGTGAATATCGTCTCTTACAAAAATCAGGTGGTTATTACCGATGTGGAGACAATATTGAAATAGGCCAGTTTGACGACTTTGCCCTTGAAGTGGACGCTCAGTGGCATGGAACTTTAAGTTCTTCCAACTATTATGGTATCGTCTTCAGAAAACAGGACAACGACGATAGGTATGCCTTTTATGTGTCAAGCGAGGATGGATATTATGCACTTGAAAAAGTAGTGAAGGGTACAGGTTCAGTATTGAAGGACTGGACTATTGCATCAACCTACATTAAGAAAGGGGCAGCAGTCAACCGTCTCAAGGTCGTCTGTGCGGGTCCTCAGATAAGCTTGTACGTTAATAACTCTCTGCTAACAACCGTTTATGACTCTTCGTTCTCCAAAGGATATATCGGCCTTATGGTTGGGAAAGGCGAGAGCACATCCAGCTGGATTACAGTGCCAGATGCTGATGCTCTTTTCGATAATCTCAAGATTTCCGCACCGTGATTGATATTAGCCCAACTCTTGGAAAGCGACCAAGCAGGTCTTGCCTAGAAATACCCATTATGACCTAAAGATGCATGTT
>Ga0299912_10004723_pt1 | contig 11174 bp, 13 predicted proteins | sample RVTome_2_FD_207667 | JGI IMG/M metagenome (GOLD analysis project Ga0299912, IMG submission 207667) | Soil microbial communities from uranium-contaminated site in the Upper Colorado River Basin, Wyoming, United States - RVT95D214 (version 2) ... | reverse complement strand
CCGTCCGAAGTGGTGCACGTCGGCCAGGAACTGGAAGCCAAGATCCTGCGCTACGACACCGAGAAGAACCGCGTTTCGCTCGGCATCAAGCAGCTGGGTGACGATCCGTGGGTCGGCATCGCACGCCGCTACCCGCAGGGCACCCGCATGTTCGGCAAGGTCGCGAACCTGACCGACTACGGCGCGTTCGTCGAGATCGAAGAAGGCATCGAAGGCCTGGTGCACGTTTCCGAAATGGACTGGACCAACAAGAACGTCAGCCCCTCCAAGATCGTGCAGCTGGGTGACGAAGTCGAAGTCATGGTGCTCGACATCGACGAAGACAAGCGCCGCATCTCGCTGGGCATGAAGCAGTGCAAGTCGAACCCGTGGGAAGACTTCTCGATGAACCACAAGAAGGGCGACAAGGTCGGCGGCGCGATCAAGTCGATCACCGACTTCGGCGTGTTCATCGGCCTGCCGGGCGGCATCGACGGCCTGGTTCACCTGTCCGACCTGTCATGGACCCTGCCTGGCGAAGAAGCCGTGCGCAATTTCCGCAAGGGCCAGGACGTGGAAGCCGTGGTGTTGGGTATCGACCTCGAGCGCGAGCGCATTTCGCTCGGCATCAAGCAGCTCGAAGGCGATCCGCTGACCAGCTTCGCGACCGGCCACGAGAAGGGCAGCATCGTCAAGGGCACCATCAAGACCGTGGAAGCCAAGGGCGCCACCGTGCAGCTGGACAGCGACATGGAAGGCTACCTGCGCGCATCCGAAGTGTCGCGTGATCGTGTCGAAGACATGCGCACCCATTACAAGGAAGGCGACGAAATCGAAGCCATGATCATCAACGTCGATCGCAAGAACCGCGTGATCAACCTGTCGATCAAGGCCAAGGACATGACCGAACAGGATTCCGCGATGAAGAAACTCGCCGCCGAATCCTCTGCGGCAGCCAGCGGTTCGACCAACCTCGGCGCGCTGCTGAAGGCCAAACTCGACAACAAGAACGCCGAGTAAGCCATGACCAAGTCCGAGCTGATTGCTCAACTCGCGGCGCGGCATTCGCAATTTTCGGTTGCGGATATCGAGATGGCCGTGAAAACGGTCCTCGACGCGCTGGCAAAAAACCTGTCGCGCGGCGAACGGATCGAAATCCGCGGCTTCGGCAGCTTCAGCCTGAGCTTCCGTCCCGCGCGTCTCGGGCGCAACCCCAAGTCGGGCGAGCGCGTGCAGGTCCCTGCCAAGTATGTGCCGCACTTCAAGGCGGGCAAGGAGTTGCGCGACCGGGTTGACTTCCCGGTCTAAGCGGTCGGCAAAGACAGCAAGACCCATTAAACGGCGCCGCAAGGCGCCGTTTTCTTTGGCGATTGGCCCTGCGCAGGTAAAATGAACGCAGTATCCAGGCGCACAAACATGAAAAACTTCACGCATTATCTTGGCCTGCTGGCGAAACTGCTGGTGTTTCTGCTGGTGTTGGGGTTTGCGCTCAAAAACAGCCATTCCGTGATTTTCTATTCCTACCTGGGCTACCTGTGGCAGGCGCCGTTGGTCGTCATGCTGGGGCTGGCTTTTGTGCTGGGCGCGCTGACCGGCCTGCTGGCCCTGTTGCCGACCCTGTTCCGGTTGCGGCGCGAGGCAGCGAACAAATCACTGGCCGCCGAGACCGAAACCGCCACTGACATCAGCGTGGTCTGAGCCATGGAATTCGAGTTCTGGTGGCTGCTGGCGTTTCCCCTGTTTTTCGTCCTGGGTTGGCTTGCGGCGCGGGTGGACATCCGTCAGGTGGTGACCGAATCGCGGGCACTGCCCAATTCCTATTTCCGCGGCCTGAACTTCCTGCTCAACGAGCAGCCCGACAAGGCCATCGAGGCCTTTCTCGAAGTCGTCAAGCTTGAACCCGAAACCATCGACCTGCACTTTGCGCTGGGCGGCCTGTTCCGTCGCCGTGGCGAGATCGACCGCGCCATCCGCATGCACGAAAACCTGCTGGAGCGCGAAGGCCTGGCAGAAGATCAGCGCCTGCGCGCGATGAGCGAACTGGGCCAGGATTATCTCAAGGCCGGCCTGCTCGACCGCGCCGAGCAGGTATTCAGCAAACTGCTCGAAACCTCGCAGCATGGCCTGGCGCGTACCTACCTGCTTGAAATCTACGTGCAGGAAAAGGACTGGCAAAAAGCCATCGAGGCTGCGCGCCTGCTGGAGAAGGACACCAGCAAGCCGCTCAATGCCGACATCGCGCATTTTCATTGCGAACTGGCGCTGCTGGAAGCGGCCAAGGGCCATCCAGACGCTGCCGCTGGCCATCTGCAGCTGGCACTCTTGGCCAACCGCCAGTCGGTGCGCGCCAACCTGATGGCGGGCGACCTTGATGCGGCGGCAGGACGACACGATGCCGCGATTGCCGACTGGCGCCTGGTCGAAACGCAGAGCGCAGCGCACATGGCGCTGGTGGTCGATCGCGTACTCGGCAGCTATCGACAGTTGGGGCAGCTGAAAGAGGGGGTGTTGTGGCTGCGTGCCTTGTTCGCCAGGCAACCATCGCAGGATGTGTTCAATGCCTTGTATCTCGCGGTATCCGAAGCCGAAGGCGCGGCGGCAGCCAGCCAGCTGGCGCGCGAGGAGTTGCGCCGCAATCCCAGCCTGAGAACGCTGGATCGCCTGCTGGAAGCGCAACTGATTAATGCCGAGCCCGACGAACGTGAATTGTTGCAGGTGGAGAAAACCCTGGTGGCTTCGCACAGCCAGCGCATGATGCGCTACCAGTGCGGCAGCTGCGGATTCAAGGCCAAGCAGTTTTTCTGGCGCTGCCCGGCATGCGGGCGCTGGGACAGCTTCGACCCCGAGCGGCGCGAGGGTGAGGGGTGAACCCCTGGGTCAGGATTCAGGGGTCAGGGAAAAAAGAATGACGCATAAAATTATCGTGGCGCTGGATTATGCCGATGCGGCTTCCGCGCGGGCTCTGGTGGAACGGCTCGATCCGTCCTTGTGCCGGCTGAAGGTGGGCAAGGAACTGTTCACCGTGGCGGGGCCGGAACTGGTGCGCGCGCTGGTGGCGCGCGGTTTCGAGGTTTTCCTCGATTTGAAATTCCACGACATTCCCAACACGGTGGCAGCGGCGTGCCGCGCTGCGGCGGGGCTGGGGGTGTGGATGATGAACGTCCACGCGTCGGGTGGCCGCCGCATGATGACGGCGGCGCAGGAGGCGCTGGCCGATCTTCCACAGCGGCCGTTGCTGATCGCGGTGACGGTGTTGACCAGCATGAGCGCGGAGGATCTGGGTGAAGTCGGCGTTGCCGATGCGCCTGCCGACCAGGTGCTGCGGTTGGCACGGCTGACGCAAGCCTGCAAACTGGATGGTGTAGTCTGCTCGGCGCAGGAGGCTTCCATGCTGCGTGGCGACCTCGGCGCGGGCTTCCGCCTGGTCACGCCGGGCATCCGCCCCGCCGGTGCCGACGTGGGTGACCAGCGCCGCGTGATGACGCCGGCGGAAGCGCTTCGTGCCGGGGCGACCGATCTGGTGATCGGCCGCCCGATCACGGCCGCGGCCGATCCGCTGGCCGCGCTCAAACAGATACAGTCAGACATACAGAATTCATAGGGAGAAGACGCTTTGAAAATCACGGTCATTGGAACGGGCTATGTGGGCCTGGTCACCGGAACCTGCCTGGCGGAAGTCGGCAACGAAGTGCTGTGCCTGGACGTCGATCCGACCAAGATCGAAACGCTGAAGGCCGGCGGCATTCCGATCTACGAGCCGGGGCTGGAGGACATGGTGAAGCGCAACGTCGCCGCAGGCCGGCTGCACTTCACCACCGACATCGAGGAATCGGTGCGCTTCGGCCAGATCCAGTTCATCGCCGTCGGCACGCCGCCGGACGAGGACGGCTCGGCCGACCTGCAATACGTGGTCGCCGCCGCGCGCAGCATCGGCCGCAACATGACGGACTACAAGCTGGTGGTCGACAAGTCGACCGTTCCGGTGGGGACCGCCGACAAGGTGAAGGCCGCCCTGCAGGAGGAGCTGAGCAAGCGCGGCGCCGCCATCGAATTCAACGTGGCGTCCAACCCGGAATTCCTGAAAGAAGGCGCGGCGGTGGACGACTTCATGAAGCCCGACCGCATCGTGATCGGCACCGACAGCGAGCGCGCCACCCAGCTGCTGCGCCAGCTGTACGCGCCGTTCCAGCGCAACCACGACCGCCTGACGGTGATGGACGTCAGGAGCGCCGAGCTCACCAAGTACGCCGCCAACGCCATGCTGGCGACGCGCATTTCCTTCATGAACGAACTCGCTGTGCTGGCCGAGAAGCTCGGTGCCGACATCGAGCAGGTGCGTCACGGCATCGGCTCCGACCCGCGCATCGGCTACGACTTCCTGTACGCCGGCTGCGGCTACGGTGGCTCGTGCTTCCCGAAGGACGTGCAGGCGCTGCGCCGCACCGCGCAGGAAAACGGCATCCCGCTGCGCGTGCTCGACGCGGTGGAAGAAGCCAACGACGCGCAGAAGCAGATCCTGGTCAACAAGCTGACCGCACGATTGGGCAAGGATCTCAAGGGCAAGCGCTTCGCCATGTGGGGCCTGGCGTTCAAGCCCAACACCGACGACATGCGCGAGGCGCCCAGCCGCAGCATGCTGGAAGCGCTGTGGGCGATGGGGGCGAGCGTGTCGGCCTACGACCCGGCGGCGATGGAAGAAACCCGCCGCATCTACGGCGAGCGTGCCGACCTCTTGCTGGTCGACAGCCCGATGGATGCGCTGAAGGGCGCGGATGCACTGCTGATCGTCACCGAATGGAAAGTGTTCCGCAGCCCCAACTTCGACACCATGAAGTCGCTGCTGAAGTCGCCGCTGGTTTTCGATGGCCGCAATCTTTATGAGCCGCAGGCGATGCGCGAGATGGGCTTCGATTATTTGCCGATCGGGCGTCAGTAAGGCATGTACAAGACTCTCGAAGACTGCGTCGGCAACACCCCGCTGGTGCGCCTGAAGCGCATGCCTGGCGCGACGACGAACACCGTGCTGGTCAAGCTCGAAGGCAACAACCCGGCCGGCTCGGTGAAGGATCGCCCGGCGCTGTCGATGATCGAGCGGGCCGAGGCGCGCGGCGAGATCAAGCCCGGCGACACCCTGATCGAGGCCACCAGCGGCAACACCGGCATTGCGCTGGCGATGGCGGCGGCCATGCGCGGCTACAAGATGATCCTCATCATGCCCGAGCACCTGTCGATCGAGCGGCGCCAGACCATGCGCGCCTTCGGCGCCGAACTGCAGCTGGTGAGCAAGGAGGCCGGCATGGAAGGCGCGCGCGACCTCGCGGTCGCGATGGAAAAGCAGGGCATCGGCAAGATCCTCGACCAGTTCGCCAACCCCGACAATCCGGAGGCGCACTACCGCACCACCGGCCCGGAAATCTGGCGCGACACCGAGGGCAAAATCACCCACTTCGTTTCCAGCATGGGCACCACCGGCACCATCATGGGCTGCTCGCGTTACCTCAAGGAACAGAATCCCGCCATCCAGATCATCGGCGTGCAGCCGACCGAAGGCGCGCAGATTCCCGGCATCCGCAAATGGCCGGAAGATTACGTGCCGAAGATCTGCGACCCGAAACGGGTCGACCGCATGATCTACGTCAGCCAGCAGGACGCCGAGGAAACCACGCGGCGGCTCGCGCGCGAGGAGGGCATCTTCGCCGGCATCTCGTCCGGCGGTGCGTTGTGGGCGGCGCTGCAGGTGTCGAAGGATGTCGAGAACGCGGTCATCGTCTCCATCGTGTGCGACCGCGGCGACCGCTATCTGTCGACCGGCGTCTTCCCCGCCTGAATTGACGATGATCCATGGTGGTGATACTTTGGTGTCACCTTGTTGACAGGAGACCGTCATGGCTGCCACCACCACACTCAAACTGCCCGAACCGCTCAAGGCGCGGATTGTGCCCTTAGCTGAGGCGGCAGGTAAATCGCCTCATGCCTGGATGATCGAAGCGCTGGAAGAGCGTGTCGCGCAATCCGAGGCCTACGCCGCCTTTGTCGCGGAAGCGCTGGAAGCGGAACAGGAAATGCTGAGGACGGGTGAAGCCTATGCGATGGAAGACGTGCATCGCTATCTGTTGGATAAGCTCGACGGCAAACCTATCAAACGTCCCAAGCCGATCAAGATCTGATCGATGACGACGGTTGTTTATACCCTGCAAGCACTTGACGATCTGGATCGGCTGGAAGATTTTCTGCTCGAAGTGGATGCACCAGCCGCCAGGCAAACCATTCCCCTTATCATTTCTGCGGTAGAAACCCTGCGCCAGCATCCCAACATCGGCAGGCGCAGCGGAAGCCAGCTGCGCGAGCTTGTCATCTCGCGCGGCAAAACCGGCTACATCGCGCTGTACCGCTACAACGAAATCCGCGATGTGGTGATCGTGCTCGCCATTCGCCATCAGCGCGAGGCCGGGCTGTGAACGAAACACCATTGAATAAGCGTCTCGCCTGATGGCCAAAACCAAAACGATCTACACCTGCACCGAATGCGGCGGGCAGTCGCCCAAGTGGCAGGGGCAATGCCCGGCGTGCAACGCCTGGAACACGCTTGTCGAAACCATTGCCGAATCGGCCAAGCCGCGCTACCAAGCGCTGGCGGCGACGAGCACCGTCCAGATGCTGCACGAGGTGGAGGGAAGCGAGGAGTCGCGCATCGCCACCGACATCGGCGAGCTCGACCGCGTGCTCGGCGGCGGCCTGGTGCCGGGCGGGGTGACGCTGATCGGCGGCGACCCCGGCATCGGCAAGTCGACGCTGCTGCTGCAAGCCATGGCGGGCCTCTCAGGCCGCATGAAGACCCTCTATGTAAGCGGCGAGGAATCGGCACGCCAGGTGGCGCTGCGCGCGCGGCGGCTCAGTTTGCCCGAAACCAACCTGCCGGTGCTGCCGGAAATCCGGCTGGAGGCCATCCTCGCGCAGTTGACCGACCTGAAGCCCGACGTCGCGGTGATCGATTCGATCCAGACCGTGTATTCGGAGGCGCTGACCTCCGCCCCCGGTTCGGTGGCGCAGGTGCGCGAATGCGCCGCGCAGCTGACGCGCCACGCCAAGCAGACCGGCACCGCGATTATCCTCGTCGGCCACGTCACCAAGGAAGGCGCGATTGCCGGCCCGCGCGTGCTGGAGCACATCGTCGACACCGTGCTGTATTTCGAGGGCGACACCGGATCGAGCTTCCGCCTGGTGCGTGCGTTCAAGAACCGCTTCGGCGCGGTCAACGAGATTGGCGTGTTCGCGATGACCGAAAAAGGCCTGAAGGGCGTGTCCAACCCGTCGGCGATTTTCCTGTCGCGCCATGGCGAGCCGGTTCCGGGGTCGTGCGTGCTGGTGACGCAGGAGGGCACCCGTCCGCTGCTGGTGGAAATCCAGGCGCTGGTCGATGCCAGCCACGCGCCGAGCCCGCGTCGTCTCAGTGTGGGCTTGGAGCAGAACCGCCTCGCCATGCTGCTGGCCGTGCTCCACCGCCACGCCGGCATCGCCTGCTTCGATCAGGACGTGTTCGTCAATGCGGTGGGGGGGGTGAAGATCAGCGAACCCGCCGCCGACCTCGCGGTGCTGGCCGCGATCGTGTCGTCACTCAGAAGCCAGCCGCTGCCCGACAAGTTGGTGATGTTCGGCGAGGTGGGTCTGGCTGGAGAAATCCGCCCCGTGCAGCGCGGCCAGGAGCGTCTCAAGGAAGCGGCCAAGCTGGGCTTCACCCAGGCCATCGTGCCGGCCGCCAACCAGCCCAAGCAGAAGATTGCCGGGATGGAGATTCACCCCGTCCATCGGCTGGACGAGGCGATCCAGTTTTTCAGGGAAAGCTGAGTCCGGACAATTACCGTCTTCGCGCTTTCCAGGCAGCACGGCACGTTTTTCTCAGGTATTCAAGGGCCCGCTCCATGTGGGTGTCGGGCCAATTGGGGTCGCTGTTGGCCAGTTGGTCTTCCGCTTCGCACTTCAGGTCGTCCGCCCAGGATTTTTGCAGATCTTCGCGGATCGCTTCGGGCGCATGCTCGCCGACAAACTTGATCACGGCCTGGGAATCGAAGCCGGATGTCCTGAAAACACGGATGATTTCCTTGGCCTCCCGCAGGAGCATGGAGGCTTTGGGCGGAAGCCCGGCGGCAACGAATAAAAACACCGTGGCCACGACCGCGGGGTCATCCGCTTCGCCACGCGTCACGCGATCCCATTCCCTGGCAACCAGGCGATCGTATTCCCTGACGTCTTCGTCCAGGCTCTCGCTGACGAAATACATTTCGCCTGACTCGCCATATAGCAACTTGTCTGCTGTGCTGGAGGCGGCCCGAATCTGCGGCAACTCCTTTTCGATGAAACGATCCATCGCACGTCGCGCAAGCTGCTGGAATTCAGTGGGGGCCTCCTTGAGGAGGGCCTTCAGCCGGTCCTCATTCAACCTGGTCTTCGCCTGTTTGGCTGCCTTGATCAAGCGGACAAATGCTGTGCGGGTCGGCAGTTTCAGCTCGGCTTGATTCACAAAGAAAACCAGCATGGCGCTTCGGATCAGCGAGTCTGCATCATCGACATCGTCGCGTGAAACGCCCATTTTCCGGGCCAGCCAGAACGCGAAATCGATGGTGTTCTGGTTCTCCTGGCGAAGGGCATGTTCAGACCGGTATTCGGCAAGCGAGATCGTGTCCGTAGCGGTCTTTTCATCGAGGTAGGCGCGTTGGCTCTCGGGCGAGGCTGCGCGATCGATCATCAGCGGGCTGTCCGGCATCGCATGGAGTCGCTTGAGCAAGTCCGATCCCGCTTTGGAATGCGACAGGAAGCTCTTGTCGCGCAGGGAGGCTGCGGCGATCTGCAGGTCTCCTCCCGACAGGTCTTCAAGATAGAGGCTGACCAGATTCACCATGCGCTGTAGAGCAAGCTCGAGCTCCGGGCGCAAATGCGCCGTGCCAAAGAAGTTGGCGATCTGCACGATGCCTTTGGCAAAATCGGTCTGGATGATTTGCAGCCGCTCGGGCGTGATGATTCCCTGCTGGACGCCGTAACGCAGCGCCTTGGCAAAATACGGCCGATTGTCGAACGTCGTGAGTGCGGATGCCATGCGTCCAGCCCTTAAATGGCGGACTCTTCTTCGTCGCCTGCGGCTTGCTCGGAGCCCGGGGACACAGGAATGAAAGCCGCATCGAACATCTCCAGCATTTTCTGCGCGCGGTCACGCAGGATGATCATCACTTCCTCGAATGCGTCGGTCAATTCGTAGCGCAGCACCCAGGCGGTTTCCATCCAGTCGCCATCCGCGACTTCCGAACGGGAAAGCACGGGCCGCGAATCCTCGATGAAGTTGCCGAACGCCAGGCCATGATCGATTTCCTCGATTTTTTCCATCAGCCAGGTGTTGTGGGTTTTGGCATCGGAATCAGGATCGATTTGCGGCGCAAAGCTTCCGCTGGAGGCAAAACTGAAGACCTCGTCGTAATGGTCGGCAAAATAGTCGGCCAGCGTGTCGCTCCCGTTTTCAATGTTGGCGAGGGCATCCAGGTACTCGTGGACGCTATCGAGGTCGCGGTGGATGACGGCGTTCATCATGGCGCGCAGCCTTTCGCTCGTGCGATCGCCATACATTTTTTCCAGGACGATCGAGCGGGCAAACTGCTCGGGCGTGACCAGCATGTTCACCACGGATTCCTTGGACGAATCGAATTCGCGCATGACGGCAAGCAGATCCTTGGGCTGCAGTTCGTCGAGGAGGCTTACCAATGCGTGATCGCCCTGCTCGTCGGCAATGGTCGCGAGCGCGTGCTCGGCGCCGACGATATCGCCGGCAAGAATCAACTGCGAAGATTTCAAAACAACCGGGTGCATGCCATGTCCTTCTTGATGAATAGTTGTGCTTAACGGTCCAGCGGATCAAATCCCTGCTCGGTGAGCCAATCCGCGCCTGCCTCATTCAAATCATCCGATTCGTTCTCATCCTCAGGCGCTTCGTCCTCTTCGTCCTGCTCGGCATCGGGTTCCGATTCACGCATCGGCATGACCAGCGAATCCTTGCCGCGCAGGAATTCCAGCGCCGCCGTGGTGACGAGGAAGGCATCGCCTCCGTCCGCTTTCAGCGATGATTCGATCAGCGGCTGGGCCCAGGGCGATATCGCCATCTCGCTTTCCAGTTCGGACCAGATGAAGAAAGCGGCATCTCCGGGTTCGGTCAGCACCACCTGCTGCATGATGTCATTCGACTTGAAATCAAAGGCGCCGTAGAACGCGACCGCTACCATTTCCGGGCTGAACTCGATCATCGGCAGGATGGCATCAATCTCCCGGCGCTTCTCGTTCAAGCGCTTTTGCAGCACCGATTTGCCTTCTGAATCCGTCACCAGGTCGTCGACCTCATCGATGTAGTTTTTGATGAGATCCGAAAAATAGCGGGATATTTTCACTTAAGGGCGTCCTGGATGTATTGACCCGACATATCCCATGCAACAGGCAAAGGGTCTTCGATCAGATTGCGTTGCCGGTATTCGTCGTAAGCCTTGCGGCGCGCTGCGTCTGAGAGCACTTCGTACGCTTCCTGGACTTCCCTGAAGCGGATGGGGGCATCCGGAGACTGGTTTTTGTCAGGGTGATACTGCGCGGCTTTTTTTCGGTAAGCGGCCTTGATCAAATCCGTTGTTGCAGCGGGCGAGACGCCCAGTACTTCATAGTTGTCCTGCATAAGAATCCTTTGTGTGAGCCCGGTTCACGCGTGTCGGACAGCAACCCCCGCTTCCGTTCTGCGCCAGGGAAGCGTTGAACCATTCCGTCATCGCGAGAAGCGAAACGACGTGGCGATCCAGGCCTTTCATTTCGCCGACATCATTCTGGATTGCTTCCCACCACGGCCTTCGGCCTCGTGGCTAAAGGCAACGGCGCTCGCAATGACGGGAATTGATTTATTCAGTTTTTCCCTAGCTCATCACCTGCCCATGTTCGCGCGTATCGTGGAACGCCACCTTCGGCCAGCGCTCCTGCGCCAGCGATAAATTCACCCGCGTATCCGCCAGATACACCAGATTGCCGTCGACGTCCTTCGCCAGCTTCAGCGTATTGGCCTTGGTGAATTCCGCGAGGTGCTGGGCGTCCGGGCAGGTGACCCAGCGGGCAGTGTAGATGCCCGCGTTCTCAAAGCTGGCGTCGACGCCATATTCGGTTTTCAGGCGGTGGGCGACGAC
>Ga0299912_10004722_pt1 | contig 11176 bp, 12 predicted proteins | sample RVTome_2_FD_207667 | JGI IMG/M metagenome (GOLD analysis project Ga0299912, IMG submission 207667) | Soil microbial communities from uranium-contaminated site in the Upper Colorado River Basin, Wyoming, United States - RVT95D214 (version 2) ... | reverse complement strand
ATCAGGGCCCGGATGGTCTCGGCCGACACGTCTTCCTCCTGGTTCGCCGGGCGCGCCTCGGTCGGTTGCGCAGGTATCCATGGGACGCAGCCACGCCTGCCGGTCTACCCCGGCCATGGTATAATCATTTCAATCGTATAGACGGTTTCGCGTGCAGCCCCTGCCGTCAGACCCTTATATGGGGTCGACGGCTCTTCTTCTATTATGCACGCGTCCGAGGAGCGGGGGCAATGAAGCTCGTCGGCACGCGACCGATCTCACGCTAGGCCGCACCACCCCCGGGAGGAATGCGGCCGGTTCGAGCATGTACGAGCCGGCCAGCGCCGTGACTGGAGGACTCGCATGTCCATGGAAGTCAACGACTGGGTTGTTCATCCGCAGCACGGCGTGGGGCGTGTGATCAAGCTGGAGATGCGGCAGTTCGGCCTGGGAGCAGCGCAGCGGTATTACGAGATCGCCCTCCAGAAAGGCACCATCTGGGTGCCGGTGGACGGCCCCCGCAACGGGCTCCGCAAACTGACGGCCAAAGGCGAACTGGGCAAGTATCGCGGCCTGCTCCGGAGCCGCCCGACGCCTCTGGCGACCGACCACCGTCAGCGCCAGCTCGCCTTGGCCGAGCGCTGGAAAGAAAGCTCGTTCCAGGCCCGGTGTGAAATGGTGCGCGATTTGGCCGCCCACCGTTGGCAGAAACCGTTGAACGAGAGCAGCAGCGCGATGTTCCGGACGGCCTCGGAAGTGTTGTGCGCGGAATGGGCCGCGGCCGAAGGCCTCACTCTTCTAGAGGCGACTCGCGAGGTGGAGGCTCTGCTCCTCGAAGGGCGGAACGCCTACAAGCCGTAGCGCGCGACGCGCCCCACAGCCGCTCATCGTCCTTCGCCTGCCCCGCCTTCAACGCCCTCGATTCCCGCGCTCCGACCCGGGCCGGTCGCGCCAGGCAGGCCCGAGCTCCAGAGGCCCGCAGAAGTCCCCATCCATGGCCCTTCAACCGTGCCGCACCAAGGCAGTGCGGCACGATTCGCGTGACTCGGGCGGCACCGTGACGGGCCGGCTGAGCTGCGAAGGGTCCCGGGCTGCCTAGCGGACCGCCACCCCCAGGAAGTACGGCCAGACCACCAGGCCCAAGAGAGCCTGCCACCAGACCAGCTTGGCGAAGGCAATGGTGAACAGCCAGCCGATGAACCAGAAGATCCCGGTGCCGGTGTCCACGTGGATGCGGGTCGATCGGGTCGTTGATTCCATGGAACGCTCCTGTTTTCGTTCTCCGTGTGGCGCGACGCGCCGGCGGAATGCATAGAAGCCTGTAGACGGCCTCCAGGTTCGGGCAGAGTCCGAGGGAGAGGCGCCCGAGCGACGACTCTACCTTACGCTACTTCCCCCTGCCACCCGACCCCCCACAGACGACGATGCGAGCCGCATCACCACCTCGCAAATCAGGTCGTAGAACTGGATCACGGAAGGAATGTTGACACGCTCTCCCGGCATGTGCGCGTGCTGGATCTCGGGACCCAGGGAGACGATGTCAAGCCGTGGGATTCGCTGCAGGATGATCGCCGACTCGGTCGCCGCGTGAACCGTGACCAGCCTGGGCTCGCGCCCGAATAGGTCGCGATACGCCTCCTGAACCACGGCCTGAGCGGCCGAATCCGGCGCAACGCGCCAAGGCGGAACCACCGGGGGAATGATGGTGAACTCGGCTCCCGCCAGCCGGGCGGCGGATTCGATGGAGGCGAGGGTCTCCTCGAGGGCAGACGCTACAGACGACCGTGCCAGACTGTGGACCTCGATGACGTCGCCTCTCTCGGTGACTATCCCAACGTTGTTCGAGGTCTCAACCTGGTCAGGGGCATCCTGCTCCAATGCGAGGACACCTGAGGGGACCACGCTGAGAAGGTCGAGCAGCCGGTCCCCGTCCCCTTCGCTCCAACTCTTCAGGCCGCGGGGGTCGACGGTGGTCTGGGAGGTGCACAACTCCGGGTCGGTTGCAGAGTAGCGCGTTGCGAGGTGGGACTGAGCGGCCAGAATGGACCCTGCGCACTCAGAGGCCATGGCGCCGGGAAATCCGATGATCGCCAGGGCCCGGATCGGAATGGCGTTGAATGCATCGCCACCCTCTAGTCGACACAGGCGGATCGGGACGCTCTCTGAAACGCACCGAATGACGCTGACGATCCCCTTGATGGCATTCAGGCGGTTCTTACCGATGTCCAGGCCGGAGTGTCCCCCGCGCAGGCCCGAGAGGACGATTTGCACGGCTCGCCAATCCTCAGGAACCGGCTCGCGGGGGGCAGGCCAATGGAGGACGGTCCAGGCGCTCCCCGCGCAGCCGATCATCAGGACCCCGCTCGACTCCGCGTCCAAGTTGAGCATCACATCCGCCTGAATGAGACTCGGATCCAGTCCGTCCGCCCCCTTCGCAGTGGTTTCTTCCTCCACGGTGAACAGAAGCTCAAGAGGTCCATGCGGGATGACTTTGCTTTCCGCCAGGGACATGGCCGCTGCGATGCCGATGCCATTATCCGCGCCGAGCGTCGAATGGGAAGCCGCAATCCACTCCCCATCGTGCACGATCTCAATCTTCCCAGCGGCCGGGTCGGAAGCGGCGTTCTCAGCGCGCACGCAGACCATGTCCAGGTGGGCTTGAAGCGCGACTACCCGCGCGCCTGGCATGTCTTCAGTTGCGGGAACAGAAACGCAGATGTTCCCGACCGAATCCCGACGGACAGGAAAGCCGCGGGTCTCTGCCCAGCCTGCGATCCAATCGGCGATTGCGGATTCGCGGCCCGACGGCCTGGCGATGCCGGCAATGGCCGAGAAGTGAGCCCACAGCCCGGCAGGTTCAAGACCCAGGAACGCGTCATGGTCTGTCATATGGAGCCCTCTTTCAGCTGGGGAGACCCGAGCGGCGGCTCAACGGCCTCGGGGTCCGTGAAGCTCGCTGCGTCCCGCGCACAAGGACCTGATGACCTGCTATTGCCCGAGCGAGGCTTGAGGCGGCTCGATCGTGTGGCAGCCGCATGGCTCGCGATCTCAGAGGTCCCGAACACGCTCACTCTTGACCCACGACGGAGGCAGACGGGAATGCGGATCGGTAAGCGCCCGAACCGCCGTCAGCGCTCGCTTCGCGACCGCGACGCTGTTGTCCGATACGAGAGCCGCGAGTTCACGCGTGATGGCCGGGGCATCCTGCGCTGACGTTCTGGCGATGATGCACAGGCTGGTGATCGCCCAGCTCCGGACGAACGGGCTGGTGTCATGGAGCAGGGACAGGAGTGTCCGTCGCGAGGTGGGGACGGTCGCCGGCACGACCGCCAGGTGGCCGAGGACCATGGCGAGGTGCCAGCGGACCATGGCGACCTCGTCGTTCCTTGCCTGGCGGGTGATCGCAGGGAGAAAGGAGGCGACCGGCTCAGGGTGGGTCCGGGAGACCTTCTCCAGGGCATCGGCGGCGTGCCCGCGCACCGATGGGTTGCTCGACCCCAGCGTCTCGATCAGCTCGGGAAGGAGCTCAGGACGCTCACAGACGATGCGGGCCACCTCATTGGCGAACCCGTCCGATCGCAGATCCCCTACCGAGAGCAGTTTCGAGAACCCGACCAAGGCTCGATTCCCTTCTTGGGTTGAGCAGCCTCGTTCGCCGCGGTCCCGTTAAGGGTCCCTTCGGGATCGCGCGGCACGCGGCGGGGAGTCGCACATTTCGGGCGCCGCCTTCATTCTCGCGCACCATGGCCCGACGGTCCACCGCCTATCGGATGCCCGCAGCCTACAACGCAGACGCCAGCCCGTTTCCAGGGCAGCGGAGATCGTCCCAGCGAGCGATCAGGCGGCTGGGCTTACTCCGCGCCTGCCAGACCGGCGGCGCAGTTTCATCGTACCGTACAGCCCGGCCATCAGGATCAGAATCCCCCGCGCGCGGGCCGCGTACCCGTTCACCAGGCTGCCTGCCGTGAAATCCTGGCGAACCGCGGGGGCTCTCAAGAGGAAGAGGAGATGCCATAGGGCGATGCTCTCCACGCCCACCACCCAGGAGCTCCAACGCCGGTCCCCCGAGATGGTCGGGTTGCCCACCGTCAGCAGCCCGCCCCACCCGGCCAGGACCCGGGCCGTCAGCGGCATGAGCTGCCAGGGCCACACGCCGATCAGCACCGGGGGCGCCACGAAGCCGGCGACGGAGACGACGAGCAGGAGGATCCCCAGGATGCGGACGGGTGTTCGCACGGCGGCGGGGACGTCGAGGTCCATCGCCTCGGGAAGCCCGGGGTCGGCCCGCCGGTTGTTGAGCCAGAGGACAGGCACGAGGATGGGGGTGAGGAGGTACAGACCCAGCCATAGCTGGAATGGAAAGTGGTTGATCCGGAAACGGTCCCCATGCAGCCAGGTGGCAGGAGCATGGCGACGGTGAAGGCGGAGATGGCCGGGAACCCCGCTGCGACGGGATGCCAGCGGCGGCCGAGGAGAGCCCGGATGAAGAGGACCGCGCCGCCCAGGTACCCGACGCCCATGTACGCGGCCGTCAGAGGGGGTTGAATGTCCCAGGCGAACCGCTCGCCCGAGAGCACCGGGTGCAGATACAGGATCAACCAGGCCAGGATCAGGGATGGGATGACGAACGCGGAGACGATTCGCGCCGCCGGTGCCGTGCGGTCATCGGGCTGATTCGGAATCACCCCACGCTCCGAGCCGTGATCGCGGCGAACTGGCCGCCCGGCACCTGGACCACAGACACCGATGTCACGGACGACCGAGCACGGCCCGCCCTGCTGCAGCAGGGCGCCGATTCGAAGAGCGGACGGCTTGTGCCGTCCGCTCTTCTTGCATTCCGATTGGGGTCAGCGCCACGCGCCCAGGATCGCGCCAAAGAGCAGGAAGTTGATGAGATGGTTGCCGGACTCGATCGCCCAGACCTTCAGGCCGTGCCCGGCGAAGAGCTTGTTGACCAGGTTGGTGGGCGCCACGAAGCCGACCCAGACGATCAAGCCGGCCGTCAAGCCCGAGAGGAGCGTTGCGCCGCCCACCCCGCTCCCCATCGCGGTGATCAGGAGGGACAGAAAGACCGCCTGGACGAACGAGGAGAGCACCGTCAGCGTCCAGGTCATTCCCATGCTGCCCCCGCCGGGGGTGTCGCTGTCCGACTTGCCGATGCCCTTCCACCACACGGGGAAGAACGTCTTGGGGCTGTACCAGACGAAGCCGATGGCCAGGCTGACCACGACACAGGCCACGACCGCCAGGTAGTTGATCGAAGCAAAGTCCATTGCTGCCTCCTTGGGCAAATTGGATAGATGCGCACCAGTTTATCAGGGACCATAACCCCGAACTTCTTTTGCGGTTACAGGCAAACGGGGGCTTTCTTGAAGGAATGCGGGCGGGCGGCCTTGGGGCACCCCGACGCCGGGCCCCGACTGGGCCGGCCGCCTGCCTTCCGGCCGGCCTCTCCCAAGCAGGTGCGAGGGCGTGCCTAACTTGTACCCATTGAGGGACGTGAGTTGATTGCCAGGCACCTGCTGCGAAGGCTCATGCCGCTACACGGCGAACGTCGTCCCGACCCAGCACCTGCGGTCTGGGCAGATGTGTCCTTCGGGATCGATGTTTCAGGCGAAGTCCCGCCGAAGGTCCCGCCGAAGGTCCCGCGTTCTGTGCGGGACGTCCTTTGCGGGGCGTTCATTGCGGGGCGTTCATTGCGGGGCGTTCTTTGCGGGGCGTTCTTTGCGGGGCGTTCTGTGCGGGACGTCCTTTGCGGGGCGTTCTTTGCAGGGCGCTCTTCGCGGGGAGCGGCCCCCGAGACTCGACTCAATCCTTCGTTCCATCCTTCCGCACCGTATGACCCAAGACTGGGCCCGCACGGTCGGCGGCCGCTCCAGCGAGTGGTTAGCTTGCCGGGATTGTGTTGAAGAGCGGTAACCCGCGCTCAACTCGGACGAAGAAGATATAGGGCCATCGTATCATCGCCCACAATCTTCTCTTTCTCAATCGACAACTTGCTCTCCTCGATCAGGCGTGGCAACCCTCCAATAGACATGAAATGGCGGTAGTTGCGAAAGTGCCTGCGCCCAGCGGCAACTTCGGAGAGTAGAATCACCAACTTTGAGAGCCAGCCCTTGAGCGGGCGCGGGCTGCCAGCGTGGAAATCAATAAGGAGGATGCGGCCGTCGCGCTTGACTACTCGCTTGATCTCACCGATGACTTCGCTGCGCATCCTCTCGTCCATTTCATGCAATGCAAGCATGCAAATCACAGAATCAAAGGAACCGGCTTCATACGGCATCTGTGTTGCGTCGGCCAAACGGAGTTCTGCGCTCTCGCCCAATCGTGCTTTGGCAATCTCAAGCATCGAAGGAGACGTATCAATGCCATATAACTTACAGCCATAGCGTTGATACATCTCGAGGTGGAGTCCTGTCCCGCATCCAACGTCTAGAACGGCCCCGCCTCGTTGCGGCATGATCATGCGAAATCCAAGGACCCTCAAGCCGCGATTCATGGGCTCGAATAGCCGGTCATAGAAGTCTGCAATTCGCTTGTATGGATCCTCGCTCATCTTCTCGCTGCCTTTGGCAAGCTAACGGCTGGGAGCTGCGAAGTCCCGCCGAAAATCCCGCCGCAGGTCCCGCCGCAGGTCCCGCGTTCTGTGCGGGGCGTCCTTGGCGGGGTGTTCCTTACGGGAAGGTGCCTGGCGGACGTGGGCGACACTACTTGCACTCAAGGGCACGATGGCGGGCAGGACAAGAACCACCGAAGGCCCAGTCCGCCGGGTCAGCCGAAGGTCTTGGCGCTTTCCCAGGGCTCCAGCGGGTTCATAGGCGGCCATCCACGCGGAAGCGGCGCGCCAAACGGAGGACGCATGGACCCTTGGGTGGCCCGGACCGATTCTCAACCCCCCGGGGCCCACGCACTCGAACCGCTAGCGGTCCCCAATGAGTGTCGCCACCGTCAGTAAGACGAGCCGGGCTATGACGAGCCAGATCGAGTACCCGCTCGGAGCGGTTACACTCCCAAGCAACCGAGGAGCCAAAGCGCACCAGGGGCAACAGCGATCTAGCGAGCGATGACCTTCCGAGGAGTGAGTTACATCGTCTCGTCTCGTATGACATAGACGTACCTTCGAGCGGGGTCTGACGTTTGGCCCGGGTGTGGCAGGGTCGGACAACTTGCAGGCGGAGTCGCGTGGCGCGAGTACATGCTGCTGATCAGCGGACGGCCGCCAAACGGACTTGGCGCCAACCTGCGCCGGGCAAGCGGGCCCGAATCCCGAGATTCAGTGTTTCGCCTTATCGGCGTCTCGAACCAGCGGTTACGCCCAGAATGACAAACACCAGTGCCACTCCAAGCAAGAAGCCAAGGTTATACTGGCTCCCGTCGTTGTGCACTTCGTACATCTGCACACCCTGGTTGACGAATGATAGCACCATGGTCACTGGGGATATGATCCCGTGCCAGATGCCAAGCATGATACCGGCGACATGACCGTGCGCATCGGCTGTATTGACCAGTGGGTTCGGGCCGGGCGCATTGATCTGTATGCTTACGCCGGGCACGTTGATTCGACCGTTGGGAGCGGGCGTACCGGCTTGTGTGTTCGGGACAGGCGTGTTGATTTGTGCGAGAGTGCCGGGAGCACAGGCCGCGACCAGGCCAAGCATTGTAGCCACTAGGACGAAAACGAACAGTTTCTTCTTCATCTCTTACCTCCGGACATGATCTGACAGGCCCGTTGCGCAAGTGGGCCGTAGCAGGCTTGCGAGGTACGAAACCGAATGCAACTCACTCATCATTCTGCGCCTAATACTCCCCGGCCGCATCCAACGACTGGCGAATATCAATCTCCGCCATTTGGGGGAGACGTAAGAAAGCCGCGCGCGTCGCATTCTGCCTTGGTGGATGCCTAACGGCCTCGAGCTTCGCGCACATCGTCCCACCGTGCTCCTGGGAGCACCCCGAGCTTGCGAGGGGCGGCTGTCCGGCGGAAGTCGGCTTGCCCTCCCCCACTCTACGCCACCCCGGCGGCCCGAGCAAGCCTTGCCTACCGCCCAGCCCGCCGAGTCCGCTCCGGCGAGTTGATTGTATGAAAGCGCTGCACCTCCCGCTACACTGGTGGCGGGAATCCATTACCTGCTTCACAAGAGGTGCAGCATGCGCGATTATAGGATCGGTTGCGATGCCCACCAGCGGTACTCCCAGGTCGAAGTCCAGGACGATCGTGGGCACGTCCTCCGCCAGACCCGGGTCGAACATGAGCGCGGCTCCATTCAGCGCTTCTTCTCTCACTTCGCCCCGGGAACCCCTGTCGCTTTGGAGAGCGTCGGCAACTGGTATTGGATTGCGGACGAGATCGAGGCCGCCGGTTGCGTCCCCCTCCTCACCCATCCCGCTAGAGCCAAGGTGATGATCCCGCAGCCTCCTACAAGTGCTCGGACGAAGGCTGCGGGATGATGGGTCATGTCAACAAGACCGACAAGCTCGACGCCAATGGCCTGGCTACCTTGCTGCGCATTGGGAGTCTTCCCACCGTGTGGTTGCCCCCCAGTGAAGTGAGAGACGAGCGGGAACTCCCTCGCACCCGCATGGCGCTGTGCAACATGCGCACAGCCCTGAAGAACCGCATCCACTCCACCCTCGCCAAGTACGCCCTCTCACCCGAAGACGGCGCCGATCTCTTCTCCAAGAAGGGCCGGGCCTGGCTAGCCCAGGCAGTCACCCAGCTACCGCCGGAGACCGGGCGCTGCCTGCAGCAGGAAGTGGAACTCCTCGGCTCTTTCGATGAGCAGATCCAGACCCTCGAGGCTCGCATCCGCGAGCAGATCCAACTGACGACCAGTATGCAGCTGCTGAAGACCCTGCCCGGGGTCGGAGACACCGCGTAGCGTGGCCATCGTCATCGAGCGGGGAGTCGGCACCATCTCCCGCTTCCCCAGCTCGCAGCACTTTAGCAGCTACGCCGGCACAACGCCACGGGTGAGCTCCAGCGGCGGCATCGCGAAGCATCCCGTCAGGGAAGACCCACTACGGTCACATGCGTAAACCCTCCAACCAATACCTGAAGTGGGCCTTTCGCGCAGCATCCCGGAGCGCAGCGAAGGGACATCGAAGCCGGCAATGTCGTCGCCGCCCACCACGCTCAAGCCGGCTGGACCCAAAAGCACGTTTCCAAGATCTACGCGCGCACCCACAACAGGAAGGGACACTCCATCGCCGTCGGTGCCGTCGCCCGCCATCTCGCGGAGTCTGCTTTCTGGATCCTCACCAAGGCCGAGCCCTACAAGGACCCGGAAGCCGTCCCACCCAGACGGGGGTGAGCACGAGTCCAACATGTGCCCACTAAGGCACGCGAGTTGATTGTGACCCCCCTGCTGATAGTGATCATGCCGCGCGACGGCGAACATCGTCCCGATGTCCTTCGGGATAGATGTTTCCGCTAGGACCGGCTCGATTGTGGCAGGCGACCTGGTGGCTCTCCCCTCGCCTCCTACCTGCTTCTTGACAACGGCAGCGCTTTCATAGATGTTGGGCGGCCGCTGGGTTACTCGCTTCGGAGGCCTTCTGCATCCAATGTGTCGATGAGGACTGCAGCCTCTGCGCTGACGATGTGTAGGCCACCTTCTCCTGCAGCGATGTACGCATAACCGCGAGCGAACGCAATGGCTTCGGCGGTGCCCACGAAGTTCTCAGATCGGGTTAAGAGAGGGCGCCTCGGATCTTCTATGTTGACCACATTGAACCAGAGCTCGGGTGGGAATTGGCCGTGCATACTGCGGCCTTCGTCGTTTCCGATAACGAATACGGATCGATCTGCGACGAACAGGTCGGAAGCCAGAGACGGAGTCCAGATGTAGCCAAGTGTGTGGGCGCTTGTCGGATCGGATATGTCAACGATGGCGACTGAGGCAGCTGCCGTATACCACCCAACCGCACGGGACATTTCCATTCTGCCGGTGGAAAGGTAGATCCGGGATCTGTCTACCGATGCGCCGAAGGCGGGCAATGAGCTGACCTCTCCCAGAGGGGATGGATTGAAGAAATCCTGTATGTTGAGAAGTCGGAGGTCTTGGGCTTCGGGGCCGCCCACGGAAATGACGTATGCGGTATCTGCCTCCATGAGGATATCTGTGCCGCCTTGGTGGAGGCGCAGCTCATCAATCGAGATTGTGTGGGTAGGATCAGAGACGTCAAGGAGCGTTAGGATGATCGCGCCGGTTGCGGGGTCGAGGGAGGCGACGCGGACTTGGGGAAGCCGTATCTGAAGGTCGCGTAGTCCTTCGTCGAGAGTGGTCCTGCTGAGCTGGGTGGGGGCTGTGGGGTCAGAGACGTCATAGATGAGAAGGTTCGTTGAGGTGAGGAGGTATAACCTGTCATCAAGGAGGACGGCGCCGTGGAACCGGGCCGGGACGCGTTGTTTGTACGGGCCGTAGTAGGAGACAAGCTCCCTTTCGAGCGTAGTATTTGAGAGGGAGAAGGGTGTTGAAGGATTGGATATATCGAGGAACGTGATAGTACCGCTCGTGTCTCCGACCAAGAGGAGATCGTCAAAAGCCGCTACGTAACTGATGTTCTGGGCAAAGGATGGCACGGGGCCTTCGAGTGGTGTTGGCGTTCGCCATGGGCGCGCGGGCCAATTGGCAGTAGCGGTCGGATAGAGGGTCGGTACGGCTTGGGGCGGTGTGCGTGACGGAGTGGGGAAAGCGGGGAGTGTGGGTTCAGGTGTGGCACATCCTTGGAGTCCGCTAGCAAGGACGAGCGTTGCGGCGATCGGGAGGAGGAGGCGCCAATCGAGAGTCGGCTTCTTGTTGATCTGCATGATCGCTACACTGCGGCCACCCAACGGCTGGGAGCTGCGAAGTCCCGCGCTTATTGCGGGGAGCTGCGCTCCCAGGACGACTCAATGATAGAGCCGATTCCCACGGGGGTCACCAGTCACTTCAAAGCCCGCACTGACGGCGTCAGACGAAGATCCCGGTGCTCTCCCGGGGCTCCAGCGACATGTTAGCTGGCGCCCTGTTCGTTCACTGGATTGACGCGTACGTCCTTACCTCGCGCTCGAGTCGATCGCCCAGCTCATCCATTGCCACGTCCAGCTCGTAGTCCTTCTGCAGGCCAAGCCAGAACTCGGCCGTCGTCCCAAAGAACCGTGAGAGACGCAACGCCGTGTCGGCAGTGATTCCCCGCTTCTCAAGAACGATCTCAT
>Ga0299912_10004721_pt1 | contig 11178 bp, 6 predicted proteins | sample RVTome_2_FD_207667 | JGI IMG/M metagenome (GOLD analysis project Ga0299912, IMG submission 207667) | Soil microbial communities from uranium-contaminated site in the Upper Colorado River Basin, Wyoming, United States - RVT95D214 (version 2) ... | reverse complement strand
GCCGGTGAGGTCAAATTCGAAATACCATTCATCCATTTCGTCAATGATAGTTCTATACTTTTCTTCAGATTGCCGGATCATTTCTTCCATTTGCCGGCGCTTGGTGACGTCGCGGCTGACTCCCCGGAATCCGATGGGCTTACCATTCTTATCTCTAATAAGGGATACCGAAGTTTCATTAAACACTTTAGTTTTGTCTTTTTTAATAATTTCCACATCCAATAGTCGGACTGGTTTACCTGTCCGATAAAGCTCAATGAAAATTTGTCGCAATTTTTTTGCGGTTTCCTCTTTTTGGTATTGTCGATAATTCATTCCGATTAACTCTGCTCTGGAATATCCTATGTTTTTGCACTCTGCATCATTAACAAAAGTAAAAGTGCCGTTCAGGTCCAGCTCAAAATAGCCCTCTTCCATATCTTCAAGAATGGTCCGGTATTTTTCTTCCGAGAGCCGTAGCATCTCTTCCATTTGCCTGCGTTCCGTGATGTCTCGAGAAATACCCCGAAATCCGATTGGTTTGCCTGATGAATATTTTTGTAGAGATACAGATACTTCAATATATCTTTTGGTCCCATCTTTTCTTATAATCTGCCAGCCGAATTCTTTGGCGGGTTCCCCTGTTCTGTAGACTTCATTAAACGTTTTAAAAAGTTTTTTTGCGTTCTCCTTGTCTGTAAACTGCCGGTTATTCATGCCCATTAATTCCTCTTTGGTGTACCCCAATATTTGGCACATTGAATCATTGAAAAAGGTGAAGTTGCCGGCAAGGTCTACTTCGTAATATCCATCTTCGATATTTTCAAGAATAGTTCGATATTTCTCCTCACTTTTACGCAGTGCTGCCTCCGCCTGTTTGCGCGCGGTGATGTCCCGGGAAACACCCCGGAATCCGATTGGTTTGCCTTCTGAATCCCTGATGAGAGAGGCTGACGTTTCGTAAACAACTTTAGTCTTATCTTTTCTGAAAGATTCAACTTCTAATGATTTAATCGGTTTGCCTGTTCGGTAAAGTTCGTAATAGAGCTGAGACAGTTTTTTAGCGGTTTCTTCATCCATATGTTGCCGGGAGTTCATCCCGACCAATTCTTCTTTAGTATATCCTAAAAATCTGTAGTTAGCTTCATTAACAAAAGTATAATTGCCTTCCAGGTCCAGCTCAAAATAGCCCTCTTCCATATTTTCAAGAATGGTCCGGTATTTTTCCTCGGAGAGTCGTATCGCATCTTCCATTCGCCTGCGCTCTGTGACGTCGCGAGTAACTCCTTTAAACCCAATAATTTTTCCTTCTTTATCGCGCAGAGGAACCATCGAATCTTCAACGGCGATGCGTCTTCCATCTTTACGTATATTAATTAAAGGATACCACTTTATTGTTTCACCTGTTTGATAAGCTTTGCGCCATATTCTATAAGTATTTTTTATTTCTTCTTCGGGTACATAAGTTTTATAATTCATGCCGATTAATTCTTCACGGGAATAACCTAAGGTTGCGCAAATCGCGTCGCTGACAAAGGTAAAATTGCCTTGGAGATTAATCTCGTAATATCCTTCTTCTATTTCTTCTAAAACAGTGCGATATCTTTCCTCCGATTGTCGTAGGGCATCTTCCATCTTTTTTCGTTCTGTGATATCTATAAAACTTCCCAGTGCCGCGCGGCACCCATTATATGGGATAGAGGCAATCATTTCTAAAATCCACATTATTTCGCCATTTTTTCTGATATATCTGTACTCATAGCTTTCGGGAGATTTCCCCTTCAAGCTCTTTATAGCTTTTTCCCTGACCATTGCTCTATCTTCAGGGTGAACTCGTTCCAGTGAATTTTTCCCCAAGAGTTCGGGGTCGGAATATCCAGTGATCTTACTGTAAAGAGGGCTGATATAGACAAATTTTCCGCGTTGCACGATATATACACCAACGCCAATATTGGATGTAATGTTTTCTGCCAGGTGAAATAAATCAATCTGTTTTTGGGGAGGCTTTTTAGGCGCTTTGACTGACATACTTCTTCAAATTCCTTATACCTTTGATAGACAAGCTAAATATTAGTTTGGTCAGCGCAGAATAATAATTATCGGAGCAACTGCTTTGTCGCGCATAACAACAGCGGACAAGATTCGCCCAAATGATGAAAGCTGTGATTATATTAAGAAAGAACTTGTGTCAAGAAAATAAACCACGGGACAGCGAGGAGGTTGCTGATAAAAATTATTCGGATAAAAAGCTTGATATTTCAAGACTTTATTTTAAAAAAACCGTGCCGGCATGATGCAAATCAGTAGAAAACATTTTATGATCCTAAAGGGGTTTAGCTTTTTGAGCAAAAGTTTTATTAATTGAAAAGACAGAATATTTTTTCCTTGATGTTAAAAAATATTAAAATGACATCTAAAAATTTATGATATTAGCCATATAGAATTTTATCTTCGTAAATTTGATAAGATTAGCTTGATTTTTTACGCCGCCAATGTTCTATATATAAAATTAAATATTTTTCCGGATAGAAATAAATTGACGGAATTTTGCGGCCGGAATCGCCACAGTTCAATGAATACTGACCTCGCCGGCGGAGCAATAATTCTGCAAAAAAATAAATTGAGGAGTTTGTTATGGCATTAAATCCGTTGGTTGATTCAAGAGATGTAAGGTTTGTTCTTTTCGAGGCGCTGGAAGCAGACAAGTTAAGTAAATACGAGAAGTATGCCAACTTCGACAAAGATACATATGAGGCCACTTTAGAGTTGGCCGAACAACTTGCCATGGAACAGGTTTATCCGGCGAACACCGAGGCCGATAAGACCGGAGCCGAATATGACCCCCAAACAAAGACTGTTACTATTCCCGCCGGATATAAATCGGCGATGAATCTTTACCGGGAATCCGGCTTTTCCGGTTTGGGCAATAGTCCTGAATGGGGCGGCACTGGTATGCCCGAGGTTATCTGCCGGGCGGTCATGGATTATTTTTCCGCCGCCGCCGTGGCGTTTATTACTTACGATACGTTGAAGGGCGGAGCTTCCCGGCTTATCGAGAACTTTGGTTCCGAAGAATTAAAGAAGACATACATGGAAAAAATGGTATCCGGCCAGTGGGGAGGAACAATGTGTCTGACCGAACCAGGCGCCGGTTCCGATGTTGGCGCTTTAAAGACCAAAGCGGTCAAGCAAAAAGACGGCACTTATCTTATAACCGGACAGAAGATATTCATCACTGCCGGCGATAATGATATGTTTGAAAATATTATCCATCCGGTTTTGGCTCGTGTTGAAGGAGATCCCCCCGGAACACCGGGAATATCGATATTCATTGTGCCGAAATATCATGTAAAGCCCGATGGAAGCCTGGGTGAGCGTAACGACATTATAACCACCGGCATTGAACACAAAATGGGAATTAAAGGGTCAGCTACCTGTTCGTTGAGTTTAGGGGATAACGATAAGTGCGTGGGCTATCTTTTAGGCGCCGAGCGGCATGGTATGAAAATTATGTTTCAGATGATGAATGAAGCGCGGCTTGATGTGGCTAATCAGGCATCAGGCGCGTCAAGTTCAGCTTATATGCACGCTGTAACTTACGCGAAAAACAGGTTGCAGGGGACTGATCCCGCGAAAAAGGGAGATACGGCGTATGCGGCGATTGTAAAACATCCCGACGTGAAAAGAATGTTGATATGGATGAAAGCGCAGGTGGAAGCGATGAGAATGCTTACCATGCTTGCCGCCTATTCGGCCGATATCAGCCGGGTGGAAAAAGGTGAGGCGGCAAAGGAAGCACAGGCGCTTTTGGATTTTCTTATTCCGCTGTGCAAAGCGGGAAACACTGACTTGGCTTGGCTGATAACTTCCGAGGCCATGCAGGTTTACGGCGGTTATGGATACTGCTCGGAATATCCGGTGGAACAGATTGCCCGTGATTGTAAAATTCTCGCCATCTACGAAGGCACAAACGGTATCCAATCCATAGATCTGACTATGAGAAAACTGCTGATGAATCCGGAAATGTTCAATTATTCGGTCTTCAAAAAAAGAATTGCTCAAACCATAGAAAAAGCAAAGGGCGTTGTTGACGAAAAATATATAGCTGCTGTTCGTGAAGGCGTGGGGGAAATGGACGCTACAGTGAAGAAACTAGCTGAACTCCGGGATCAGAAAAAAATGCTGGATATTCTGGCGATTGCCACTCCCCTGCAGAATGCGATGAGAATGCTGGCGCACGCCTGGATGCATTTGTGGTCTTTAACGATTACTGTTCCCAAATTAAAAGCAATTGCCCAAGACATATCCGGAGAAAAAGTAGTAAATATTGTTAAAGATAATGCGGAAGCCGCCTACTATTACGGGAGAATATTGTCGGCCCGATATTATCTGGGCGCCGAATTCAAACATTACTCCGGCTATCTGGATTATATAATATCGGGAGAGCAGGCAGTAGTAGAAGCCTTTGAGGATATATTTACCGGGGCCCTGGCGCAGTAAATAATTTTATTTAGAAAATATTCGACAAAAAGCCCCTGAAGGTTGTCTTCAGGGGCTTTTTATAGAGAGCTATCTTTCAGCCTTCAATCTTTGATTCTTTAACTTCCTAAAAAAGGAAGAGGTTTTTCCATACGATAAACAAGCGCCTGGCAGGCGGCAATCATATTTTGATTGTCATCGGTCACGACAATATCATAAGCGGCGGTTTTTTTCGTTTTATTGATTTCTTTCGCCTCGGCGGTCAGCTTCGAGCCTTTGGCGGGCGAGGCTAGATAATTTATGTTCACGTTCAAGGCTACGGCCATTGTGCCGTGAGAGTTGGAGGCGACTTCAAAGGCCTCGTCGATCAAGGCAAATAAAGCTCCCCCATGAGCCATGCCGAACATGTTTTCCAAATCAGAAAAGAAAACCATTTCCACCTTCGCGTATCCTTCCTGAACTTCAATTAATTGCAGGCCGAATTTTTTCGCGAAAGGCTCAATTGCTACCTGTTTAAAAATAGCTTTTCTGATCGTTTCGTTCATGATGGTCTCTCCAGTAGAATTAGCGAATTATGTTTCTTATACATCATTGAGATGGTTGGAGTCAAAAAAAGAAAAGGACTTCCTTTCGGAAGCCCTGATTTCTGGTGGGCCGTGCGGGGATTGAACCCGCGGCCAACGGATTAAAAGTCCGCTGCTCTACCGCTGAGCTAACGGCCCACTTTCGGGATTATTTTTGAACGTGCCCTCTTAACAGCAAGTTAGAATAGTGTCAAGGAGAAACTAAAGACGGCTTTGTAAAAAGTCCCCGGCATTCGCCGGGCTGCGCATCTGCGGAGTTTATCCGGCGTATGCCGGATGCGCTGCATTTCTCCCCGTCCAGCATTTTTAACAGTTTAGAACTTTTTGGAAGTTTATTAAAAAACTTCAATTGAGGAAAGGATCTTTCAGTGAAATTGTCTCCTCCCGGCCTGAACCCACAGAAACCAGAATTACGTTGGCTTCGGCCAACTCTTCCAAGCGACGCAGATATTTTTGGGCATTAACGGGAAGGTCTTCAATTTTTTTGGCATGCGAAATATTTTCCTTCCAGCCGTCAAATTCTTCATATACCGGCTGGCATTGAGAAAGCGTGCGCATGTTGGCCGGAACAGCGTGGGTAAATTTTTTATCCCCCGACTTGTATCCGACGCAAATTTTGATTTTGTCTAAACCGGTCAGGACATCAAGCTTGGTAATAGCCAGAGCGTTTATGCCCGAAACACGCACGGCTTGCCGTACCAGCACAATATCCAACCAGCCGCAGCGGCGTTTCCGTCCGGTTGTGGCTCCAAACTCCTGCCCAACTTTTTGCATGTGTTCTCCGGTGGCATCATTTAATTCCGTGGGAAACGGGCCTTCGCCGACTCTCGTGGTGTAAGCTTTGCAGATACCCACAACTTTGTTTATGGCATTGGCGCCGATTCCACTGCCACAGGAGGCATTGCCGGCGATGGTATGGGAAGAGGTGACATAGGGGTAAGTCCCGTAATCGATATCAAGATTGGAGCCTTGTGCTCCTTCAAAAAGAATTTTCTTGCCCTTCTTAATTTCGTCATACAAGATCAAAGAAGTGTCCGCTACATAAGGCTTAAGTTTCCCGGCATAACCAAGATACTCAGCGGCAATGTCGTCTTCCACTAAAGTTTTTTCCTTGAACAAGCCTTTGAGTAAAAAGTTTTTTTCTTCCAAAGCATGGTGCAGTTTTTTACGGAAGAGTTCCTCATCATAAAGATCGCCGACACGGATTCCGGTGCGAGCGGCTTTATCTTCGTATGCTGGCCCGATGCCCCTGCCTGTCGTGCCTATTTTCTTTCCCGGATTTTGTGCCTCACGCGCAAGATCCAGGCTGCGATGGTAGGGCATAATTAAATGTGCCCTCTCACTAATATACAACTTAGTGTTGGGTGGGAAAAGGCCGCCTTTATGTAGTTCTTCTATTTCTCGTAGCAGGACTGCCGGATCGACAACAACGCCGTTTCCGATGATACAAATTTTGTTATCGTGCAAAATTCCCGAAGGGATTAAATGTAAAATAGTTTTTCTGCCATTGACGACCAGTGTGTGTCCGGCATTGTTTCCGCCGTGAAATCGAGCGATAACATCCGCTTTCGCAGCGTAGAGATCAACAATTTTACCTTTGCCCTCATCGCCCCACTGTGTGCCCACAACTGCAACATTAGCCATGATTAAATCCTTACATTTTGATCGGTTTAATGGAGATGACGTGAGGCAATTTCCGTAATTTTTCTAAAACATTCGCCGGCACGGCAGAATCGGTATTCAATACAACCAGCGCGTGTTTCGCGTCCGTATCACGGCTTAAATGCAGGCGGGCAATGTTAACTTTATTATCGCCCAGCATTGTTCCCAGATTGCCGATAACGCCCGGCCTATCATCGTTGGATACGGCCAGCATATGGCCTTCCGGTATTATTTCCACGGAAAAATTATTGATGCGCACAATTCTCAAATCATTTTTACCAAATACGGTTCCGGCGGTGGTGCTGGTTTCTTTCGATGTCTTAACGGTCAGCGCAATCATGGAAGTATAATCCTTGACTTCACTGCTTTTGGATTCAACAACCTTAATGCCTCTTTCCTTGGCGATGACCGGTGCGTTGATGTAATTGATAGTTTCGGTCAGAATCGGGTCCAGAAGCCCCTTGATTAGTGATATCGTTATCGGCGCGACATTGTGACTGAGAATTTCACCACTGTATTCGATATTCACTTCCTGGATTGCGCCGGTCAGCAATTGCGCCTGGAAGGTGCCCAGCTTTTCAGCCAACGCCAGATAAGGGCGTATGGCGAACATAACTTCCGCGCTGACGGAGGGGAAGTTGACCGCGCCTTTGATTTCGCCGGTGGCGAAATAGGCGGCAATCTGACGGGCAATGGCAATGGCCACACCGGTCTGGGCTTCATCGGTGGAAGCGCCCAGGTGCGGTGTGCAGATCACATTGTCCAGAGAAATTAAATCCATATTCTTGGTCGGCTCTTCTTCGAAAACGTCGATGGCCGCGCCGGCTACTTTACCGGATTTTAGCGCCTCATAAAGAGCTTTTTCGTTGACAATACCGCCGCGGGCGCAATGAATCAGGAAAACACCTTTTTTCATTTTCGCAAACGAATCCGCGTTGACCAGATTTCTTGTCTCTGGAGAAAGAGGCGAATGCACGGTGATGAAATCGGAATTGGCGTAAATTTCATTAAGACTAACCAGTTTCACGCCCATTTGTTCCGCAACTTCCGGGGAAATAAACGGATCGTGGGCGATTACGTTCATTTTGAGCCCTTTGGCGCGGTCGGCCACTACGGCGCCGACACGTCCCAGGCCGATGATGCCCAGAGTTTTGTCGCAATATTCGTTGCCCATAAACTTGGATTTTTCCCACTTGCCGGCTTTCATCGAAGCGGTGGCCTGGGGGATTTTGCGCGCCAGAGAAAGCATCATGGCGATGGCATGTTCGCCGGTGGTGACGGTGTTGCCGCCGGGGGTATTCATGACGACGATACCGCGTTTGCTGGCGGCGGGGATATCGATGTTGTCCACGCCCGCGCCGGCACGTCCAATGGCAGAAAGTTTCACAGCTGCTTCAATGATTTCCGCCGTGGCTTTGGTCGATGAGCGGACAATCAGCGCGTCATAGTCTTTAATAACTGTTTTTAATTCTTCCGGCTTCATGCCGGTTTTAACGTCAACTTTAATGCCCGGCGCGTTTCCTAATATTTCCGCGACTTCGGGAGCCATAGAATCGCTGACTAAAACTCGTTTCATATCTTTCTCCTTAATAATCATTAAAGGCTTTTAATTTTTTCGTTATAAACTTTTTCCAGCTCGGCCAGGGCTGTTTTAATATCGCCCTCTTCGATGGTCGGGCCGCACCAGAAACGGTAACCAGCCGGCGCGTCTTTGTAGGAGTTGATATCGTGAGCGATATTCTTCTTGCTCAATTCCGAGGAGATGCTTTTGAGGAACTTGCCTTTGTCTTCGGCGGCAAGCGCGTTTACCTTGGGGCTGGTCACGCTCAAACAAACGGATGTGTTCGAGCGGCTTTTGGGATCTGCGGCCAGAAATTCAATCCAATCGGTTTTGGCCACCCAGTCTTCCACAACTTTTAGATTGGCTCTGCTTTTTTTAATGAGGCCAGCCAGGCCGATTTTTTCCGCCCAATTCAAAGCGTCCAGATAATCTTCCACGCAAATCATCGAAGGGGTATTGATGACGTCGCCATCGAAAATGGCCTTGTTAATTTTGCCGCTTTTCTTGAGGCGGAAGATTTTGGGCATCGGCCAGGGCGGATCGTACGATTCCAGGCGAGCAAGAGCTTTGGGGCTCAAAATCAGCATGCCGTGAGCGGCTTCGCCGCCGAGACATTTCTGCCAGGAAAAAGTCAGAACATCTACCTTGCTCCAATCTATTTCCATGGCGAATGCGGCGCTGGTAGCATCGCAAAGCGACAGGCCTTCGCGGTTGGCGGGAATCCAGTTGTAATCCGGCACTTTCACGCCGCTGGTGGTGCCGTTAGCCACGAAAACGACGTCGTTGGACCAGTCCACCTTGTTTAAATCGGGAATTTTCCCGTAATCGGCTTCGAGGATGGTAGGATCGAGTTTAAGTTGTTTAGCGACATCTGTTGCCCAGCCGTCGGAAAAACTTTCCCAGACCAATACGGTAACCGGCTTTGGCCCCAAAAGGCTCCACATGGCGCATTCAAAAGCGCCGGTATCGGAAGCCGGCATGATGCCTACCAGATAATCATCCGGAATATTTAATATTTTTCGTGTGTCGTTAATAGCTTTGACGATTCTTTCCTTGCCCAGCGCGGAACGATGTGAGCGTCCAACCGGTGCGTTCTTCAACGCGTCGATATTCCATGCCGGCCTCTTACTGCAGGGACCTGAACTGAAATTAGGGTTTTGCATATTAGACATCCTTGAAAATAAATTTTTCAAAAAACAATTATTCATATCAGCAAAGAAATTTTTACTCAAGAAATTTCAGATCGATTTATATCTTAGTTCTTTTGTCAAAAAAATATACGGTATTTGACGAGAAAAGCAGTTCAATAAAACCGTTTTTTAAATGAAATTCAAGTGGTTATCTGTGAATAGAAATGTAAAATAAGCAATTTTTTAAATATTACGTTTTTGGTTTTCATAGGAATTATTAAAAAAATGTTGACATTAAAACGATAAAGTTTCAAATTCAAAATTATATTATTTATCAAGGCCTATATAATAAAACCAGATATAAATTTTGGAATTTAATATTGTTCATTAATACGCGCAAGTAAAAACCTTCGTATGAAGAGCGATAAATAAAAAAGGAGGAAATATTATGGCAAAGATATTTAAACCACTGTTAATCATTAATTTAGCAATCGTACTTTTAATGTTTTTCAGCACCACGTCAAGGGCGGAAAACGAGATAACTATTGAAAAGCCATCTTCTCTTCAGATAGGCATGACTTTATATCGCTTTGACTATAAAGAAGATCTAATCATGCCCGACAAAAGTACAGAATACGGATGGATGCCGGGAGTATATTTAGATTATACTTACAAAAAGAAATCAACAATATATGCGAAAGTATTTTTAAGCTATGCGGCTAACGAAATAACTTACGATGGATCAAATAGCGCGGATGAGCCGGTAAAGTTTGATGAGCAAAAGGCTCAAATGTTTAAATTTGAAACAAATGTTGGATACCCTATATCCATAGGTAAGCATTTTATGTTAATTCCATACCTGGGTTATGGTTTTCAGTATTGGGAGAGAGGCGAGAATCAGTATCTTGTGGAGTTTGATACCATAACGATTAAAGAAATATATAAATGGCACTATATTCCTGTAGGGGTCAGGGCTGATTTTAATATAACTAATAGATTGAACATATCCGCTTCTGCCGCGGCTAATTTTATGTTTTATGGAGAAATGACAGCTTACTATTCATATATAGGTGATTCCGATACAGATTTCAAATTAGGCAATCGAATCGGCGCCTATGCGGAAATTCCTATAACCTATAAATTTACCAATGAGTTTGGAATCGTGTTAACGCCTTGGTATGAATATGGTGCCTTTGGGCGAAGTGATTGGGAATATATCGGTGGTGGCGACTTCGCTTATGAGCCAGCGAGCAGAACACACAAATATGGTGCTAATATAGGATTGTTGATGTCTTTCTAGGACATGGTTTTTTGCATCAGGATTAGCTTGCCAAAGAGCATGTCCGTTTAAGAGTGAAATAATCGGCATGCTCTTTGGAGAAGACCCGAATTTAATCTCTTGGAGGCTTTCGAAGAGACAAGGCCAAAATCATAATATCGAATTTTTTCTTACAATTAAAAACATCCGGTTATTCGTATTGGCATTAATCCGAAAAATGTGCTTTTCTCTGCCATAAATAAAAGGGGGCTAAGGCTTGAAAAAAAGCAAAACCAGTTTCTTTTGTCAGCATTGCGGTTATATGTCGCCCAAGTGGCTGGGTAAATGTCCTTCCTGCAATGGCTGGAATTGTTTTGCCGAAGAATTGATCAGCGATTCCGATTCCGGCAGCCGTGCCGAAATGAAGTTCGATGGCAAGCCACTGCCTATTGAAGAAATACCCGTGGAAGAAGGCCGGCGTATTGTCACGGGAATTGCCGAAATTGATCGTGTCCTGGGCGGCGG
>Ga0299912_10004720_pt1 | contig 11178 bp, 9 predicted proteins | sample RVTome_2_FD_207667 | JGI IMG/M metagenome (GOLD analysis project Ga0299912, IMG submission 207667) | Soil microbial communities from uranium-contaminated site in the Upper Colorado River Basin, Wyoming, United States - RVT95D214 (version 2) ... | reverse complement strand
ATCAATTTCGCTTTTCCCTCAACGATTTGAAGTGCCCCTTCGGCGCAGTTAGGGATACAGAGCCCACAACCATTACATTTCTCCTCATCAATCCTAACAATCTTTCTTGTTGCCATAACTCTTACCTCCTGAGGCTATTTTTAATTAAAATATAAGACCCTTTCAGAACTTTTTCCTTGATCTAAGTCAAAAAGATGAAAAAATTCGAAGTATTTGATTTAATGGAGATTTTTAGTGGAGAAATGAAGGGGTAGGGGGCTTTAATACATCACCGGATTCACGCATATACGTATTCACCCTTCCACTATTGGCAAGCATTTGCTTTTACATTTGACTGGACTATTTGACATAAATTTAGTAGACTGTCATCAAAACAGAGGCCATCTTCTAACATCCTTTAACCCTTTAACCATAACAGGATGGGCATATGGTCTGGAGATTGAAAATAACCCCATTTCTTAGATCGGAATGGGGTTTATTTTTTTTCCTCAACCAAATTGAAGGTAGCATTGTTTTCACTTAACCCTGAATCCGGATACTTTCGGGCAGATTAAAAAGCGTGGAAAGGGCATGAGATTTGATCATGAGTGAAAAGACCACGAAAGACAAAAAATACTATGCCCATTCCGTAGAAGGGAAACCCCCTGAGAAGTGGCACCGGCTTGAAGATCATTTTAATGAGGTCGCTGAGATGGCTCGAAAATTCGCAAACGAATTCGACGCCGTCTATTAGGGATATCTGGCTGGCCTATGGCACGACCTGGGAAAGTATTCCGATGACCTACAAATACCATTTGCACATAGTGTGGAAGGATATGAGAAAAACGGCAATGGCTGGTATAAGAAGGTGATTTATGAAGTACTATGCGCATTCAGAAAATGACCGTAAGGAGAAACATTGTTTGTCAAAACATCTACATGAAACCGCAAGCTTGGCAGAATCTTTTGCCTGCCGTGAAAGCTATAAGATAATCCTCCAACTAACTGGTTTGTTGCATGATCTTGGGAAATATCAACTTGAGTTCCAGCACTACCTTGAAAATGGAGGCAAGAGAGGCAGTGTCCCTCATTCTTCATGGGGAGCAGGATACGCGCGTCGCAACGGCCTGCTCGAAACATCAATCGTGATTGATGGACACCATAAAGGCCTGCCGAATAACTCCGCATGGAAAAGTGATACGGAACCTTTCAAACGAGGAGAAGTTGTTGGATTTGAAGACGTTGTTAAGGCTTTCATAGGCGATACCGCCATTGATGAGGGTATTTTCAACAAAGATAGTTCTTTGGTGTTTAGCGAGCCATTCCAACGTGAAGCCTTCACCAGATACCTTTTTAGCGCTTTGACCGATAGCGATTGGCTCTCTACTGAACAGCATTTTGACCTAGATGCTTCTAAGATGCGCATCGGTGCCACGTTACCAATCGACGAGATGATAAACAAATTGGAAGAGGAGTTTTTCAGGAAACCGAAAGATGGTGAAATCAACCGAATGCGAAATGACGCCCGAACTCAGGCGCTTCAAAAAACCGATATGCCCTGCGGGTTTTATTCACTAGCCCTTCCGACGGGAATGGGAAAGACACTCACATCTATCGCATGGGCGTTGAAACACGCAAAGAAGAATGATTTGAAGCGAATCATAATAGTCCTTCCTTTCGTAAACATTATCGACCAGACAGCGCAGGTTTTGAAATCCGTGTTCGGCGAAGAATGGGTGTTGGAACATCATTCCAGCTACAATGAGGATGAAAAGGGTACCAATGGTGGAGAAGAACACTACTCTCCTATTGAGAAACGAAAGGAACTGGCCTGCGAGAATTGGGACTATCCTGTTATTGTGACCACCACCGTCCAGTTTTTTGAGTCGATCTTCAGCAACAGGCCCTCCCGATGCCGAAAGATTCATAACATAGCAGAATCTGTGGTCATATTTGATGAGGTTCAAACGCTTCCCAAAGAAGTAATCCTGCCCACTCTCCAAATGCTTAAAGATGTTCAAACTGTTATGAGAACGTCATTCCTGTTCTGTACGGCAACCCAGCCCGCTTTCGAGAAGAGACAAGGATTTGACGGTATAGAAGCCATCTGTCCTTTGATTGAAAACCCGGCTGAACTTTACAAGGAAACCCGGCGTGTTGAGTATTGCTTGCTGAATGATTTAGCTCCCGTAGACTCCGACGCACTCCTTGAGGCTATCATGCAGGAGGAAAAGGCGGAGCTTGTCATATTCAATACGAAGAAAGCCGCGTTGGAATTCTATAATTGCACCAAAGGTTATAACAACTGGGAAAAGAAGTATCACTTATCGACTGCCATGTGTCCGTCCCATCGAAAAGATGTAATAAAGAGCATTCGGGATGACCTGGAAGCAAAGAGGAAAATCCTCGTGGCTTCTACACAGTTGATTGAGGCAGGCGTCGATTTTGATTTCCCTGTAGTGTTTCGTGCTATGGCCCCGCTTGAATCAGTGATCCAGGCCGCAGGTCGCTGTAATCGAGAGGGTAATTTGGGTAAATCTGGCGGGAGAGTATTCCTATTCAGACTACAGGACGGTGGTATGCCCGACAGGACGTACGCCGCCTGCGCAAGTCATGCTGAAGAACTGATTAAGGTGGACATAAACCAGCTACACGATCACCAAGTGTTCAATAAGTACTATGCTCAGGTGGTTCAACTCTACGTGGACCCTGATCGATATAACATTAATGAGGCTCGAGGTCAGCTCACCGGGCAATTCAACTTTCAAACGGCAAATGACAGTTATCGCATTATACAGGATCAGACCGAAAGGTTACTTGTATATCACTATAACGATGAGAGTCGGCAGTTGTTTCATTCGATCGAGCATAAGGAGTTTTTATCAAGGCATGATTACCGGAAGATGCAGGCGTATACGGTCCAGGTTTATAAGCACTTTATTATTCACAATGCTGCAATGTGTAACGTAATGCCCCAAGGATTTAGGGTATGGTACGGGAATTATGACCGAGAGACAGGTATCTCGGTTGCGCCGATAGAGGCGGATAAGATGGTCGTATAATCAGGAGGTGATTATGCTTGATAATCGAATTGTAAAAGTCAAAGTGAAGGGCGATTATGCATGTTTTACAAGGCCGGATCTGAAGGTTGAGCGCATGACGTATCCATGCATGACGCCATCGGCGGCGAGAGGTATTCTTGATTCGATTTTGTGGAAGCCGGAGTTTCAGTGGTATGTGAGGCGGATACAAATTCTAAAACCCATCCGATTCGCTACGATAAAACGCAATGAAATCAATACCAAGCAAGGGCGAACTCCTATCCTTATTGAAGATAGGCGTGCTCAACGAAACAGCGTAATTTTGAGGGATGTGGCTTATATCATCGAGGCGTCAATTTATCAAAAGCAAATATCAGAAAGAAACAATCCAGATAAATATGTTGGGATGACTCTTGGCAAAGAAGGAATATTCTCCCGCCGCGTTAAAAAAGGCCAGTGCTGGCGCAGGCCATATCTCGGTGTGCGTGAGTTTGCCGCTGAGTTTATAGAGCCTAATGGGACTGAACAGCCGATAAAGGAAACAATTCCTATTGGGAGCATGCTGTTCGACATATTTTATGATGAGAATGGAAAGCCGGAACCATTGTTCTTCCATGATGTGGCGATACGTAACGGCATTTTAAACTGCGAAGTACCGGAGAATGACAGAATGTTGCAATCCAGCCATTTCCAACCCCCAATAGACAGTGAGACATCCTCCGTGATCTATGAGTTCAATCAGAGGGAAGAAGAGGAGGCGGCCCTATGATTAAAGAGCTAAGCGAGTTCGGGAAACCGATCTGTGAGAATAAATACGGGGAATGGAATCATATTGCTCTCAAGGAAGAGTCCGTTTCGATTGAGTTAGTCATTGAGAGAGATGGCAGTTTTTATAAATTTGAGCCTTTTGAAAAGAAATCAACCATTGCAGAAGCTCTGACCTCTAAAAAAGGAAAGGCCAGGTTCTTGCTTGATAAAGCCGAAGAGGTGCTTTGTTACGGCGGAAAAACATCGGAAAGGAAACACGAACTATTCCTCACTAAATTATCCACATACCAAAACTTGCCCGAAGTGGCACCGGTTATTGCATTCTATAATCAAAACAAAGTTAACGGGGTGGATAAGGCAATAAAAGAGTTTGAAAGTGCTATTCCAAATGAGAAGAGCAGAAGGGGTAATATTGGATTTCGAATTCAGTCCGAAGGTATTCGTGTTCATGAAAAGCCTGAGGTTCTGAGAAGAGTTATTGCTGAGCGCGATACTGCGAAGAAGAACATTCCAAAAAGGAAATGTTCGGTCTGCGATACGGAAGATTATCCCGTTGAAGATACTCCTCATGGCATGGTTAAGAGAGTTCCTGAAGGGCAATCAAGTGGATGTGCGCTTGTATCCTATAATGAAAATGCCTTTGAATCATACGAATTGAAAGGAAACAATAATTCGTCAATTTGTACAAATTGCGCAAAGACTTATGTTGAGGGGATGAATTGGCTTTTGTCGGCAGGCAACGAAGTTGTCATCAGAAATAAGAGGGGAAAAGAAAAAACTACATTCCGTTATTCCAACCGGAGGAATTTTGGATCAGATACAGCTATGGTTTTCTGGACACGCAGGAATAAACAATTGCCGGAAATAGATCAACTCGAAGCACCAAATCCGGAAGATGTGGCAAGGCTCACTGACTCTGTGGCTTCGGGGACCGAGAGAGACAGTCGCTATCTTGAGCAAGACCAGTTTTACTCGTTTACGCTTTCCGGTTCAGCGGCACGCATAGTGGTACGAGATTGGATTGAGACCAGTCTGTTTGATTTTCGCAGCTCAATCGCTCAGTGGTTTCAGAATATTGCCGTGGCCGAATATGATAAAGATTTGAAGAAGCTAAAAACGCATTATGCGCGTCTGTATGATCTGGCGAGAAGCTGTCAGAGAAAAAACAGTGATGGTAGCTATGACAAAGACGATACATCGTTGGCGAGAGTAGCTACATATTTATGGCATGCAGCATTAAAAAATGCTTCGCTACCATTATGGATGCTAACAAAGGTGCTTCAGCGGGCGCGTTTGGATAATTATGGCGTTACCGCTGATAGAGCGGCTTTGATCAAACTCATATTGAACCGACATAACAAAGGAGGTGAGTTCATGATTACGGAAAAGATTGAGCAGGGGCTTAGGCCGGTAGCTTATGTCTGTGGACAGATTTTCGCAAAATTGGAGAGTATCCAGTATGCCGCATTAGGGGACAGAAACGCCGGAATACGGGAGAGGTATTTTACGTACGCTATGACATCGCCTGCTTCCGCATTCGGTCGGTTGTTTAACTTGAATTCAAAGCATTTTACAAAACTCAAAAATGAAAAACACGGGCTTGCGATTACTCTGGACAAAGAGCTTCAGATCCTGTGTAAAGATGTTGATATTAATAGTTTTCCTGCCACATTTTTATTGGAGGAACAAGGGCAATTCGCTATCGGATATTATCATCAAAAACAAACGCAATTTAGCGGCACAAGATCAAAAGGAAACAAAGAGGAGGTATAATATGAACGAGGCAATAAAAAATCGGTATGATTTTGTATTTCTTTTCGATGTGAAAGACGGAAATCCAAATGGTGATCCCGATCAGGTAAACTTGCCAAGAGCGGATGCAGAAGACCAGCATGGTTTGGTGACAGACGTTTGTATCAAGAGGAAAGTAAGGAATTATGTTCAGTTAAAGCATGATTTGAAAACCCCGTATGATATTTTTATCCGGCAGAGAGACATAAACAGCGAGGATAGCTATTTAAATAAAATAATAGGGAAAACGCCGGGCAATACCACATCCGAAAAGCGCAGGAAACTGTGTGATGATTATTACGATATAAGGACATTTGGTGCCGTGTTAAGTACAGGAGAGAAGGAAAGTGGTGAAGCAGCAGAAGAGGAAGGGGAAGAGGGTGCCAAAGGTAAGAAACAAAGGAAAGAGAAGATAAGAGGGGCAGGTACAGTCCGTGGCCCTGTGCAATTTACTTTCGCACGGTCGGAGGATCGGATTTATCAGGCGGAACATTCGATAACAAGATGTTGTGTCACGACCGAACAAGAAAAAAATGACCAGCTAAGAAAAGACCGTGAATTTGCAACAACATTTGGCCGTAAAGCCACAGTACCGTATGCACTATACCGCATGCATGGCTTTATTTCCGCTGTTGATGCGAGAAAAACCGGTTTTTCTGTAGATGATTTGAAGCTTCTTTGGGAGTCTCTTGTAAATGCTTTTGAAAATGACCGGGCTGCTGCGAGAGGAGAGATGAACCCAAGAAAGCTGGTTATATTCAAACATATCGGCCCCGGTGCTCACTTGGGTAATGAGTTGTCAGGCAGGTTGTTTGAGCGTGTAAAAGTAACGAAAAACGTTGAACTGCCGCCGCGAGGAAAAGAAGCTTATACGATTACTGTCGATAAAAAGAATCTCTCATCTGGAATTGAAATAAAAGAGTGGCCAGAAGAGAACGTATTTTGAAGAGGACTTCATCATGATCGGGTGCATGGAATAAACGAGCATAAAGCAAAATCCTGCCGGGCCTGCTTTTCTAAAAATAGGCAGAGGTAATGCGGAATGACTGACCACAAAGACCTCCCCCAACTCATCCCTCCTCACGGTGGTTACCGTGAGCTGCAATCTTACCGGATGGCGGAGATTGTTTTTGACGCCACAGCAGTATTTTGCGATCGCTTCATCGATCGGCGCTCCCGCACCCATGACCAGATGGTGCAGGCGGCGCGCAGCGGCAAGCAAAATATTGCCGAGGGCAGCATGGCTTCTGGGACCTCCAAGAAAACCGAACTTAAGCTCATTGGCGTGGCGCGAGCGAGCCTTGAGGAGTTGCTGCTCGATTTTCAGGATTATCTGCGGCAAAAGGGGCTGCCCCTTTGGGGGAAAGACCATGAGCAAGCTCGAAAAGTAAGAGCGCTTGCTCATGAAAAAAATAGGTCCTATAAGACTTATAAGACCTATCTGGAGGCTTCGCCTCCTGAAATCGCAGCTAACGCTGCGGTCTGCCTTATTCACCAAACAAACTACCTTCTTGACCAACAATTGCGGGCATTGGAAAAAGAGTTCCTGAAAGAGGGCGGTTTCACAGAAAGACTCTATCGTGTGCGATCCCAGATGCGTAATGAGAGAAGAAAAGCATGAACTATACCGAAGACGATCTCATCATGGTCTCCGCCCTTCAGCACGTTGCCTTCTGCGAGCGACAGTGTGCCTTGATTCATATCGAACAAGTATGGAGTGAGAGCGGCCTAACCGCCGAAGGTCACATCATGCATGAGAAAGTTCATGAGCAAGACCGGGAATCCAGGGGGAATGTTCGGATTGAATATGGCCTGCCTCTGCGTTCTCTGAGGCTCGGTCTGATCGGCAAAGCCGATGTGGTGGAGTTTCGTCGCGTCAGTAAAGATTTCTGGCAGCCTTTTCCTGTGGAGTATAAACGAGGCAAACCGAAGCACGACCACTGCGATATGATTCAGCTTTGTGCACAGGCCATGTGCCTGGAAGAAATGCTGTCGGTCTCCGTCCCCAGTGGAGCCATCTTTTATGGCCGTACTCGACGGCGCCTTGATGTGTCTTTTGATGATACCCTTCGTAAAGAAACGGAAGAAGCGGCGGAAAAGGCCCATCAACTGATAGCTTCCGGGAAAACACCATTGCCGGTTTATGAAAAACGCTGCAAAAGTTGTTCGCTCATCGAGGAGTGCATTCCGAAGACTATCGGGGAAAAGTCCTCGGTTAAACGTTATTTGGCACGAATGGTTGAATCGCCATGAAAAAACATCTCAATACACTTTTTGTGACCACACAGGGAGCTTATCTCTCCAAGGAAGGTGAAACGGTTGTCGTCAAAGCAGACGGAGAAATCAAACTCCGTGTACCAGTCCATACCATCAGCGGGGTCGTCTGCTTCGGCAATGTTTCCTGTAGTCCTTATCTGATGGGGTTTTGTGCTGAAAATGATGTGGCTATCAGTTTCTTATCGGAACACGGCAGATTTCTGGCCAGGGTGCAGGGACCTGTTTCAGGGAATGTCCTTCTCCGCCGGGAGCAATACCGGAAAGCGGATGATCTGAAATTCTCGGCAGAAGTCGCAAAGTTCGTTCTCACCGGGAAGATCACCAACTGCCGTACCGTCTTGCAGCGAGCGCTTCGGGACCATGCGAGCAAAATAAATGAGCAGGAAGTCCGCAATGCCGTCATGCGCTTGAACCGCCAGCTCGAAATATTTGATCAGGATCAACCCCTGGATGTTTTGCGTGGAATCGAAGGGGACTCAGCCCATATCTACTTCAATGTTTTTGACCATTTGATCGTTGCACAGAAGGAATCATTTCGATTCGATGAGCGAAACCGTAGACCTCCATTAGACAATGTGAACTGCCTTCTTTCTTTCATCTATACGCTTCTGATGCATGATGTTCGGTCGGCATTAGAGTCGGTGGGGCTGGACCCCGCTGTCGGATTTCTCCACCGTGACCGTCCCGGAAGACCCGGACTTGCCCTCGATTTAATGGAGGAATTCAGGCCTTATATCGGAGATCGTCTGACACTTTCACTGATCAATTTGCAACAAGTTCAGGACAAGAGCTTCAAGAAGATGGATTCCGGGGCTGTCATCATGAACGACGATGCCCGGAAGACGGTTCTTGTGGCGTATCAGGAGCGAAAGCAGGAAGAGATAACGCATCCTTTTCTTGATGAGAAGGTAATGATTGGAATGTTGTTTCACATCCAAGCGCTCCTGATGGCGCGGTTCTTGCGCGGTGATATGGACGGTTATCCACCATTTATCTGGAAATAGGGGGAGCACGATGTTTGTGTTGGTCAGTTATGATGTATCCACAACAGATCCAAAAGGTTCCCGTCGTTTGAATCGTGTAGCGAAAGCCTGCAAGGACTATGGTCAGCGGGTTCAGTTTTCCGTTTTTGAATGTATTGTTGACCCGGCTCAGTGGGCGGTCTTAAAGCAAAGACTCATTGATGAAATTAATCAAGAAGTTGACAGTTTGCGCTTTTACTACCTTGGTTCTAACTGGAGGCGGAGGGTTGAGCATATCGGTGCAAAGAAAACCATTGATCAGGAAGGACCCTTGATTGTTTAAGTATGCAGTGCGAACCGGAAGTGGACATGTTTTTCCAGGAGGGTTCGCAGGAGATGTAACCCATAGAGAATACTTAATATATCCCAAAAGCTCTTTGACAACCGAATATGTGTGGAGATGATTTTGAGGGGATAAGCGGAGATATAGGAAATTAACAATTAGAAATCATAGAGTTATTCTTAGTAAGTCGCACCCCGTGCGGGTGCGTGGATTGAAACTAATGAGTGCTATTATGCCTCTCTTGAGAACCCTGGTCGCACCCCGTGCGGGTGCGTGGATTGAAACAAAATGATGGAAAATATACTTTCAATTTATGTTCGTCGCACCCCGTGCGGGTGCGTGGATTGAAACTGGTACGGGTTATCATGGTATAACTATAAGTAGAGTCGCACCCCGTGCGGGTGCGTGGATTGAAACCCCGTGGCGCATCCCAAGATCAACATCATAATCAGTCGCACCCCGTGCGGGTGCGTGGATTGAAACAATATTAGGTGGTATTGGAATTCCAAATAGTTTAGGTCGCACCCCGTGCGGGTGCGTGGATTGAAACCAATTAATCCTGCCGGTATCCCCAATAAACCAGGTAGTCGCACCCCGTGCGGGTGCGTGGATTGAAACAAGGATGGATGTCTGATGACCAAATTGCTGCTCGTCGCACCCCGTGCGGGTGCGTGGATTGAAACCAGCCACGCCACCCAATAAGACCGTAACAACACTGTCGCACCCCGTGCGGGTGCGTGGATTGAAACAATCTCACCCGTCAGGACATCTACTATCTTGTTGCTCGTCGCACCCCGTGCGGGTGCGTGGATTGAAACTGTTGATGGTAGATCATCTTCTGAGTCGCAAATGTCGCACCCCGTGCGGGTGCGTGGATTGAAACCGAAAGCTCGGTCAATATGAAACATTTGACCCAGGTCGCACCCCGTGCGGGTGCGTGGATTGAAACACCATCTACCAACACATAATACGATTGAGGGGCAGAGTCGCACCCCGTGCGGGTGCGTGGATTGAAACAGAAACAATACCAGATGATACATCTTCAGTAGGAGTCGCACCCCGTGCGGGTGCGTGGATTGAAACCTTGAAGTATAGCGGATGCCCCTACGACCCTGAAGTCGCACCCCGTGCGGGTGCGTGGATTGAAACCAGGTATCGGGCCTTTTATCGCCGCCCAAATGATGTCGCACCCCGTGCGGGTGCGTGGATTGAAACCATTAATGGGTTATCGGGCTGTATGGTGTGTGATAGTCGCACCCCGTGCGGGTGCGTGGATTGAAACTGCATAGGCCCGATAACCCATATGCGTTTGAATCACGTCGCACCCCGTGCGGGTGCGTGGATTGAAACACATAGAGCAATATGAAAAAGAGAAAAAACTATCGTCGCACCCCGTGCGGGTGCGTGGATTGAAACGAGTGGTCAAGGGAATTACTGTGTTTTTTACTAAGTCGCACCCCGTGCGGGTGCGTGGATTGAAACTACCAATTGGTAAACCATCCTTCGCCCAAGAGCGGTCGCACCCCGTGCGGGTGCGTGGATTGAAACATCATATATAAACTGAACATGGATGCTCACATCCGGTCGCACCCCGTGCGGGTGCGTGGATTGAAACCATTTTAAGACCTCCTTCGCCGGGTCGTCCGGCTGTCGCACCCCGTGCGGGTGCGTGGATTGAAACTTATCTGTGAGACAACTTGTATGGGAGAAATAACGTCGCACCCCGTGCGGGTGCGTGGATTGAAACGATGAATCGAATGATTTTGAAGGTCATGGGGCGTCGCACCCCGTGCGGGTGCGTGGATTGAAACTTTTTAATATAAAATCCTGCCAATTTCTTTTCTGTCGCACCCCGTGCGGGTGCGTGGATTGAAACTGGTACGGGTTATCATGGTATAACTATAAGTAGAGTCGCACCCCGTGCGGGTGCGTGGATTGAAACGCCAACCGTATGATTATAGGCATAATGCGCTGGAGTCGCACCCCGTGCGGGTGCGTGGATTGAAACAAATAATAC
>Ga0299912_10004719_pt1 | contig 11179 bp, 9 predicted proteins | sample RVTome_2_FD_207667 | JGI IMG/M metagenome (GOLD analysis project Ga0299912, IMG submission 207667) | Soil microbial communities from uranium-contaminated site in the Upper Colorado River Basin, Wyoming, United States - RVT95D214 (version 2) ... | reverse complement strand
ATTCATCCCCTCGGGAGACGAATCTAACGGTATCCGGGTCAGCCTTCCCTTCTATCTGGATTTTTTGAAAGGCTTCTTCCGGAACCCCGCTGCCAGTCAAGTTACCGATGCCTGCGGGGTCAGACTCCGGGCCTACGATGATGAAGTAATTGTAAGCCCAGGTGACTCGCGCCGCAGACGTGTTATTTACTGTTGCGTTAAGAGAGTAGTTACCGGCTATGAACGCTGCCTCTCTATCGGGGTCATGGACGGTAACCGCATCCACATCGCCGTTCATACCTAATTCCAAAGCAGCACCAGTGCCTTTGGCTGTTATCTGCAAGTCGGCGTTGCATCTATCCTCAAATATGTCCTCCAGATAATCCCACAAACCTGTGTCGTAAAGACTGGTAGTGGTCGCTACCTTCAGTACTTCTGGTTCTGTTTGGCCGCCACGGCCGAGAACCATCACGAGCACCAGTACGATCACTGCTATACCCAAAACAGCTAAAGCTATCTTGGGCCAGTTCCCTTTCATCAAGAACCCCCTTTTGTTTTTACAGACCTTTTCATAAGACATGAATTACAGAAGCCTTAAATGTGGTTCCTACCTCTGCCTCTTTTCTCAATTCAAGTTCAACAAACGCCCAGCGCGTAACAAGGCCCCGACAAGCGGGAACAAAAAAGCACCGTCACAAGAACGGTGCTGTCCAAAAGCCAAGCTTCATATTGCCTCCTTTCCAACCACGGGAGGCACAGGCATTTCTATCTGTGCCCTCGAGGCTTTTCAGCCTACCGACTGCTTGCCTTGGACTCTCTTTAGACAAGACAGCTCGGAGAGAGCTAATACCTGATCTTGGGTACTATATCAGGGACTTGATAACCGGGTAAATCTCGTATATTGGTACAGGTGCAGAAGCAATTGTCGACCGAGTCAGACGATTATGCTTCTTTCCCCTTTGATTTCTTCTCGGCGGGCGCAGCCTCCTTGGGAGCTTCAGCCGCTTCCTCCGCCACCTCCGCCTTCGCTTCAGCCTCGGCCGCTACTGCTTCCCCTACCACCTTCTCTTCTACCTTTTCCACAGGTCGCAGACTAATCTTCGCCACAACCAAATCCAGGTTGTTAAGAACGGTAATATCTTTGTCCAGCGGGATATCTTTGACGCGTATTGCTTGGTCTAACTCAGCGAGGTAGCTGATGTCCACTTCTATGCTACCGGGGATTTTTGCCGGCAAACACTCCACAGTCAGAGTCCCCAGCGCATGGTCGAGCATGTTGGTTTTGGACTTCAAGGCTGGTGCTTCCCCAATCAAGACGACAGGAATCTCTAACCTTATCTTTTCCTCCATTCTGACCTGATAGAAGTCAACATGGACCAATTCTCCCCTGCGCCAATCTCTATCAAATTCACGAACTACAACGGTCCTGGGCTTCTTTTCCTTGGCGAGCTTGAGATTAACAAGCCTCGTCTGCCCAGCTTGACTTAGCACTCGCTCAAGCTCTCTGGTGTCGCACTGCAACGCCAGAGACTCGATGCCGTGCCCGAAGACATGCACCGGGGTAATGCCCTGCCGACGCAAATGTTTAACTTTTTTGCCGAGAATCTCTCGGTTAGCGACCTTCAACTCTATTTTGTCCATTTCGCTCCGCTAATCATATCAGACAAGTCTTCTCTGCGCAAGAAACTGCACCCGTTCATCTGGCCGACGATTCGAAGAGATCTTTAGTCGTTTCGAACAAAGTGCTCCAGTGCGCGCTCAAGGTCTGCAGGTAAGGGAGAGGCAAATTCCCGGTATTGCCTGGTTGATGGCAGACGAAAGCCGAGGTGGCAGGCATGAATGAATTGCCTGTCAAGATGAGCCGATTTGATTCCGTAGACGGGGTCACCGACGACGGGATAGCCGATAGCTGATAGGTGTATTCTGATTTGATGTGTGCGTCCTGTCAGGGGACTGACTTCGACCAAAGTATAGCCATCGAGGTATTTTCGGACTTGATACCGGGTAATAGCCTGTCTTCCGGCTTCTACTATTGCCATTCTTTTTCTGTGATGAGGGTCTCGCCCGATAGGTGCTTCGATTATCCCCTGTTCCGGAGACAGCCTCCCTTTGACGAGAACAAGATATCTTTTGGTTACAGTGCGGCTTTTGAATTGTGTGGCTAGATACTCACGAGCGAAGTCGTTTTTGGCAATGACTATGAGGCCCGACGTATCTTTATCCAGTCTGTGAACTATGCCCGGGCGCGTAACGTCGCCGCTCATGGTCAGACCGGGGCAGAGGGTCAAGATGGCATTGACTAAAGTATGGCTGGGATGACCTGGGGCAGGATGAACTGTCAAGCCAGCAGGTTTGTCTATCACCAGAATACCCTCATCTTCATACATGACAGTCAAAGGGATTGGTTCAGCCAAAGGATGGCCTGGTAACGGAGGAAGCTCGACTGTTATCCTGTCGTTCGCACGAAGTTTCTGGCTCGCCTTTGCCGTTTGCCCGTCTATCAGAACGTGACCTTGCCGGATCAGTCTCTGTAGGTAGGCGCGAGAGAATTGTGGAAGGACTTCGGTTAAATACTTATCAAGGCGGACGTCGGAAACATGTGAGTTGAATTGCGCCGTCCTAATGCTGGGGCTTGTCGTTGCATTCATATGCTTTTCCGAATACCCTTGACTTATAAAAGTAATAAATGAGGGCAATTATACCTACTGTCAAAGCCGTGTCGGCGACGTTGAAGGCGGGCCAGCGGAAGAGATCTCGCCAATGAATGCTGACAAAATCAATTACGTAGCCAAGGCGTATTCGATCTATAAGATTGCCCACAGCGCCACTTAGGATTAGAGCGAAGGACACCACACCTAAGGTGGTGGCCGGAGGGAAGTAATGAAGAAACACGAGGATAACGATCACACCGGCTATGCCGAGGGCGATAAAAAGCTCGGTGTGGCTGTGAAACAAACCAAAAATGGCACCAGTATTCCTAGTGTAAAGTAGATCAAGAAATCCCGGCAGCAACTCCATTTGGGGTCGGTTGGCGTCGATCCACAGCTTGCTCACTTGGTCAAGGGCAACCACCAGAGCGACGACAATAAGAAATAGCCTTAATCTGCCCCTGTACTTGCTCGGAGAAACCTTTGATTGATCTTCACGCACTAAATCTGGTATCTTGCTGGGCACCAATTTACCTGGAGGCCCATTATCTGGCACCTTTTGCGTCCTTTGCCTGGCCTGCCTTGCATTTCAGGCACAAACTCGCTTGAGGTATAGCTTCAAGGCGAGCTCGTTCTATTGGTTGCCCACAGGAATCGCATAATCCATAAGTGCCAGCTTCATATTTTTGTAAGGCATGCTCAACTTCACTTAAAGAGTCTTCCTGTCTTCTTTCCAGGGCCAGTCTCTTCTCCAGTTCGGAGGCTTCATCGGCTCCTTCCTCCCTTTTGCCGAAGGGACTGCCTTCCTTTCTCTCTGCCGATGGTTGGCCAAGAGCTCTCAACTGTTCTATCTTCTCTAACAGCTCTGCCTTCTCTTTCTTTAGTCTTTCATAAAGTTCAGCGGACTCGATCACTTTTTTGCCCTCCCGATGATTTACAGTTGTCCTATACCAGAATTCCATACGAACCGCGTGAGACTCGCAGTTCTCTTATGCAACGTTGAGCCGGCTAAAAACCTTCCTCACATCAGGATGTAAAGAATCCCCGAGTTTTTTCACGGATTCGTATCTGATTTTGTTAAGTTCCCGCTGCTTTTCTTCGAACTCAGTTCGGGAGTAAAGTTTCTCAGGATGCAAGTAAATATCATCCACATATCTTGTCGCCTTAGGCACCTTGAAGCCCGTCGGGGAGTCCACCCAATCCTCTAGGCCTCCCCTTAGTAGAGAATCGAGTACTGCCATCGTAGATTCCAGTCTTATATCTCTGTAATATTCTGCTTCTCCTATTCCTCCGGTATTGATCAAATAGTAATTCAGGTGGGGTATGCCTTTTATTATCTCATAAAATATATTAGCATGCTCGGCCAGGTCGCCGGCGACAAAGGGGTCGTAAAAGAACTCGCTCCTGATCTTCCCGGCCTGGGTCGGGTCACCAGCCGAGGACTCCATTGCCTGTCCCAGGACCATCAAGGCGGTTGCTTGCTCCCGGGTCAGCTTTGATATTGCCGGAATCAAGGGCCCCCTGGTGATAATAATCAGATTGTCAATCCTGTCTACATCGATATAGCGGCTGGCATGCATAAAGTCTCTTCTTAATACCACAGCTCTGCCATTGGATGTTCTGTCCAAATTGTAGAAGTCAAAATCCCCGTCTTCGGTAACGTGAACATTCTCGCAGACAGTCTGTGGTTTTAGCAGTCCGTAATATATTTCGACTTGCTCCCCAGGGTTCACTCTCTCTGTTTTTACAAAGATTCCCCCCGCCTCAAATCCATGAAAAGAACCATCGGGCATGAGAGTCCCGCCGTCATCCTGAATAAGCCAGGATTTTTCCTTTCCTGTTCTGGCCAGGATTCTACAACTTGTGCTTGTCTTCCCGTTGGCACTTAATGCCACAAGTAGCGTCCTGGCGAGCCGATAGTCCCCGTGTGTTGATTGAAGGTAATCCTCCCGGCAGCCAGCATGTATGAAGATTCCCCCTCTTTTCGTCTTAGCTACCCAATCCTCGGCGGCGAACACTCCCTTCTTGTATTCACCTATGTAGTTACCATTCCTGATTATCTTGACAAACCTTCCGTCATCCAGCATAGCCAATCTGATAGTGATATCTTTGTCGGGGAGAGGTTTTGACTGGTTAGTCTCAAAAGCCTCGTCAGCGAAGAATAAGATGTAATAGGTTGGTTTCTTGACTTCTCCCTTTGGCGGTATAAACAGGTTCTTGCCTCCATAGGCAACATGAGCAAACCGCTCGGGAACAATTAACCTGACTGTGGTGTTACTGCTCTCATTGCCCACAATTCTGTCTATGGAAATCAACCTTTGTTTGCCCAAAACCGTTTCACACTGAGCTAATAGTCTTAGTTCATCCTCCCCAAAAGAATGGTCAATGCTGTTCTTGGTAAACATTGCTGATCTGGAAGTGGGCTCACTTCGGGCGACAAAGTTGCTATACAACGTCTGCTTGACCCCCGGCTGTTTTTCCACAAGCTTTCTCAATTCCCCATCAGTGGGGTTATGAGTCAACCGTTTTTCCTCCCGTGCTTTTTGCCAGATTCTGTCGGCGGTTGCGACGAATTGCTCTACCTCAAACATCATTATTACGCTCCCTGGGCGAAATGCGATCTCGCGTTCCTGATCTTCAGAAACTAGGCGCTAGTATTTATTGCTTAGACCTCGCGGAACTCCCCTTCAACCGTGCCTTCTTCTCCCCCGCCAGGCTTCTCTCCGCCAGGCGGCTGCTGTCCTGGTTGCCCCGGTTGCTGGTAGACCGATGCCCCAACCTTCTGCATAGCCTGCGATAGCTCCTGCATCGCATTACGAATGGCGGTTACATCCTTCCCTTGAAGAGATGCCTTTACACTGGCTATCTTGTCATCTATGTCCTTTTTTACATCGGCGGGTATCTTGTCTTTATAGTCACGGAGAGTTTTTTCTGCCGTGTAAGCGAGGCTATCAGCAGAATTGCGTATCTCTACTTCCTCTTTGCGTTTAACATCATCAGCAGCGTGTTGCTCAGCCTCTCGCCTCATCTTCTCTACTTCCTCTTTGCTCAATCCGCTGGAGGCGGTAATAGTGATTTTTTGTTCTTTCCCCGTGCCCTTGTCACGAGCGCTAACATTAAGGATGCCATTGGCATTTACTTCGAAAGTCACCTCAACCTGAGGTATGCCTCGTGATGCCGGCAGAATACCATCGAGTATGAAGCGCCCCAATGTCCGATTATCGACAGCCATAGGGCGCTCCCCTTGAAGAACGTGTATTTCCACGCTTGGCTGATTATCGCTAGCGGTGCTGAAAATCTGGCTCTTGTCTGTAGGGATGGTGGTGTTGCGGGAAATAAGTGGCGTCGCTACTCCTCCTAGCGTCTCTATCCCTAGAGTCAGTGGGGTGACATCGAGAAGAAGAATTTCTCCGACTTCGCCCTTAAGCACCCCAGCCTGAATGGCAGCCCCCATGGCGACAACCTCGTCGGGGTTGATTCCCTTCGATGGCTCTTTGCCGAAGAACTGTCTCACTTTCTCCTGAACCAAAGGCATCCTAGTTTGACCACCGACAAGGAGGACTTCATGAATCTGGGCTGTAGTCAACCCTGAGTCTTTAACTGCCAGGCGACAGGGCTCGAGAGTTTGTTCCACCAAATCCATGACCAGTTGTTCTAACTTGGAGCGGGTCAAGGCGATACTAAGGTGTTTTGGTCCCGAGGCATCGGCGGTAATAAAAGGAAGGCTTATCTCAGTCTGCTGTACTGTGGAGAGCTCACACTTCGCCCTTTCTGCCCCTTCCCTAAGCCGCTGCATTGCCATGCGGTCGTTCCTTAAGTCGATTCCTTGATCCCGCTTGAACTCATTACACAGCCATTCGATAATACGCTGGTCGAAGTCATCCCCACCCAGGTGGGTATTACCGCTCGTGGACTTGACCTGGAAGGTACCCTCCTCTATGTCCAGGATAGAGATATCGAAGGTGCCTCCACCAAGGTCGTACACTGCAATTATTCCCTCTTTCTTTTTATCTGCCCCATAAGCGAAGGCGGCAGCGGTTGGTTCATTGATTATGCGAAGAACGTTCAAGCCGGCGATTGTCCCGGCATCCTTGGTTGCCTGGCGCTGGCTATCATTGAAATAAGCTGGCACTGTAATCACTGCCTCTGTCACTTTATCGCCAAGATAGACTTCGGCATCGGCCTTTAGTTTCTGTAGTATCATTGCCGATATTTCCGCAGGACTATATTCTTTTCCACCCATGACTACCTTGACTTCGTTATTAGGACCACGAGTCGTCTTGTACGACACGCGGCGCGCATCCTCCTCGACGGGTAGTTCTCTTCCTGGTGGTTCCCCCCATTTTCTTCCCATAAAGCGCTTGATGCTGTAAACGGTGTTTTCGGGGTTAACGACAGACTGACGCTTAGCCACTTGCCCTACTAATCGCTCCCCGTTCTTGCTTATCGCCACTACCGAAGGAAACAAGTTAGAGCCTTCAGAGCTGGGGATAAGCTTCGGCTTTCCGCCCTCTACGACAGCAACCTCACTCAAGGTTGTTCCCAGGTCAATGCCTACTGCCTTAGCCATACTATCTCTCCTTCAAACTCTCCTATTGAATCTTGTTTTTGTTACCTGTGCCTATCATGACCACGCTGGGACGAAGCAGTTTTTCCTTGAGTTTATAACCCTTGCGAATCTCCTCTACGACTATGCCCTCTTCCCCCTCCAGTTGGCCCGCCGCTTCGTGCCAATAAGGGTCAAAGTACTCCCCCCTGGCCTTAATTTCAGCCAGCCCCTGCGTTTCTAGAACAGCTTTGACTTTATTATAGATGAGTCTTATGCCGTCAGTCCAATTCTGTTCATCAAGCTCGACCGGCAGAGAAGCAAATGCTCTTTCAAAATCGTCCAGGATAGGTAACAGGTCCAAGATAAGCATCCTGTTAGCACACTCAACCGTCTCTGCTTTCTCCTGCTCAGCGCGTTTTATGTAGTTCTCCAGGTCAGCCTGGCTTCTCTGCCAATTGGCTAGGTACCTCTCCGCCTTTTCCTTTTCCTCAGCTAGAGCCTTGTGTAATATCTCTACGTCTTCCGATTGCGCAGTTGTTGTTTCAACTATTTCGTCATCCTCAGCCAACGTTGGACCTCCTCTAAATGTATTCAGCCAGTGAGTCGCTCAATAGTGCCGAGAAGCAATTGAGCGAAGAAATAGCCTTAGCGTAGTCCATTCGCTTGGGGCCAATCACTCCCACGATGCCGCTAGCCTTATCAGGTAACCCATACTGGCTGGCTAGTAAGCTCAAGTCCTGCAGCGCCGGCTCCGGATTTTCGTCGCCAATGACTACTTTTACCCCTCCCCTGCTGGATTCTTGGCCAAATATATTTCTAAGCCAATCCTCTCCTTCCAGAACTTCTAGAATTCCCAGTATTCTAGGACTGTTGGTAAACTCTGGTTGACTCAACAGCAGGCGTAGTCCTTCAAGATGAGGCTCACCATAATCTAGCTTGTCCTGGCCAGCCATAATTTCCACCAGGGATTCAGATAGCTGCCTTTCTTCAGAAGATAGTCCTTCTCTCTTGGCCAAGATCTCGCTGCTGGTCATCTCGCCGTACACGGAAGTAAGTTTGTTAGCTAGCTTCGTCAGTTCATCCTGGCTAACCTTTCTGTCAAAAGATAGGACCTGCCGTCTGACTTCTGCTTCATATAAAACCACGATCAGCAAAGCCATGAAATCCTGCAAAGCTACCAAATCGAGATGCTTAAAACGGCAGCGAACCGCTTTTGGAGTGGTTATTATGACCAGGTTGCGCACAAGACGCGCCAAAAGCGCCGCCACCGTCCTCAACCATTGCTCTAGCTCCTCCTTTGCTTCCCGAGATATCTGATGAACCAGGTACTGTTCAACACGGGGGAGTTCAATCTCTTCTCCTATCAATTCCACATAGTAGCGGTAAGCCTTGTCAGTAGGTATGCTTCCGGCCGAACGATGAGGATGCACGACATATCCTGCTCGTTCCAGGTATGCTGTATCGTTGCGGATGGTAGCCGTGCTCACCCTCAAGCCATACTTCTCCACAATAGCGCTTGAAGCTACTGGTGCTGCCCTGGTGATATAGTCTTCAATTATCACCCTGAGGACAGTCTCTCTTCTTTCTCTCACAGCCATTTAGCACTCTCCTCTTTTGATTGCTAAACAGATTAATCTAGCACTATAGACACGTTCTGTCAACGATGGTGTCGGAACCAATTGAAATGGGGTTTTCTTATTGACCGAGAATGAAATATCAAGTACCATTATGGCACGAATGTGAAAACCAACAAGGCGTCCTCCTCGGCGCAACGTGACAGCGAAGTAGCTCGAATCCTAAGATTGGAGGCCGAAAGGCAAGCAGACAGCATAAATCTTATTGCCTCTGAGAACCACACCAGCCGGGCAGTTCTTGAAGCCCAGAGTTCGGTGCTAACGGATAAATATGCTGAAGGATACCCCGGACATCGCTATTATGGCGGTTGCGTCTATATAGATGAAATCGAGGATTTGGCTGTTGAACGGGCCAAGAAGCTCTACAAAGCCGAACATGCCAACGTCCAGGCTCATAGCGGGGCTCAAGCTAACATGGCAGCCTATTCAGTGTTATTGGAACACGGAGATACTGTCATGGGGATGCGTCTCAACCACGGCGGGCATCTGACCCACGGCTCCGATGTCAATTTCTCAGGGAAATGGTATAACGTTGTCCCCTACGGAGTCGACCCTAAAACCGAGATGCTCAACTACGATGAGATCGAAGGATTGGCTCTGTCTCATAAACCCAAACTCATTATAGCTGGGGCGAGTAGTTATCCTCGCATTGTCGATTTTGAGAGGTTTCGCCACATAGCTGATAAGGCGGGAGCCAGGCTGTTGGGCGACATGGCTCACATAGCAGGGATCGTAGCTGCTGGTCTTCATCCGTCCCCTGTGTCCTATGCTCACGTTACCACTTCTACCACGCAAAAGACGCTGCGGGGTCCGCGGGGTGGCTTTGTTCTTTGTGACAAAGAATTGGCTTCAGCTATAGATGCTGGAGTCTTCCCGGGGATGCAGGGCGGTCCCTTCATGCATGTCATCGCTGCCAAAGCCGTGTGCTTCTTCGAGGCTATGCAGCCCGAGTTCGTTGATTACCAGAAGTCAGTGCTGAAGAATGCTCGCGTTTTGGCTTCTGAACTCGAGAGAAATGGGATGCGTGTTGTTTCCGGGGGCACAGATAACCACATCGTCCTTGTTGACCTCTCTCCGCAAGGGATAAGCGGTAGGGATGCTGAACAGGCTCTGTGGAGCGTGGGTATCTCAGTAAATAGGAATACCATTCCTTTTGACCCCAAGCCTCCGGTGATTACAAGCGGTATCAGGATGGGTACGCCGGCGGTGACCACGAGAGGTTTCGGCACAGAGGAGATGAAGCGCATTGCTTCCCTCATTGCGAAAGTGCTTGCTCCTTCGGGGGACAGACAGGCACAAAAGCAAGTCCGCCAGGAAGTGGGGGAGATGTGCCAACGATTCCCCATTCCTGGACTGGCATAAGACGTCTCTTGTTCGCCTAGTTCTTTTCCTTGCGTTTGCTGGCCCTTCCTAAGAAACGGCGATGATTTCATGCTATAATTTGGTATCTCCGTAAGCATCTCTGAAGAACGAAGTTTTCCATAGAATATTAGATAGCTGGGAGGTAATGATGGACGAATTGAAAGTGTTCAGCGGCACCGCTCACCCTGCCCTAGCGAGGGCTGTGTGTGATTACCTGGACATACCCTTGGGAGAGGCTGAGGTCTTCGAGTTTAGCAATGAAAATATCTTTGTGCGCATCCTTGAGAATGTCCGCGAACGGGACATCTTTATCGTTCAGCCTATTTGCTCTCCGGTTAACAAAAGCCTGGTCGAACTACTTATCATGCTTGATGCCTTCAGGCGAGCTTCAGCGGGGCGCATCACGGCTGTCGTTCCCTATTATGGCTATAGCCGCACTGACAAAAAAGACCAGCCCAGGGTCCCCATCACTGCTCGCCTGATTGCCGACCTTATTACTACCGCTGGAGCCAATAGATTGCTGACCGTGGATCTTCATGCCCCTCAAATTCAAGGGTTCTTCACCATACCTGTGGATGAGCTCACCGCTCGACCCATGTTAGCTAAGTATTTTAAGGAGAAAGGTCTAGCTAACCTGGTAGTGGTTGCTACTGATATTGGTATCTCCAAGGTGGCCCGAGATGTGGCTGCCAAGCTTGGAGCCCCGCTCGCTATCATGGAAAAGAGGCGCGTGGGGAATATGGACGCCAGCGAAACCCTCAACGTAATCGGCGACGTCGAGGGAATGCATGCCCTGACGGTTGACGATGAAATTGACACCGCTGGTTCGCTGGTCGGGGTGGCCAATGCTCTTCTAAAACGTGGCGTTACTAAAGTCTATGCCTGCTGTACTCACCCCGTTTTCTCTGGCCCCGCTATCCAGAGGATAGCTGCCAGCCCTGTAAAGGAGGTAGTGGTTACCGATACCATACCTGTCAATGACGATAAGAAACTGAACAAGATTACCG
>Ga0299912_10004718_pt1 | contig 11180 bp, 10 predicted proteins | sample RVTome_2_FD_207667 | JGI IMG/M metagenome (GOLD analysis project Ga0299912, IMG submission 207667) | Soil microbial communities from uranium-contaminated site in the Upper Colorado River Basin, Wyoming, United States - RVT95D214 (version 2) ... | reverse complement strand
AACCCAGGTCACGAGGAATCTCTGGCAAGGGAACTGGTTGATGTCCTTGTTCTCCCCCGTGGCCTCGACCTTGAACTCGTTGCGGGTGACCTTGATGTCGGATTCCTGGCGCTCGGCCGGCTTTCCCTCTTCGGCCTGGCCCGGGCCGGCGGCGCCCTCCTTCATCTTCTCGATGGCGGTCGCCGTGTATTCCTTCTTCTTGGGGTCGAGACGGTAGATCAGGCGCGCGGGCAGGTCGATGATCTCGACGCTGTCACCCGACCGCAAGAAGGTCTTGCCCGCGAGTCCGCCGACGATGCCCTTGCCCTTGAAATCCGCCTTGTTCTCGCTGAGCGACCGCTCGGCCGAGACCTTTCCGGAAGCCACCACGGTGAAAGTTCCAAAGCCCTTGAATGTGATTTGGGATTTCGACTGCTTGACGACACCCGCCATCGCCGGCCCTGCGGCCAGGCTCAGAATGATGGCGAGCGCAAAGAATTTCTTCATGACATCGACCTCCTGTCCTTCCTGTGGATCGCAGAGGGCAATTATACTCCGAAACGGCCGGCCGGCAAAGGAGAGAGTCAACGACGGCCTCATCCCGGTGCGGGATGACCGGCCTCAGGATAGACCAGCGCCCCACGGCGCTGGCTGGTTCATTTCTCTCCGGCTCCCAGGTCGGCATCTCCCGAAACCTGGGGCTGGAAAAGGCCCCTCACCCTGTTCCCATACGCTAAGTAGACACTAAATCCCCGGTTTCTTTCCCGCTCCGGGGCGAAGGATTCTTCTCCCTTGCTGGCCATGCCAGGGGGAAGGACCGACGCTCTTCTTGAAATCCCCCTGCTCTTCCTCTATAGTCAGGGCCATCGCACATGACGAGGATGGGGGCAGGCGGTGCTGAAGCTTAAGGATCTTCTTCATAAAAAAGAATTTATGGATGACCTGTCGTCCTCCATCCGGAACATCATCCTGGCCAATTTTCCTCATCTGACCCCGGCCGAGAAGGAAGACGTCGGCCAGGAAGTGAAGCTCAAGCTCTGGAAAATGGTTTCGAATGGGAAAGACGTCGTTAATCTGAGGTCTTATCTATGGAGGGTCGTTTACACGACGACTTTGGACGTCCTCAACGAGCGATTGCCCTGCGATGACCTGGAAGCGCAACGGCTGGAGAAGAAGAGCGGGCCTCTACCCGGCTCGGCGCGTTACGTCGACCTGCTCGAACTGGAGACCCCCGAATCGATCGCCCAGAAAAATGAACAACGCACAATCATTTGGAGCGCGATCAATGCGCTTCCCCTGAAACGGAAGGTCGTCGTCAAGATGCATTTTGAAGGGAAGAGCATCGAACAGTCGGCCGAATTCCTTGGCTGGAGCCAGAACAAAGTCAGGCATCTCCTTTACAGAGGACTTCATGACCTCAAGAAAAAACTCATCGACGGCGGGGCCGGGACACGCTCCACCGCCGCCTTCTGGAAAAAGCTCGCCTGAGAGGCCGCCCATGAAGAAAAACGATCCCGCGCCGGCAAGCACGGCCTGTCCGTCGGACGAGATGTTCCTCAGCGCCTTTGAGGGCCGGGGAACGCTGGAAGCGAAAGACGCCCTCGTCACGCACATTCAGACGTGCGCCCGGTGCCGGCTCAAATTCGACGTCTTGCTCCAGGTGCGGACCGACGTCGCGGGCCGGTGGCCGCTCCGCTCCGGCGTGACGCCGGTCATGAAAAGACCGCTCGTCTACGTCACCTCCCTGGCGGCCGTCGTCATGATCCTCCTCGGTGGGCTCTTCTTGTTCCTGAGGAAAGAGCAGGCCAGGGCCTACCGCGGCGCCGGAGCGGAGAGCCTGTTCCTCATCGAACCGTCGGGAAAACTCCCCGCGCCGCCGAGTAAATTCACCTGGACCTCTGTCAAAAAGGCGGAAACCTACATGTTCGAGCTGGTCGATGACGAGTTGACGAGGATCACGAGAGCGTACACGCTGCGGACCCGGTTCGTTTTACCTGACGAAGACGCCGCGAAGCTGAAAAGGGGGCGGACCTATGTCTGGAGCGTGTTCGCCTTCGATGATATCAGTCGTTTTCTGGACTCCGCCTCCCGGTCGTTCGAGATCGAGTAGGCGAAAGCCCGCCTTGCCCGTCCCCGATCAGCACGAAAGCGGCCCAGAAGAACGGGTGCCGGTCATGCGAGCGGATCATTTCGATCCGGGCGGCCCTGAGCGCCTCGGCGATGGTCTTCTTCTCCGCCAGGTAAATATAGAAACGCTCCATGAACCGGGCCGTGGATTGATCGTCGACTTTCCACAAGCTCGCCAGGACGGCCCTGGCCCCCGCCGCCAGAAAGGATATGGACAACCCGATAAGGCCTGTCCCCTCCGGCGCTCGGCCCTTCGCCGTCTGACAACCGGACAGGACGACGAGGTCGGAGTCCAGGTGCAGGTCATAAAGATCCGTCGGACGCAGGACGCCGTCCTCGGCTGAGCCGGCCGGCCGTTCCAGCAACAACCCGGAACGCTCCCACTTGTCGTCGTCATAATACCCGTGAGTCGCGATATGGATGATCTTGAAGCGATCCAGAGGCAGGCCTTTGAGGGCTTCTTCACTGACCTTTCCGTCCTCGAGGACCAGGCATTTTTCGGGGGAGAAAGGACGGACGGCGGCCTTGACCTCTTCGTCGACGAACGTCAAGGCGGGAAAATCAAGAAGCCTCCATGTCGGCGGATGGCGGAATGACTTCGGTCTCGAATCCGGGACGACGAGGAGATCCATGTCCCGGCGGGCCGACCGGGGCCGTTCTCTGATGCTGACCAGGCTCGAAATGGAGGGCGCATAAGAGATCGCAAAGCGCTCGGCCAGGAATATCCCCGGACTCTCCCAAATCAACGCCTCGAAGGGAATGCCGTGGAGAACACCGTCGGGGATGACGAGGAGGTGTTCGATCGTCCGGCTCAAGCGGCTCTTGAAGGGACCAATGAGAAGGTCTCCGAGCTTCGCTCCGCCTTTTGTCGCTTTGAAATCTCCGTCGCTTCTCAGGGAGATGAACTTCAGATAATCCGACGTGAGCTGGCCGATCATGCCGGAATCACCGAGGGCCGTTGGCAGGATGCCGTCCTCGGTGAGGAGGATCCCATACACCTGGTCCCTCCCGACGAGATACTCGAGGACGGCTTCATTCTTGCCTAGGAAATCGTTCGGGATGCCCCGGAAATCGACCGGCCGCTGGCCGGTGAATCTGGTCACCTGAGGATCCCAGTTTCTCATCTGCACCATCAGGTTCTTGTAGGCCCTCTCCGCCGACTCGAGTTCCAGGAGGCTCGCCTTCAGGTCTTCGTCCGAGAGGGATTCTTCCTGGAGTCGCACGTTGAGGAGTGAGATCTTTCGGGCCGCTTCGCCCAGCTTCGTCCGTAACTCCGGGGTCGATGACCCCCTGAGCTCAGACCGGTATTCCAGAAGAGTATCATAGAACCCGAGCGTCTTGAGCTTTTCGGCGAGGACGAAGGCCTGGCCTTCTAAACGGAGCCCGGGGTCCTTGCTCTGAAGCTCGACGACGAGAGACATCGCGTCCTCAAAGACCGCGAATTTGTCCCTCAAGAAGCCTTGGTTATAGATGCGCAGGGGAAGACGCCTGTCCTGGTCAACGACCAGGGCGATCGCCCGGTCATAGTGGGCCAGAGCCTCAAGCCGTCTTCCGAGCTTCTGCTCCGCCCGGGCGAGGCCGTGGCACGCCGCCAGGATGAGGTCGTCATAACGGAGGGCGCGGCCGATGTCCTGAGCCCGACCAAAATAGCCGGCCGCTTCCGTATAATCTCCGCGCTCGAGGCAAAGTCGCCCCAGGGACGTCAGCAGCAAGCCTTGGCCGGCCTCGAATCCTCCTGTCGCTCGGTCGCCGTCCCCGGAGCCGAAAAAACGATCCAGGGAGAAGGTCGGAGGATGTCCGCCCCCGTGGTTCGACCGGAGCAGCGCATCCAGGTCGAGGATATTCGGGCCGAGATGGATCTCACTCGTTCCCGGCGGGAAGAACTTATTTACATCCTTGTACAGCAGCGAATCGCAGTTCGAAAACGCGACGCGATCGACGTCGAAGAAGATGCTATTGGAGGCTAAAAAGACCACACCCGAGTCGGTGATGAGGGCGTTCCTGAGGTAAATGCCGCCGGCGTCGTTGGCGTCGAAGGCCGCTCCCCGGGCCCCCTCGACGATGATATTGTGAAGAAAAGCCCGCCCGACAGTGGTGAAAACATCATTGACCTGGACCGCAACGTTCTCGATATTCTGAAAGATGAGGTCGCGGCCGGTCCAGGCGACATCGGGGCTGTTTCTCTGGGTGATGCCTTGGAAACAATTCTTGATCACCAGGCCCTGGATTTCGACGGCCGCCCTGACGACGAAAATGGGGACGCGGTTCTCGCCGAGCGAGTAGATGACGGCCCCGTGCATCCTTTCCGCCCTCAGGCGGATCGCCTTGTCGAGGATGATGTTTTCCTCGACGTAGATTCCGTCGCCGATCTCAACGAGATCGCCGGCGCGCGCGGCCGCGACCGCCGCTCCGATGGTGGGGAAATCCCGCGGAACCTTGATGACCCCGGCGGAGAGAGAGGTTCCGGAAAAAATGAGGGCCGAGGCCAGCCAGGTGATCCCCCTCCGCAACGAGTTCATGCTCGCCATCTTCGACTCTTTTTGCTGGGCGGAGCTTCCCAAGAAGCCCCGGAAGAGGCCTAGGATTCGCCCCTTCTCCCATCGACCCCTGAGACCTTCATATCGTGGCCTCTATTCAGTGAACAAAATAACAAGCTATTATAGCGCAAAATGTCGGGCCAGGGCCAGCCGCGAGATGCGCTCTCCACGTCTCCGCCCGAGGTTGACCCGGCCGGCGGATTCTCTTAACATGAAGGAGCGCCTCGAGGTCGAGACAAAGGAGAGACCGATGAACAAAACCGTCAGAACCTGCGCCCTGGCCCTCATGACCGTGGCCTTCATCACGGGTTTGGCCCGTCCGTCCGGGGCCCAAGCCCCCAAATTCGAGGCGCCGATCCTCGTGACGTCCTGCGGCCAGAGCATCGCGCCCATTATGATCAAGGTTTTCCTGCAGAAACTCCAGGTCGAATTCGAGGTCAACGCCCTGGCCTCCGCCGACGACCTCCTGGCCAAGAAGCAGGCGGGGAAGCCTTTTAAGACCCTCATCGTCACGATGGGCGCCAGCCTCAAAGGCATGGGCGCGGCGGGGATCGACATCGACGACGAGCTCGAACGGACAGCCGCCCTGATCGCCGCCGCCCGCAAAGAGGGGGTCAAGATCATCGGCGCCCACATCGAAGGGCTGAAGCGCCGGGCCCAGGGCGCCGCCGCCGGCGATACGACCGACGAGCAGAGCATCGACGCCGTCGCCCCCCTGGCGGACCTCCTGCTGCTCAACAAGGAGGGGAACTCCGACGGCCGTTTTTCGGTGATCGCCAAGGCCAAGGGGATCCCCCTCGTCGAAGTCGAAAAAAACGTCGACCTCATCACCGAATTGGGGAAGCTCTTCCCCAAGTAGGGAGATTTCATTACCCGCTGTTCTTTGCTAGAATGAGCGCAGCCGGCGGCCAGGCCGCCGGGAAGGGAGGTCGGCTATGGAAACCTCGACCCTGAAAACGATCGTCACGGTGCTCTTCGGCGTGTGCGCCGTATGGATCCTCATCATCTTCATCCGGCGGGAATTCCATAACCTGGGCCGGGTCATCCTGGTCATCCTGCTCCTGGGCGGCGCCTACTACTTCCTGCAGAAGACGACGCTGGAGAGGGTCACGGTCGCCGCCATCCGCCATCAGCTCTTTCCCGCCAAGGCCCAGGATTGGGAATATTCCGTCGAAGAGAGCCAGTGGAGGGGGGAGTCCTTTACCATCTACATTTTCACCGACCTCGGTCCGCGTCTGGAGCTGAAGCTCTCCCGAGACACGAAGAGCCTCGATATCGTGGACATCGACCCCGTCAACGTCGCCCTCCGCTATCTGGGCCTTCCTCCGGTCAAAACGGGCACCCGGGAACTCTCCTCCATCACCGGCAACGTGGCCGACGCCAACTCTTACCGCTGGGATGATTACCCCTACGCGCCGCTGATCATCGAGAGGGGCACCTGTCACACGAAGAGTGAAGTCGAAACCTATCATTGTATCGCGACCCTCCGCTTCCAGAGCAAGTAGAACCCGAACGTGAGCGCCTCGACCGCCGCCGCTCTGGTGCTGGCCGCGATGGTCGCGGCCTACATCGCGGCCAAGCTCCTGAAGGTTTCGACCGAGCTCTCCCTGTTCGCGGCGGCCCTGGCCGGCGGCCTGGCCGGCGGGGCGGGGCTCCCCGTCCGGCACATCGCCGAAGGGGCCTTCACCTACTTCGACATCATCCTGATCTTCGTCGCCGCGACGTTCTTCATGAATATCCTCAAGGAATCGGGCGGCGTCGCTTACGCCGTGCGCGGCATCCTGCGCCGGTTCCATCGTCACAAAGTCCCGCTGTTCATCCTCCTGGCGCTCCTGCTCCTCGTCCCCGGAGCCCTGACCGGCGCGGGGAGTGTGACCGTCCTGATCGTGGGCGGGATGGCCGCCACCGTCCTGGCCACGATGGACATCCCCCGGCCGAAAATCGCGGCCATCATCTTCACGATCGCCGGGCTGAGCGCCGCGGCGCCGCCGGTGAGTCTCTGGGCGATGCTCACGGCCGCCGGAGTCAATATGCCCTACGTCGGCTTCTTTCTACCGCTCCTTGTCCCCTGCCTCGTCCTCTCGCTGCTCACCATCTTCATTCTGGGAGCCCGGTCCAAGCCCGTCGACCTCGAGAAAGCGTGGCGGGAGCTCCCCGTGCCTCCCCCAGGCATGCGCGGCTGGAAACTCGCTCTGCCGTTCATCGTCTTTTTTCTTCTCGTTCTGGCCGGGCGGCTTTTCCCGTTCTCCTTCCCCATCCTCGGCCTGCCCCTCATCTTCGCCGCGGCGGCCGCCCTGTCGGTTCTGTTGTCGCCCGTCCGCCTGCCCGTTGTCCGCATCGCCGCCGACACCGTCCATCAGCTCCTGCCGCTCATCGGCACTCTGACCTGCGCCGGCATCCTCGTCCAGGTCATGACCCTGACCGGGGTGCGCGGCCTCATCGCGATCACGGTCGTAACCCTTCCCGTCGCCGTCGTCATCGGGACGCTCTTCCTCACTCTCCCCGTCTCGGAGGCCGTCCTGATGTGGGGCGCGGCCCCCGTTTTGGGGGTCCCGCTCGTGCTCTTGTTCAACACCCTGAACCTCAATCCCGTCGTGGCCCTGGCGGGCATGAGCATCATCTGGCCGCTGGGCGACGCCCTCCCGCCGACGGCTATCATCGGCCGGCTGACGGCAACAACGGTCGGGATGAAGGAGCCGTACGGCCGGTTTCTCCGCTATTGTTTCTGGCCGGCTCTGCTCATCCTGGCCGCGGGAACGCTCATGGTCATTTTCAGCCAAGAGCTCGGTTTCATGACCGTGTTTTAAAAGGACTAGGAAGATGATCGTCACCGTCCTTTATTACCTCCTGACGGCCGCCATCGCCATCCTCCTTATCCGGAACTTCCTCAAGCGGAAGGACTGGCAGGAAGAGGTCCTCTACGTCATCGTCCTGATCCCTTTTCTGCTGCGGCTCCTGAGGCTCAAATGAGGTCGAGGAGGAGACCATGATCGTGCGGAAAGCCGTCGCCGCCGCGCTGGGAGCGGCCCTCCTCGTCGTTTCCGGGCTGAGCTTCTACCGGAGCCGGCACCTCCGCGAGCCGCTCGTCGCGGGCCCGAGCGTCATCAAGGTCTTGACCCTCGGGGATTACTTCGCGGGCGTGAGAGGGACGACGAACGACGCCCACGTCTACGTCCTCGAAGGCGGCGAGCCGGGCGGGACCATTCTTCTCCTGGGCGGCACCCACCCCGAGGAACCGGCGGGCCGCCTGGCCTGCTGGATCTTCGCCGAGAACGCGACCGTCGAGCGGGGCCGGCTGCTCATCATCCCCACGGCCAACCGCAGCGGGTCGACCGCGACCCGGCTGGGAGGCGCCTATCCGCCCGATTTCACCATCGCGACGGCTTGGGGCGGGCAGACCTTCCGCATGGGCGACCGCTGGTCGAATCCGCTCGACCAGTGGCCCGACCCCGAGGTCTATATCCATTATCCGACGCGCCAGGAGCTGGCCTACGTGGACGGCAGGAACCTCAACCGGACCTTCCCCGGCCGCCCCGACGGCACCCTCACCGAGCGGACGTCGTTCGCCATCATGGAGCTCATCCGGCGGGAAAAAGTCGATATCGCCATCGACCTCCACGAAGCCGAGCTCCAGTATCCCGTCATCAGCACCATCGTCGCCCACGAGAAAGGCCAGGAGCTGGCCGCGTTGGCTTCGATGATGACGAGCGCTGCGGAAGGCTTCAACATCGGCGTCGAGTATTCGCCGCCCGGCCTGCACGGACTCACCCACCGCGAAATCGGCGACAACTCGGACGCCATTTCCCTCCTTCTCGAGGCGCCCGAGCCGTTCCTCGACGCCACCCGGGGCCGCACGGACCGGGCCCTCCTCCTCACGGGCCGGGACGAATTCGTCCGGCGGGCGGGCGAGCGCGGCCTCCTCTTCGAGAAGATCGACGCGAACGGCTGGCCCATCGACGTCCGGGTCGGCCGCCACACGTCGGCCCTGCTCCAGATCTTCGAAGTCTGGTCGGGAGAGAAAGCGGAGCGGTCGGTCGTCGTGAGCGGAGTCCCGCGCTACGCGGAAATCATCGCCCAGGGGACGGGCGCCTTTCTTAAAGACCCGAAAACGGCGCCGCGGGCGAGGGTCGTCTACGAGTAGAAGCCGGTCAAGGCTTTCTTTTCCAGGCAGGGTCCTTGCTCAGAACCGCCAGCGTGAATAGGGTTATGGCCACATACCCCAGGGCAATAAGAAGATGGCCGCGGCTTTCTCGCCGGGCCAGCCTTTCAAGTCCGCCCCGGCCGGGCGCAGGGAGGGGACGCGGGTCCCACGGCAGCCCGTACTCGCGGCAGAGTCCGGCGATATTGAGGAGATGGACGACGGGCACTCCGCGGCCGTCGAAAGCATGAAGAACGCCGCCGCGGCCGGACCGCGCGGCGGGGACCGCCCGGACCAGGCCGGGCTTGACCTCGAGGACGCTCGGGTCCTCTCCGAGATTGGCCCAGCTGCCGCCGATATTAACGAAGGCCGCCAGCCGGCGCCCGCCGAGGTTAGACTCATAAAGGGCCAGCCGCGCCGCGACATTCCGCGTCAGGTCGGGGTCGTCGAGAAGGACGAGGCCAGAAGCCGCGACGGCCCGCCGCAAGCTCTCTCTCCCTTCCACAGCCATGTCAGCGCCCGAGTCCCGTTCGCCGCCGAGTGAGACTGCGCCCGGGACGGCCTCCGGAAAGCCCGCGCCGGCCAGACAGGCCGTGAGGTCAAGGCCGTCGAAGCGAGGGTCATTCTGCCCCCATTGCGAGGCGCCCAAAGAAAAGATGACGACCGGCCTGGCGTCCAGGGCCCGGCAGGCGGCGAGCGTCGCTACGACGAGGGCGGGAAAGGAGCTCGAGGCGCCCACCGCCACCGCCTCACCCGGCCTCACGCCGGCCCGGCGGAGAAGGTGGACAAGCAGGGCGGCGAAATCGGGATTCGTCGTCGTCCGCTTGGCGGCCGGGTTTCCCAGGCTGGTCGTCAAGGGGGATGCTTCGAGCCCGATGAGCCCCGTTCCGTTGGGGTCCGCGTCGGAGTCGCCGGCTATACCGCGGCTTTCCCGGCAGGCACGGACCGCTCGTCCGGCCTCGGCCATGAGATAGGAAGCGCGCTCCATCGCCAGCCAGTTCGCCGAACGGGGCGGAGTCCAGGTCCGGTCGACGGCCAGGGCCGCCACAGCCAGCAGGCCGAGCCCGACGACGACGCGCGGCCGGTTCATAGCCACGATACCAAACGCGCCGCGAAATATGTCAGGACGGAGACGGAGGCCAAGGCCCCGAGAACCGGCAGCGGCTTCTGGCGCAAGAGGCTGTTGGCCAGGATGCCCGGGACCACCCAGCCGATGACCTGGACCTCGACGGACGAAGCGAAAAGCCCCGGCAGGGCCAGGGCCCAGGCTTGAGCGACGACGGCTCCGGCGATAAGAAGCAGGACGAACCGGCGGCGGCCGTAGACCAGGAAATAGCGGGCGAGGAGTTTATAGAGAAGCAGACAGAGGAACGCCGCGCCGAGGGTCGCCAAGACCCGCCACGGCCGGTCGAGATGGAGGGCGATATAGCCCGGGACGATGATGCCGCCCGGCGAAATATCCGTCAGCTCCGTGAAAAGAAGGGCCAGGATGAGGCCGAGGAGGAGGGTTTCAATGACCATGGGCCCTCCCGATCCGCGACCAGAAGGCGACGAGTCCTTCCCCCAGCCCGCCCATGTTGCCGAGGCCGATGACGATCCCGTCGTCCCCCGCCGACCCGGCCGCCGTGCTCGTGACGACCTCGAGTGAAGCGCCGGGCAGCAGGCCAAGCGACGGCCGGGCGCCGGAGCGGGCCTTCACCGCCCTCCGGACGAAGGGGCGCGCGTGTCCGCCGACGACGAACACGCGGTCGAAGGCGGCGAGCCGGCCCTGACCCAGAGCTTCAAGCCACTGGCGCGAACGGTCGCCGCGGTCCTCGCGGAGGTTCAAGATGGCCACCAGCCGCGGGTCCCGGGCCGGGACCAGCTCAAGCACGCGCCGGACGGCCTCCAGGCTCGAGACAGGATCATTAGCGGCGAAAGCGCTCGCGAGCCAGACCCTCTGCGGCGGCTCGCCGACGTCCGTTCGCCAAAGCCTCAGGCTGCCGAAGTCGGGCTTGACTCTGGCCATCCCGCGCCGGGCGACATCTTCGGGCACGCCAAGCCACCGGGCGACCGCCATGGCCAAGCGGATATTGGCTTCAACCTCCGGATACGGAAGAGCCGGTGCCTGCCCGCCCGGACGCTCCGCCGCGGGGAGCGGAATGAGGCGCGCGCCGCGTTCCGCCGCCGCACGATCGAAGGCGGCCTCTCCCTCTTCGGCCGGAAAGAGGATGTCTCCGCCTTCCGGGAAGGCCGCCGCCAGGCTGGCGGCGATATCGGCTCGCGTGCGGCCCATGAGGTCCAGGTGGTCGAGCCGGACATTGGTGACGGCGACAAGACCCGCGTTGAGCAGGCGGCGGGATTCGACCGCCAGGGACTCGGGCCGGATGCTCATCATCTCCGCGACGAGCGTCTGCGCG
>Ga0299912_10004717_pt1 | contig 11181 bp, 9 predicted proteins | sample RVTome_2_FD_207667 | JGI IMG/M metagenome (GOLD analysis project Ga0299912, IMG submission 207667) | Soil microbial communities from uranium-contaminated site in the Upper Colorado River Basin, Wyoming, United States - RVT95D214 (version 2) ... | reverse complement strand
CGGTGGAGATGAAGTGGCGATACCTAGTGTGCTTGAGTGGCCTCCTGGCTATGGAGCCGCTCGGGGTGTGCGGCGCTCGTGCCGATGTCATGGCCTCGGACGCGAGCTACTACCTCGCTCTTCGATTCGTCGCGGGGTGCAACCAGCTCGACCTGGTGCTCTACGACTACGCGAATCGCGACTCCCTCGCCATTGCCCTGCGCCTGCCAGGTTGGGAGGAGGTGGAGTCGCCGTGCAAGACGCTTGCCCCCGGCTATTCCTCTGGCCGCCTCGTGGATGGCAAGGTGGCCGTCTACGACAAGTCTGACTTGAGGGGCAGCTCCGACTTCTATCTGCTCGATGCATTCGAGGGCAGCTACGCTCGCTTCGACTGCGCGGGCTGCAGGCCGCTGCGCTACCTTGGTCGCGATGACGAGGGCAATGACGTCTTTCTCATGGGTGGGAGCCGGGATGGACACGGCCGGGAGACCGTTGCCTACTTCGATCCTCGCAGCGGCGCGCGGAAGGATCTCGTGCGCCTGCCTCCCGACGTCCGAATGGAGTGCGTATTCCTGCAGTCTCCGGTGGGCGGGATGAAGTTCGTATTCGTGGCAGCGTGTCCGCCCATCGACGAAGGCACGGGAGCCGCGATCGATCCCAACACCCCGGAGCTGCGCTGTGCTGTCTATGATGCAGACAGAAAGCAGTTCAGCTTCTCCGCCCCTTGTCATGGCAACCAGGTCATGGGTCTCGTGAAACTGGATGACGGCAGGCTCCTGATTTCCACGCGAGAAGATGAGTCCAAGGCCAGTGCGATCGAGGTATACAAGATCGATACGCGCTCCGGACAGATCGACCGCGACGAAGCCGCCGGCGTCTTCCTCAGTCGCGACCGTGAGCGGTTCCTCGAGCTCAATGAAGTACGAGGGACCAAATGGGTCGTCGTTTGCTCCTCAGCTACGCGTGCTCGGCCTGCGGAGATTGGGCTCTACGAGCCGGGAGCAGGCCGGTCGCTGGCAGGGCTGGACTTGACGGAGGATCAAGCTCCCTTCTGGCCGCAATGGACACCGATCCCTGACTCAATGCTCCGCGCTGGCGTAACGCGCTACTTTCCTGGGCAGAGCGGCGACATTCTCCACGTCACGGCCCACTACACCGGCACGGCGAAAGGCGGTCAGGTACAGGTGGCCACGCGCAGGCTCGAGTTCGATGGGTCTGGAGGTCTGGTTTCCAGCACAGCGTGGAGCGTCCACTGCACCGCAAGCACACCCATTGGGCGGGAATCCTACGCAGGGCTGGCGATCCTGCGCGGGAACAATGGCCAGTGCGGCGTCCTCCTCAACGGGGGCCTGGTCGCGGAGGTCCGGGAGTAGGCTCCCTCTGCGGCCAAGCGTGGGGATGACCCGATCGAAACTGGGCTTTCTCGGACCAGATAGGCATGCGCCGATATTGTGTAATCCATTGATAATGAAGGCATTGTCAATGCGGCCTCGTCCGCGAGCCGGGGCGGCTCGTGCGAACCCCTGCTCTGGGTGTGCACCCTTGCGAAATGGTAGCGAAAGATATGGCTATATGGTATCGTATATAGCGGCGAAATGGGATTGTATTGGCTGGCGAAATGGGATGGTAACGGGCCCCGCAACTACCTGTCCGCTGGAAGCGAGGCACGATGGCTGAATACCTGCCGCGTTTGATCGATGCTGAGCTCGACGAACTGATACCGGAGCTATCGGCGATCGCGCTCGAGGGCCCGCGGGGCGTTGGCAAGACTGCGACGGCCGAACGCAGGGCGCGCACGATCTGTCGCCTGGATGAACCTGCGCAGCGGGCGATCGCCCAGGCCGATCCGGCGCAGGCGCTCAGCGGGGAGGCACCAGTGCTGGTGGATGAATGGCAGCGTGTGCCCGCGATCTGGGATGCCGTCCGTCGCGCCGTGGATCGCGACGCTGCGCCGGGCCGCTTCCTGATGACGGGTTCTGCCGGGCCGGCGGTGGCACCGACGCACTCCGGTGCGGGCAGAATCGTCACGTTAAGGATGCGTCCGCTCTCGCTCGGCGAGCGCGGTGTCGGCAGGCCGACCGTCAGCCTGAAGCAGCTACTGGCGGGTGAGGGCGCCAAGGTTGCAGGGAAGACGGACGTCACCCTGGCGGACTATGTCCGCGAGATCGTCAGCTCGGGCTTCCCGGGTATCCGGCCACTCTCGGGTCGCGCGCGGCGCCTGCAGCTCGACGGCTACCTGCGCCGCATCATCGACACCGATTTCCAGGAGCAGGGCTTCACGGTCCGTCGACCGGAGGTGCTGGAGCGCTGGCTGGCAGCCTATGCGGCAGCCACCTCCACCACGGCCTCGTTCGAGACGATCCGCGATGCTGCCACCAGCGGCCAGGGCGACAAGCCGTCGAAGACGACGACACAACCCTACCGCGAGATCCTCGAACGGCTGTGGATCGCCGACCCGGTGCCCGCGTGGTTGCCCTCCCGCAACGCACTGAACCGGCTCGCTCAGCCACCCAAACATCACCTGGCCGACCCGGCGCTTGCTGCGCGGATCCTCGGACTCGATGCCGATGCCCTCCTCAGCGGAGCCGAACAGGGGCCCCGAGTCCCGCGTGATGGCACGCTACTGGGGCACCTGTTCGAGTCGCTGGTGACGCTCTGCGTGCGGGTCTACGCGCAGGCGGCCGACGCCCGCGTCAGGCATCTCCGACTCCAGGGCGGGCGGCAGGAAGTCGACATGATCGTCGAACGCCCCGACCAGCGCGTGGTCGCCATTGAGGTGAAGCTGAGTGGTACCGTGGAGAATCAGGACGTCAAGCACCTGCTGTGGCTGCGCGAGCGAATCGGCGGCGATTTGCTCGACGCGCTCGTGATCCACACCGGCCCGCAGGCTTACCGGCGCCAGGATGGGATCGCCGTGGTTCCGGCAGCGCTGCTTGGGGCCTGACCCTGGGGGGAGAACGCCCAATCGGGCTGACTCCGCACCTACAGCTCGCCCTGCCGTTCCTCCCCGACCGCCCACCTGAACGGATTGAAGTTCGTCCCGCGATCGTAGACATCCACGCCCTCGCGGCGCTTGAGCAGGCCGACCACCCAGTAGGTCACGGGCGTGAGCGCGATCTCCACGCCGCACTTGAAGAGGTAGTTGGTCACCACCAGCGGCAGCCAGAGCGCCGGGATGAAGCCGGGCACGCCGAGCAGCGTGGCGATCGTCACGAACAGCGCCGTGTCCAGCCCTTCGCCGACCAGCGTGCTGCCGATGGTGCGCATCCACAGCCAGCGCCCGGCCGTGGCGATCTTGAGCTTGGCGAGCACGAAGGAGTTGGCGAACTCGCCGCCGAAGTAGGCGACGAGGCTGGCCAGCACGATCGCCCCCGTGCTCACGCCGCCCAGCACGGCGCCGAAGCGCTCGTCGCCGACGGCCGTCTGCCAGCTCGCCTCGCCGGGCAGGCGGCCGATCACCCAGAGCGTCGCGCTCATCAGTGCCGCCGCCAGGAAGCCCAGCCAGATCACGCGGCGGCTGCGCCGATACCCGTAGACCTCCGTGAGCAGGTCCCCGAACAGGTAGCTCAGCGGAAAGAGCAGCGTGCCCGCGTCGAAGATCATCGGCAGGCCGCCGAGCGACACGCCCCAGTCGATGATCTTGGCCGACGAGGCGATGTTGCTCACCAGCAGCACCGTCACGAAAAGCGCCACGAGCAGATCGAAGTAGCGATACCGCATGCCGCTCCCTAGTCGGCGCCGAGGTAGGCGGCAGCCACGGCAGGATCCTCCGCCACCGCCGCCGCCGGCCCAGACCGTACGACGCGCCCGGTTTCGAGAATGAAGGCCTGGTCCGCGGCCTTGAGCGCCAGCCGCGCGTTCTGTTCCACCAGCAGAATCGGCGTGCCTGCCGCGTGAATGGTGCCGATGATCTCGAAGATCATGGCCACCAGAATCGGCGACAACCCCAGCGACGGCTCGTCGAGCAAGAGCACGCGTGGCGCGGCCATCAAACCCCGACCGATGGCCAGCATCTGCTGCTCGCCGCCCGAGAGCGTGCCCGCCGACTGGCCGATCCGCTCACTCAAACGCGGGAAGAGCCCGCAGACCCGCTCGAAGTCCGTGCGGATCCCCGCGCGGTCCTTCCGCCGCCAGGCGCCTACCTCGAGATTCTCGCGCACCGAGAGATTCGCGAAGATGCCCCGCCCCTCGGGCACCTGGATCACCCCGCGGCGCACGATCTCGTGCGGCGCCAGGCGCGTGATGTCCTCGCCCTCCAACCAAATGCTCCCCGCCGCTGCGCGCTCCAGCCCCGAGATCGCGCGCAGGGTGCTCGTCTTGCCCGCGCCGTTCGCCCCGATCAGCGTGGCGATTTGCCCGGCCTCCACGCGCAGGCTCACGCCGTGCAGCGCCTCGATGGCGCCGTAGCGCACCACCAGCTCGCGCACTTCAAGCATGGCTGGCCTCCGGCCCCAGGTAGGCCTCGATCACCTTGGGGTCGCGCCGGATCTCGGCCGGGCTGCCCTCGGCGATCTTCACGCCGTAGTCGAGCACGGCCACGCGCTCGCAGATGCCCATCACCACGCGCATGTCGTGCTCGACCAGCAGCACCGCCAGTGCGAACTCGCGCCGCACGCGCTGGATCAGGGCCATCAGCGCGTCCGTCTCCTGGGGGTTCATGCCGGCGGCGGGCTCGTCGAGCAGGAGCAGCCGCGGGCCGGTGGCCAGCGCGCGCGCCATCTCGAGCCGCCGCTGCAGGCCGTAGGGCAGCATGGCGGCGCGGGTCTCGGCGTACTGGGCCAGGTCCATGAGCGCGAGCATCTCGCGGGCCCGCGCTGAAATGCTCGCCTCCTCGCGCGCGTGGTGCGCCGTACGCAGCACGGCCGCGAGGACGCCGTTTCTCGCCCCCTGGTGGCAGGCGATGCGCGCGTTGTCCAGCACGCTGAGCGCGCCGAAGAGGCGGATGTTCTGGAATGTGCGCGCCACGCCCAGCCGTGCAATCGCATGCGGCGCCCGCCCGCCGATGGAATCGCCGGCCAGCAGCACACGCCCCGCCGTGGGCGGGTAGATGCCCGTGATCGCGTTGAAGACCGTCGTCTTGCCGGCGCCGTTGGGCCCGATCAGCCCGACCAGGTCGCCCGCGCCCACGGCGAGGTCGAGATCCGCCACGGCCTTCAGCCCGCCGAAGGCGATGGTGAGACCCTCGATCGCCAGGATCGGCGCGGCGCTTGCGCTTTCGATGCGCTCCCGATCGCCCACGCCCGCGGGCGCGCCCGCGCCCGCGCTCACGACCCGCCCCCGGGGGCGGGTGCACGCCGCGGCCAGAGCCGCCGCAGCAGGGCCCGCGGGTTCGGCTCGCCGGCGCCGAAGATGCCCTGCGGCCGCAGGAGCATCAGCAACACGAGCAGCAGCGCGTAGATCACCATGCGGTAGGCCTTGATCGGCCGGAGGAACTCCGGCAGCAGCGTCAACAAGATGGCCGCCGACACCGAGCCCGTGATCGAGCCCATGCCGCCCAGCACCACCATGATCACCACTTCGAAGCTCTTGAGGAAGCTGAAGCTGTTCGTGTTCAGGTAGCGCAGGTAGTGCGCGAAGAGCGACCCGGCCATGCCGGCGAAGGCCGCGCCCACGGTGAAGGCCAGGACCTTGTAGCGCGTGGTGGGCACGCCCAGCGACTCGGCGGCCACCTCGTCCTCGCGCACGGCGAGCAGGGCCCGCCCGTGCCGCGAGCGCACCAGGTTCCAGTTCACGACGATCGTCAGCGCCACCATCAGGTAGACCCAGAAGAAGCTCGTGTAGCTGGGGATGTTGTTCAGCCCTCGCGCGCCGCCCACTGCCTCGATGTTGAGGATCACCACGCGGATGATCTCGCCCAACCCTAGCGTGGCAATTGCGAGGTAATCGCCTCGGAGTCGCAGCGTGGGAATGCCGATCAGAAGTCCCGCCAGCGCGGCCGCGCCGCCGCCGATCAGGAGCCCGAGTACGAGCATCAGCGCGGCGCCCGCCCCGGGATCGGTGGGCGTGGCGCCAAGCGCGCTCAGCACCCGCGGCCCGGCCGTGATCGCGAAGTAACCGCTGGTGTAGCCGCCGATGGCCATGAAGCCCGCGTGTCCCAGTGAGAACTGCCCCGTGAAGCCGTTGATCAAGTTCAGGCTCACGGCGAGCATGATGTTGATCCCCGACAGGATCATCAGCCGCGCTGCGTACTGGTTGATCAGGTGGGGGAAGACCTTTTCGAGCACGAGCAGCAGGCCGAGCAGGCCCACCGTGAGCGCCGCGCGCAGCACGAAGGGCCGGCGCATCAGACCTTCTCCGACACCGCGCGGCCGAGGAGCCCCGCCGGCCGCACGAGCAGGATCACGATCAGCACGGCGAAGGCGATGGCGTCGCGGTAGGTGGAGGAGATGTAGCCCGAGACCAGCGTCTCGGCCAGGCCCAGCACCAGCCCGCCCAGCATGGCGCCTGGGATGTTGCCGATGCCGCCCAGCACGGCGGCCACGAAGGCCTTGAGGCCCGGCAAGAGCCCCATCAGCGGGTCGATGCGCGGCGTGGACAGCGCCACCAGCACCCCGGCGGCGGCCGCGAGCGCGCTCCCCAGCGCAAAGGTGAAGGTGATGATGCGATCCGTGGGGATGCCCATCAGGTTGGCCGCGTCGCGGTTGAAGGAGAGCGCGCGCATGGCCCGGCCGATGCGGCTCTTGTAGACCACGAGGCTGAGCGCCACCATCAGCACCAGCGCCCCGCCCAGAACGAGGAGCTGATGCGAAGTGGTGAGCGCCCCGCCGGGCAGGCGCACCGAGCGGCTGGTGAGGATCTGCGGAAAGAACTTCGGATCGGCGCCGAACACGAGGATGCCGCCGTTCTCGAGCAGCAGCGACACGCCGATGGCCGTGATCAACACGGTCAGCCGCGGCTGGCGCCGCAGCGGCTTGTAGGCTGCCTGCTCGATGATTATGCCGAGTCCGGCCGCACCGAGCATGGCCCCGAGCAAGATCAACAGCGCCGCCAGCGGCGTGCCGCCCCCGGCGCTGAGCCCAAAGGCCGCCACCAGGTAGTAGGCGATGTAGGCGCCCACCATGTACACGTCGCCGTGGGCGAAGTTGATGAAGCGCAGGATCCCGTAGACCATCGTGTAGCCCAGGGCGATCAGCGCGTAGATGCTGCCCCAGGTGATGCCGTTGACGAGCTGCTGGAGGAACTCCTGCACGCCGGGCTAGCCCCCGATCCGCTCGCGGTAGCGGAGCTGGCCTCCCTGCACCTCGAGCACCACCGCCGGCTTGCGCGCGTTGCGCGCCTCATCGAGGGTGATCTCGCCCGTCACGCCCGGGAAGCCCTGCGTGGCGGCGATCAGTGTGCGCAGGCGGGCGCGAGCCGCGCCTTGGGCGGCCGCGTCCCCGCCGGCCAACGCCGCGAGCGCCTCCGCGTCCTCCGTGTGGAGCTGTTTGAGGCAACTCACGAGCAGGCGCATGGCGTCATAGCCGAGCGCCGCCATGGCATCGGGCGCCTCGCCGTAGCGCAGGCGGTAGCTGCTGACGAAGTTCTGCACGACGGGGCTGGTGTCTTCCACCGAGTAGTGGTTGCTCAGGAAGCTGCCGTCCAGGGCGCCGCCGGCGATCTCGGTGAGCTTGGGCGAGTCCCAGCCGTCGCCGCCCAGCAGGGGCCCCGTGTAGCCCAGCTCCCGCGCCTGCCGTGCGATCAGCCCCACCTCGGTGTAGTAGCCGGGCACGTAGAGCGCCTCGGGCTTGCCGGCCATGAGCGCGGTGAGCGGCGCCTTGAAGTCCACGTCGCCCTGTTGATAGCTCTCGTCGCCCGTGATCGTGCCGCCCTGGCGCGTGAACTCCGCCATGAAGAAGCCGGCCAGCCCTACCGAGTAGTCGCTCTTGACGTCGCGCAGCACGGCCACGCGCGTGTAGGCGAGCGACTCGCGGGCGAAGCGCGCCATCACCGTGCCCTGGAAGGGGTCGATGAAGCAGATGCGGAAGATGTAGTCGCCCACCTCGGTCACGGCGGGGTTGGTCGAGGAGGGCGTGATCATCGGCACCTTGTGCTCCTGGCAGATCGGCGCCGCCGCCAGCGAATTAGAGCTGGCCACCTCGCCGAGCACGGCGAGCACCCGGTCCTGCACGATCAGCTTGTTCACGGCCGTGGCCGCCTCCTCGGGTCGGCCCTGGTCGTCCTCGACGATCACCGTCAGCGGCATGCCGCCGACGCCGCCCGCCGCATTGGCCTCGTCCAGGGCCATCTCGACGCCGTGGTGCGTGGAGGTGCCGAAGGTCGCCTTGTCCCCCGTGAGGGAGCCGTATTCCCCGATCTTGAGGCGGCCGCCCTCCTTGCCGCAGTCGGCGGCGAGCGCGAGAACGAGCAGGAGGGCGAAGGGGATGCAAAGTAGCCGGCGGGGCCGCGACAAGCTGGGCACGCGGGGGCCTCCTTGGCGAGGGGATTGCTACTCTAACCCGTTGAAATCAGGGGGGAAAGTAGCATTCCCCGGCAGAGGCGGTCAATCCCGAACGGCGGCGGTTCTCCCTCAAGCGCCTGCGCGCGACTGCCGATAGCCAGCAAGACGAGGCGGGGGGCGCGCTGCCGGGGCGCGGCGCCGCCGGCCTCGCATTGACACCCATTTGCGAAGGACCGGCTGGCGAGCATGTTGGCGATCATCGGTGTCCTCGTCGTCATCTTTGCCGTGGTCGGGGGCTACGCGCTCACGCACGGCCCCTTCCGCGTTCTCTTCCAGCCGGCGGAGCTGATCATCATCATCGGCGCCGCCTTCGGCATCATCCTGCTCGGCTCGCCGCCGAAGGTGCTCAAGCACCTGATGCGCGCGCTGCCGGTGGTCTTCAAGGGCTCCCCCTACACCAAGGACACCTACCTCGAGCTGCTCAAGATGCAGTTCGAGGTGTTCTCGAAGATCCGCAAGGGCGGCCTGCTCGCCATGGAAGAGGACGTCGGCGACCCCTACAACAGCGCGATCTTCAAGAACTACCCCAAGTTCATCGCCAGTCCCGCGGCGGTGCACTTCTTCTGCGACTCGATGAAGCTGCTCATCGACGGCACGGACGTGGGCGAGGTCGAGCACATCATGCAGTCCGACCTGGCCACGCAGCAGGAGGAGGGCCAGCTCCCGGCCGGCGTGCTGCAGGCCGTGGGCGACGCCATGCCGGGCCTGGGCATCGTCGCCGCCGTGCTGGGCATCATCGTGACGATGCAGAAGCTGGACGGTCCGCCCGAGGAACTCGGCGAGCACGTGGCCGCGGCCCTGGTGGGCACCTTCCTCGGCATCCTGGTCTCCTACGGCTTCTTCCAGCCCCTGGGCACGGCGGTGGGTTCGCTGGCCCGCGACGAGCACAAGTACCTCCAGTGCATGATGATCGGCCTGAGCAGCTCGACGGGCGGCACCTCGCCGGGCACCTCGGTCGAGCAGGCGCGCCGCGTGATCTTCGCCGCCGACCGGCCCTCCCCGGAGGAGCTGGAGGCGGCCATCAACGAGCTCAAGACCGCCAAGGCCTAGCGCGGCGAGCGAGAGCAGGGAGCCATGTCCAAGGCGGAGAAACCGACTCGATCGCGCAGCCGGGGCGGGCACGAGGGCGGCGCCCATGGCGGCGGCCACCACGGCGGGGCCTGGAAGGTGGCCTACGCCGACTTCACCACGGCGATGATGGCCTTCTTCATGTTGCTGTGGATCCTGGCCGCCAGCTCGCCGAAGCAGAAGCAGGCCATCGCCCAGTACTTCCGCAACGATGGTGCCTTCCAGGACGGCGGCTCGGTGATGCCCGGCGAGATGGAGGGCGGTCCGGCCTTCCTCGAGATGCCGGCCGGCGGCGGCGTCATGGAGGAGTCGCGCGCGCTCGAGATGGTGGCCAAGCAGCTCGGCGACGCCATCGAGGAGGCGGAGGCCGCCGGCGAGGGCGCCGGCGAGGGCGCCGGCGAGGGTGCCGGCGAGGGCGGCGCGGCGGGCCTCAAGGACCAGGTGAAGATCAGCGTCACCGACGAGGGCCTGGTAATCGAGATCGCCGATGACCCCCAGGACGAGCTCTTCGCCGTGGGCAAGGCCGACATGAACGCCGCCTTCGGCCAGACCCTGGACGCCGTCGCCCTGCACCTGAAGACCCTGCCCAACCCGGTACGCCTGGAGGGCTACACCGACGCCCGCCAGTACCCGGCGGGGGCCGCCTACACCAACTGGGAGTTGTCCGTGGATCGCGCCAACGCGGCCCGTCGGCGCCTCGAGGTTCATGGCCTGGCACGGGCGCGCTTCCAGAGCGTCGTCGGCTACGGCGACGGCCGCCTGGCCGTGCCCGCCGAGCCGCTCGCGCCCGGCAACCGGCGCATCACCATCACCGTGCTGCGCGAGAACCCCGTGCCACCCAAGACGGCCGGCGTCATCGAAGCGCCCGTGCAGGCCTTCCAGCCCCTCGGTGAGGCCTACGTACCCGAGCCGGCCCAGCCCGCGGCGCCCAAGCCGGCCCAGACCGAGCAGCACCAGGGCCACTAGCCGCGCCGCGCGCGGCCCCTGCTGCCGGTTGGGAGCCCTTCCGATTCCAGGTCGGGGGGAATGTTTCATTCGGCAAGAATTCTCCCATTACAGAAGTAACCCCTTCTACTGCAAGGCCTTGCGGCTGCGGCAAGAGTTGTCAATAATGGGGACCTCGCGACCCTGTATTCTTGTCACGGAGATCGGCCCCCGCTTCGGGCGCCGCGGCACGGAGGCGATAACCGATGCACATGGCCCCGCAGGCCCACGCCTCCCGCAGCCTTGCCGCAGAGATCGCCGCCACGACGGGCATCCACGTCGCGCGCTGCTACCAATGCGGCAAGTGTACGGCGGGCTGCCCCATGGTCCCGGACATGGACTTCACGCCGAGTCAGATCCTGCGGCTCGTCCAGCTCGACCGCCGCGAGACGGTGCTCGCCGCGCGCACACCCTGGTTCTGCGCCTCCTGCCTGACCTGCACGACGCGCTGCCCGCAGGAGGTGGAGATCGCCGCGCTCATGGACGCCCTGCGCCAGCGCGCCCTCGCCGCGGGCAAGGCCCCGCGCGCCGCCCGCAAGGTGCGTGCCTTCGCCGCAGCCTTCCTGCGCGGTGTCGAGCGCCAGGGCCGTCTGCACGAGATGAGCATGGCCATCGACTACAAGCTGCACGCGCGCGACTACCTCGCGGACCTGCTGCTCGCGCCGCGCATGCTCGCCAAGGGCAAGCTCAAGCCCTTCGCCCGCTCCATCCGG
>Ga0299912_10004716_pt1 | contig 11181 bp, 12 predicted proteins | sample RVTome_2_FD_207667 | JGI IMG/M metagenome (GOLD analysis project Ga0299912, IMG submission 207667) | Soil microbial communities from uranium-contaminated site in the Upper Colorado River Basin, Wyoming, United States - RVT95D214 (version 2) ... | reverse complement strand
CAGATCGGCTTCGATGCCGCGACTTTCGGCACCGCTGCCAACAACGGTCAGATGATCGCCGAGGTCGCCGCCAACCACCGCAGCAACGAGGTCTACCGCCTGATCGGCATGCACGTGACCGGCCGCAACACGCCGGAGCGTGCCTCCGCCAAGGCTGCCAGCCTGAAATTGCCGTCCTTCCTGACACGCAAGCGGGCCTAGAAATGTTCGGCAAGCGCACCACTTTCGGCGGCAACACCCCGAGTGTGCAGGAGGCGCCGCGCCCCCAGCCCAGCCACGTGCCGCCCAAGCGGACCGAGCTCGCGACCCGGCAGCTCGATCACAGCGTCGGCCGGCAGCGCCAGGACGACGTTGTGGACGTGCGCAGCCCGGAGGCTTCCGCGCGCGACAAGGAATACTTCCAGACCAAGTCGGCGATCTTCAACGCGCTGATCGACTCGATCGACCTCTCCCAGCTCGCCACCATGGAGCAGGAGGCGGCACGCGAGGAAATCCGCGACATCGTCGCCGAGATCATCGCCCTCAAATCCATCGTCATGTCGATTTCCGAGCTGGAAGACCTGCTCGAGGACATCTGCAACGACGTGCTCGGCTACGGGCCGCTCGAGCCGCTGCTGGCGCGCGACGACATCGCCGACATCATGGTGAACGGGTCGCAGCGATGCTACATCGAGGTCGGCGGCAAGGTGAAGCTCACCAATGTGCGCTTCCGCGACGATGCCCACCTGATGAACGTCTGCCAGCGCATCGTCAGCCAGGTGGGCCGCCGCGTCGACGAGAGCTCCCCGATCTGCGATGCGCGCCTGCCGGACGGCTCACGCGTCAACGTCATCGCTCCGCCGCTGGCCATCGACGGCGCCGCCCTGACCATCCGCAAGTTCAAGAAGGACAAGCTGACCCTTGCCCAGCTGGTCAAGTACGGCTCGATCTCGTCCGAGGGTGCCGAAGTGCTGCGCATCCTGGGCCGCGTCCGCGCCAATATCCTGATTTCGGGCGGCACCGGTTCGGGCAAGACCACGCTGCTCAACTGCCTCACCGGTTTCATCGAAAAGGACGAACGGGTCATCACCTGCGAGGACTCGGCCGAGCTGCAATTGCAGCAGCCCCACGTGGTCCGGCTCGAGACCCGCCCGCCCAACCTCGAGGGCGAGGGCGAGATCACCATGCGCGACCTGGTCAAGAACTGCCTGCGCATGCGTCCCGAGCGCATCATCGTGGGCGAAGTGCGCGGACCGGAGGCGTTCGACCTGCTGCAGGCGATGAACACCGGCCACGACGGCTCGATGGGAACGCTGCACGCCAACTCGCCGCGCGAGGCGCTGAGCCGCCTCGAGTCCATGATCACCATGGGCGGATATGCCCTTCCCAGCCGCACCATCCGCGAAATGATCGTCTCCTCGATCGACGTCGTGGTGCAGGCGGCGCGCCTGCGCGACGGCTCACGCCGCATCACCGCGATCTCCGAGGTCCTGGGCATGGAAGGCGATGTCATCGTGACCCAGGACATCTTCCTCTACGACATCCTCGGGGAGGATGCGAACGGGGCGCTGCTCGGCCGCCACCGGTCGACCGGCATCACCAAGCCGCAATTCGCCGAGCGCGCCCGCTACTTCAACGAGGAGGCCAACCTCGTGGAAGCACTCGAAAAATCGAACATCGAGCAGCGGGAGCTGCTCAACTCCTAGGTGGTTGGTATGTCTCCGCTCATCCTCGCATTGCTGGCTGTCGTCTGCGTCGGTGCCGCAGGCCTGGCGCTCGTGCCCTCGCTGCTGGGGACGAGCCGTGCCGACAAGCGCATCAAGGCGCTGCAGGGGGACATCCGGGCAAACCGGGAGGCCAACAGCGCCGCACGGACGCGCGAACTGCGCCGCAAGAACATCCAGGACACGCTCAAGAGCCAGACCGAGCAGCTCGGCAAGCGCAGGAAGCGGGTGCCGCTGCAGGACCAGATCTTCCAGGCCGGCATGAAGGTCAAGCGCAACGACTTCATCCGCAATCAGGTGATCGTCGGCGTCGTCGTCTTCACGCTCTTCTTCCTGCTGCAGGTGCCGCTCCTGTTTGCCATCGTGTTCGGCATCGCCGGAGGCTACCTGCTTCCCAAGATGTACCTCGGCGGCCGGCGCAAGAAGTTCCAGAGCCAGTTCCTCGAAGAGCTGCCCAACGCGGTCGAAGCTATCGTGCGCGGCGTCAAGTCGGGTCTGCCGCTCAACGATTCCATGCGCCTGGTCGCCAAGGAGGTGAAGGAACCGGTCAAGTCCGAGTTCCAGCGCGTCCTCGACCAGCAATCCCTCGGCAAGTCGATGACCGAAGCGGTCACCATCCTCTACGAGCGGGTGCCGCTGCCCGAGGTGAACTTCTTCGTCGTGGTCATCACCGTGCAGCAGCAGGCCGGCGGCAACCTGTCCGAGGCCCTCGGCAACCTGGCGCGCGTGCTGCGCAATCGCAAGAAGATGAAGCAGAAGGTCAAGGCGATGTCGTCGGAGGCCAAGGCGTCCGCCGGGATTATCGGGTCGCTGCCGTTCGTGGTGGCGATCCTGGTTTCGCTCACCACACCCAGCTACCTCCTGCCCCTGGTGGAAACGCCTACCGGGATGTTCTGGCTGGGCGTCGCCGCGCTCCTGATGGCCACGGGCATTTTCATCATGAACCGGATGGTCCAGTTCGACTTCTAGGGGACGCCTTTTGGACCAACTCGTCAAAACCCTCACCGACGGCGATTTCCTGATCGCCCTCTTTGCTGCCATTTCGGCGGCCGCCGTGGTCTTCAGCCTTGGCGCCACGCTCTTCAGCGGCAACTCGACCATCAAGACGCGCATCAAACGGGTGGCGCTGGAACGGGAGAAGATGCGCGCCGAGGAGATGGCGCGGCTGCGTGGCAGCGGCGGCTCCGAACAGCAGCGCGGCAGTGTGCGCAGGGTGGCCGGCCGCGAGTACATGCGCAACGTGGTCGACAAGTTCTCGCTGCAGAAGGCCTTCGCCGACGAGGGAACGATCGAGGCGCTGGCGCGGGCAGGCTATCGCGGGCAGGGGCCGCTAACGACCTACCTGTTCGTGCGCTTCGTCACGCCGATCGCCCTGTTCTTTCTTGCCTTTGGTTACCTCAGCCTCACTGTCCTGGCGGACAAGCCGCTCTACCTCAACGCGCTCTATGCGCTGTTCGTCGGTTTGATCGGCGCCTACCTGCCGGTGCTCATGCTCAAGAACAAGACGATGAAGCGCCAGGCATCGATCCGCAAGGCCTGGCCGGACACGCTCGATCTCATGCTGCTGTGCGTGGAGTCCGGCATGTCGGTGGAGAACGCGCTCCGCCGGGTGTCCAAGGAAATCGGCCAGCAGAGCGCCGAACTCGCCGAGGAGCTGACGCTGACCAATGCAGAGCTTGCCTTCCTTGAGGATCGCACGCGGGCCTATGACAATCTGGGCAAGCGCACCGGGCTGGACAACGTCAAGTCGGTGATGACGGCGCTGATCCAGGCGGACCGCTACGGCACTTCGGTGGGTCAGGCGCTGCGCGTCATGGCCGAGGAAGGCCGGGAGCAGCGGATGATGGAGGCCGAGAAGAAGGCCGCCGCGCTGCCGCCCAAGCTCACCGTTCCGCTGATCATCTTCTTTCTGCCGGTGCTGTTCATCGTCATCATCTCGCCAGCGATCATCCGGGTGTTCGCCAACATGTAGGGGCTGGGCCGGCGGTCCGGGGAGGGGCGCGAAGGCGCCCCCGCCGGGCGTTCTGTCGGCTATTGGGCGTCGTCGCCCTTGATCAACTCCCAGCGGTTCTGCTGGGTGAGCAGTGCCCGGATATAGGCAAGGTTTGCCTCCACCTGATCGTCGGGCAATTCGGCCGCAAACAGCGTCCGGCACTCGTCGAAGCGGCCCTGCAACCCGACGACCAGCGCCAGGTTCTGCCGGATCTGACTCGATGCGCCGCGCATCTGCACCGCCCGGCGGAGCTGTGCTTCCGCCGCGGTGAGCTCGTTTGTCATCGCGTAGGAGAGCCCGAGATTGGCATAGAGTCCGGCCTCGTCCGGCGCGATCAGCAGCGCCTGCTGGTAGAGGGCCCGTGCTTCCTGGTTGCGTCCGGTCTGGTCGAGGATCGCGCCCTTGACCGACAGCGCATTCCAGTCGGGCGTGGCCGGGTCGATCGAACTGTCGATGACGTTGAGAGCCTGCTCGAACCGGCCTCCGGCCGAGAGCGCCTTGGAATAGGCGACGCGGATGTCGACGTCGTTCTTGTGCGCGGTCATCCCCGCTTCGAGCACGGCAATCGCCTGCTCGGCCTGGCCGGCGGCGCGCAACGCCGCGGCGTAGTAGATGATCGTGACCTTGTCCTTGGGATTCTTCTTGTAGCGCAGCGTCAACTCGCCAAGGGTAGTCTGCGCCTCCGACCGGGTCTGGCCGGAAAAGTCCGGCGATCGCATGCTCGTCCGATTGCTGGCGCAAGCCGACAGGGCAAGCGCGGCGACGCCGGCAAGCAGCAGCGTTCGAAGCGGACGAAGATGGGAGCTGGAGGGACGCGGCAACTGCGAACTCGTTCCTAGGAAGCCGCCAATGACGCCGCGGCTGGCCCCTCGAGCAATAGATCATTAACCCTAACGCGTGGTTAAGGGCGCTCTATCGCCCCGGTTGCGGCCCGCCGGACGGCGGCGTAAACCCTTCTGTCACTCCCCGAATTTCCCCGGATGTGCATCCATGGCCAAGCCAAAGACCCTGCCCCTCTACTGTGTCGAAGAGGGCGCCGATCCCGGCAAGTCGCTGCCCAAGCCACAGGCCAGGTGGGCCGCTGCCCACGCCTTCACCGGGCAGCGCGGGCGTCTGCTGGCCCTGCCTGGCGACGATGGCGCGATCGCGGGCTACCTCTTCGGTCTGGGTGCGCCGGCCGACCGGCCCCGGCTGATCACCGGGCTGGCAGCGGCGGCGCTGGACGCCGGCAGCTACCGGCTCGAGGGCGACTTCGGAGATCCGACCCTTGCAGCACTGGGCTTCCGGCTCGGCGCCTATCGTTTCGATCGCTATCGCAAGCCCAAGGCCGGACCGTTGCTGGCTGATCCGCGCGGCGCCGACAGCGCCGAAGTCGCTCGCCTCGCCGATGCTGCCTTCCTCGCCCGCGACCTGGTCAACACGCCGGCCAACGATCTCGGCCCGGAGGCCTTCGAGCGCGAAATTCGCGCCTTCGCCGCCCGCCACAAGATGAAGGTCAAGGCTATCGTCGGCGACGACCTGCTGAAGCAGAACTTCCCGATGATCCACGCCGTGGGCCGCGCCGCGGCCGAAGCCCCCCGGCTGATGGATCTGAGCTGGGGCAAGGCCGGCTATCCCAAGGTTACCCTGGTCGGCAAGGGCGTGACGTTTGATACCGGCGGCCTCGACATCAAGCCGTCCTCCGGCATGCTGCTGATGAAGAAGGACATGGGCGGCGCCGCCAATGTGCTGGGGCTCGCCCATGCGGTCATGGATGCGGGGCTCAGGGTCCGGCTGCGGGTGCTGATCCCGATCGTCGAGAACGCCATCTCGGCCTCGTCCTTCCGGCCGGGGGACGTGCTGCCGTCGCGCTCCGGCATGACCGTGGAGATCGGCAACACCGACGCCGAAGGGCGGCTGATCCTCGCCGACGCGCTGACCCTGGCGGACGAGGAGAGCCCGCAGCTCATCTTCGACATGGCGACGCTCACGGGCGCGGCGCGAGTGGCGCTTGGCCCGGACCTGCCGCCGCTCTACTGCACCGACGATGCACTCGCCGAAGCGCTCATGGCGGCAGGCGCGGCGACCGACGACCCGCTCTGGCGGATGCCGCTGTGGGCGCCCTACGACAGCCTGCTGTCCTCCAAGATCGCCGACGTCAACCACGTCTCCCATGGAGGCCACGCAGGGTCGGTCACCGCGGCGCTGTTCCTCAGGCGCTTCGTCAAGCAGGCGGAGGCCTGGGCCCATCTGGACATCTTCGCCTGGGCTCCGGAGGCACGCCCCGGCCGGCCATTCGGCGGCACCGATCAGGGTATCCGCGCCGTCTATGGGTTGCTCAAGCAGCGATATTGTTGACAAAGTCAACAATAGGACGGAGATTGTTCTCCATCATGGCTGAGACCATCACGTCCGAAGTCCGCGCCTTCAACCGCTTCTACACGCGGCAGATCGGCCTGCTCGACGAGCACATCGCCAAGAGCCCGTTCAGCCTGGCGGAGGCGCGTGTGCTGTACGAGATTGCCGCTCGTGGCCGCACCACGGCCACGGAGCTGGCGCGCGATCTCGGGCTGGATCGGGGCTACCTCAGCCGCATGCTGCAGAAGTTCGCCGCCATGGAACTGTCGGCCATGTCGCCGACGCCGGGCGACAGGCGCCAGAACCAGCTGGCGCTGACGCGCGAGGGCGACGCCGCGGTTGCTGCGCTCAACGGAAACTCCGAGGCAGCGGTGGAAGAGATGCTGCACCTGCTCGGCCCCGCCGAGCAGGAAAAGCTGCGTTCGGCCATGACCACGATCCGTCGGCTGCTGGGGGACAGGATGCCCGAGGCACCACTCATCCTGCGGCCCCACCGGCTCGGCGAACTCGGCTGGCTCGTCCATCGCCAGGGGCTGCTCTATAATCAGCAGTTCGGCTGGAACGGCGCGTTCGAGTCGCTGATCGCCGGGCTCTACCGCGAATTCGCCGAGGCGCCCGATAGCCCGCCCAAGGCGCTGTGGATCGCCGAGCGCAACCAGATGATCGTCGGCTCGGTGTTCGTCATCCCGGCGGCCGGGCACCAAGCGACGGCGCAACTGCGGATGCTTTATGTCGAGCCCGAGGCGCGCGGGCAGGGGCTCGGCCGTGTGCTGGTGGATCAGGTTGTCTCGTTCTCGCGCGAGCACGGCTACCGGCGTGTGCGGCTGTGGACCCAGTCGGTGCTGGAATCGGCGCGCCGGATCTATGCCGGCGCCGGGTTCGCGCTCATCGAGAGCACCCCCCACCACAGTTTCGGCAAGGATCTCGTCGGCGAAGTCTGGGAACTGGAGCTCTAGTAGCCCCGCTTCACGTCCACGACATTGGGCAGCGGTTTGCCTGCGTCGTGGTCGAGGATGACCTTGGAAAAGTAGGCGACGCCGGTCTTTTCGCTGGAAGCCGCCGCGATGTGCGGGGTGATCAGGCAGTTGGGCAGCGCCCACAGCGGGCTGTCCTGCGGCAAGGGCTCGACCTCGAAGACATCCAGGCTCGCCGCCCGCAGCGTGCCGTCGGTCAGCGCCCTGACGATGTCGGCTTCCCTCTGATGCCGGCCGCGCGCAGCATTGATCACCACCGGCCCGCCATCGAGGCCATTCCGGCGCAGCTTCGAGAAGGTCTCGTAGTTGAGGATGCCGGTGGTCTCGGGCGTCAGCGGCAGGAGGTTGACCAGGATGTCGGTGCCGGCGAGGAATTCGTCGAACTGGCCGGGGCCGGCGAACCCCTCCACTCCTTCGATTGCCTTGGGGGTCCGGCTCCAGCTCCGCAGCGGAAAGCCGAAGACCTTGAGGTGCTTGACGGCATCCTGCCCAAGCACGCCCATGCCCATGATGCCGACCGTCGTCTCCCAGGCGGCGGGCGGATAGAGCTGCACCCAGCGCCGCGCCTCCTGGTCCTCCTTGAAGCGCATGAACAGGCGGTGATGCATCAGCACATTGGCCAGTACGTAGTCGCTCATCCGTTGCGTCAGGTCCGCATCGACGAAGCGCACGATCGGCTTGTCCGGCAGCTTTGGATGCTGCAGCAGCGCGTCCACGCCCGCTCCGAGCGAGAGGACTGCCTTGAGGCCGCTGAGCCCCTCGAAGGCGTCTGGCTTGGGCTTCCAGACGAAGATGTAGTCGATCTCGGCAGGGTCATAGCTGTCGCCGCGCAGCACCACCCGATGCCCGGGGAGGTTTGCGGCAAAACCGCGAGCCCAGCTCGCCTCGTCGAAATCAGCCAGATGCAGCAGCAGTGTCGCCATTGCTCGCCCCTCAAACGAACGAGCCGCACCCTGGGGCACGGCTCGAAGAATCCTGCACTGGACCCAACCCTACTGGGCGGGCGTGGTGGCCGGTGCGCTTGCAGCCGGAGCCTCGGTCGCAGCGGGAGCTTCAGTTGCAGCGGGGGTCTCGGTCGCGGCAGGAGCTTCGGTTGCTGCAGGCGCCTCGGCAGCCGGCGCGGCCTCAGGCGCCGGGAACGGCACCGGGCTGGCCGACAGGGTCTGCAGGTAGGCCAGGATATTGGCCCGCTCTTCCGGGCTCTTGACGCCGGCGAACGACATCTTCGTCTTCGCCGCGAAGGCCTTGGGGTTGGTGATGAAGGTGTTCAGGTTCTCGTAGGTCCAGGCCTCCCCGGCGGCCCCCTTGGCCGACAGGTCCTCGCTGTAGGCGAAGCCTTCGTGGCTGGCGATCGGGCGACCGACCACGCCATAAAGCAACGGGCCCTGCTTGTTGGCTTCGCCATCCCCGAAATTATGGCAGCTCTGGCACTTGCGCACCGCATTGGCGCCCTGTTCGGCACTGGCGCTGGCGAGCAGCACCGCGAGCGAAACCGCCGGCTTCTCCGGTTCGGCGACGACTTCGCCACCCTCGGTGGGTTCGGGAAGCGCATAGCCCGGGCCGCGGCCCTCGATCGGGGCGTAGATTGCCTCGGCGACGAAGCCGACACCCATCACGAACAGCAGGGTGCCTAGAACGGCGCCGATAATCTTGTTGAGCTCGAACGAATCCATCGCGGTCTCTTAGCCCTCTCCGCCGGCAAAAAAAACGAATGTCGGGACAGGTTAACAGGGCAAGATGATCGCCCCCCGGCGCATCCAGCCCTGACCCGACGCGCGCGGAAGATAGTCTGTCGTGCAAACCCGCGCAACGGGGTAGCGACGAGGTGCGACAATTCCCCCAAGATGCGGCACTTGGCCGGTGATTTGCTTCGATTGACTCGCGCTGGCGCGGGGGCCATTAGTGGCCCGGTTTTGTCTCGGGGTCTCCTCATGCCACTGAAAATCGCCTTCCAGGGCGAGCCCGGCGCCTTCAGCCACGCCGCCGTGCACGCGCTCTTCCCCAACGACGAGGCGCTGCCCTGCGTGACGTTCGAGGACACCATCACCGCAGTGCAGAAAGGCATCGCCGATCGCGGCGTCGTGCCGGTCGAGAACTCGCTCTATGGGCGCATCACCGACATCTACCACCTGCTGCCCGAAAGCGGCCTGTTCATCACGGGGGAGCACTTCCTGCGCATCGAGATGAACCTGCTCGGGGTCCCCGGCGCCAGGCTCTCGGACATCACCCACGTGCAGTCGTTGTCGGTGGCGCTCGGCCAGTGCCGCAAGTTCATCCAGAAGCACAAGTTCAAGACGATCAACGCGGTCGACACCGCCGGTTCGGCCCGCGAAGTGGCCGAGAAGGGCGACAAGCACGTTGCCGCCATCGCCTCGCGCTATGCCGCCGAGGTCTACGGCCTTGAACTACTGGCCGAGGGGATCGAGGACGCCGCCCACAACACCACGCGGTTCCTCGTGATCTCGCGGACCCCGGAAGAGCCGGCACCGGACGTCGAGAGAGTAAAGACCACCTTCGTCTTCCGCGTCCGCAACGTGCCGGCGGCGCTCTACAAGGCCATGGGCGGCTTTGCCACCAACGGCGTCAACATGACCAAGCTGGAAAGCTACATGCTGGACGGCTCGTTCACGGCCACGCAGTTTTATGCCGATATCGAGGGGCGTCCCACGGACAAGTCCGTGCAACTTGCCTTCGACGAGCTGAAGTTCTTCACCGACCACTTCCATGTGCTGGGCGTCTATCCGGCCGGCAAGGTCCAGAACGGCAGGTCCTAGCAGAAATCGTCGTCCTCGTCGCCGCCGATGGTGATCCCAGAGGCGTCGACCTCGCCTTCGTCGGCATCCTCGGCCTCAGGCGCGGCGACGAAGCGGTCGTCGAAGGCAGGCAAATAGAGCGGGATTCCGGTTTCCAGCGGGCGGCGGGCCTTGGCGGCACGTGCCGCGGCAATGGTTGCGGGGCTGAGGTGTTTGCGCACGGCATCTCTCCATCGCTCAAGCGCTCGAAGAGGCGGCCATCGATGAAGCCGCACTTCGATCGATGGCCCAGCATGCGCCCGCGGGTGTTAACAGGGCGTGATCGCCGCGTTTATCCGCTGCGCCCCGAACGCGATTCGGCTCTGCCAATCAGGGTGAGCCAAGCACGTAGATGATGAGGCTGTTGCCGCTGCCGAAGCGGATCGCGACGACGTCTGCGGCGTCAAACCCCTCATCGGCCAGGGCGGCAGACAGCGCGTCATTCTGCGCGATTGCGTAGTGCAGCCCTCCGACATTGCCAGCCAGCGGGGAGACGGGATCGGGATGACCCGGGCATACCACCCAGATCGAGATGCTGTAGCCGTCGTCGATCGCCTCGATTTCGTCCAGTCGGATGGCCTGCAACTGGCCCAGGCCGGGATCGCATCCCAGATCGACGATGATCTCGGGAAGCGGCTCCGGACGCGTTGCCTGGGCCGGCGCGATCATCAAAAAGGCTGCTGAAACGATGGTCGTGAAAAAGAGAAGCATGCGCATGAGCGTGTCCCCAGGTTGACCTGATGTTCCAAACAAGCCGCAGTGGCGGCCTCCTGAATGGCAGGTTGCCCATCCCGGCGCATCGTTAACGCGCGAACTCGACGCCCAGTTCCTTGAGTTTTCGCCAGACCACCCGACAGGCCAGGGTCTCGCCGCCGAAGGCAAGCTCGAAGCTGTCGGGTATGCCCAGGATCGCGGCGACCTCGAGTTTGGCCCCGATGGGCGACAGGTTGCGGACCTTGCAGTCGATGGTGGAGCGGCCGCCATTGAAGGCGATCAAGCCGCCCTTGAGCGTCCGGTGGCGGACTTCGGCGCGGCGTTCGGATTCGTCGACCATGGCACTCTCCCGGTCGCCCGGTTTGCGCCCGGCGGCGCTGAGGGGAACGACCCGTCCCGATCATCGCGCCGGAAGGTTTATGCCGCGTTGCGGTTGTTCCCTCAAATCGAGGGTCTTCGCGCTCTGGCCGAGAGGACGCGCTTCCGCCCCTTGCGTTCGGCCCGATCATATCCGATATAGCGCTCGGGAGGTTGGCGCGGACGTGTTCCTCGCCAACCGGGTCAGGTCCGGAAGGAAGCAGCCCCAACGAGACCTTCACGGGTCGTTGCCAGCCTCCTACCTCTGCCCCATACTGGCCGCTTGGCTTCGCAGATTCCCAAAAATAGGC
>Ga0299912_10004713_pt1 | contig 11184 bp, 9 predicted proteins | sample RVTome_2_FD_207667 | JGI IMG/M metagenome (GOLD analysis project Ga0299912, IMG submission 207667) | Soil microbial communities from uranium-contaminated site in the Upper Colorado River Basin, Wyoming, United States - RVT95D214 (version 2) ... | reverse complement strand
TATAAACGGATTTATCGAACCGTTCACCAAAGAGTTGCCGATGGAATACGCCGTTGAACTCAATCGTCTAATTGAACTTGAGATGGAAGGCTCGGTTGGTTAGAAGTTATCGAAGGAAGGATACTTAAAATGCAGATAGAGACACTGAATAAAAATAAAGTTGATTTTCGCAAAATCAACAAATTTGAACCTAATTGGCTTTATGGCTTAAGAAAAAACGGTTGGGAGCATTACCAGAACACGCCGCTGCCCAACAGGATAGGACATCTGTGGCGTTATTCTGATCCTCAATCGTATTTAATTGACAATACCGAGCTGGCAATGAATATCTCACCTTCAAATGCCAATGGAGGGAAAGCATCAAATTTGCCTGATAACTCTAATTTTGACGCAATCGGTCGTAACGGCGATGATTTATCGCTGTTTTTACAAACTTCTCCCAGAGCTGAAAGTTCCGGAGTAATTTTCCGCAACCTGTTAGCCGCCGCCAGAGATTATCCCGAATGGGTGGAGAAGTATCTCGGCAAATTAGTGACAATTGACTATGGAATATTCGAAGCCTTGAATATGGCTTTGTGGAATACCGGTATATTTATATATATACCGGATAACGCTATTATCGAAAAGCCGATATATTTACATCGACACCCTACCTGCGATAATACGATTACCCGATTGCTGGTTGTGATGGGTAAAAACTCTGAAGCTACTATTATCGATGATTACAATTGTCATTGTTCGAGCGACAGAGCGATTGTCAACAGCGCGGTTGAGATATTCGCGGATGACTCAACGCGGGTCCGCTATATAAACCTTCAGCAATTGGGCCGGGGCAGCAACTCATTTATGACCCAGCGCACGCAATTGGGAGCGAATGCCGAGAGCTATTCAATATTCATATCTCTGGGCGGCACAATATCAAAGATTAATGCCGGGACAATATTAAATGGCCGCGGCGCAACCAGCAATATGTACGGCATAGTTTTTGGCGATAAAGGCCAGAAGTTCGACCATCACACGGCGCATATTCATCAGGCGTCCAACTCATATTCCAATATCGATTTTAAGGTTGTTTTGAAAGATAAAGCGGTTTCGGCTTATACGGGGCTGATAAAAATCGCGAAAGACGCCGTAAATTGCGAAGCTTATCAGGAAAACAGAAACCTTCTGCTTGATAAAGGCACTAAGGCCGAATCAATTCCGGAGCTGGAAATACTGACCGATCAGGTCAAATGCACGCATGGGGCTACGGTCGGCCCGATTGATCCGCAGATGATTTTTTATTTAAAAAGCCGTGGTTACAATTCGGAAGAGGCGATTAGAACACTGGTCATGGGGTTCGTGGAAACGACAATGCATAAAATACCGGGGAATCTGGAGAAATCGGCCAGGGAAGCGGTATTGAGAAAAATAGAGGGCAAATGATGGTCAGTCAGTTTACAAAAGCCTGCGCCGAAAGTGAAATCGAAGAAGGCAAAACTAAAGTTATTTCGATTGAAAACAAGCCGGTGATATTGGTTAAGGCCGATGGCGAGATATACGCGCTGGAAGGGATTTGCAGTCACGATGGCGGTGAATTTGGCGCGGATGAAAAAGTAATCGACGGCCAAATTGAATGCCCGCGTCACGGCGCCAGGTTCGACATCAGAACCGGCGAGGCTACCCGCATGCCGGCAATAGTTGGCATAAACAGATTTGATGTGAAAATCGAAGATGGCGATATTTATGTCGCTATCGATGAATAATTAAGCAGAGAGGAATGAAGGCAAAATGAGCCGCCTGGTTGAGCCATCCGCAATTAAACCGTCAGTCTATTTTGATCCAGAATCTATTAAAAATGATTTTCCGATCCTGAAACGATTTATTAACGGCAGGAAACTGGTATATCTTGATAGCGCCGCGACCACGCAGAAACCTCAAATGGTGATCGACGCGATTGCTGGATATTATCAATTGCATAACGCCAATGTCCACCGCGGCTTGCATACGCTAGCCGATGAGGCGACATCTGGATTTGAGAATACCAGGCGCAAGGTCGCAGAATTTATCGGCGGCGTGAAAACCGAAGAAATTATTTACACGAGTAATACAACCGAATCTATCAATCTGGTCGCATTCAGCTGGGGACAAGGCAATATAAAAGCGGGGGACAGGATAGTCGCTACTCAAATGGAACATCACGCCAATCTCGTTCCTTGGATTGCATTAGCCAAACGAACCGGCGCCGAACTGGAATATATACCGATCGATAATGATGGCTATCTGGATTTGGGGAATATCGATAAAATTATCACGCCTAATACCCGGCTTGTCGCGGTTACTCATGTGTCGAATGTATTAGGGACGATCAATCCGGTGGAAGAATTAATCAGACTGGCTCATGATCGCGGCGCTTTGGCTTTGATAGATGGCGCCCAGGGCATGCCTCATATGCCGGTTGATGTGAGAGCGCTGGATGCTGATTTCTACGCGTTTTCGGCGCATAAGATGCTGGGACCGACAGGCATCGGATTTCTCTATGGCAAACAAAATATACTGGAAACGATGGAGCCGTATAACTACGGCGGCGAGATGATCAACGAGGTGCGCTACAATTACGCGGACTGGGCCGAGTTACCATATAAATTCGAGGCGGGGACGCCCGATATCGGGGGTGCTATCGGGTTTGCCCCGGCCTTGAATTATCTTAATAAGCTGGGTATGGAAGCGGTCAGGCATCACGAAATCGAACTCACTGCCTACGCCCTGGAAAGACTGGCTGAATTTGAATCGATTAAAATCTTTGGCCCTTTAAATTCTACCAAGCGAGGCGGCGCGGTATCGTTTTATGATCGCGATATTCATCCCCACGATATGGCGCAGTTTCTTGATTCTCGTGGGATAGCGATCAGGGCCGGACATCATTGCGCGATGCCATTGACCAAATTATTAGGCGTTCCGGCTACCGCCAGGGCCAGCTTCTATATCTATAACACAAAAGATGATGTCGATACGCTTGTCGAAGCCCTTAAAGAAATGCGGAGGTATTTTAAATATGACTGATTCGCTTAATGATTTGTACCGAGATATCATCATGGATCATTTCCGCTATCCCAGAGGGCAAAAACATCTGGATAAAGTCGATATTAAAACGGAGGGCAAAAATCCGACTTGCGGCGATGAACTTGAGTTGGAGTTAAAAATCGATCATGATATCGTCGAGGATGTATCAGTTGGTTGTAAGGGCTGCGCGATCTCGATTGCTTCGGGTTCGATACTATCGGAATTGGTCAAGGGCAAAGACCTTCAAGAAGTAAAAAAAATCGCCAGGCATGTCAAAGGCATGCTCAAGGGCGAAAACATGTCTGATAATTTTAACCTGGGCGATCTGGAGGCGCTTAAAGGCGTGAAAGATTTTCCGGTCAGAATAAAATGCGCGCTACTTTCCTGGACCGCTTTAATTGACGGTATAGATGCCTGGGAGCATAAGGAAAAAGCGAAAGTGAGTTCGACAGAGTAACTATGGCTTTGGTTTCAGAAAATATAATCAAAACGGCTATCTCGCATATTCAGGATCCTGAAATTGGCATTGGCGTGGTTGATTTGGGTTTGATATATGATGTCATAAAAGATGAAGATAAAGTTACAATTTTGATGACTCTGACGACCCCGGCCTGTCCGTATGGGCCTCAGCTAATGAATACTATTAAGGAAACGATTCTGGGTTTAAGAGGTATCAACAAAGTCGATCTTCAGCTTGTCTGGGACCCGCCCTGGAACCCCAAAGAGATGGCTTCGGATTATGCCAAAGATGTACTGGGGATTTGGTGATCTAATTTATTCATTGAGAGCGTCGGCGAAGCAATCCATACGTATTTTAAAAGTGATGATATATGTTATTGAAGCGTTTACGCGGTAAACTTACGGATTGTTTTTCATGCCGCCTGGGCGGGGTTTCCGGCGCCAAAATTTTCAGAAGTTGTTTCTATCAATCTGGCAACAGCTGATAATATTTTCAGTTTGAAGATTTAATTTAATAATCGCGGTTAGTGCAATGCCTTCTTCATCAAGTTTTATAGCCTCGATAGCACAGCGATTGCCGGCTTGACCATCGCGTCGACCAAGCCAAATCGCCAGTACGCTCTGTATTGCCTGCAGGTGTTTCTCATATAGGAAATTGCTGTCAGGGTGGTTAGCAAAGCGGGATGATAAAATTGATTCTGACGTAAGCATTAATAACTGTTCAGCCGTACGTCCTGTTATTATATTTTTAATAAGCGAACTTTCGCCGATAGCCCGACCGCAATTAAGTTTTGTCAGGGAATAATCCACAAAGCGATTATTATGATCGAGCTTTATCTTTACTATGTCGGTTATATTATGACAAGGCACGATAATTCACCGGCAGGTTAAATTATTAATCCACGCCCTGGACCATGATATTTCTTTTTCTTAATTCATCAATAAAAATATCAGTCGGAACACATCTTTCCTGAGGATGAACACCCATTTTAGTAATTACGCCTCTGGCCTGCATCTGTGAAATTATCGCGGCCGGAAATGAAGTAGTGCGCATCATGGCGGTCAGCGGTGGATTTTGCATGCCGGTATCGATTAAAGTCAGGGAGTGGCTATTGGCACCGCCTTCGAAAATGATCTTGACCAGGGTGACATCGTCTTCGCACAAGGGAACATGTTTCTCTATAAGGGCGGAGGCAATATTGCGCGGTTTTACTTCACCATCAGCGGTGATTATCGGTGTGGATGAAAAGAAACCCATTTCGAACATCGACCGGATAATATTGCCATGTCCGGGATAACGGATGGTTTTATAATCGAGGTTCTTTAATCTGTCTCCATAGCTTTCCACTAATGTTGACAGGCCGCCGGAAGTCGAGAATGCCTCCAATTTGCCATATGGCGGAGGAAATTCAATCTCTTCAAGCTCAGTCAATGGCTCGATCTCTCGCAATACTCCATCTCTTAGGACCCGAACCGGTTCAATATATTCATTGATTAAACCTTCGACTGAAAACAGGCGCCCGTATTTTAAGATACCTGATGGTTTCTTGGGCAAGCCGCCGACCCGCGTTTTTACCGTATCGACCCAATCGAATTTTTCCATGCCCCATTTCACGAGTACCGAGATCATCCCTGGGGCCAGTCCGCAATCGGGAATAATCGATACTCCGGCTTGTTCGGCATCAGCCGACATTTTCATTTGCCGGTCAACAACGGAGTTATTGCCGCCCAAATCGCAAAGATGAGTTTTAGTCGCGATAGCCATTTTCGTAAATTCGACATTAAAATTATAGTGAATGGCCGCCACCGCGGCATCTACTTTGCCTAAAATAAATTTGACATCTTCCGGTTTGGCCGCGTCAAATAAGGCTGTCGCCAAACGTGAATCATTTAAAAGCCAGGCGGTTTCAGACAGTTTATTTTGGCTGTTATCGGCCAAGATCACTTCACTGGTGTCTGCCTGCTGCAATAAATCATAAGCGATAGCCTTGCCCATCAAACCCGCCCCTAAAACAGCATATTTCATTAAATTGCCTCCATCAAAATTGTATAGGCTTTATACTAATTAATATCGTGAAAGTCCATCCAAATTATTAATCTATTCTTAAAACATCAGCCAATAAATGATGGTTTCTGTATATCAGATATAAGTTACTATTATCGAAATAAAAAGCCTAAGCTAAAAAGCAGGTTGCCGATAATTGGCAACCTGCTTGTCGATAAAGTTTATACGATAAATTATTTGGTTTCTTTGATGAAGTTTCGCAACACAGTATGAAGGATTCCGCCGTTTCTGTAATATTCAACTTCAATAGGGGTGTCGATACGGCAGATCACATCAAAACCAAATTCGGTGCCATCCTCTCTAACCACCTTAACCTCTACTTCTTGCAACGGTTTAAGGTTATCATCGATAAAGATAGTAAAAGTCTCTCGACCGGTTAACTCAAGCGCTTTTGCGTTTTGGCCTTCCTCGAATTGCAGCGGCAACACACCCATGCCGACTAAATTACTGCGATGGATTCTTTCGAATGATTCGGCGATAACCGCCTTGATTCCCAATAGGTACGTACCTTTGGCGGCCCAGTCACGGCTGGAACCCATGCCATAATCGATCCCGCCTAAAACCAGATTGGGTATGCCGGCGATTTTATATTGCTGGGATGCTTCATATACGGAGATGACTTTACCTGATGGAATATGCGTGGTCCAACCGCCTTCAGTGCCGGGGGCCAGAAGGTTTTTCAGGCGGATATTGGCGAAAGTTCCGCGCGTCATAACCCTGTCATTGCCGCGACGGCTGCCATAGGAATTGAAATCTTTAGGTAGAACGCCTTGTTCAATTAAGTACTTGCCGGCGGGGCTATCGTGCGCGATTGTTCCCGCCGGGCTGATATGATCGGTAGTCGTGCTGGCGCCAACCATCAGAAGCGGCTTGGCATGCTGGATTGGCTTGATCGGCTCAGTATCGGTGCTCATTTCCAAGAAGAAAGGCGGTTCCTGAATATAGGTGCTGTCGTCTTTCCATTCATAAACAGCCCCGCCGCTAACGGGAATATTATTCCACATCGGATTTGATTTCTCGATGCCTTCATAGGCCTTGCGGAACATATCAGGATTGAGCGCTTTAACGAGGTATTCGGCGATTTCCGTTTGCGTCGGCCAGATATCTTTTAGATAAATATCTTTGCCTTTGGCGCCTTTGCCGATAGGATCATTTAATAGATCAATATCGACCGTCCCGGCGATAGCGTAGGCTACCACCAGCGGGGGAGATGCCAGGTAGTTGGCTTTGGTGTTTGGGCTAACCCGGCCCTCGAAATTACGATTGCCCGATAAAACGGCGGCTGCAATCAATTTACCTTTATTGATAGCCTCAACCACCGGCTCCGGCAATGGACCGCTATTGCCGATACAAGTAGTACATCCATAACCGACATTATAGAAGCCCAGTTTTTCCAGAAAAGGTGTCAGGCCGGATTTTTCGAGGTATTCGGTGACAACTTTTGAGCCTGGCGCCAGACTTGTTTTGACATAGGGTTTCACGCTCAAACCCGCCGCTATAGCTTTCTTGGCCAGCACACCCGCGCTAATCAATACCGAAGGGTTACTGGTGTTAGTGCAACTGGTAATAGCCGCGATTACAACTGATCCGTGGTTTAATTTGCCTTTCGTTTTGTTGAAAGTAAAATCGATGCTTGTTTTCAATGTGTCCGGAGCCAAATTGAAACCAAATTCCTGAGGCGGCGCGGTCAATGACTTATGCCATTGGTTTTGCATATTTTTTAGCTCAACCCTGTCCTGCGGTCTTTTAGGTCCGGCCAAGCAGGGCTGAATCGTTGAAAGGTCGAGTTCAAGCTTATCTTTAAATTCCGGATCAGGCGAATCATCGGTGCGAAACATTCCTTGCGCCATGCAATAACGTTCAACAAGGTCGACTTGTTCGGGTGTTCGTCCGGTCTGTTTGAGATAAAACAGGGTGTTTTTATCAACAGGGAAGAAGCCCATGGTCGCGCCATATTCCGGGCTCATATTGGCAATTGTCGCGCGGTCAGCCACGGTCATCGAGGATAACCCGGGCCCGTAGAATTCGATGAATTTGCCGACTACGCCCTTTTTACGAAGAATCTGAGTGACTGTTAAAACCAGATCTGTGGCAGTAGTGCCTTCGGGAAGTTCTCCTGTGAGTTTGAAGCCGATCACTTCCGGCATCAGCATATAGGTGGGTTGATCGAGCATGACAGCTTCGGCCTCGATACCGCCGACTCCCCAACCAAGCACACCCAGGCCGTTAATCATGGTGGTGTGGGAATCGGTGCCAACTAAAGAATCGGGGAATACATATTCAACGCCGTCGATTTCGCGGCGCTGAACTACCTTAGCCAGATATTCCAAATTCACCTGATGGCAGATACCGCTGGCGGGCGGCACAACCCGGAAATTCTGAAAGGCTTGCTGGCCCCAGCGCAAGAACTCATAACGTTCGCGATTGCGTTCGAATTCGATCTTGGCGTTTTCATCAACGGCACTTGGCGAATTAAAAATATCCACCTGCACGCTGTGATCGATAACCAGATCGACCGGGATTCGCGGATTGATCACTTGCGGATCGCCGCCGAGACGCGACATGGCGCTGCGCAAAGCGGCCAAATCGACTACCGCCGGCACGCCGGTGAAATCCTGCAGAAGCACGCGGGCCGGCTTGAAAGGTATTTCAACTTTAGCCGGATTTTTAGGATCATACTTTGCCAGCTTTAGAACATCTTCTTTAAGCACGGAACTCCCGTTTTCGGTGCGTAAAACCGCCTCGAGCAGGATTTTTATCGAAAAAGGCAGCCGGGAAATATCGGCAATGCCGTCCTCGGCCAGTTTGCCGAGGCGAAAATAATGAGCCTTGCCGGAGCCGGTATCGATTTCGGCAAGGGCGCCAAATGAATTTTTATACGATGAATCAGCCATAATCACTCCTTGGTAATCATCATGATCTAAAGGTTAGAATAGATTTATTCCAGCCAGAGACTAAACTACTTATATTGCTCCATTAATTTTTTAATCTTCACCATGTGTCCGTGTTCGAATTTCGCCAGGAATTCATAGGTTTCTTTGCCTTTGGCATCTTTGACCTTTTTAGCCAGATCAGTATAGAGGTTATAAGCTCTTTCCTCGAAAATCAAGGCGATTTCCAGAATCCGTTTTGGCGTGGTCGATACGGAAATTTCATCGATAAAATCCTCGTGCACGCCTTCCATTTTCTCATCGATATCCGGCAGGCCTTCTTTACGCAAAACATCGGTGACAGTATTCCACATTTCGGACCGAACCAAGTTGTCGTATTGGCCTTCGAGAATACGGTAATGATTTTTCTCCTCGCCCGCCAGAGTGGCCAGGATTTCCTTAAGCTTCTTATCGCCGGTGACTTTCATGCCTTTCTTATAGAAAACATAGGCCGCCAATTCCGCCTGAATCCCTTTGGAGAGTCCCTCCAGAACCGCCTTTTCGACTGGTGACATGTTTGCTCCTTTTGCTATTGTCAATTATCAATTTTCATCATTCAACCCTTGAATTTAACATTACTTAGGGTGGATGTCAAATGTTCTGTAGCATTATGAGGGGGAAGAATTCGATTGATATTAATGCGCATAAGCTGTTGTTGAACAACCATAAATGCATTTTCTTGAAACCTTGTAAGATATTTTAATGGTTTAATGGAATATGGATGTTTATTTTAAGCATAATTTTGTTTGCCAGATATACCGGAAAATGTTATCCTGATTTCTGTCATGTACGGATCAACGAATTTTGCTTTTCCCCCAACTAAACAATTAATCAAACTTAAGGAGATATCATGAACAAAGTCTTCAAATTGCCGCTTTTTATGCTGGTAGTGCTTATGGTCTTGGCTCCGCTGGATAATATCCAGGCCAAAAAGAAAGCCGACCAGGATAATGAGAAAACTAATGGCAAAGCCTTTGAAACAGTAATCAAGGATTTCGAGAAAATCGAAGGGCTGTTTACGTTTTATGTCAAAGCCGATGAGGCCAAAGTCTATATGGCAATTGCGCCGGATCAGTTCGATAAGATTTATATGTGCAATATCACCCGGTCGGCAGGGGATGGCGCGTTTTACGATAATGGCGCGGCTCAAGGAGGATTTCCGTTCGAGTTCAAGCAAGTCGGCAAAAACATCCAGATGATTCAGAAAAATATCCGCTTCCGGGCTGATTCAACTACAGCTCTGGCTAAAGCGATAGATCGGGGCGTGAGCAATTCGATTTATGGCGTCGCCAAGATGGAATCGGAGCCGCAAAAGGATACCAAAGCCGTGCTGGTCGATCTGTCGGGATTTTTTATTCAGGATGTCAGCAATACCGGCTATCAACTCGGCAAAGAACGCAAGCTGGAATATACATTCGATAAAGAAAATAGCTATTTCGGCACGATTAAATCATTTCCTTTAAATTCAGAAATTGACGCGAATTATCATTTCAAGACCAGCAAGCCCAATGATGCTCAAGCCTTTCCATCGCCATACAGCATGATACACACTTATCATTTTTCGCTGTCCGCGTTACCTGAAACCGGCTATATGCCGCGTCTGGCGGATGATCGGATCGGCTATTTTCAGACATTGTATCAAGACTATACCAATTTAAATACCGAAACGCCTTATGTGCGCTATATAGATCGCCGGCAATTGGAAAAAGCGTTTCCGGATTCGGCGATTTCGCCGCCCAAAGAACCGATTGTCTACTGGCTGGAAAACACCATTCCCGAAGAATATCGCGAATACGTAAAAGAGGGCGTTCTGTTATGGAATCGGGCGTTCGAAAAAATCGGTTTCAGGGATGCTATAGTGGTCAAGCAGATGTCCGACACCGCCAGTTGGGATCCGGCAGATATCAGGTATAGCACGATTCGTTGGGTTGTTTTTCCCGGGCAGACTTACGCGGTTGGACCACGGCATTCTAATCCGTTTACCGGCCAAATTTATGATGCCGACGTGCGGGTGTGTGTCGATTTCATTCGCTGGATGTATATCTATTCGGACTACTATGTCGATCCGCTGGCTGCAGAAACGGATAAATTCAATATGTCCGATGCCGCTTCACCCTATGGCAGAGACTATTGCAATTACGCCGAGGAAGCCGCCAAAGATGCCGCGTTTGCCATGAATGTCCTGCTGGCCCGTAATGATTTTGACGGCGTCGGCGAAGTTACGCAAGAGTTCGTGAGGTCGTATATAGTTGATCTGGTTACTCACGAGGTTGGGCATACGCTTGGCTTAAGACATAATTTTAAGGCCTCGGTGATACATACCAACCAGCAGCGGCATGATAAAGCTCGCACCAGCACGATGGGCTTGACCGGTTCGGTGATGGATTACAATCCGGCCAATATCGCGCCAGAGGGAGTAGAGCAAGGCGAATACTGGCATTCGACTCCGGGGACATATGATTACTGGGCTATCGAGTACGGCTATAAGCCTATCGATGCGGAAACGCCGGAAGCTGAACTGTTCGAATTGGAGAAAATAGCATCGCGTTGCGGTGACCCGTTTCTGGCCTATGGTACTGATGAAGACGTGTTTGGTAATTCGATGACAGGGATTGATCCTTTATGCAATCAGCGCGATTTGAGCGATGATCCGATAGCATTCTACCGGGATGAAATCTCGCTTTCCAA
>Ga0299912_10004712_pt1 | contig 11186 bp, 9 predicted proteins | sample RVTome_2_FD_207667 | JGI IMG/M metagenome (GOLD analysis project Ga0299912, IMG submission 207667) | Soil microbial communities from uranium-contaminated site in the Upper Colorado River Basin, Wyoming, United States - RVT95D214 (version 2) ... | reverse complement strand
CAGTAGCACCAAAGGCGTTGACGGTACCGGTACAGTCAAAACCTGAATCGATATTCAGATTGGAGGCGGCGATTATCCGGGAGGCAAGATCATCACCGAGGATAAGAGCAGTGAGGAGGTCCTTTCCGCTGGCAGCCCTTTCTTCCGCCACAGTGACAGCAGTCGGAACCGTCGTGCCGCTCAGGTGGGCGGGGGTGCTTTTGCCCTCCACCAGGGGACCTGCCGGTTCAAAGTCATAGGACCTGGACATCACACTATTCACCATGGCGGCATCATGCACGGGAGCCTTTATCCCGTGCACCAGGATGGTCCCTTCCTTCTTCCCGCCCCATCCCTTCACCAGATCGATGAGGGTGGAGTTGCCCGATGCATTCGCCCCTCCAATGATGCAGCCCACGACATCGATGATCCGATCCCGGGCCCTGTCCACTACAGAGGCGTCAAAAGACTGAAAAGAAACCCTCAGAATGTTTCGTACCAACTCCGTGATGATGCTCATGTTGGCTCTGCATCCTCTACTTGATTAATCCCGGATCCTTCCTGATCTCCTTGATAACGGCCATCTTCTTGGGGAACACATCCTCCCTAACGGCCTTTTCCGTATTGCCATTCCCTTTATTTCTGCCGCCTCAAACAGGGCACTCATCGCAACAAGCCTTCACTCAAGATAGACGCGTGCCTTATTCGAGCTCTTTCAGTTTATCGATAAAAGCAGGCAACAGGACTTTCCAGTCTCCGACAACGCCGAACTGGGCCTGTTTGAAGATAGGGGCCATCGGATCTTTATTGATCGCCACAATCGTTTTCGCCCCGGAGCACCCGGTCATGTGCTGGCTTGCCCCGGAAATAGCCACCGCAATATAGACTGCAGGTGCGACAATCTTGCCGGTAATGCCTACCTGCATGGTGCTGGACACCCATCCGTTGTCCACGGCAACCCGCGAGGCACCCACTGCCCCCTTCAGGAATCTTGCCGCCTCTTCCAGTTTCTTAAAACCCTCAGCGTCCCCTATACCTCTGCCGCCTGACACGACGATGTCCGCATCCTCCAGTTTTACCCCTTCCACCTCTTCTGTCACCTTTTCCAGGACGATTACGCGAGGCGCCGACCGGGCAAAGTCCACAGCCACGGCGACGGGTGCTGCCTCCAATGAGTTTTTCCGCTCGGCAGGAGGAAGTGATTTGGCTCTCACCGTTGCCATTTGAGGGAAGTCCTCACTGGCGAAAACGGCCATGGCCAGGCCGCCGTAGACCGGTTTTGTGCGTAAAAGACATTTTGTGTTCGGGTCGATCGCCAATTCCACGCAATCTGTCGCTATCGGCATCCTCAGACGGAAGGCGAGGCGGGGGCCCAGATCAGCACCCGTATCGGTGTGCCCGAAAAGAAGAATTCTTGGCTGTTCTTGATCGACGACTTTCGTCATGGCGACCGTATACAGCTCTGTCTCGTAATCATTGAGCCTGACATCATCCACCACGTATACCTTATCCGCTCCGAACGCCAGGGCTTCACGGGCAGGTTCCGCAATCTTGTCGCCCACAAAGACAGCAAGGAGTTGCTCACCCAACTCGTCTGCGAGCCTCCTCCCTCCTCCCAGCAGCTCTTTGGTAATTGCGGCAAGCTCTTCCCCGACGATCTCACCATAAATCATGATATTTTTATAATCGGCCATAAGATGCACTCTCTCTTAAAATTATATGTTTAAAGGACTTTAGCGTTTCTCAGCGAAAGGGCCAGGTTCTCAGCCGCTTCACGCGGGCTCTCTCCTTCGATCACTTCGCACTTGCCCTCGCTGACAGGTTGAAACAATTTGCTGAGCTTAAGACGTCTTCCTTTCGAACCCACTTTATCCGGCTCCACACCGATGTCTGCAGGTTTCCAGACAACCGGCTGTATTTTGTTTGCGACTCGGATATTCTGAACTGCAGGGTACCTTGCCGGGCCGATTTCATTACTGACGGTAATAAGGGCTGGCAGGGCGGTCTCGACCGTCTCGTAGCCATCGGCCGTTACCCGTTCCACCCGAGCCTTTCCGTCCACAATCTCTATTTTCCGGGCGACGGAGATGCTCGGAAGACCCAGGAGTTCTGCAACTCCAAGCCCGACTTGACCGGCATTCCAATCGGCTGCTTGCCTGCCGCACAAGATAAGGTCATAGTCGCCGATCCTCTTAATGCCTGCAGCAAGGGTATATGCGATCGACCAGCTGTCTCCATCCACGAAGGCCTCATCTTCTAAAAGAACGAGCTCGTCAGCACCCATAAATAAAGGCTTTTTGGTCACCACCCGATCGAGCCCCTTGCCAACGGAAAGAGCCGTGACCTTTGCACCCATTTTATCCTTGATACGGAGCGCCGCTTCAACAGCCTGTTCATCAAAGGGGTTGAGCACCTTGGGGACCTTCGGCGAGGCCACAAGCACTTTTTTGTCCGGATCAAGCCTGAAGGAATCGGAAGGTGCTTCAGGGTCAACGATCTCTTTCACGCATACAACAATATTCATTCCAGTCCGCCTTTAAAAAGAATTTCAAACACTTTTCTGAACCGATTCCCGGGCGGGCGAAACACCTCCGAGCCGCCCGCCCGGAAGGACCTTTATAGCCGTACGCTGCTAACTCTCATATAACGCATCCGAGTTCTTTGCCAAAGAGGCACCCGCAATAATTTTGGCTGCCTTTATCAGACTCAGAAGCCCTGTGGATCCCCCATGCATGATACTCAGATGAACGCGAACCCAGTGTTCGAACGTGAGCTCTTTCTGCGGCGCCATGCCCCCGTAGATCTCAAGGCCTGCTTCGATGATCCTCATGAGGACTTTCTTAATATACCAGTTGATGTAGTACCAGCCGAGGACATCCCTCATTTGGCCTTCCCCAACATGATGCCATTCCCAGGCATCTTGATACTGAAGAAGCCTAGTGGTCCGTAAAAGACAGTCTGTCTCGGCGACCAGCATTCCGACGTTACTGTGCTGAATGATCGGTTTACCACCCTGCACCCTGGCCTTTGCGTAATCTTTCATATCCTCCCATGTTCTCTCAGCCCACCCGAGGACGGCAAACATATGAAGAGATTTACCTGCGAGGCGGGACTTCATGACTTCAAAGGCTCCGTTAATCGGGCTCACCCGATACCGGTCAGGGATCCTGTAATTCTCAAAGTGCAACTGGACATTGGTCACAAGTTCATTCCCCATCATATCATTGACCCGGGAGACCGACCATCCCGGTAAGCTTGTATCAATCACGAACTGGGTAACACTTTTGGAGATCGGTCCTTTGGGGTCGGTTCTGGCCATCACCGTCAGGTAGTTGGAAACCCCCCCGGCGGTGCAGAACATTTTATCGCCGTTGAAAACCCATTCCTTCCCTTCCTGGTGTGCCATGTACTGTCCTGCTGCGCCCGGTTCATCGTAGGGCACGAGGAAGTCACTTCCGGAGTTCGGCTCCGTGATGGAGGCACCCATCATGGTCTTCCTGTCTTTCATGTAGTCGCCCAATACTTCTTCCGCCAGTTCTTTGGACGTGTACCGGAAGGCAGACATCTGTTTCCACGGTATGGTAAAAAGTCTTCCCAACTGGCCGCCGTAATAACCTGCTACCTCAGCCATCACACCCTGGGCAAGATGATCTTCTTCATAGCCGCCACCACCGAATTCGGTAGGAGCCGCTATCTGTCGCAAGCCCGCATCATGGGCCTTACTCACCAGATCCCAGGGCATACGGGCCCGCAAGTCGGCGCTTGTGGCATTCGGTGGAATCGTTGCGTCTGCAATCTCGTTGAGAGTCTTCAGGTCCACTTCTCTCTCACAAAACTCCTTCATGAGCATAGCAAGACTCTTCTGTTCATCGGTAAGATACGGCAAATTCAAGTCTATCATGGTTCCTTCCCTCCCTAATGATTTTTTTCCAGGACGCTCACCTCTGTTTTATGGCCTTCCCGGAGAGCCCTCTATCCTAAAGGATGAGGTGTTTCTACTTCCAAAAGCAAGAAGAATGCCAATTTGTGAAACATGCGATTCATGGCGCCCGTTAGGCATCGTGGAACAATGCCGGACCCCTGAAAATATCTATTTAAGCAGTGATGCACAGTGATGCAGTTGCAGGCAGAGGAGAATCGGACTGGTTCCAATTCTGAGTCTGCAAGAGATTCAAGCAACGATATTTAGCTGTTTTGCGCTATATTTCATCTTTATGGGTTCTTATACTTGACATCATAGGGGCCATCCCCTAAAATAAATCGTGTTTTTCAGTAAGATTTGAGGAGGTCCGAGTATGCAGAAAGAAGCCCATTATCCGGACTCATTTTCCAGGGAAAAACAACTTCTGTTGAGCTTAGGGGCAATGTTCGAGGGTGAGTTTTCCTTGGATTGGCTTGAAGAACTCACAAGAATGAAAGCGTCCGAGGTCCTTTCCATTTTAGAAGAAGAGACCCAGAACGGGGTGCTCACCAGGAGAAGGCCGGCAGTCTACCTTTTTAAGAACAGCCAACAACGGCAGGAATGGCTGGACCGTTTAGCGCCGGAAGAGAAGGAGAGATGCCATCGCAGCATAGCTGCTATCCTCATTCGTGAACTTCCCGATGATGACTCGAAGGCCCTGGAAATCGCCCAGCACCTTGTTTGTATCCCGAACGACTGGAAGGGATGTCAGTGGCTATTGAGGGCAGGGGAAATCCATGCCAGGTCACACTGTGCGGAGAAGGCTATTGCCTGCTTCACACAGGTCATGCGGGAGCTCTCCAATCAAAGGGGGGATAACGAGGATTGGCTTTTTGTTAGGGCGGCTATAGAGCATTCTAATGTCTCCGCCGGCAGAAGCGACGCTCTGACGGCTCTCTCTTTTCTGCATGAAGCCAGGGAACGAGCGAAGAGCTTACAGAAGCAGTCTTATGAGATCCTGCTGGAGATGCACATAGCCAAGTACGAGAGGCTCCGGTCTGAATTTGACAAGGCCCTGGGCCGGTTTGAGGAGGCCCTTTCTAAAGCTGAAAGGTTGGGCGATCCTGAACTCACCGCCGCAACTACCATGTTCAATACCTATTTCCTCTTCTGGCAAGGCCGTTTTCGGGACGTCGTCGACATCTATGAAAGATCGGTACCGGACGTCGATAGATACCCTATCGGCCGTTTTCCCCTTATTGCCGCCATGATGGTAGGTCATTGTTACGCCATTGTAGGCCAGGTCACCCAGGGTCTTGGAATGCTGGATGCTATTCGCAACTATTGCTTGCAGAAAGGTGACCGTTATCTCTCGTCTTTCGCAGACTCGTCCATTGCAATGGTTATGTTGTCCATTAATCGTATCGAAGATAGTCTTCGATATCTGAAGCTTTCATTGAAAGAGGCCGCTGAGACCGGTAACTACCGGACAAAAACCGCTGTGACATTGATGCTTGCCCTGGCTTACCATCTCACGGGTAACAAGAAGGAGGCTTGTCAACATCTTCGCGGATTTCTCAAACACCGGACGGAAGCGGAAGCCAATTTGCTGCTTTACCCCTACCTGTTGGAACTCTCCTGGGCGATGAAGTGCAGAGATCTCCCTTCTTTGCCAGGTCTTTCACTGGAGCAGGAAATCGATCAAGTGCTGAAACTGAAGAACATTTTCATCAAGGGAATCGCCTACAGATATCAGGCGCTGCTCGGGAAATCGAAAGGAAAGCCGAACCAAGAAATCATTCGGATGTTCGCTCATTCCGCCAGACTGCTAAAAGACTCCGGGAACCGGATCGAGCTCGCCAAAACGCATCTCCACTTAACACGCCACTATTTATCCGTGGAAAATGACAAGAAAGCGAAGGCAACGATGCAAACGGCTTCGCAGATTCTTTCCGGAACGAATATGGAGGTGATCCCGGATGACCTAAGAACGCTTATAGGAAATCAGAACCTTGAAGGTACTATTCTCGCCGAAGTTATGAATTTGGCCAAAGAAATGGTGGCAAAACAAGCTGACAAGAGACTGCTCCAGCAAATTGTCACCACGGTGAACCGGATCACAGGAGCAGAGCGAGGCGCCATTCTTCTTTTGACCGAAGGGACACATCCTCAGGGGCTTCAGCTGCGGGCCTCTAAGAACCTGACCATCGAGCAGATCTATGATCCGGGCTTTGCTTCGTCCAGGACGATAATAGAGGAAGTGATCGCCTCGGGCAAAGGCCGTATCGCTGAAGTAAGCCCGGCCGAAGATAGATCCTCCCTTTCAAAAGAGATGATCCGTTCCAGTATTTGTGTTCCCTTGATTCTACATAGGAAGATTATCGGGGTTCTTTACCATGAGAATCGCCTCCTCAGTAACGTCTTCAAAGAATCTCATTTGAAACTCCTTACCTATTTTGCCGCTTTGGCCACGCTTAGTCTTGATAGCGAGAAGGCCCATGAAGAGGTTGAGCGCCTCAACCGAAAAGATAAGGAAAAGGACCTCCTTCCTCAGAAGGCGATGACCGAACCCCATCGTTTTGAAGGCATCATCGGAACAAGTCAGGGAATGAAACACATCCTGGCACAAATAGACCATGTCGCCGAAACCGATACCACCGTTTTAATATTGGGAGAAACGGGCGTCGGGAAAAGCCTGGTGGCCGGGGCCATTCATCGTCAAAGCCTCAGGCGTGACGGACCCTTTGTCATCGTTCAATGCAGCGCATTGACGGAAAGTCTCATTACAAGCGAATTGTTCGGGCACGAAAAGGGGGCATTTACAGGGGCCACCGACAGGAGGATTGGAAGATTTGAACTGGCCAACATGGGAACACTCTTCCTGGATGAAATCGGGGACCTATCTCTGGAGGTCCAGGCCCGGCTTCTCCGTGTGCTGCAGAGCAAGGAATTCGAGCGGGTGGGAGGTGGGAAAGATATCCTTACCTCTGATTTCCGGCTCATCGCTGCCACAAACCGGAATCTTGAACAGGAGGTCAAGGCAAAGAGATTTCGAGAAGATCTTTATTACAGGATCAACGTCGTCCCCATCTGCATCCCTCCCCTCAGGGAGCGGAGAGAGGATATTCCCTTGCTTGTCCACCATTTCCTCGGATTGTTTACTTCGAAGCCGGGAAGAAGGATCGACAAAATTCCCCGAGAGGTAATGGACGTATTAGTCCGTCATGACTGGCCGGGTAATATTCGCGAGCTGGAAAACGTCATCCAGAGAGTTGTTATTTCGAGTAAGGGTCCTGACTTTCATCTGCCCCCTTTGGAAATCGCACAACCGAGGGTCACTGAAACAGATGGTATCAGGACCCTCAAAGAAAATGAGCGTGAACACATTCTCCAGGCGCTCCGAATCTTACGATGGAAAGTCCGTGGGCCGGGAGGCGCAGCAGAAATGCTGGACATAAACCCGTCCACCCTGGCCTCCAGAATGAGGAAGCTCGGGATCAAGAGACCCTCACAGGACTCGCCCGCGGCCTCCTGATGTTAAAGCAAACGTTCGCCCAGCCTCTCGCCGGGCACCCCTCCAATGTGGTTTCTTCCCAAATCCTGATCCATCAAAAATATGGAGGGGTTGTCCCTGAACCGGCCTCCAGAAGGCATATCGAATCGATTGTTCCCGTTGTGAGTCAAGCACTCGAAGAGGCGAAAGTAACGTTAGGTGAGATTGATGGCATTGGTGTCATTCACGGGCCGGGATTAAGGGGTTCTCTCTTAGTCAAAAAGGGATCATTGCAAAAAAGGGTTAGATCTTGAATTTTGATGTTCCGGAATTCCCTTCCCTCCTGATCAATCTACTCACAGTGGAAGAATGAATTCTCACGAACCTTCGAAATATGCATCCCGCACCTCTTTGTTGTCCTTCATCTCTTCCAGGCTTTCCTGAATGATCGTTCGTCCCTGGCGTATTATGGAATGAACCAACGGGAGACTCTCGATCCCACCTTTCGATGGAGAAGGTGGGGCAAGGAATTTGAATAGCCCCGACGACAAGAAAGGGTCACTTTGATTCCCTACATCGTCTCTGGATGTAATCCCGATGTGGTATGTTCCTGGCTTCTTGGGGAAATCAGGCCACTCGTCTGGGATAATCAACTCAGTCTTCCCAATGACTGGTTTAGAAACGATGCCAGGCGTATTCTCCCACGAGAACTTAGCGGGATCACGAATTTTGCTATCTTTGCTGACATACACCACATAGCTTGCGGCTTCTGGAACACGTTCCCACCAAATGCGTCTTTTACGGATTAATGGCATGGGTTCTCCTTGCTAATTCATTCCACCCCATCTATGGCCCTCGAGCAAAGCTGGGGTTGGGCGGGGATGCTTTCACTTTGGGAGAAGATCGGGCCTTCACGTCCCAGAGTCCAAGATACTTAAGGATCTTTTCCACGGATCCTCTTTTGTAAAGTTTCCTTTCGGGGTGGAGATGTGATTCAGACCAGGCTCGGTTAGATTTCCATGATGGAGTCGAAGCTTCCGAATGCGTTTATCTCACATCCTTGATTCTTCGAGTCTATCGTCCACTCACCGTCAACAACAAATTTGTATCGGTATTTGCCGTGAGGTAACCTTACTCGCTTCTCCCAGTACCCGTTTTCGAGACGGGCAAGTCTGCTCTCATCGTTTATCTTCCAATCGTTAAAGTCACCAGCGATGTAGATGTCTTTCGCTGCCGGCGATTCCACAGCGAATGTCACTTCCTTTATATCCAGCTCGAATGATTTTTCGATCTCTTCTTGTGTGGACAAGACACTTTCCCGTTTTTCCGGAACCTGAACTGACATTGGTGACGCGATCGGTTTTTTAGCATCCTCTACATGGTCAAGCCTCAGTGTCTCATGGCAAAGCGCGGTGTAGTCCTTGGCACCGTACGATGTCTTATCGAAATCAATGATGGAGACGCCTTCGGATACCGCTCGTTTAAGTGCAACGTTGAGTCGTATGACGGCCTTGAACATCTTATCTCCAAAGAAGCTCTTTACTTCTTGGAGCACCAACTGTGAATACGTGGTGCGTTTGTCGAAGAGGGTGGCAAGTGCATTCACCCGAGGAACGTGTCCGATCTTCGTCTTGATGAGCTCGAGCATCCCCAGGAGCTTACCGACACCCATAAGAGTAAAGGCGCTCATATCAATGGGGACGATGACCTGGTCAGCGGCTCTCAGGGCATTGAAGGTGAGGAAACCGAGGCTAGGCGGACAATCAATAATGATATATTCGTGCGTTGACGGGTAGGAGGACAATACTCTGTAAAGTTCTGAGACCGCGTCCTCTTTATCTTTGAACTCCTGCTCCAGGGTGCTCAGCTGGATACTTGACGGCACGATGTCAAAGTTCCGGGAGACATTTGCTATGCAACTGTCGAATGACCGCCTCTTTTCGGGATTGTCCGTCAAGACGTAATAAACCGATTTATCTGTTGGTAGGTTACTTGCCCTTAAACCAAAGGATGCATGAGCCTGAGGGTCCAGATCGATCAGGAGAGTCCTTCTTCCTGTACCGGCTAATGCGGCGCTTACATTAATGGCGGTTGTCGTCTTCCCGCATCCGCCTTTCTGATTTGCTATGGCAATCGTCTTCATACTTCACACCTCCCTTGCATTAGAAGTTATGATAGACACATCCTCTCACATCCCAGGACGAGCGAATATCTTTATCGCCCTCTTCAGAATAACCATTTTCAATTTGAATCAGCACTTTTTTTAGCAACTCACGTAGCTGAGTCGTCTGTTTTTTGTCTGTAGTGTAGTGTGTTTTAATAAGCGGTGCTCTATGGAGAGGAATACACATCTGAAGGGCTAACAGTGTTATCCCTCCTTGGTGCATTCTTTTTGGGGTGACGTTTGTCTCGCCCATTTAGCGACTAGCGTTACTGTCTTTGGTCAAAACTACTTACGACTATCCCAATGTCAATTGAATAAAGACAACTGGCTACAAGTAACGATCTTTAATGTTGTATCGTCTATCGTTGACGATATCTTTAAAATGGGCGTTTTTCGAAAAGAGTCAGACTCAAAATCTCTCGAATTGTATAAAGGCTTATACCCGGATTCAGTAAACCCCACATGACCGTTTTGAAAAAAACTTGATTTGCCAGCGGCGAAACAAAATTTCGGTACTTGTCAGTGCCTCAAAACCCCCTTTCTAATAGTACAAAATGTGGTATTCAACAGTTTCTCTATCACAAAATATGCCAATAGTCAATAAAAAAATAGACTTGTGAAAATTATCTCTTAATTTTATAGAATCAAATGGCTCTTAAGCACCAGATCGAGGATAACCTAATCATATTGTAGGGGCGATGAAAGGCGAGTTACATTAGGCATCCACTTGCCTGTATCCACGGTTTCCAGTTTCATGCCCGTTTAGGTTCGCTGCAGCGCTTCTCTATCCCCTGCCACTTCAGTAGGGTCGAAGATGGCCCTGCTTTTTAATCTCGGGAAATAAAGGAAGGTGAAAATTTATTTATAATTTCTTAGAGTAAGAGGGGATTTTCAGAAGAAATTATGAATATTCATTAAGTGGGAATAAATAAGCAAAAGCGCTTAGGTAACTCCACAAAACTAATCCTTACACGCCTATGCCCCCTAAAGCTTTTCGAAGATCATCAAGAAACTTAGGTGGAATTTGATAACCTAATTTTTGAGCCTTAATAACATCTAACAAAGATTTGTCATATTCCTCAATGAGAAAATAGACAATTGCCCGATGAAAGTAAGCCTCAACGAACCTTGGATCTATCTCGATAGTCTTATTAAAATCGGAAATAGCCTGATCATATTGCCACATTTTTATATAAGCCCACCCTCGGTTGTTATAGGCATGAGCAAGCCGTGGATTTATCTCAATGGCCTTACTGAGGTCTAAGATAGCTCGGTCATATTGGGCCTTATACAAATAGGCCGCCCCTCGGTTATTGTAGGCATGAGCAAGCCGTGGATTTATCTCAATGGCTTTGCTGAAATCTAAGATGGCTTGGTCATATTGACCTATTTGGCAGTAGGCAAAACCCCGATTGTTGTGAACCTCATCATCTCTTGATTTTAACTGCGTTTGTTGTGTCGTTGCGCATGAAAATAGGATTGAACAAGCGATGATAAGGATTATTCGAATTGAATTGTTTATGTTATTTCTCAATGGATGCCTCCTAATAAACAAAAAATCCGAAGATCCATCCTTCAGCAACGCGGTCACCTTGTAGAATTAAAAAACCCATCACTTTCCGTCTCCTTCTCATAAAGGATTTACCTTT
>Ga0299912_10004711_pt1 | contig 11188 bp, 8 predicted proteins | sample RVTome_2_FD_207667 | JGI IMG/M metagenome (GOLD analysis project Ga0299912, IMG submission 207667) | Soil microbial communities from uranium-contaminated site in the Upper Colorado River Basin, Wyoming, United States - RVT95D214 (version 2) ... | reverse complement strand
CCATCCCATAAACTACAGTGCTGCTGCTCTCGGGTTCGGTGCTTGGATTGTCGAGGGCTAATGTGGCGAGACAATTGCGCGCAAATCTCAGTGCGACGGCCCTGTTCCTGCAGGAACTCCTGCTTTACCCGCAGCAAATCGGCGCCATCGTCCCCAGTTCGAAGAACCTGGCCAGTGCCATGGCCAACTGGCTGCCGGCCGACCCGGATGCGTTCGTGCTGGAACTCGGCCCCGGCACCGGCGCAGTCACTCAAGCCCTGTTCGAACGCGGATTGCGGCAGGACCGGCTGGTGGCGATTGAAAAATCCCCCCGCCTTGCCGACCTGCTGCGCAAGAGATTTCCCGGCGCGCACGTCATCACCGGCGACGCATGTCACCTGGACAGACTTCTGCGAAGGCACGCCAAGGGAACTGATTCCGTAGGCGCCGTCATCTCCAGTTTGCCGCTGCGTGTTTTTTCACGCGACGACGCGGCCGCTCTGGTCCGGAAGATCCGATCGGTCCTCGCCCCTGAAGGCAAGTGGGTCCAATACAGTTACTACCTTGGCGGCGGCCACGCCGAAGCAGACGGGCACTTTCAACTCCTTGCCTCGGACGTCGTCTGGTGGAATCTGCCGCCCGCCCGGGTCAACGTTTATCAAAGACCACGCCCGCGCTAGCCGGCCGGGAACAGTCTCCTCACCGCAAAAGGTACGCCGCGCGGGAAACCAACAACAGACTGCGGTTTGAGGAGTTGCACAGAATCCAGGCCACTTCTCTTCAGAATAACTCCAGATTTTGACAGTTGAGGCATATCCAGTAATGTGTCCTTGTGATGAAAATGGTTGCATTCAAATGCCCCAACCAGATACGGGACGAACTGGCGGCGGGCAGCGCGGCTGGCCGCGAAGCCGAAGGCCGCAACCAATTGCATTTGGCATGAGCACGGCGACAGAAACCATCGAAGGCCTCGTTCGGCAGGAATACAAATACGGTTTCTACACCGACGTGGAAACCGAGTCCGCCCCGCCGGGCCTCAACGAAGACATCATCCGCTTCATTTCGGCGAAGAAGAAGGAGCCGGAGTGGCTGACCGCGTGGCGGCTCAAGGCGTATCGGCATTGGACGACCATGACCGTGCCGCATTGGGCCAAGGTTCACTATCCGCCGGTCAACTTCCAAGACATCACCTATTACGTTGCGCCCAAGCAAAAGGGAGAAGGGCCCAAGAGCCTCGATGAAGTTGATCCGAAACTGCTGGAAACGTACGAGAAGCTGGGCATCCCGTTGCGGGAACGCGAGCGGCTCGCCGGCGTAGCGGTGGATGCAGTGTTCGACAGCGTGTCCGTCGGTACCACCTTCAAGAAACAACTCGCCGAGAAGGGCATCGTCTTCTGCTCCATGAGCGACGCGGTGCAGGAACATCCGGAATTGGTCCGCAAGCATCTCGGCACAGTCGTGCCTTACACGGACAATTTTTATGCGTCGCTCAACTCGGCCGTGTTCACCGACGGCTCGTTCTGTTACATCCCGAAAGGCGTGCGCTGTCCGATGGAGTTGTCCACCTACTTCCGCATCAACGCGGCGAAGTCGGGACAATTCGAGCGCACGCTCATCGTCGCCGAGGAAGGCGCTTACGTCAGCTATCTCGAAGGCTGCACCGCGCCGATGCGCGACGAAAACCAGCTTCACGCCGCCGTCGTGGAACTCATCGCGCTTGACCACGCCGAGATCAAATACTCGACCGTGCAAAACTGGTATCCGGGTGACGAAAACGGCAAGGGCGGCATCTACAACTTTGTTACCAAACGCGGGCTGTGCAAAGGGCGCAACTCGAAGATTTCCTGGACGCAGGTCGAGACCGGCTCGGCCATCACGTGGAAATATCCGGGCTGCATTTTGCAGGGCGAAAACTCCGTGGGCGAGTTCTACTCGGTGGCGGTGACCAACAACTGCCAGCAGGCCGACACCGGCACGAAGATGGTACACATCGGCAAGAACACCCGCAGCACCATTGTCTCGAAGGGCATCGCCGCCGGGCGCGGGCAAAACAGCTATCGCGGCCTGGTCAAGGTCCAGAAGAGCGCCGTCAACTCGCGCAACTTCTCCCAATGCGACTCGCTGCTGATCGGCGACAAGTGCGGCGCGCACACCTTCCCCTACATCGAGGTCAAGAACACATCGTCGTCCGTCGAGCACGAGGCCACCACCTCGAAGATTGGCGAGGACCAGATTTTCTACTGCAACCAGCGCGGGCTTTCGACGCAGGACGCCGTGAACATGATCGTCAACGGTTTCTGCAAGGAAGTGTTCAAGGAACTGCCCATGGAATTCGCCGTCGAAGCGCAGAAACTATTGGGTGTGAGCTTGGAAGGCAGCGTGGGATAGTCTCTCCTGCTGGCCCTTCGTTCTCGTTCCCGTCCTCGACTGATATTTCGATTACGAAAACGAGAAGGACGACGAGGATGGAACAATGAGTTTCAGAAAATGAGCAAGCAACCAATTCTCGAAATCAAAAACCTCAGCGCGGGCGTTGAGGGCCGACAGATTCTGAAGGGCATCAACCTGGCCATCAACCTCGGCGAAGTCCACGCCATCATGGGCCCGAACGGCAGTGGCAAGAGCACGCTGGCGGCGGTGCTGGCCGGGCGCGACGGTTACGAGGTGACCGGCGGCGAGGTCCTTTACGACGGCAATGACCTGCTCGACCTAGACCCCGAGGAGCGCGCGCGGGAGGGGCTGTTCCTCGCGTTCCAGTATCCGGTCGAGATCCCGGGTGTGAACAGCACCTACTTTCTCAAAGCCGCGCTCAACGAAGTCCGCAAAGCCAAAGGCCAGCCGGAACTCGACGCGATGGAGTTCCTCACGCTCGTGAAGGAGAAGGTGAAGCTGCTGGAGCTGGACGAGGACCTCCTCAAACGTTCCGTCAACGAAGGCTTCTCCGGCGGCGAAAAAAAGCGCAACGAAATCTTCCAGATGGCCGTGCTCGAGCCGCGGCTGGCCGTGCTCGACGAAACCGATTCCGGCCTCGACATTGACGCGCTCAAGATCGTCGCCGGCGGGGTGAACAAACTCAAACGACCCGACACCGCCCAACTCGTCATCACCCACTACCAAAGGCTGCTGAACTACATCGTCCCTGACTTCGTCCACGTGCTGGTGGACGGGCGCATCGTAAAGTCCGGGGACAAGGAACTCGCGCTGGAACTCGAAGCCAAGGGCTACGATTGGCTCACCAAGGGCGAGATGGTCGCCGCCCGGTGAGGTTCGTCATTCGCACAGCCGCCAGCGAACCCAATACATCCCGGGCCGCGCCCCATGTCCGGGGACTTAAGCTTGCGGCGGGCGCCTCTCGCCGCTTAGCCTGCGGGCTGGATGCGCCTGCTGGACCGCTATCTCTTGCGTGAACTGCTTGTCCCGCTCGGTTTCTGCCTCTGCGGTTTCCTGGTGTTTTGGATTTCATTCGACCTCGTTACCGAGTTGCGGAACTTCCAGGCGCACAAGCTGCACGGCGGTGACGTGCTCGAATATTACGTCATCAAGACGCCCGAGTTCCTGGTCACCGTGCTGCCCATCGCGCTGCTGCTGGCGTTGCTCTACGCCCTGACCAACCACGCGCGCCATCATGAACTCACCGCCATCCGCAGTGCCGGCGTGAGTCTGTGGCGTCTGGCAGCGCCATATCTGGCGGTCGGCTTCCTCGCCAGTCTCGCGTTGTTCGCGCTCAATGAGCTTTGGGTGCCCAATACTGACGATGCCGCGGCGCGTGTTCTAAATCGCCGCCTCGCCGGGCGACAGGGCGACGACGCGCGAACGGTGCTGCGCAATTTAGGGTTCACCAATGCCCGCGAAGGCCGGACATGGCAGATCGGCACCTACAATCTCAAGACCCGCGAGATGACCGATCCAAAGGTGGACTGGCAATTCCCGAACGGTGCCCATGGCGAACTGATCGCCAAGCGGGCCTTCTGGACGAACGGCGTCTGGGTTTTTCACAACGCCTGGGAAAACATCTACGCCGCCGGGACGGGCGTGCTGACCCGAAACCAGTTTGCCCTATTGCCCATGCCGTCGTTTTCCGAGACACCCGAGCAGATACGGAGCGAAATCAAAATCAGCGAACGCCTGAACCAGCCGGGAAAGAGGCGGGCAGACCTTCCGCTCGTCGAAATCTTCGATTACCTCCGCCTGCACCCGGACGTGACCGGCGCCGACAAGTCCTGGCTTTTCACGAGATTGTACGGCCGTCTGGCGGCGCCCTGGACCTGCGTCGTGGTGGTTTTGATCGCGATTCCGTTCGGGACGGCGTTCGGGCGGCGAAATGTGTTCGTCGGCGTGGCCAGCAGTGTCGGGATTTGCTTCGCCTACTTCGTGTTGCTGCAAGTCGGGCTTGCACTGAGTTCGGGCGGCCATCTGCCCGCGTGGCTCGGAGCGTGGCTGCCGAACGTCTCTTTTGGTCTCACCGGCCTGTGGCTGATGGCACGCGTGCGATGAAAACGCCAGACGCCAGCCCGCCTTCTTCATGGGGGCCACGATTGGCCCCGGTTGCGCGGTTCAAATCCACCAGCCGATCGCCGGCCACATGAGCACCACCTCGAATCAACCACCGCCCGGGCGCCGGCGGTTTCAGCTGCTGTATCAGATCAGCAAGGCGATTCACTCAACGCTGGACCCACAGGAAGCCCTGCACGCCATTGTGGACGAAGCGGTCCGGGCTGTCGGCGCCACCAGTGGTTGGCTGGCGTTGATCAACCCCATGACCCACCTGCTTGAAATTCATGCCGCGCGGAATCTGCCGCCGGCAAGGCGCGAAATGAAGTTGCGCCTGGGCGAGGGACTGGCGGGCCGCGTCGCCCGAAGCGGCAGCGCCGCGCGCCTGGGCGACACCACGCACCTGGCGCGCAATTCCCGCGTGCATCCCGGCCTGCGGTCAGAACTGGCCGTGCCGCTCGAGGTCAATGGCGAAGTCCGCGGCGTTCTCACGGTCGCGTCCCGGCGCGCGGACGCCTTTAGCGCCGGCGACCAGAAATTGCTCGAGGAGATGGCCATCCCGGCGGCCAAGGCAATCCATAACACCTGGATTTACGAGCAATTCCGCCTCAAGGTCCGCCTGTTCGAGGCGCTCGTCAGTGTCAGCCACACGATCAACTCCACCCTGGGTCTGGACGAAATCTTGACCGTCGTCACGCGCGAGGCTTGCGCACTCATGCACGCCAAGATGTGCTCGCTGATGCTGCTGGACCCAAACCGGCAGTGGCTCGAATTGCGCGCCAGCCACGGCGCGGGCGACGCCTACGTGGCCAAGCCGCGGCTGAGTCTCGAAGAGAGCTTGCTGGGTGTGGTCGTGCGGCGCAAAAAGCCGGTGCAGGACGAAAACGTCCAGACTTCAGTTCGGTATCAGAACGCCGAGGTCGCGCGCCGCGAGGGGCTGGTTTCGCTGTTGAGCGTGCCGCTGCTGTTCGCGGGGCAGACGATCGGTACGTTGAGTGTTTACACGGGCCACCCCTACACTTTTTCCAACGACGAAATTCGGATTCTTTCCGCGCTGGCGGAGTTGTCCGCCATTGCCATCGAAAAGGCCCGCCTTTACGAACGAATCGTCACCGCGGAAGAGCAATTGCGTCAGAACGAAAAACTTTCGGCGCTCGGCCTGCTGGCCGCCGAGGTGGCCCACGAGATCCGTAATCCGCTCACGGTGATGAAAATGCTCTATCACTCGCTCGATTTGAAATTCCCGGCCGGCGACCCGCGCGCCAAGGACGCTCAAATTCTGGGCGCGAAAATCGATCACCTGAACAAGCTCGTGGAGCGCGTGCTCGATTTCGCCCGCGTACCTGAACCTCAATTCTCGCCGGTGAGCGTGAACGCGTTGATCGAAGAACTGGCGCTGCTTGTGCGCCACAAGCTCAACAACCAGAACATCCGGCTGCAATGCCGGCTTCAGCCCGAATTGCCGCCGGTGACGGGCGACGCCGCACAACTGGAACAGGCGTTTCTGAACCTGATCTTGAATGCCGCCGAAGCCATGCCCGGCGGCGGGGAACTGACGATCGCCTCGCGGCCCTCCCGGCCTTCCAGCGCCGGTGCAGCCCCCGCAACCATCGCAGTGGAAATTGCGGACACCGGCCACGGCTTCAAGGAACCTCAACGCCGCCGCGCACTGGGCGGCGTCCTGAGCACAACAAAAAAGAAGGGAACGGGGCTGGGCCTGGCCATTGTCAACCGGGTTGTGGAGGCGCACCACGGCAGGGTGAAATTCAAAACCCACTCTGCCCGCGGGACATCCGTCATTGTAACCCTGCCCGCGGTCCAACCAGTTGAACGCTGAGCAGGCGGAAAACAGGCTGGAGTTCTCTGACGCCGGCGGATGGCGCGAATGGCTTCGCTCCTGCGCGCCTGCTGGCTGTCACCTCAAATGAACCGGAGGGCAGGCGGCAAAATCACTGCGGCGATTCCGGGGATGGCGGCTGCGCGGCTGTGAGCGCAGCGTCAGAAACGGCCACGGCGTCCGTCGCCGGCTTCTTGAACGACTCGATGCCTTCGACCCGAAACCGTTTTTGCACATGGTCCATCTCGAGCTCAACCTCCTCCCTGACCCGGTGGCCCATCAGTGCCTGGGCGACCGGAGAGAGGTAGCTGATGATTCCCTTGTCGGGATCGCCATCCCAGGCTCCCAGAATGGTGAATGTCTCCCCGTGATTGGCGGTGAGGTCCGTGACGCGCACGACCGTGCCGGGGCTGACTGCCTCCGTGCCGGTCGCGGAGAAATCACTGCCGCGCGCGCGGGCCAGTTCCGACTCCAGCTCCGCCTTGCGGCGCATGAGGAGCTTCTGCATTTCCTTGGCCGCCTTGTATTCGTGGTTTTCGCTGAGGTCACCGTAGCCGCGGGCGATGGCGATTTCCCTGGAATTTGCGGGAATCTTCTTATGCACCAGTTCCTGGTACTCGTTCTTGCGGCGCTCCAGGCTCTCCCAGGAAACGAGCAACGATGTGTCCTGCCGGGCCTGCTCGCCGGAGATCAACGCCTGCATCGCAGGATAACTCCGCAGAATCCTGCCCAGCAGCGAGCGCCGATCCCGCTCGTCGTCGAAGCACGGTGAAAGCTGCAACGCGCGGGTGAGGTCTTTCACCACTTCAAGGTCGGCGGACTCGATCAATTCCGGCAACAATTCCTGATCTTCGACGATGTAATCGCGCAGCCGGCTGGAGCGTTTGTCGTTAAACTGGTCGCGCTCGACGGCGGTGAGCATGGCGCGGAACACCTCCGGCCCAAGGATGTCGGCAAACACGTCGCTGCGGTCCTTGGCCAGCCAGAGCAACAGTTCCGTGCTGGCCAGATGCTGGCTGACAAGCCGGGCCAGGGTCTCTTTCAGCGCTTCGATCTTGCCGTCGTGAATGAGCATTTGCGCAAACTCGCGACACAGCTTCACGGAAACGTTGTTCAGGTTGGCCCGCACCACCTCGCCCCACTTCTCAGGATTGGCCGCCCGGAACGACTCCAGTGCCCGGCGATGCTTGGCCGCCGGCACCTGCTCCATCACCGGACCAAACTTCACGTCCTGCGCCCAAATCGCCTGCGCCGTCAATTCCCCCTCCGCCGGCGGAAGCACCGCAGCGGCGCGAAAGTCGTCCCGGACGAAAATCGCCTCCAGCGCCACCGCCGGCTGCGTGCGCTGATGCGAGGCGATGTCGGAGTTCAAGGCGGCGATGACTTCGTTCGCGGCGCCAACCCAGTCGGAGAGGTCACTGGCACTCTTCAGCAATTCGGTGGCGACTGCGATGCGGGCCTTCAATCCCTTGGCTGCCCGAAATTCTCCCATCAGCCGGTCCTGCAACGAGGTTTCCTGCGCCTGATAAATGACCGGCTCGGTCTTCTTGAGCGGCACTTGAAAGTGCCCGTCCTTCTTCAACTCGCGCTTGGCCGAGTCCCACCACTTCTTCCAGTCATCACGGATGACGTCAGGCACAAGCACCTGTTGGATTTGGTCCATCGTGGCTTTGCCGCCGTAACTGGTCAGCACGAGCCTGATGAGTTCGATGTGGTTCGTGGCGGCCAACTGGCGCAGACTGTCAGGGTTGGACGCCTTCCGCGCCAGGATGTGGTCCTTGGGAATCGGCTTGAGCGACTCGGCGGCAAACGCCAGATCCATCGTGTGCCCGGGCTTGTTTGGGAAATCAATCGTGAACCGGGCAAACACCGGGTCCATGGTCGTGATTCTGCCAAACCCCCAACTGCGATGGAGGCAGTAGCCACTGGCACCCAATGCCGTCAGCGGTTCGATGTGACGGCCTTCAATCTTGCCGGCGGCGGCCAGCTTCTCAAACTCTTCTCTCATAGAGCAAATTCTCGCGTCGCAACACCATGCTGCCCATATTAAACCCGGTGAACGTCCAGAAACCAAGAGAAATTGCGTTGCAGGTCCTGCGACGGCAGACCACCGGCAGGCAGTTCGTGGAACACCTGCTCGACACCGGCCTTGCGGACGCGCCGCTCTCGCCAAAGGACCGGGCCTTGTGCCAGGAACTCGTCTATGGCGCTGTCCGCTGGCAGGTTACGCTCGACTGGCTCATCGCCCGCAAGACCGCCGGGCGCACGCAAAAAACCGCGCTGCAAATCCTGCTGCGCCTGGGGCTTTACCAGTTGTTCTGGCTCGACCGCGTGCCGGAACACGCCGCGGTGCACGAGACCGTCGAACTGGCGAAGCGAAGCGGTTTCGGCGCGCAGGCCGGTTTCATCAATGCCCTGCTCCGCGGCTACGCGCGGGAACGTGAAACCACCGAGCGCCTGCTGACCGAACTCAAGACAGCCCACCCGGCGCTCGGCTGCTCGCACCCGGAATGGCTGTGGGAACGATGGCGGCAACGATGGGGGGCCGAGAAAGCAATCCAATTGATGGACTGGAACAATGCGCCGCCGAAGATCTACGCCCGCGTCAACACCTTGAAGGCCGACCCGGGCAAGCTCCTGACACAGTGGCGCGACGAAAACGTGGAATACGACTTCTTTTTCCGCGACTGGCTGGAGGAAAACTCCGTCTTCGAGCTTAAGTCGCATCCGCCGCTCGCCACGCTGCCGAGTTTTCAGGACGGTTGGTTTTACGTGCAGGATCCCAGCACGCTGCTGGCCGGGCGTAACCTCGATCCACAGCCCGGCGAATCCGTGCTCGACTTCTGCGCCGCACCGGGCGGCAAGACGACTTTCATGGCGTTGTTGATGCGCAACGAAGGCCGCATCGTGGCCGCGGACACTTCCAACGAGCGACTCAAGCTGGTCCGGGAAAACTGCGCCCGGCTCGGTGTGACTTGCGTTGAGCCCGTTTTGCTCTCGACCCTCGGCTCCCGACCCTCGCCTCAATTCGACCGCGTCCTTGTGGACGCGCCCTGCTCCAATACCGGCGTGATGCGCCGACGTGTGGATCTCCGCTGGCGCATCAAACTGGATGAAATCAACCGGCTGCGCAGGATGCAGGCGGACCTGCTGCGGCAGGCGGCGGCGTTTGTGAAGCCGGGCGGAGTTTTGGTTTACAGCACGTGCAGCCTCGAATCAGAAGAAAACCAAGAAGTTGTAAAGCAGTTCCTCCGCGAGCATCCAGACTTCAAGTTCGACCGCGAGCGCGAATTGCTGCCGTTTGCGGACGGCGTGGATGGAGCTTACGTAGCCCGGCTGATGAAACCAGCTTGAATTGGTGCCGCCGGGTCACATCCCCATGATTTGGTAGCCGCAATCCACGTAAATGACCTGGCCGGTGATGGCCGCCGCGCCGTCGCTGGCAAGGAACAGGCCCGTTTGCCCGAGTTCCTCCGGCAGCACGTTGCGCTTGAGCGGCGACTTCGCCTCGTGATGCTTCAACATCTCGCCAAAGCCGCTGATGCCGCGCGCCGCGAGCGTGCTTACCGGCCCGGCGCTGATGCAGTTCACGCGGATTTTCCTCGGGCCGAGGTCGTAAGCCAGATACCGCGTGCAGGCTTCGAGCGAGGCTTTGGCCACGCCCATCACGTTGTAGTGCGGCACGACCTTCTCCGCACCGTAATAGCTCATCGCAATGACGCTGCCGCCCCCGGTCATGAGCGGCGCCGCGGCGCGCGTCAGCGCCACGAGCGAATAGGCGCTGACGTCGTGGGCGATGCGAAACGCCTCGCGCGTCGTGTTGACAAACTCCCCTTCCAAAGCCGCCTTGGGCGCGAACGCAATTGAGTGAAGCAGCAGGTGGAGTTTGCCGAACTTCTGTCTAACTTCCCCGAACACGCGGGCGATGTCTTCATCCCGGGTCACGTCGCACGGCAGGATGAGCGTGTCCGCCCCAAACGCACCAACCAACGTTTCGACGCTGTCCTTGACCCGCTCGCCCTGGTAGGTGAACGCGAGCTTCGCGCCTTCGCGCGCCCACGCCTGGGCGATGGCCCAGGCAATGGAACGCTGGTTGGCCACTCCGAAGACCATGCCGAGCTTTCCTGCAAGTAATGCCATGAGTCCGCCCAAGGATTAAACGGTCAGGCGGCATCAAGCCGCAAGGAAAACTTGACCCTTGGGCAAGGGTGGAAAAACGGCGTCATTCGTCTAAGGAATGAGGCGGATGCGGTAGTAACGGGCGGGCTGGTTGGTGGCGGCTTCTGCATCGAGGCAGTTGGTCATCACTTCGCCGACGCCTGGCACGGCAATCACCGGGCCGAGGTCGTTGAAGCTGCCGTTGAGTGTCGAGTTCGTCTGCAAGGTGTAGCTTTTCCCGCCGACGGCCGTCCAACTCACCTGAACATTATTGCTCGTCAACATCAGCGAGGTGATGTGGAGGCAGGACGCGCTGTTGGTCGGGTTGGTGCCGGCCATGTATTCTTCCCAGTTGCTCATCCCGTCGCCGTCGTTGTCGGCTTCTCCGTCGAACGGGTCCAGGGGATCGAGGCCGTGGGCCTGTTCCCAGCCGCTGGGAATGCCGTCAACATCCGGGTCGGCGTCCGGGTTGAGGATGAGGTTCCGGTACATCAGAGTGCCGCCGGCCCACATGAATTGCGCACACTCATTGGTCACGAGGATTGTGTCCACGCGCAACGTGCCGCCGAATTGCACGAAGGAGCCGGCATACACTTCCAGCACGGCGTCGGCGGTCTGGTTGGTGACGATGATCTCGCCGTCATCCAACTCGGCGAGATTATTGCAGTAGAGCGAAGCGTAGCCAACGGCCATGTAGCCGGCGGAAACCGACCCCCCGTCCAC
>Ga0299912_10004710_pt1 | contig 11188 bp, 12 predicted proteins | sample RVTome_2_FD_207667 | JGI IMG/M metagenome (GOLD analysis project Ga0299912, IMG submission 207667) | Soil microbial communities from uranium-contaminated site in the Upper Colorado River Basin, Wyoming, United States - RVT95D214 (version 2) ... | reverse complement strand
AGTCCAAGCCAGTACTTTCGTCCCAGTCTTCTCCACCAGTGCACTGATACGAGAGACAAATTCTTGCCGGTCCTGATCCTCAAGGAATATCGGGCAGCCTTCCATTCCCCGTACCATCACATGGTGAAGTATCCCAGGTGCGTCTAATCTCGCTTGCCGAGGCATAAAAACCTTCTACCATAATTACCAAGGGATGTAAAGTGATTGTTTTCATCAACGTCCCCTAGGTGAAAGTGTCATTGTCTCTTAGAACGAAAATCAGTTACCTTTTCGTCTTGGATTTCTTTTCCCTATTGACATCGGAGGCCTTATAAGTGTTATACCGCATCCCGTGATGAAGTAAGATCACATCATTCATCTTTGGAATTGTAAATGAATCGGTTGTGGTACTCCACGTACTCAGGATCGACTGCATGTCCTCTGGAAGAACGAAGTGCCGAGACCGTAATTGCTGAGACACCATAATCGAGTTCCGCGTGATGGTTGGGACAGACGCAGAGAATATTCCCGATAACGTCAGGACCGTTGTGTGGCCCACCGAGCGGCTGAATGTGGTGAGCCTCGGCATAGCGTTTTCCATCTGGCAATTCGATTGTGTGACCGCAAATCTGACATTGGTACTCGTGCAAGTCCTTGATGTAAAGCGCCTTGGCCGTGTCGCGTAGAATTCTGTACGTTGTGGTTTCAACCCTCTCCGGCGCGGGCGCTGACAGATCGATTGCCGCGCGCGTTGGCAACGGGGTCGGTCGTAGCTCCTCAACCATTTCTTCGATTTCAGCCCGGTATTTGACAATCTTCTTGACGGTCCCGCGCGGCATAAAGCCCGCAGAGCCGAAGCGCTGTCGGAGGACTTTAAGAGTTATCGGGTTGCCGGATAGGTCGGGAAACCACTCGACCTTAATGTGATATTCGCACGCACCCCCGGTGAAGTCGCGCATTTCAACAGGAGTATAATACCAGGGGTTAGTGTGCGATTTACCATCCCAACGCTCCCGGACTCTACCTACCGCCACAACACCGACTTTGTCCTCGTACATCAAGAGAATATCGTCTTGTTTGAGCTGATGGAGTTGCTCGCCGAAACGTCGCCGATCGCCGCCAACGGCGGCGAAACCGCGGTCAATAAGAATGCGAAATCGAGGCCGAGGCGGGCCCTCTATCGACCTGGCATCAGTGTTATAAAAGTAGTAGTCCATGCTCGTCAGGTGCAAAGAGGGATCTTTCTGGCATAACATACGGCTCACTGGGAGCCGGCTTTTTCGGCGGTGCATGCCGTAGTTAGGCATGTCGCCGATTTCTCTGGTCTCTTACGCTTGTGATCCCTCGCCATATGTCTTTTACTTAGGTTTGAAGAATCAACCTAGCCTACCTCTGTTTGTCCATTGGCAAACGTCTACCTTCTGCTTCTCAAAATCTGAGATATGTACCGCCTTGGTCTACAGACTAAATTCTGTAATAGCCTGGGATCCACAAAAAGCGCCTCAGATAGGCGATCGTATGACATTATCTCGTTAGATTCCAATTCCTGATTGACTCCCGCCCATCGCTTTCCCCTCCGCGAATTTCTCTGAACATCTTTTCTCCTTCCCGCTACTACTATTACTCTGGATACCACACGTTGATGTTGAAAAACACTTTTGAAGTATATCTCGCGAAACAGGTCTTTCACGTAACTTGAATTCTGATGGACCCACAAAGTCCAGTCTCGAATCTGTTGAAGAGCCCTATTGAAGTCAGATGTAAACAGATCATCAGACTCTCGGAAAACCTGCATCCTTGGCGATTCTATCTCGATCAAGGTAATTTGCGCAGTAGCTGAATCTACGGAGATGAAGGCAAAATCAGTTTCATATTCGTTGGATAACTGAAGTTTGGAAATAACGACTTCTCCGACTGGCCCGTTATGAAGATCATACAGTCCAGGTAAGACGATTGGATTGGTTTCAAAGAAATAATGCATCTCCGTTTCGCTGCGGGCTCTATTCAGGTATTCGACATATTTTTTCCGCAAGAATTCTTGCTCAAACTCTACGTAGCTCCGTTGTTCTTTATCTAACGTCAACTTGTGTTTGCCCAGGACTAAATGATCGCTGTAGGTATCCATACGTTAAGGTGATAACGCTGAGCGTCAGCGGTTAACGACCGAAGTGAGGGAACGAAGAAGCACACCTTTTCGGCAATCCGCTGCACGCTCTTGTTGGCCGTTCTTTCAAGATGCCCATACTATTTGATTCTATTGAGTTGCCACCTGCCCTTGTTCAATATTGGCAGGACCCATTCTACGTCGATCGAATGAAACGCATATCGCGTCGCAAAGCTGGCCGTTCGACGAGTTAGTTCTTTAACCACTTGTGTGTTCGTTTCGAAGTAGCCTTCCTCCAGATCGAGCCGCCAAGTGGCCCATAGGGCGATGTGACTCGACACCGGAAAAGTCACCTCGGATTCTGGGTTTCCGATGCCCATGCTGGTGAAATAGAAGACGGGGTTGTCTGAGGTTAGGAAAGCCGGATACTTGTCGAAAGTAAAGAACCTCCACGTCATACGACTGAGCGCTGCAAGGATGCGGGGGCTTTTCTCAGGAGGCATACTGGTCAACCATATTTCCTTGGGTGGCTCCACAGAAAACCTGTCAATGATCTCCCGTATTTCGGTTCTGCGTTTCTCAATGAACTCGAGCCTCTCAGGTTGTTCTGAGGCAGCAACATTCAGTCGCTTGTCGACATCCGCCTCAACTTTTTCTGCCACAGAAGGAGCAAGCTCTTTGAGGCGTTGTTTTCCTCGAGGAACTCGTTTCATCATGCAAGTCATGTAGGCGGAAAGGATCTTCTTGTCGACGGTCGTTATTTTGGCACGTTCTCGAATTTTCTCGAGCACATTGTTGGCCGGACCCTCGACGCTGTTAGCCAGGTATTGTTCTACCTCTGGAGAATAGAAGCTGGTTTCGTTGGCGATACTCTTTACTTGGGTCGAGAACTTGCGACGATCTTTCTTGTCGTAGACCCAAATTGTCTTTCCGCCATCCTTTGAGAAGCCATTCAGGTAATACCTAGGGACGTAGTGATCCCCCATCGCACCGTTCAGCTTTCTTTGACGTCATTCTATCGGCCAACAATTAATAGACGAATTTCGTGTTTGTTTGGAGCTGGATTTCTTACGTCTACCTTTTTACTACTTTTTGCCTCTTGTGTCTATAAATTTATTGCTTCTAATTCGTATTTTCCCTCTAATAGCACAAAAGACGAACTTCGTATATCATTGGACTTTTGGCAAATTCAGGGGCTGTAAGTGGAAAGCGATAAGTTCGGAGAGATTGGTTTTAAAACTCCGAATTGAGAATTTGGTAACTCCCCGCGGAGGGAGTGAGGATAGGCCACCAACGATTTCGGAATTTGGAATGCGGATTGCGGAATCCAAACTTAAAAATTTCAGATTTCAGATTGGAAGGCGCGTGATTATTTCACCCCTCAGGGAATGAGGATAAGCTTTTGTAATACGGACAGGAACCAACTTTCCCACCAAACTCAAATCCCCTTCAAAATTGACGATCTTATTCGATCGTGTTCTTCCCATCACATCACAATCGCTCTGTTTGCTCCAACCCTCAACCAACACTTCTTCTACATTGCTTTCCAATGCTTGATTCTTTTGAAGAGGACGACATGTGGGGACGTTGATGAAATCTATGAATCTTGATCCGCTGACTCCATCTTTTGAATTGCCTTAATAACAGCTGATCCACATCCCTCATGTGTCTTGCTATTCTGCCATCGGCATTTCCATTTCATGACTCAAAGATGTAAAGTCACGATTTTCAGCAACGTCCCCCAGACGCATCTACGAGAAAAGACAAGCCAGCAGAACGAAAGCCTTTTTGCTGGCCCCAATCGACATATTCCATATATTCTTCTTTTCTGCGCGTTGCTAATACCTTCTTGCCCATCTCAATAAGCTGCTCAACTCTTTTGATAACATCATCTAGTTTCACGATCCCTCCCCAAAAACCTATATGTTTACTTTGAAAAAACTGACTGATATATAGAAACCATTTCTTTCATCCTTGTGCGTATAACGACTAAGCTCACTTGCGCCAGCTTTTTGGCATCAAGTGCAGCACCTGGTTAGGAGATTTTAATTATGTCTGATCTAATTAATGGAAGCGTAACCGTTCAGCTAACCTCTGGCGAGAAGCGCCTTCTCGATTGTTTGTATGACGCCAGAGACGACCTGCGCAAGTTGATGCAGCGTTGGGATGAGCGGCTGACCTTCGAGGGCGCCTCCCTTTGGAAGGAATACGCCAAAGGACGGATATCCGTGGTTTGTTATGTGCATACAGGCGCTTGTGGAAATTGCTTGGAGTCGGCCGCCAGCATCCACGCTAAGCGTCATATCGGTGAAAGTATTACGGTTATCGTCATGTGCGCAGACACCGGCAATCTGGGTGATGCCGACTGTAGGGATCAACAGTCTGTGCTTGTCCATGATGTCGAGTTGGTGGAGGGACCAGAGGGGATCATTCCCTCCTTTATATGGCTTTATGACATCGACGATCAAATCGCAGATACCTTGCCCCGCGATCTTTATTTCTCCACCATTGATGGTTGCTACAAGTTCCTGCCGCGTGTCGCGGACCGGAAAGTATGTGTATTTGGAGGGGGTTCCGCCTGCTTGGCTGACGATGTCGCAAGCCATGATATCAAGCGCGGCCCGCAAGTTATGAATGGCGTCGCCGAGCATGAGTGGAATGTCATTGGGCAACGGCTTCGCGTCCAGTGTGAGCACGTTTTGCCCAGCAAAGTCCATATTGACATGAAGTCTATAGAAATCAGTTTTGAGGAACGCGACAAGGGCCGAATTCAGCTCGTTGATGTGGCGGTCGGCCCTTTCAATCTTTAATTTTGGTCCAGAGAACATAAAGACTCCTAACGATTTAAATAACCCGCCGGGGCAAACAGGCTGGAATAAAATTAAATGGGCTTATTCCCGGTCGGGTTGATTTTTTTGTTGGGCGGCCATTTCTTTTTCCTTTTACGTCTTGTAGGCTCTCCCCCGAGAACGACGATAGTGGTATTTTCGGGAACGCCGGATTGTCTTAAAAGCTGATTCCAATCCTTTTCTGGTCTAATGCGGTTAGTCTCGTAAATTACATAGAGGAAGCGGCTCCAGTCCCTTGAAGTATACCCACGCGTATCAGCAAGAACCTCATCTGCTATCGTGGCTATGTCTTCGCGCCGTGAAAGGAACTTGTATTCAATAAGGGTCTCTATGGATGGAATACCTGTATCAGGCTCAAAGTTCTTTATTTGCTTCGTAAGAGTCGGTTTATGCTTCAAGTCCGGAAAGACGCATTTCAAAATGCCTTCAATGCGAAGGTGGACATCTTTCTCGTTGCGGGGTATTGTTCGAAAAAGTTCCTTATCCGTAATGACATAGTGAATATCGCGAATTATCTCCAGAAGGTCCTTAGTTATTTTGGTGCGGTCTTCCGACGGGAAAAAGGATTCCAGTGTATAAGAAAATTGCCTTATTCTCGATAAGACTTTTGAGTACGGCTCACCATCGGGAGTTTGATCCGCTTTTGTGAAACCCTCCTTTGATTTTTTGACTTCAGAGTATTCTAAATAGATCATTTTACGCAACTCTTCAAGTTCAAGCGCTTCGGTAATTGCTAACAGATAGAGAAAACATACTTCGATTAACCACGATGGGGCTGTGTAATCATCAGCTCTCATGATCCATTCATTGAAGTGGCGATAAGCCTTATTAATCTCGTCTTTGAGCTTATGTATAGCTTCTTGAATATCGATGATTTGTTTCATGTTTCAGATTTCTTCATTCAGCGCCCAACGTGGCGCATGAGCAGCAGGCGACGGGGGCTATGCATACCACCGAAATTTTACGAAAACCGCGATAGATTTACCTGTCTGCTCCATGCGCTTGGTTAGATGTTCTAAGATTAATAATTTCTTATCATGATCTTAGACCATTATTGTTCTGTTTCCTCGCCTTCCGAATATTGGCCACTGCTTACTTTTTTCTTATCAGTCGAAGTTCTGCTTGTTGGCGGCACACCTCCTCCACAGTCCATGGCAAACATCTTTGGAAGAGTATATTCATCAGAGCCATATTCGGACGGAGGATAAAGAAAGCCTGGACGGCTAATCCAAAGATAGATAAACGCACCTACAACTGAAAGAGGAATCAATAGGATCACGATCAAAGTCGGGACCTTTTCCCAAGAATATCTAAGCTGAGGATACAGCACCGTCATAGCAACCTCAATGATGCTTATTGCTGCGATCACGATTACAAGAGGATGTGAGACCCGTTTCTTAAGTTCCATATAATTATTCCTCTGTAAATCTAACGACAAGGGTGAGGCGGCGGCAACTCACTCCAAAATGAAGCAGAGCTATTCACGCTCGCCTCGACCCGCTTGTTCGGTGTTTTTCAATCCTTTGAAAGTTTATCTGCCAGGCTCCTTAATAGGCCGTCGTCAGACTCATCTTCTACATGAAGTGAGACGCCTGCGAACACATCGGAGTGTAGAACTACCTTAACACCATCAACATCAAAATCCCAGTATCTCTGGTCTGGGCCATCTAGTCTCTGAATCAATCGGGCTTTGATCTTGTTTTTAAGGCGAGAGGCATAAAGATTGAATTGACGATCATCGTTGTCAAGCTCGATTGATAGTCGACCAGATGCATCTAGATATTCTCTCATATTTTATGCACCGAACGCTGCGGCTCACCGGGAGCCGGATCTATTGGCGATCCGGTGGAGCCGCTTGTTAGAGGTTTTTCTTGTTCCCAACAATATCAGATATCTTTCCAATGGCTGCGAGAAAGTCATCTGTTCTCTTAAGATACAGCCTTACAGATTTCTCACCACCGCCTCCATCTATGAATTGTATTTCTACGCCTTTGCCAAAAATCCGGCCTTTCTTCTCAACAGCACGGATGTTCAATCCAGGGATATGATATTCCAAACCATATATTTCAGGCAAAAACATCAGATTGAAGGGAAACCGTGGTTGAATGATCAGAGCATCAGGAGTAACGGCCACCAGCAGACAGTTATGCGCTCCACCCAGCTTGGTGAAAATGTTTGTATTGGAATGACCTGATGCCCAGCCTTCGTAGAACAGGCTGTTTTTCGGCTTGGATGGTAGGATCGCCTTGCCTCGTGAATTTCTGTAGATTATGGAGGCTACTACCCAGAGGAGAATCCAAACTAACGGCCCCAGAAAGGATAGCCAGCGGTGCGCTTCAATGAAATTAATCAATTCTTTCATGTTTGGTCATGAGCCTCTAACGTTGGGCATCAGCCGCGCGGCTATGCCGCGTCGGCCTGCATGCCCTTGTTAGGCATGATTGGATTTTCCCCGCTTTCTGAGTCGCCCGGTAATACCCTCATCACCGCGTCATCAGAGCGAACACGCCCCAGCCCAGGTATTCACGCGTGTAAGCGGCGTAGCGCTCGGGTTCCGAGGTCAGTTTGGCTCGAACATCTTTCGCGAGCTCGTCGTCGGGATTGTCTTCAAGCCATCGGCGCATGGTGAGCCATTTGGCCGCCTCGTATCTGTCCCAGCCGTCTTGGTCTGCCAAAACCATTTCCACGACGTCGTAGCCAAGGCGGCCGAAAGACGCGAGAAGCTCCGGAAGCATGAGGAAGTCGGAGATGGAGCCGGCAAGACATCCCTTGGCAACATCTTCCGTCGGCGGTAACTGCCGCCAATAGGGCTCTCCGATGAGGATGATCCCTCCCGGGCGGAGGCTCTGCTCCAGAAGTTCGATAGTTCCGCTGACGCCCCCGCCGATCCACGTGGCGCCGAGACAGGCTGCTACACCAGCCTTCTCGTCAGAGACGAAGCCGGCAGCATCGCCATGAATGAACTTGACTTGATCGGAGACACCGAGTTCTTCAGCGCGGAGTTTCGCTTGCTCGGTGAATAACTGGCTCATGTCGATACCGGTGCCGATGACTCCGTAATCGCGTGCCCAGGTGCACAGCATCTCCCCCGAACCGCTGCCGAGGTCGAGCACTCGGGTCCCCCTTTCCAGACGCAGCGCCGCGCCGAGAGTGGCGAGCTTTTCGGGTGTGAACGGGTCATGGATACGGTGAGCACTTTCGGTGATGTTGAAGATCCGTGGAATATCCAATGTAGTAAACCTCCTTATGGGTGTGAATAGATTCGGTCACTGCCTAACAATTAATATACGGAATACCCGTTTATTCCCGATTTTTGCTTTTACCGTATCATAATTCGGGTGCACGTTCAATCATAATTATTCGTAAATAAAGGGAAGTTATTTTTGTTGCATTCGTAATTGCTGCGTAATACCATGTTATACGGATTCCGTATAGTCTGGTTTTTCAATATCAAAAGAGATTTCAATGGAAAACAATTTATTGCCGGACTTCCAAAAATTCCTTCTTTCCCGTGGTTTTGCCCCTCCAAAGAACGTTCCATTCTATGCCAACTGGGTCAGTAAGTTCATCGCTTTTTCCAATCGACACGAAGAGTTGAATCATGATTTGCTGTTTGAAAAGTTTTTAGACAAACTAAAATCACAACAAAACACCGCTGACTGGCAGATAAGACAGGCCCATGATGCAGTGCAATTATATATCACCCATTTCATGGTCGATAAAAAAACAGCCTTGGGGCCCGATAAACCGCAAAAGGGCAGAGACATTCCTGACATGTCACGGGTCATTCAGGAGATGCGCAAGGCGATTCGCATTAAGCATTATTCTTACAGTACAGAACGCACATACATAGACTGGGCTAAAAGATTTTTTGACTATACCCGAAGCGGAAAAATCAGAAGGCACCACATCAATGAAAAGACTGTTCAGAACGCGGTAAAAGAGGCCGTTAAGAAAGCTGGTATTGCGAAGCACGCGTCCGTGCATACACTCAGACACAGTTTTGCGACACACCTTCTAATGAGTGGAAATGGAACTCTAATCCGAAATCTAAGAACCTTCTTAAAATAGGCTCCATCAGGTTTAAATCGCCAGCTTATACCCTTCCCCTCCTTTTCAAGCCAATCCTGGTCTTCAAAATGTCTAAATTTCATTACAGGCATTACCTACCTCGCATCTTGTAATATGTGCATTTGAGACCACCCGTTCACCTCTTAGGGAGTGAGGATAAGCTATTCTAAATTCTGGAATGCGGATTTCGGAATGCGGAATAAAAGTCTTTAAATCCAAATTCAAAAAATTCAATCTAAAAGTATTTCACCTCTTAGCGAGTGAGGATAGGCTTTCGTAATATGAACAGGAACCAACTTTCCCACCAAGCTCAAATCCCCTTCAAAATTTACGATCTTATTAGACCTCGTTCTCCCGGTCACATCTTGATCGCTCTGTTTGCTCCGGCCTTCAACCAGCACCTCTTCTACATTGCTTTCCAATGCTTGATTCTTTTGAAGAGTGATCTCCTTCTGGATTTCCTGAAGCATGAAGAGCCGATCCTGTTTCACCTTCTCTTCAACCTTATCCTGAAACTTGGCAGCACGGGTCCCTTTTCTTGGTGAGTATTTAAACGAGAAGAGGTCATCGAATTGGACCTTTCTCATCAGATTCAGTGTTTCTTCAAAATCCTCCTCTTCCTCACCCGGAAACCCAACGATCACATCGGCGGTAATGGCAATAGAAGGACAGACTTTCTTTAGGCGGTCTATTTTTTCAAGATAAGATTCCTTCGTATAGCCGCGATGCATGGCTTTTAAAATTTTATCCGAGCCCGATTGAAAAGGGAGGTGGATGTGCTCACAAAGTTTCTTCAACCTTGAAAAGGCCTGAATCAATTCTTCTGATAAGTCTTTGGGATGGGAGGTTGTAAACCGAATTCTTTGCAGCCCTTCTATCTCGCCGATGCGCTCAAGCAGTTCTGAAAAACTTATCTCCTCTTCTAATCCTTTCCCATATCCATTCACGTTCTGACCGAGAAGACAAACCTCCTTCACACCCATTTCAGTTAGGTGCTTCACTTCTCCAATTATCTCTCGACTGGATCGGCTTTTTTCCCTCCCTCTCACATAAGGGACAATACAGTAAGAACAGAAATGGTCACATCCCTGCATGATGGTTACATAGCACTTCACCTGATCGAAAGGCCTTTCGGGAAGAACAGCCTCCAAATATTTCCCATTTTGACTAAAACTTGTTTCACAAACCTTTTCCCCGGAAACTTCTATCCTTTGTAATAATTGTGGAAGCAGTGGAATGGCATGAGTCCCTATGACCATATCGAGATAAGGAACCCGATCTAAAAGTCTGTCACCCTCTTGCTGGGCAACGCACCCTGCCACCCCAATAATCGTTCCCCTCTTCTCCTTCAGCCACTTATATCTTCCCAGAGCGCTGTAAACCTTATGTTCGGGTTTCTCCCGAACGCTGCAGGTATTGACAATGATGAGATCAGCATGTTTCGGGTCTTTGGTTTCGTGGTAATGATAACTCTCCAAGAGCCGAACCATCCGCTCTGAGTCGTGCTCGTTCATTTGACAACCATAGGTTTCGATGTAAACACGTTTTTGCATGATTACCGGTTCGTCTCTAATAAAATAAGGGCACCCTCAAACCATGAAAACACCAAATCCCCCCTCTCCCCCCTTTCGCAAAGGGGGGTGGAAGGATTTGAAGTCCATTTCCTAACTATACCAAGTGTCATTAATCGCAATAGAGTACGTCGCTTCCCGAGGAAGCGGGGATTGAGGAAAAGACTGGATTCCGGGTCAAGCCCGGAATGACAAACAAGCTAACATTTATGTGGTTAGGTATAATATCTAACTACTTTCTCAATCGTCAAACTTGCCTGCAGGTCCCTTTTCACTTCCAAGCCGCGAGCCCCGTTCGATGATCTTATTCTCCGTCCATTCCGCGGGGTCTTCCATCCGGGTGACTTTAGGACCAAGATCATAGGAGCCCGCCTTCAAAATGGCCTCAATGGCGAGGGGTGCCGTATCCTTAGCATTGAAGACCTCTATCATCATTTTGTAAGCGAAGGTCTCGACTTCTTTTACCATCCGATCCCTAATCTCTTTTGGTTGGGCAAGCAGTTTATTTTCAAACGGAAGGTTAAGATTCTTGTAATCCCCCTTCTTCCAGTTTTTCGATTGAGCATGAGCCACCATCTCTATCCACATCTCCTCAGAGACCCCCTCTCCTTTCA
>Ga0299912_10004709_pt1 | contig 11191 bp, 9 predicted proteins | sample RVTome_2_FD_207667 | JGI IMG/M metagenome (GOLD analysis project Ga0299912, IMG submission 207667) | Soil microbial communities from uranium-contaminated site in the Upper Colorado River Basin, Wyoming, United States - RVT95D214 (version 2) ... | reverse complement strand
ATTATTTTCCTCCTGTCTAATCTTGGCTGGCTACCACCTCTTCGCACACTAATGGCTCAGTGGTGGCCGCTCATTCTTATTATTGTAGGCATTTTGGTGTTAATAAAGCGCTCATCCGGTGGAAAACCGTAGATCGCATCTTAGAGAAACCAACCGATCCGCCACAGACAGGACGTAACAGAACGGAGAGTGAAGAAATCGGTAGGATGGGACCATATACCGAGGTAACCGAGTCTGGGGGTCTTAGGGTCAAATGGCCAGTTCGAAAGATTGATCAAAAAGATAATTGCTGCCATATGAAGATGTGATCCCCTACGCCCCCTTACAATATCCAGGCACCTCAAAAAAACTATTGTTAACGTGCTTTTTCTTTTAGCAGTTTAAGTTGAACCGGCCGGGCAGGCTGTTCAAAAGAAACTGGGGGGTTTACCTCGGTGAGTTGAAATCTCACCCGTGAGTCCTCAACATACTCAGGGCTGATCTCGATGGCTATCCATCTTCTGTCCAGGGACTCAGCAACATACCCCGTCGTGTTTGAACCTGCAAATGGATCAAGAATTAGATCGCCCGGTTCGGTAAGAAAGTTAATGAAGAAACGTGGCAACTCGGCTGGGAACCGTGCGGGATGGATCTTTCTCTTCTGTTTTTTTAGAAGAGATAAGTAATTGCTGTTACTCTCGTTATTTCCACATGCTATAAGATTGCCGGGAATAGAACCTCCCCTGTCTTGGGCGAAGGTCTCCTTGATGTTGTGACCTGATGGGCGCACCGTCCTAGTGACACCGCGCCGAATTAGCCGAAGCATATCTTCGCTGTATCGTTGAAGGACTTTCGTATTGTCGGCTTTGGGATTTGTCGTCTTGCCAAGCCAGTAGATGTACTCTACGGAATCCTTAACCCGAATTCTTCTTACGTTTACCCATTCAGCTGGTGCGGGCAATTTGGCCGGATTGTACCAAAAAAATTCCTGGCACAAATGAAAACCTATCTCATCACAAAGGTGGAGGAGAAGCCGGAAGTGATAGAGCGAGCGTGTCGGTTTACCAGGAGTCCAAGTTCCACCGATATTCAATACGAAGCCGCCAGCCGGTTTCAAAATCCTTAAAATCTCTTTGGCAAATGGGGAAAACCAATTAATGTAGTTTGCTTGGTCAGCGTTGCCATATTCCTTTTTGAAATGAAGGGCATAAGGAGGCGATGTTATTACAAGGTCAATGGAATTTGGTGCCATGTCACGCATCAACGTGAGGGAATCTGCACAGTATGCCTTGCCAAGAGATGTTACGTAAGCCGGTTTCATAGTTATTCCAGTGACCCTATAAGCTGCTCAAGGCTATTATACCATGGTGGCATAATATTTAAAGCTGGAAGAGGCACCCGGTGCATCACCGCCATTTTGTTCCTGTATTTGGGGTGCCGAGATAGGTGTTTGCTTTGGATAAACATAAACTGCCGCCAGTCGTGCGTTTTTTTTCCAAGGCAAATGGCGAGGATTTCAAACTGATCATATCCGTAATACCTGCTGCTACGGTCGCTCTTTGATGCTCTTGTTTTCTGTGCTTCAACCTTATAAGCGGTAATCTCCCCGCCCTTTCGGTATGCCTCGTCAGCATCTCGCACGTTCTTGCATTCTATCCGGAATGCTTTGCCGGGTTTTGTTGGGAGCCAAATCGAATAATCAGGATATCTATCTTGATCGTGCTCTTCAAACCGCTCAATAATACCCATGTCATGAAGCGATTTGATATGTTTTCCAAGGTGAACTTCTGCTACAGCTCCTTCGAGTGTCACTTTTGCTCGGAAGCGGCGGTTTATGGCGTCCAGTAATTCCTCCTTGGTTAAACTAAACTCCACTTCCAGCGGGTGTAGATTCCTTTCCATTTCGCCTCTTTAGATCACTTCTCTTCCCTATATTGTTGCGAAGATTGGTGGCCCATGACTGTAACCCGTTTGCTTTCAGAAAATAATCTACATCCTTGGAACCAACTTGTCAATTACGAATTGGCTCATTGTCAAGCCAATTTAGAAATGTCCTATTCTTACCAAAGTAGAAATGCCCTGTTTTTAGGTTTTAGATTCTATGGGTTTGCCTCCTTTATGTTTATGAATTCAGCCATCGGTGCAGCGGAGGAGGTGGAGATAATATTCAAATCGCTGGAGCATGCAGCAGCTAATGTAGATCACCCAATCGAAAGGATTCCTGCTGACCCTCCATTTCGTTCAAGGTATCAGTATGCCCCGAAGTGATGCAGTATTTCTTTCTGCCTGACTTGGAAATTTCCCCACTTTATATCTTCAAGCCCTTTAATGGGTGGCCCCAAACTTTCGACAGGGGGATGGTTCTGCTCTTTTTATCCCCCAAAAATTCTGGTTGTATTTTTATCTCATTTTGATATGATTTGGTTTATCCCGTTAGAAATTCCAGTCTTTGCGACTCGAAACCGAGCGGGGCATTATTTCTAACGGGGCATCCACAACTTTCAAAGTACTGAGCATGATGTCCCGCGGTTGAACGAGAAGATGTTTCCGGGATAGAGTTACTCGAAATCATCAATGAACTTGATTCACACTTCAAGCCCTGAGAAGTTGTCTAAACACCACACTACGAGAAAATTGCCCTAAGAAAATTCGTAACTCTTTGAAGTCGAGTATCTCGACGTACTACTTAGAGTTACGATATTTCAGAAACTGTTAGACTCTCATTATCTAATTCCTTAATATGAACAGCAACCTCATCAGGCAAGATAACATTTTCGAGTTCACCGGGATGCTCCCTTAAGTATAGAGCCAAAAGGAACTCTTGATAAGCCCTATGTCCAAATCGCACTTGCAATGGCCCATGTGATAAGTGGGCTGACATTGGTACAAGTAAGCTATTTAGAAACAACCCAGTTGGATCTATTATTTGTTTAAGTCGCTCGTCAGAAAGCAAGATTTCATCCATAAAACAGTAAGGAAGTAGTTCGATTGTATTTCCTCTGCGCAGCGTCATCCGGAAAGCGGCAAGCATCATGGCATGGAATGCTAGTCTCAATGTCATATCTGCAGATTCACCCTCAGAGATAATGGGCGCACGCTTTACAGTCCCCCACCTCATCGGTTGGCGGATGTCTCGGATGATCTTTGTCTTTGCCCATTCGTAGTATAGTCGCGCTCTCCCCGTACGATGCACTCCTCGTTGAGCAACGGTTTCCAAGATGAATTTTAGAAAAAGCGGACGTCGAGGGATATCGCCATAATAATCTTCATACTCGTTGCTTTCTATAATTTGTATGAGCCTATTGAGGTGTTCTCGCTGCTCGGCATCTTTTAACGTATCTGTATAACGTCTTGCGAGCAGACCAATTTGCTCCTTCTCCCATGGCAATAACTCAATGAGCCTAATCCGCCTGTGGACTCCTTTAACACGCGATCCAGCCTCCCCAAATAGATTTGAGAAGTCTATTTGGCGTTGAGTCCAAAATTCTTTCCGAGCCGTCATAACAACAGGAACGCGAATATCCCTCAACTGATTAAACAATGATTGCAAGCCGCCTCGGCGACTGAAATAAACCGATTCATCGAGACCATCCAATATCAGGATAACAGGTGTTGCCTCATCTTTTAGCAGGTATTTCATAATCGGGCCTGTCAAACGCTCCAGGGTTTGCCTGTCTTTATTTAACACATCGTCAAACAATCGCTCCGGCTTAATGCAGTGTCGCAATAAAGCCATCGTGCTATTGACATTTTTAGGAATAGTAGCGGCAGGGACATAAAAAATGAGGTGATTAGTACATGCAAGTGCACGGAGTGCCACAGTAGTCTTTCCGTATCCTGCCTCACCAATCATTAATATGAGGTTGCTTCTATCGGAGGATAACACTTCAATAGCAGGATCCGACAGGCAAAATTTAGGTTTAGATTGGCTTACGAGATGGTTTGGGTCGGCTACCAGATCAGATAATTCAAAAGGAACGTGTTCGAGCGGCTCATAAAGAGTATGTTCGCCGTAATCCTGAGCGCCAAGCCGATTAGATTCTACCGAGGAACGAACTAGCTCAAGCATCTTGTTAAACACTTTGCTAAGGAGCTCCTGCCTATCCCATAGCTCTGCCCGGCACACCTGCCCCGATTCAACCAGCTTTTGGATTTCAGCCTCAACAGTACTGCGAAGAATTGCATTCTTTCCAGTGCGGTTGTGAATCAACAGGTAAGTCTCAGCCTTTAGGCCGCTATCCCGAAAGGAGGCAATTGAGTCCTTACATTGATCTATCTGTGACTTGCCAATTTTCTCCTCTGGCACCTTGAAACCTTTACACTGAATGACAAGAGGAAACAGGTCTGAATCTGACCACACGAGAATATCTATTCCGCTCCGGTCAAGCCAACGCATTGCTGGCGGCACAACTGCATCCGGCCATATAATATGAATTAATGGCAACACCCGGCGTTCAAATTCTCGGTCTTCGGCAGTAGCAAGCTCATAAGATAGGTCCTGGAACTCTTTTTTGTCTGTCCATGCCTTGGTCATTCCAATCCCGTTATCTCACATTTCAATAGTGTGCTAGATTCATTAACACGTTTATACGGGGCATGTGAATACGGGGTATGGTCTCAACTATTGACTAAGTTTTGTTGATTGTTGAGTTCCGATCCCTTTCGCCAACAAGACTTGCTGCCTCGTTATTATGCTCAACAACTTACTCAATTACCTTCCCCTCCCCCGGGCTTTCATTTGCAACTTCTAAGGTTTCCTCAGTTTCTTGACTGGATTCAGCTATTGGAAAATCAGGTATCTTGTCATCGGGCGACAAGATATCATCTGGTTGCCGTTCCGCATTTTTCTTTATTCTTTCTTCGATCCAAATCCGCTCTCTTCTATATTGAGCCCAAATATCCTGCATGAATTCTAGTCCCAATACTCCCCTCACAGTATCGAGCGAGAACCTCTTCCTTTCTTTTTCTTCCTCCCTTTTCAGATAATCTAGAAACACCTCTACTCGCTCAAAGCGGGAAGAAACCCGCTGATCAAGAAATCCTTGCGTTTCCGGAATCTCATCTACGTCAACAATATATTGCCGCAGCTTCTGAACCGTATCCTTTTCATTAATAGGAGTGTCCTGGAAAACTAAATCGAGATAAGCAAAGGCTCTAAGAAGATACTTAAAGTAATACCATCCAGCTGAGCTGATTCGGATATAGCTTGCTCCTTCAATCGTATTTGGTGACCGAGTATCAACCTGTAATAACTGTTTTTGTAAAAGGCGCTTGGCGGTCTTCGTCAGATCCATTTCATTATCAAATGTATCTAAGAAAGCATCAAATACATCGTCAAGTCTTACAAATCCTCGACCCTCAGGGTTAGTCGAATCAGCATGGCCGAGCAATAGGGCAAGAAGCCGGATAGAAGTAAAATGGCTGCTATTCTTTTCTGGCCCACAATCGAAAACGTTAAGAACTCTGCTCTCCGAATCACGATAGTATTTCCGATCGCCAAGTATTATTGATTTTGCAAACTCATGGAACGCTACAAAATACTGACCATCCCTATCATATATTTTTAACATTTTGTCTACATTCGTCGCGCCCGAATATAGAAACGTTGCAAACATATCCAAGGCCGCCCGCATATTGCCAAAACTTAGTGCCTCTATTAATCTGGCAATGTTGCGGTTTTTTGAGAATATTGAGTACTCAATAATATCAAAGAATTTCGAAATGTCGACTTTATCAAATCTTATTCCGGTACCAAGTTTAATTAGGATCTTCTCTTGTGGTAGTGTTAACATCCTGCGGCAGTACTTTAGTCTCGATGAGATTAGTAATCGAAAAGGGGGCGATGCAATGTGAAATTTTCTATTATTATAGGCAGTAAATGCTCGCTGGATGCTAGCAGCATAATAAGACTCCTCACGGAGTGCAACAATTACGACAGCTTCCATTTGCCGGACTGCCCACTGGGCTAGTAAGAAAATTCTAGCCTGATAGGATGGAGATAGTTGATCAACGTTGTCTATGCAAAGAACAGTCGTGCGGCCGATGAGACGAGCAGCGCGCACAACGCGAGGAACATAATCTCTAAAATCCAACATCCATTTTTCTAAGTGCTCTGATATCTTCCGTTCATACTCTTCCGCAGGGAGCCTTTCTGCGTCTAGAAATCCTTCCTTTAACGCAAGGATTTTGTCTTCATAAGCCACTTTTAGGGAATCTCTGCTTTCCAATTTAAGATTGCCGTAACGGGATCTTATTTGTTCTAATACCGAGTCGTATAAAAACAATTCTACTTTTTCTGCATCCAGTGGTGCGGCGAGAAAATCGACGTAGTACCATAATGCATTCTTCTCAATAAAAGGCTTTGCGATGTAGTTAAAGAAGCGTTTAAGAAAAGTAGTCTTGCCACAACCAATTCCCCCCAAGAGTAAAAAGAGCGTTCCAGATGGTTTACCTATCGCCTCCTCGATAGCCTCTCCCATGGATCCAGCATCCTTCGGCCCGGAAGTTGTATCGACAGCTCCTTCAACTTTCATGAATCTTGGTATCGTGTCTTCTATAACGAGCTTAAGGTCGCTATCGATAACCAGTAAACTTTTGTTGTAAACGTAACAACTTCTAAGGATTTCGATCTGCCCCTCTGCGCCAATGTCACGGAAGATATTATCTACGAAAGGGTGAAGTTGCATATGAAACCTATTTCGCAGTAGTGGTGCATCGGGGTTGACCAAAAGATCGATTGGGCGTTTCAGAAAGCGTGGTTGCATTATATCAGGCGAAAATATTGCATCTAGACCACCTTCCAAGACTGCCGAATAGCTAAAGGTGTTCCAGAAGTCAGTAAAGTTTTTCTTTATAAAACCTGCTGATTCGAAAACTAGTATGTCACCCTCGCGCCAAGGTTTGTCCTCACGGATAGCCCGGAATACTAGCCATGCATAACCGTTTGTCACGACAGCGTATCTTATAGCGGCTTCAACACAGTAATGTTGAGCCTGCTCAACAGCCTCTCTAATATTTTCGTTTGTTCTGATACTGCCGGAAACCTTGTATCTTCTTCTTGTTTGCAGCGATTTAGGAACATCGAAGGGGATCCCCTCGCGTTTTGCCTCCACTAATAGAAGGTTTCTGCTAGGAGATGATAATGTGTAATCAATGTACCCCCGTTTGATGTTATCCTCACGGCGGATGGCCTGCTCGGGCCAACCCAGTGCTTCTTTAAGTATTGTGTCTATCACTTTGGCCCTGGTATCTGCTTCTGTAACTTGTCCACGTTTGTGACAAAAAGTTCCAAATTCATCATAGATATCGGAGAGTGCCCTGTAGCCACCATCTGGATCTACCATAATTTGCTCCTCCCAGGTACATTAATTCTGGGGTGACCCATTAAACGACAGACTTGTTTATTGAGATTTCTTTTTATGACATTTCCAATCCATTACCGGACTATCGCTGATTCAACACTCGATCCAAACGTCTTCGTAAATGAAGTCCTGCACCTCGATTCAGTTGAATAATATATTGAATTTTGCCTTTGATTGAAGCTACCTCATCCTCTGAAAGTTTCTGCCCGCTCCGTTGTTGAATTTCAAGCCCGTCAATAAGCTTCCGAACTTCTTTTACCTTCATGCCTGGAACGTCTGCGCCTTGATTAACCTTGATACCTGTAACCACTTGTTCCTGATCGATACCCATCACCTTTCTTTTCGAAGGGTTTGGCTTAAAGCCCTCTTGTTTGATGATCCTTTCTAATAAAGGATTCAGACGAGCTACATGCACGGGACCTGAGAAAGTTATGTCATCTACATATTGTGTGTAGGTGGACCCATGCTTCTTTGAAAGGCCATTCAAGCGGTTCGTGAGGGGCTCTGCTACCAGTGCAGACAATATTGTGCTTGTAGGGGAACCTTGGGGGAGAGAACCATCAATGGTCGTTAACTTTGTCAAATATCTGGCTATGTCTGGCTTACACCCAAGGCGTTTTGAAAAGACACCGTATACCTTTTTGTAATTGATGCTTGGGAAAAAGTCTTTTAGGTCGTTTGCGACGACCATTGGTTTTCTCGAATGAAGCATTGCATTTGTGATATGGGAGTGGCCTCGTAATCCTCCATGGATATTTTCTGGAACTATGATTCGTTGAAGTAACCGGTTTAATCTTTTTTGGATTTCAAGAAGAGGTTTTCGAGGAATGGATAGACTTCGCATTTTCCCTTCGAAATTCCTCTCTTCTTTCCTATAGTATTTTTCTGGTGCGCTACAAATTCGTTCCAATTCTTTTGGGGTTGTACCAAGGTGGCAGCAAAGATGTTTGACATCGCAGATATTTAACGCGTGAAGTCTTTTCAACTCTTCAGTCCTGAAAACCAGACTTCTCATGAGCAGATTTGATTTTGGCTGCTATTACGTCATTCAGAATTTTTCTTAACTCGCTAAGGGCTTCTGAATGATTTCCATCCTCGTCGAGCAGAAGTAAAGCAGTCGGTATCTTGAAAAATTTAGACACACCTTTAAGGAAATTTAGACTCGGCTGTCTTCTGCCCTTTTCAAGTTGTGACAAGTAGGCCCTCGATACATGAAGTTCTTGGGCCAATCCAGTTTGAGAAAGACCTTCGGCGGTACGCAACAGTTTTATAATAAACCCAGTGTTCATGGCAATCCTCCTGGGGATTCATACAGTTAAGTAAAGAATAAATCAGTTTTGTGACTGAAACGATGAAGTTAATGGCGTCTATGGTTTCCCTCAAAAGAATTGTACCTTCTGGTTTCTTTCGAATTTGATTCCGAAGACGCCTTGCACGTTTCAGTGCACTTTTCAGATTTACCAGGCCCGAATGACCTTCAGATTCGAGATAATTACAGGCTTTTACTAACTCGTTTATAAGCCTGTCCATTTCGCCCAATACAGAGGTCATTCTGACGCTGGCCTTGAATTTCCTAAACCCCATCACTATCACCCCCTTTCATTTTTAATTAGCCTGAGCAACACAAATGATTAACCAGAAACCCCATCGTGCTGCCTCTTAACAAAACTGAGATGAACGGTTTGTTCATCTGGACATACGGTTTCTCCCGTATTATCCCCGTGCTTCAGTCCAGTAGCGGAATGTTGCTATGTCCAACCCTTGAAAAGCCTTCTCTTCCCCAAAATCAACTTTCATTCTTCTCCGTCAAATCACATATTAGGGAGAGAAATCAGACATGAACAACCCCACTCCTGGATAGAAACACCTCCCTTTTCAGGAAGGCAGTCGTAAATTTGTTACGACTCTTCAAATTCACCGTTTCACGGTGGGAAAGGGGGATTTTTTTGGCCAGCGTTTTATTCTATTCCATCGCCTCCCTTCACAAAAGTAGCCTATATCTTGTTTTATACTATACTATATTTTGTGGTTTGTCAACTAGAAAATAAACTAATTTGACTGGAAGTGAACAATTCTAAGGTTTTGGGTTAGACTTGGAGGAGGAATTGAGGAGGGAATTGAGGGTCACATCTTCAAATGTCATTAAATATTTGTTTGGCTTTTCCACTCTAACCGCTCATGACGTTATGAACCAGTCTATCATGATTGGCTTATTGAACTACTTGGCCCAGTTATTTTCGGAAATCGCTCTACGTTGAAACCCAACTTTTCCGCCAGAGTGATGAGATTGGGAGAGAATAGTTTTGGAGTTCCATTCTCCCACCAACACTTTTCAAGACCTCCAACACATTCTTCCAGTATCTGGCCCATTAAATTCTGAGCCTCCTCCAGGGAGATTTCGAAACCCCGCTTCTTCCAAAGGAAAGTGGGTCACGTCCTGCAATCAAGCGATTGCTTTAATGCAAGACCTGACTCTCAATTTTTACTTTTGGTGTTGTAAAGCCGCCAGCCCAATGTGCGCCATAGAATTTGAAAATCCAGACGGAATGCCATGGAGCCTCTATTGGACGCCCAAAAAACCTATAGGCTACTTCCCCCTTTCCGAAAATATTGACATCCCACCCCTTGGCCATCTCTACCATCTCAGGGGACAACTCCCTATACCAATGCACCTTGATGTCCGCCGATTCGCCCAGTATCCCATTGAAGTGATGGTAGTAGAGTCCCCTTATTATCTTTTCAACAATCGCGTTATGTGCCTTGCTATCCCACAAGACCTTATAGCCCCGGTCATAGATTATTCCGCCCTTGCTCTCCAAATACACCGGCTTCATCTTCGATAAAATCTCCTTGCGAAGTTTCCTGTTCTGATCTAAAGCCTTCAAAACCCCATTCCTGAAGAAGTTCTCCCCTTCGCCTCCCGAACCACCTACATGCAGGCCCAAATAAACCATGAAACGTTCATCGAGATCCGAGGTGCCGGAGTTGCACTCCTCACACGCTGGTACTCGAATGAGATTATTGGGACGCGGCTTGAGGAATATCCCTTTAGGTGGGATATGATCCTTTGTAACGGCGGGTCTCTTATCGCAGAATACACACTTTCCTAAATTTTCAGGTAGCTTCATAATGTGAGATTTACCGATTAAGGGTTAATAGACTCTTCTCAGTCCCGCTTCAAATTCTTCAAGCAGTGGCCTAATTTTCTGAGTAGCCATTTAGGGTCACATCTTCAAATGTCATTAAATATTTGTTTGGTTTTTCCACTCTAACCGCTCTTGACGTTATGAATCAGTCTATCATGATCAGCCTGCCGAATTACTCGGCCCGGCTATTTTCGAAAATCCCTCCACATTGAAACCCAGTTTCTATGCCAGGGTGATCAAATTGGGAGAGAAAGGTTTGGCTGTCCTGTCTCCCACCAACACTTCTCAAGACCTCCGGCACATCCATTATGCATTTCATTTTCTCACCGATCCGGACAGTGATCGGGGACTGCCCTTACAGCCGGGCAGCCGTCAAGACGACCGCAGGAAAGTGTTTGAGGGATTCAATTATCGGGTCCTGTAAATATCGCCATATCATGGTTAATATTTAGCCATCGGATGGCGAATTTGTCATGCCCTATTTTTCAGATTTTCCGGAAGAAAAATAATTAAGCAGGCTCTAAATTTATCCATTGATTCGCTACTTTCTTCTCTTGCCTCCTTTCTTAATCTCCGGCTTTATAAAACTGTCGAGAAATTCTGAGACCGTTTGAACAACGACGCCACCGGTAAGCCTCGGGTGATTCATAAAAGGACCGAAATCCTTGATATCTCCTGTGAGGAGATGGGTCGCCTTGCAGTGGA
>Ga0299912_10004708_pt1 | contig 11191 bp, 8 predicted proteins | sample RVTome_2_FD_207667 | JGI IMG/M metagenome (GOLD analysis project Ga0299912, IMG submission 207667) | Soil microbial communities from uranium-contaminated site in the Upper Colorado River Basin, Wyoming, United States - RVT95D214 (version 2) ... | reverse complement strand
TCTGTTCCCGGGGCCAGGAGAACCTGGAAATGAGTCACCAAGGAGGTCTTAAATGATTTCGATAATCAGGCTGCAATCCCAAGAGAGAAAGGAAAGAATTTGTGACTTGGTGATGGCTCAACTGGATGAATTACAGGAGAGCATCAAAGACAAGGGGCTGCTTCTCTACCTGACAAAGCGCGCCAGACATGAAGATGTGAGCCTTTTCATCCATACGGTTGACCCAAATTTTCTGGGAGATTTCATCGCTGATGACTTGAATAAGATAGAGCAAGTGACGGGGATATGGACCATCCACATGATCAAGCCAATATTTTACCCGCTCCCCAAAGATACAAAGAACATGAAAAGATATGCCATTTCCTTGAGGGTTTTTGTAAAAAATCTCAAAGACGTCTACCAATATATCGCATCGGCATGTCTTCCAGATGGTCTCAAATTGGCCTACCTTGCTTACACGTTTCATCTCTTCGAGGACAGCATCCAGCTTTCAATCCTTACCGAGAATGAGGAGACACTAAACAACTATCTGACCCGCGCCGTGGAAAAAAGGTCAGGGGTACTGAGAACCACGGTTAACCTGATTGAAAGGACCAGACCTCTTGTTTCTTACGAGAGGTGGCGGGAATATTCTTTAAAACATGGAATTGTTCCATCCTGGGACGAAAAATTAATGATCGGACAATTCCAGAAATAACCTTGTGATTAACCGCCGGATAGGGAGGATCGTTCGATAGTTAGGCCGGCGCTTTGCCGTCCAGCACGATTTCTTTGACGACTCTTCTTGTATAAACGAGATATTGCTTCTCTTCATCTACAAATTCAACTTCAAAATTATCCTTCTTGTATTTTTCCACCACAGCCTGAGCTTCTTCCTGAGATGGATAGACGACCCCATCCCACATGAATTTTTTTCCATTAAGGATTCGCGAAGACTCAGGCATTTTGAACTCCTTCTGTTTCAGGCTTTATACGGGCTTGGTCCTAGCTCCTTGATTTTCTTGATGAAATCTCGTGCGACCTGGGCAAATTTTGGGCCTTCAGAGGCCGAAACCCACTCTAATCGGAACCTCGCCTCTTCCAGACCAAAATCTTCCAGCATGAGAATGATGGCCTCGGCTCTCTTCTCTGCTTTGAGATTTCCCTCCTTGTAGTGGCAATCACCGGGATGACAACCGCAGATCAGGACTCCATCCGCTCCCTTGGTTAGGGCATCAATCACTAAATTGGGATGAACCATTCCCGAGCACATCACTCTTATGATTCTTATATTTGGAGGATACTGCAATCTGGACACACCTGCCAGGTCTGCTCCCGCATAGGAACACCAGTTGCAGCAAAAACTAACGATCAAAGGTTCAAATGCCTCTTCCATCACCCTGCTCCTAAAGCGGCATTTACCTGTGCGGCTAGCTGTTCAAGGTTAAAACCTCTGACGAATATTCCCTTCTTTGGACAAGTCGCCATACAACACCCACAACCTTTGCAGGCGGTTTCATCCGCCTCAACCGTCTTTTTCACCGAACCATTTCTCATGTATTCGATTAATGTAATAGCCTGATAAGGACATGGTTCAATACAGTAGGCACAGCCATCACAGTTCTCATCCACAACCTGAGAAATGTTCGCCTCCAGCTCGACCCTGTCTTTGGAGAGTACCGTTGATGCTCTGGAGGCTGCTGCCTGGGCCTGGATTATGCTCTCTTCTATGGCCTTGGCCGAATGAGCCAGGCCGCATAAATAGACTCCATCTGTGGCAAAATCAACCGGGCGCAACTTCATATGTGCTTCCAAGAAAAACTTCTCCTTGGTGAGCGGGACCTTTAAGAATTTGGCAATTTCCTCGTTCCCTTCATCGGCCACGATTCCCGCAGACAGCACCACGAGATCCGCAGGCAGCTCTAAGGGCATCCTTAAAGTCTGGTCGAATACGACCACCTTTAACCCTTTCCCATTCTGCGAAACCTCTGGCTTTCTATCTTCTTCATACCTGGCGAACATGACGCCTTGTTGTCTGGCCTTGGAATAATAGGTTTCTCTAAACCCGTACGTTCTGATATCCCGGAACAATATATACACATTGGTCTTGGGAGAGATCTCTTTGACTTTCAAAGCGTTCTTTACGGCTTCTGTACAACAAATCCTAGAACAATAGGGCCTTTCCTCATCCCGAGAGCCAACGCACTGAATCATCACGATGTTCTTGGGCACGCCGTTGTTCGCGGCCTTTGACCACTCTCCGTCGGCACCGAGGCGCCGTTCGAGTTCAAGCTGGGTGATGACTTTGTTATGCTCTCCGTAGAGATACTCTTTGGGCTTATATTGCTGGGCCCCAGTCGCAACAATAACCACCCCATGCTTAAATTCTTTGGGTTCTCCTCCAGTGGTAATTGTTGTCTGGAAATTTCCGATCGTGCCTTCAATCTTTTCGATTTTGGAATCTGTGCATAAATGGATTCTCTCTGTCTTCTTTACATGCTCAATGAGACTTTTTAATTTTTCCTGCGGGTTTTCTCCGCTTATCAAATAGTTGATATGTCGCAGATTCCCACCCAGCTCCTTTTCCTTCTCAACCAAATAGACATCAAAGTCCTGGTTGGCCAATTCGATGGCCGAGGTCAGGCCGGAAAGCCCACCGCCGATAACCAGGGCAGATTTGACTATGGAGACCGTTCTCTTCTGGAGAGGAGCCAGCAATCGTGCTTTAGCGACAGCCATTCTCACCAAGTCTTTGGACTTCTCAGACGCCTTTTCTGGCTCCCTTATATGCACCCAAGAGCATTGATCTCTGATATTAGCCATTTCAAAAAGATAGGGATTGAGGCCGGCTTCCCTGACCGTGTTCCTGAAGAGAGGCTCATGAGTCCGCGGCGTGCAAGAAGCAACGACCACTCGATTGAGATGATGCTCCTTGATTTTTTCCTTTATTCGTTCTTGAGTGTCATTAGAACAGGTATAGAGATTATTCTCCGCATAAACAACATCAGGAAGCGTCCTGGCATACTCGACCACATCGGGGACACTGACCACCCCTGCAATATTTGTTCCGCAGTGACAGACGAATACTCCGATTCGAGGAGCCCGCCCTTCCACATCCATTTCGGGGGGGTATTCCTTGGGAATGATCAAGCTGCCTTTAACGTCTCTTAAAAGCGACAAGGCTTTAGACGAGGCCCCGGATGCCTGCATGACAGTCTCTGGTATATCTTTAGGCTCTGTAAAAGGACCGGCCACATACACCCCTTGGCGTTTTGATTCAACAGGAGTAAAAGGAGATGTCTTGCAGAAATTAAATTCATTTAACTCAATGCCAAAGATTTCAGAAATCTCTTTTGCGGATTTGGGAGGAAGCATACCGACAGATAAAACAACTAGGTCATACTCGCGTGAAGCCTTCTTGTCGTCTTCAGTCAGATAATCAATGATCAGATTTTTTGTTTGAGGTATTTCTTTAATGGCGGGCGGACGACACCTTATGTAATTGACCCCATGCTCCTTGGCCCTTTGATAATACTCGTCAAATCCCTTGCTGAAAGCTCGCATGTCCATGATATAGACATCACACTCGAGTCCTCCGCTGATATGCTCTTTAGCGATGATGGCCTCTTTGGTAGCATACATACAGCAGACAGAGGAACAGTAGTCTCGTTCAGAATCACGTGAGCCGACGCACTGGATAAAGGCGATTCTTTTAGGCTGCGTTTTATCATAGGGTCTTAAAACTTTTCCAGAGTAAGGACCCGAAGCAGATAATATTCTTTCAAACTCGAGCGAGGTCACGACATTTGGAAAAATCCCATATCCCAGGCCTTCCTTAATCTTGGCGTCGAACAGATCATATCCCGGGGTCAGTATGACGGCACCGACGGCTAGTTCAATTTTTTTCTCGGTCTGATCATATTCAATGGCCCCGGCTTCGCAAAACTCTTTACAGACTCCACACTCATCCTTCAGCAGATGGACGCAATATCTTTCATCAATAGCGGCTTTATTGGGAACGGCCTGTGGATAGGGGATATAGGCCGCCGCTCGATCGATCAATCCCCTATCAAACTCATTCAAAATGGGAACTTCCTTATTCTTGCTGATTCCCTCAAGTTTGATCCTCTCAGTCGGGCAAATGAATGCGCAGGCCCCGCAGGTCTGGCAGACATCTGAAGCGGCATCAAAGGGTGGGCCGACCTTCCGATGAGGACCGCGATGGACAAATCCTATGGCGGCGATGCCCATTCTTTCGTTGCACATTCTTGTGCATAGGCCACAAAGAAAACAATCATCGTCTCGCTTCGTAAATCGTGTTTCTTTGACACCATATTCTGCGGCGATGGCCTGTATGGCTTTGGAATCTGGGCACCTTGCCAAGAGCAGTTCCATCATAATTTTTCGCGATTTTTTTACTCTTTCCGAATCCGTTTTGACCTCTAAGCGATCGCTGGCCGGATAAGTGCAGGAAGTTTGAATCGTGGTCCTCCCCCTTTGAATCACTTCCACCAGGCATAGTCGGCAGGCTCCGTATGGGACTAAGGCTTTATGGTGGCAAAGAGTGGGGACCTTTATTCCAACATCATGAATACATTCCAAGAGCGTTTTGCCCTCATCGAATTCATGCTTTTTCCCGTTGATTGTCAGCTCGATCACCCCGACCTCCATCAATACCGACCTATTTTTCTTCTCTGGCCTCGAGATCACAGCGGAGACACCGCTTGGCTTCCAGAACGGCATCGACCTCCGTAAATCCCAGTTCCACCTCTGAAAAGTCCTTCAGCCTTCGATCACTGGGGATGAATTGGCCCTTGGGTCTCTTGAGGCTCTTGGTTTCCTCTTCTGTGAGCTTGACGGCCTCAACATCCAACGCCGGACGAGTGACTTCGTATTTTCTTTCCAGCTTTTCACCTTTGATGTATTTATCGATCATCTGAGCTGCGGTTTTGCCATGAGCCATGGCTTCGGTGACGGTATTCGGGCCGGTCACCACATCACCCCCCGCAAATATGCCCTTGATGTTCGTCGAGAGAACTTCAGGATCGACCTCAAGGGTATTCCACTTTGAGATATTCAATTGATTCCCATCCAAGGATGAGACATCGGGCTCCTGACTTATGGCCAGAATCAAGGTGTCCACTCCGACTTTAAACTCCGAGCCTTCTACCGGGACAGGTCGTCTTCTCCCGCTCTGATCCATTTCTCCCAATTCCATCCGGATACACTCAATCGCCTCCAGCCGGCCATTGCTGGAAATGACGTTGATCGGAGCGGCCAGGAATTGAATATCTATGCCCTCCTTCAGAGCTTCGTCAATTTCACTTTTGATAGCGGGCATCTCCGCTCTCGTCCTTCTATACAGGATCTTCGTGTCCTTCCCTAAACGTCTGGCTACCCGGGCAGAGTCTATAGCCGAATTCCCGCCTCCGACAACGATGACCCGGTCACCGATCTCCATCCTGCGCCCGAGATTGATATCCATCAGGAATTCTATCGCGTCGATGACCCCTTCCGTATTTTCGCCGGGAATTTTCATCTTGAGGCCCTTATAGGCGCCGATGGCGATGAAGACGGCGTTATACTCTTCCTTCAGTTTATTCAGGGAAACATCTTTCCCGACAGTTGTATTCGTTTTGATCTCAACACCAAGTCTCTTTATCCTGTCTATTTCATACTTCAAAACCTCCTTGGGCAGCCTGAAATCCGGGATGCACAGGGCCAGCATGCCGCCGGGTATCTCCTGGCTTTCAAACACCGTCACTTTATATCCTTGGAGAGCCAGATAATGGGCACACGTCAGTCCGGCCGGACCGGAGCCAACGATAGCAACTTTCTCCTTCTTTTCGCTCCTGGGTTTCTCTTCGATTTCAACACCGTGCTTCATCTCATAATCGGCCAGAAACCGTTTCAGCAGTCTTATGGCTATGGGATCATCCCATTCCCCCGCCACGCACTTCTTTTCACAAGGGGTGTTGCAGACACGTCCGCAGATCAGAGGGAGGGGGTTCTCTTTCCTAACCACCTTGATGGCTTCTTCAAATTTTCCCTGGGCAATGAGCCCGATATAATTCGGCACATCCTGTGAAATCGGGCAGATATGCTGACAGGCGGAGGAGATGATTCCTTTGCACACGAGAGCAGAACATCTCTTATATTTAATATGTTCGATGTACTCATCCTCAAAGTATTTCAGGGTGCTCAGGATCGGATTCGGCAGCGTCTGTCCCAACCCACACATGGAGGCATCCTTGATCGCATTGGCCAGCTCTTCGAGAATCTGGAGGTCCTCTTCTTTGCCGTCTCCCCGGCAGATCCTTCTGAGGATTTCAAGCAGCTCGGATGACCCATCGCGGCAGGAGGCACATTTTCCGCAGGATTCATCGTTTGTAAAATCAATAAAATATTTCGCCACATCCACGACACAGGTGTCTTCGTCCATCACAATCAACCCGCCGGATCCCATAATCGAACCGGCCTCGGTCAATTTTTCATAATCCACCGGCAGATTGATCAAACTGGCGGGGATGCATCCTCCTGAAGGTCCACCCGTCTGGATGGCCTTGAATTTTTTCCCCTTCGGAATTCCGCCTCCAATATCATAGATGATCTCTTTCAAGGTAATTCCCATGGGGACTTCGACTAAACCCGTATTGTTGATCTTGCCGACAAGAGAAAAGACCTTGGTCCCTTTGCTCAACACGGTGCCGATACTGCTAAACCAATCGGCTCCTCTATCAATAATCACCGGAATGGTGGCCCAGGTTTCCACATTATTGATGTTGGTCGGTTTTCCCCACAGCCCTGACTCAACAGGATAGGGCGGCCTCTGTCTTGGTTCAGGCGGACGGCCCTCTATGGAAGCGATCAGCGAAGTCTCTTCGCCGCAGACAAATGCCCCGGCGCCCTGTTTGACAGAGATATCAAAACTGAAATCCGTACCGAATATTTTTTCACCGATCAACCCGTATTCTCGGGCCTGATCCAGGGCAATCTCTAGCCTCTTCATGGCCAGCGGGTACTCCGCTCGGATGTAGACATACCCTTTGCTCGCACCCATGGCTCTTGCCCCGATCAACATCCCTTCTATCACGGAATGAGGATCGGCTTCGACAATACTCCTGTCCATATAGGCACCAGGATCACCTTCGTCGGCGTTGCATATTATGTATTTCGTATCTCCCGGTTGATTTCGGCATAATTCCCACTTCAATCCGGTTGGAAATCCAGCACCCCCTCGGCCTCGAAGACCGCTCTTCTTGACCTCCGCAATAATATCTTCCGGCGACATTTCTGTTAAAGCCTTGGCCAGGGACTTGTAACCGTCTCTGGCGATATATTCATCGATGATTTCGGGGTCGATTAAACCTCGATTCCTGAGAGCGATTAATGTCTGCCGGGAAAAAAAGCCGATATCCATCATCTTGGGAATAGAGATTTTCTCGGCGGGGGGGGTGAACATGAGCCGTTTGACAGGCCGGCCTTTCAAGAAATGTTCCTCCACAAGATGGGGGATAATCTCATTTGTCAAACTCTGATAGAATATCCCGTCCGGCATAACGGTCATCACCGGCCCGACCGCGCAAAACCCGTTGCAGCCCGTCATGACAACGAGGACCTCTTTATCTAGCCCTTGCTTCTTTAATTCGTCGTTGAGTGCTTCCTTAATTTTAAAAGACTTATTGGAAACACAAGCGGTCCCCGCACAGAGCATTAAATGCAGCCTGTATTTGTCCGAGCTGTATTCGTTCATGGCCTATTTGACCTCTCTGGAATGACTGACCGAGGAACAGTCAAGAGACTCTCTCGCTCCCTTTAGCCAGAGCGTATTCACTGACGATCCGTCCTCCGTTGACATGCTCTGCCAATATCCTGCGTATCTTTTCCGGAGTCAAATCCACGTATTTCACCGGAGTTTCATCCTTCAATTCCACCGTGGCCATGGGTTCGCGGCTGCACAATCCAGCGCATCCTGAGCTTGTCAGAATCACATCCTTGATGTTTTGCTTTTCAAACTCATCCATCAAAGTGTTCATGATCCCTCTCGCTCCAGCCGCTATCCCGCAGGTTCCCATGTGAACTGTAATCTTGGCTCTTCCCGCGCCTTCTCGTAAAAGCGTGGTCTTTTTCACTTTCTCGCTGATTTTTTCCAAGTCCTTTATACTCAATTTTGGCATTGTCTCTCTCCACTAAAAGCGTTCAATCGGTGGATCCTGAACAACTTTTTCCTGAGCATTTACTGGGCGTGTGTATACATCCCCAGCAATTCGGGCACCTTTGTTTTGGACATAAGACCATGGATGTCTTCTCCCACCTTCAACACTGGAGCTAAGCCGCAGCAGCCAATGCATCGCACCGTCTCGAGGGTGATAAGCATGTCTTTTGTCGTCTCCCCGTTCTTTATCCCGAGCTCGCTTTCCAGAGCGGCCACGACTTTTCCAGCGCCCTTCACATGGCAGGCTGTGCCGAGGCAGACGGTGATGATATGCTTTCCTCTCGGTTCCAGGCTAAACGCATTGTAAAAGGTGGCGATCCTGCAGACGACGCTCAAAGGCATGTTGAGTTTATCGGCGACGTATTTTAAAACGGGCTCGGGTAAATAGTTATAGGTATCATTCGCTTTCTGCAGGATAGGGACCAGCGGTCCTTCCGTATCTTTATATTCTTTTATGATCCTGTTCATGATTTCCATATCTTTCACCGAGATGTCTATCCTGTCCCTTTCAGGTGCGACATAGATGATCCTGTGAACCGGGCAATTCTCGGTGCAGATACCACAACCGGTACACTTCTCTTCAATGACAAACCTCGGTCTCTTCCTGATTTTGACATTGAAATGACCGGCCGTTCCTTCAATGCGCTCCACGTCAGCCAGAGAAATCACTTCGATATCTTTATGTCTGCCGACCTCAACCAATCTCGGCGCCATGGTGCACATGGCGCAATCGTTTGTCGGAAAAGTCTTATCGAGCTGAGCCATAACCCCGCCGATGGAGGGTTGGCTTTCAACCAGATAAACCTTTATGCCCGATTCAGCCAAATCGAGGGCTGCCTGCATACCGCCAATCCCGCCGCCAACAACCAGGGCGGCACCGATTTTTTTGTTTTCCATTTTGTTTTCAAGCATGGTCTAGAACCGTCCCTTTAGGCACCCTCTGCTCGAGTGCTTTTTCTCGGACCGCTTGAAAGTAGACCGCCAGTGGACGATACATGAGGTGTGCCCATTTTCCGAAAGGAACTTCAACGACGAGCATGGCCACAGCGATGACCAGATGGATAGCATACATGTAGTATGTAGCCAGCGGTAGCCCCATATACCTGAAAATGTGGACTAAGATCCCCGTCACGGCCGTGAGCAACAACAGGACGGGGAACATCCAGTCGCTAAAATCCGAAAACCTGTGGAGCTGTTCTCGCTTTCGGATGCGGCCTATGATGATCTCTATAGTGCCGTAAAGAAGAACAGCCGCGGCGTAATACCCCAACCACCTTTGGGGATGGTGAAGAGGGTAAATATTGTCCGTCTGGAACCAGAGCAGGAAAACAACGACCAGGAGCAGCATGAGCACATATCCCGAAACGAGCAAGAAATGCTTAAGCCATCGGCCTGTGTTTCTCGAACACGCTAGAAAAAGCTTCTGCGTGATAAAATTCCAGATGATTGTCCAAACCAGCGACAGGAAAACGAACAAAGGAATCTTGACCTTCTCTCCCTCACGCCTGACATACCCGAACCCATCTTCTTTAAAACCCCGGATGATATCCAATAACCCAGCGCCCCTCCCCTCGTGCATGACGAACCAGTACATCCGGAATGAGTTGGTGAACAAGAAGAACGCCAGAACGACAAACATAATCAGGTCGAAAGAATGGACCATGTGAACCGGGGCAAAAGTGTTGAGTTCCACCCGCGCTGTCACAAGAGGGCCGTGAAAGAGCATTATCAGGAGGGCCATGAATGCGCCCACCACGAAAAGCGCTCCCAATTCCCATATTTTCGACTCGTAAAATTTCTTGGAGAGACCTGTCCAGTCATATCTAGACGTCAGATAGCGCCGGAGTGTCATCATCGCTTCTCCAGGCTCGGTCTCTCTGGGGCAGGCCGTCGAACAGTCGCCACAGTAATAGCACAACCAGGGCTCCAAGCTGCTTCGCAGTAAGCCTTTCAAGCCCAGCAGAACATATCGCATTGTCCTGCGTGGAAAAGAAGCGGAGTCTTTGGCCAAGGAACATGAAACCGTGCAACTTCCGCACTGATAACAAGCGTTAACGTCGAAATGGCCGTGCTTCCGAACATCATCCAATAAGCTAGGATCGCTCTTGATATTTGTCATGCTTGCACCACTTCACCAGAGAAGTCCTTATATCCCAGTTTGCAGGACATCCTCTTTTATTGCAGTCCTGGAAGTCATCGCTCGGGAAAGATGGTTTGGCGTAACGGTTTTATATAAGGGCATCGCTCAATAATATTAATAAACGGCTTATTAATTAAAACTTCAGGCCGCCAATAACTGCGTATGATATTAAACATAATTGCTGTTGTCAAGAATTTGCTTCCTCCTGTCAAGGCAACGTGATTATTCCCGCTTGCGGGCGAAATGAATATTTCCGCTCGGCCAGGAAGGCTCTGTCAAGCTCTTGCTCATATTTGACCTTTCTTTGGATTTCCATAAAGCCTCCTTATTAGAGAATTGCGGAAGGAAGAGGTTGCCTGAACGGTTGCCCAGGGGGTGGGTATCCGAGCCAAAAAGTCGATGGACTGAGGGCATATGCCATTGATTTTGAAAAAACCGTCCCTGACATAGATAAGGCCCTAGTGATATCGGACTTCACCGATATGATACTCCTGCACCAATCTTAGAGTAACTATAGGAAATGTAAGGATAAACCTATAATTACAGTCGATTCTATTGAGAAAAAGCGGGGTTGTCAATATAGGGCTGAAAACTTTGACCTGGGGCCATTCCCCTCATACCCTTCTCCCCTGTCTTATCTCTCAGATTACGGACTTGCCGCTCTCAGAGCCTGCCCCGCGCTGAAAATGAGGTGGCGGGGCGGGGCGCAGCCGGGCGGGATTTTTGTCAAGCTTGCTTTTCGACTTGGAATTCAAGTAAAATTCGTTGCGACAACAACGGATGAGGAAGGAGGTAAAATGGGAAAGAAATGTCTGTATGCTCTGAGTGCGCTCGCTCTCGTTTTTGCTTTAACCGGC
>Ga0299912_10004707_pt1 | contig 11194 bp, 13 predicted proteins | sample RVTome_2_FD_207667 | JGI IMG/M metagenome (GOLD analysis project Ga0299912, IMG submission 207667) | Soil microbial communities from uranium-contaminated site in the Upper Colorado River Basin, Wyoming, United States - RVT95D214 (version 2) ... | reverse complement strand
ATTCTCTTACAGATTTATACTCAAAAACAGTTTCCTATTTGATTAGTATTTCTTTTGATCTACCAAAAGAAATATTTTTGACTCTTACCGATGACAGAAATATTGTAGAACTAGTTGCAGAGTTATACGATGATTTAAATAAAATAGATTTTTTCATTCAGACTAACAATCTAAACAGTGACCAAATTGAATTACTCCCTATGGGAACGGAGATTGTTTACTATGAGTAAAACATACACGGTTAAAAAGTTTGATGCGTTTTATTTAATCTCTACAAAGTTTTACGGAGTTCCAAATAAGCATAATGAAATTATTGCAGCTAATCCACAGTTTGTCGGTAGAAAAACAATAGCAGGGCTGCCGGATTTAATCGAAGGTGAAATTTTAATAATCCCTGATTTAATCAAAAAACCAAAAAGTAAAACAACCGAAACAATTCAGGAAGATACAATCACCCCGGCAAGCCCTGATGCAATTTCAATTTTAGTAGATGGAAAATTGTTTTCATTTTTTACGGATTACAGTATAACATTTAACATAGATACATTCGATACTTTTACTTTCTCAGGGCCATTTGATGAAACAAAACTTGTTTATCGAGAAACATTCCGTCCATTTAGTTACAAAAAAGCAAAAGTTTATTACGATAAATATTTAATCTTTACCGGTGTCTTGCTTGCTCAACAGTGTGCATCAAATCCAGATTCTAAAACTCTCTCAATTTCCGGGTATTCTTTGCCAGGAGTGTTAAACGACTGCCATATGCCGATAAGTGCTTTTCCTCTTAATTTCAATAACCAAACATTACAACAGATTACCGAAAAAGTATGTAAACCATACGGAATTATAAGCAATTTTTTGTCATCTTCCGGTAATAAATTTAGTGAGGTTGCACTTGAAGTTGATAAACCAGTTTTGTCATTTTTAATTGACCTTGCCACACAGCGTGGATTGTTAGTTTCCAATAACGAAAAAGGCGAACTTATATTCTGGAAATCAGGTACAGGCTCCCCTATCGCATCATTCAAAGAAGGTGAACTTCCATTTATTTCATGCTCTCCACAATTTAATTATCAAAACTTTTTTAGTCATATAACAGCAATAAGTAAAACAACTGAAAGCGATATATCAGGACAAAAAACTTATATCAATAATTATTTACTTAAACGTGGAATCAATCGTCACTATAATTTTATTGTCGAAGATGCAAAAATATCTGAATTGGCAAGCATCGCAAAAATTAAAGCAGGTCAAATGTTTGGCGAATCAGCATCATACGGATTGAGTGTAAAAGGCCACCGGGATAAAAACGGTAATCTATATAAAAAGAATTTACTTGTTTCCGTTCATTCTCCGGGTGCCATGATCTATAAAGAATCTAACATGCTCATAAAATCCCTTACCATGTCCAGGAAAAACGAAGGAGATATAACAGATTTTTCGCTTATCCTTCCTGGTTGTTATACTGGAGAGATACCGGAGGTGTTTCCGTGGGAAGAGTAGCGCGCTGGATATCATCAAAAATTGAAACCTATATAGAAGGGATTATTGAATCCAGAATTAACGAACGAATCAAAACTATCCTATACGGAGTATCAGGCGATGATTCTCCTCCCCTGCCTAATGACCGAGTTTTAATTGTAGAAAAAAATGGAACTGGTTCTTATGTAGCCTGTGGAGTATTGGTATTATCGCAAGGCGCCGAGCCAGGAGAAAAAATATTATATTCCCGCGATTCAAATGGAGCAGTAAAATCAACCATCAAACTGTTGTCTACCGGGATTATCGAGATTAATGGAAATGCTGATTTTGCGGTTGCGTTTAATGATTTAAAAATAGAATTTAATAAATTAAATGACGAGTATAATAAATTGGTTACACGTATGCTTTCATGGATTCCTGTGCCGGGTGATGGTGGAGCAGCTTTAAAAGCTTCTATAATTATCCCACCTTCAGTATCTATATCAGGATCAAATATAGATAATGCAAAAGTGGCAGGAGTAAAATTACCATGATCATAGACAAAGGCGATGTTTTATTAACGCATACCGTTGACGGTTCAGAAATCAACGTTGAAAACGGAATTATCGAAATGACAACAGGTTTTGAAACCTATGTTTATCTGTGCTTGTTTGGTGGTAATTCAGAAGATAACGGTACAGCCTCAACAAAAAAAATAGAATGGTGGGGAAATAAACTTGAAACAAACAATCCAGAACGTAAATTAACTAGTAGATTTCAAAATATTCTTTTTGGTCTGCCGGCAACACCCGCTAATCTAATCAAATTAAAACAGGCAGCCGAGCAGGATTTATCCGGATTGACAGCGGATAAAATTGCAGATACAATACAAATTGATTTACGTATAGTTGCAAAAAATAGAATTGAAGGTGAAATCGTGATTCTTAAGGATAAAATAAAACTTTTTGAAACGACCTTTCAAGAAAATTGGTTAGGACAGGCGGTATCATGAGTTTAGAAATTAAAACAATCCAGCAAATAAACGATCTCATTATACAGCAGTTAGAAGCACAGTTAAACCAAACAATTCTATTATTGCCCAAATCATTTACCCGGATACTTTCAAAAGTACTTTCCGGAATTTTTATAACACTCTACAAAGTTTCACAATGGATTTTTTTACAGATTTTTGTATCGTCCGCATCATGGGATGAAGTCGAAATCTACGGAAAACGAATCAGACCGTTAGTTGAATGGGGAAAACTAATAGGAGTAGGTGAACCTATCCCGGCAACTAATGCAGAATTAGAATTAGAAGTAACTGTTAATGATATCGGAAGTACTCTGCTTGCTGGTACTCAATTTACATCAAACATTAACGGATTGATTTATATTACCCAGGAAGATTATACTTTAGCGGCAGCAACTGAAACTATAAACGTTATTTGTATTACGTCAGGAACGCAAGGAAATCTTGACATAGCAGATATTCTTTCCCTTGTTACCGTTACTGGCATAATAGCTGAAGAAGCAGAAATTACCGATACGTTAATAATTGCAGCAGACGGAGAAACAGAATCTCAATATAGACAACGTGTAACCGAACGTTTCCAACTCCAGCCGCAAGGCGGAGCGTTAGCTGATTATCGTTTATGGTCAAGTGAAGTATTAGGAGTTTTACAAACATATATTTACACAGGTGATCCACCATCTAACGTAATAATTTATGTAGCCGGTGATCCTGATATTTATACAAATAGAATTCCTTCGGCTGGATTGCTTATTGAGGTAGGCGATGCTTGCACTTATGATCCTATAACAACATTAGCAACCCGTAAACCGCTTACTGCAATAATTGATCCCGCAGGCGATGGTAGTTATTCAAATATTTTGCCAATTACCCGTAAGATTTTTGATATTGAAATTACTGACCTTGCAGTAACAGATCAAACAGCAGTTAGATCACAAATTAAAACAGCGTTAGACGAATATTTTTTATCCCGTGAACCATATATCGTAGGTTTATCTCTCCCGCCTGCAAAAAATATGGTAAATCAAGTTGGAATAATTGGAATCATAAACGATATTGTAAATGCAAATAACGGTAGTTTTACGAATGCAATTTTAATTTTTGAAACGGTTGTAACTCCTAATCACACTTTGGAGGAAGGTCAATTGGTGGAACTTGACACCATAACATACACCTAATGGCAGTAAACGCAAAGTTTTTTAAAATTATAAAATCTCTACTCCCAAAATCAAACACATTCCAGTTGTTTATTCAAAAAAAACTTACTCAATTTTTTGAAGCGCTTACAGTAATTCCTGGTGATTTCCGCGATTATATCCATCAAATATTTTTAGATATTTTTCCGTCCACTACAAGAGAAATTGAAAAATGGCGTGAACAATTCGGACTTATTTATTTTCCTTCAGATTCTGCAGAACAAATCGAAACTCTTAATTCCGAATGGCAGGCAACCGGTGGACAAGGTGCAGACTATATTCAATCAGTTTTGCGCGCTGCCGGTTTTGATGTTTATGTTCACGAAAATAACCCTCCTGTTGATCCTGATATTTTTCTTAATTCAATCCCAATTATGGTATGCAAGGGATTAAACGCATACGCAGGTAGAGACGATGCTTTTGCAGGACGTACCGGTGGAGATTTGCTTGTCAACGGGCCAATACTTACAAATATTCCGTTATATCTTTCCATATGCGGAAATATAAATACCTGCTGTAGAAATCAAAAAGCAAAAGCCGGATATTTTGAAAAAATAATGACTATAGACAAAATCTATCAAATAACAGACGATCCGGATTACTGGGGATATTTTTTCTTTGTCGGCGGAGTCGCAACAAGAAATGCTACAACTCATGTTTTAGAAACAATTGAAAATGTAGTAATTCCATCCGCTCGTAAAGAAGAGTTCAAACGTTTAATTTTAAAATTAAAGCCTGCTCAATCCTGGGCAGGTTTAATAGTAACATATAGTTAGGAGGTAAAAGAATGTTAGATATTCTTTCGACATATGTAAATCAAGATGGTGCACTTTTTCCGAATACACTTGCTGTTGATTCTTCAGGCGCATTATCGACAGACGGTACGGAGTTTATAGCTGCTTTTGTAAACGATTATGGATGGGGGCCAATGCAGGCAATACTTGCATACACAAGTCAAACACCTAACGGAGTACTGGAATCACCTACAAGCAGTCAATTTTTGGAAGCAATCCGGAGAATGACGGTATATCCAGGAACTATTTTTCATGCCGCATGGAATGTAGACCCGACAACAATTCCGATCCGTGCAATAAAAATGACAGGCCAGGGGATATTAAGAGCAAACTACCCTCTGTTAGACACTATGGTCTATTGTGGCAACGCCAACAACGCTACATATACCGCATTTTTTCGGGCAGATAACGCAAACGGTACCAGTCGTAATACCGCAGGTGCTTATCTTATACTTCCTGATATGCGTGGCCGTGTTATACGTGCACTTGATATTGCGGCAGGTGTAGACCCTGATGGTGCGAGCAGATATCCAGGGAGTTTACAGTTTGATGCGTTATACAATCATTACCACAGAATAAATTTTAAAGCTGGATCAGCAGGCGGCGGTACCGTGACCCTTTCAGGTTCTGGGAATGTAGCAGATACCAGTGCTAATTGGGCGATTGATATGGCTATTGGTGCACTTGGCGGAACTCTTCGTACAGCAATCGAAACCCGTATGATCAACGCATCATTTGACTGCTATATTACTTTTTAAGGAGATTAAAAATATGTTTATCGCATTTATAAAACAAATTGATAACCTAACAATCATAACAGGAATATGTAAACAAGTAATTGATCCTGTTGCAACAGAAAAAATAATTGATCCTCTTTTGGCAGAATCGCAAGAAATGAAAGCTGTTAAATCCAGGATCGAAAAAATAGGAACCTATAATAAAAATGTAAATAACGCAGAAAAAAAAGCTATGCAACTATTTGGAAATATTTCAGCAATTAAAAATAAACCGTTAAACACAATCACAATCGATGATTTTGATTTTAATCAAAAAGATCAATTATCAAGATATAACAACTCACGTGATTTGGCATTATCACAGGTTAAAGAATTACAGAAAGATTTGCCAACATTAAATAAAAAACTCATTGAAAAACGGATCGAATTATTGGAAAGCAACGCAGTCTATTTTGAATTAGGTGCAAATCAGGTTGAACTTTCAAAATCACAGGCTGAAGAATTTAATTTAAAATTGCTTGAATATCAACACTGTTTTGAGTCAACAAAAATAAAAAAACTTTTACTACTTTCCGGAGAAGAAGTTATAGACTATCGTGGTAAAAAGTTTTATCAGAAAAGCGATAAATGGTACTCAAGGACTATTGAATTTTTAACTGATGAAATAGAAGTTGACGAAATTTGTGAAGATTACCTTGACGATGATCAAAAAAAAGAAATAGCAAAACAACTAGAAGATGAAAGATTATTAGGATTAAGTCAACAGGAAAAACAACAGGAAAAACAAGCCAAAATTAACCAAATTCTTAACGAATCAATTGTTATGCGATCACGGTTGGAAATACAGAGAGTTGCCAATGCATTAGAGCAGGCTCAAAATTGGTATGATGCTGAATTAATCAAGATTGAAGAGAAATATAAATAAAAGCCAGGCAATCGCCTGGCATAATTTTATTTTGTTGAAATTCCTTTAATAATTCCACAACCACAATATAAAATATTATTTATTATGCGTGGTATTTTTTTGCATTTTTTACATTTTAATTCCATTCGATTATTTCCATATCTTCGGAAAAAATTTCTACAGTACCGGCTATGGGATCATAAACTTTTATGCTGCCGTCGTGGTGAAAATATAACAATCCCTCATTCCAAATCGGCTTAATTACATTAACCTGCATGGCTCCGTATGCTTTTGATCCATCGCCTACGTACACCCTGAAAATAAAATCAATCTGGTCGATGCTCGGTATATAACGGAAAAGATTTCCCTTGTTGCATTCAATCCAGTAAAGCACCTCTTCCCCATTTTCTTCCCGGATACCTGCGGTTACTATGCTTGCGGTTTGTGCGTTCGCTAACTGCACCCATACCGGGTATTGCGCCTGGAAATTGAATCTCCACATATCGTTAGCATTTTCCGTTAAACCTGCCGTATAGTTCCATTCGTATCCGTTATGCGAGTACCACGTGTTATCCGCTTCTTGCCAGCGCGCATTATTAAAATAATTATATCCCCACTGCGCAAAAGTAGTTCCTTCGTTATCTTTGAGGTATCCGTTATGCGAACTGGTATTGACATTATAGATTATCATTCCGGCAGGATACGCTTTAAAAATATTTTCAGTTCCGTTAATATTATGAAACGAAAGATAATCGTTCCTGGCAATAATATTTCCTGATTCTGTTACATAAACATCCGCTGGGTTCCACATATTATCCCACCAGTTACCGATCATCACATCGTTATAATATATTGCGCAATAATCCCGGTACATGCCACCATTAGCATAAGCCCACTCGGGCAATATATGGTCTAACATCCATACATCATCATCGTAAACAATTTCCCTGGATTTTGTTTCCTTTTTTTGTATCGTGATTGCAGTCGGTACAATTTTTAACCAGCTTGCATATTCCACGCTTCCATATTCGTCAAAATAATTGAGCACATTATCAATGGCCAGTACCCGGGGAGCTGCCGGTTTTACATTACCGGTGTAGACAATTTTTTTTGTAAATCCATCCCAGTAGTGCAAATTCGTTCCATCGTATAACGCAAATCGTACCGGGTTTTCTGCCGGAATTACCGGTGCCGGTTCAGGTGTTGCTGTGGGAGTTGGTGCAGGAGTCGGATCAGGGACAGGATTTACCGGGCAGCCTGAAAAGATAATTGCAAAGACCATGATTAAAAAAAAGATAAAAGTAATTTTTGTTTTCATTCGAAAACCTCCATTCATATTTTTATCGCATAATTTGCGATTGATTAAATAATCTTTTTACTTCGCAGCATTTTTTTAAACTGCGAATTATATATATTTTGTGCATCCGCTGCCGGTTTTTTTGCAGAATCCCACAGCCAAGTATTGCGCTTAACTTTCGTTGTTCGTTCACTCACATTGTATAGATGTTTTTTTCTAAAAGATATTCCTTTTTTGCCTTTTGAAAAAGATGTGACCTTGTAAATATTTTCATTATACTTTAAAAACTTATTACGCTTATTTGCGACATATGCCATGGCCACGGTACGTGCTTTTTTACTGGTAAACTTTTTTTTAAACTTACCTCTTACCGTGTTAGGTTTTATAACAGTCAAATAAAAAGATTTTGTCACAAGTCTTTTTTTTGATCCGCCCCGGGAAAAATCTTGAGGGATTGCAACCTTTGATCCTCTTTTTGGTCTACGGATTCCGCCTGTATGCTGCAATCTCATATAATCAGCGTGTTGTAATGCGCCAGTAATCGACTGCATATCGTTTAATGCTGCTTTTGATTTCACTCGGTCATAAGCAATACTTTTTTCTGTAAAATTATTCCGCAAAATAAAATCTGCCTTAATTCTTTCGATTGAATTCTTCCGTGTGAGCGCTGCAATCGTATTCAGAGTATTTTTAGCAGCAACCTCATTCGCTTTTTGGATATCTGCAAATCCGCGTTCTGCATGTTTTGAATTAACCGTAAGTTTTATATTCATAGTTTTAAAAATTAAGCAGGCATCGAAATGCGAAAAAACGATACCTGCTTAAAACTTGTGTTTTTTTCCGGATTTTCTCACTATGAGAAATCCTTAGACTGGTACATACGATTTTAGAAAAATTTAAAATCCGCCAACGGCGGGGTTTACCTTAATTTTATCACGATTTTTAGAATATGTCAAGTTCGTCATTATTATTTTCAGGTTTTTTTTCCACTTCCGGAACTTGAATAATCGTGTTTTGATCAACCGGATTTTCAGGTTGTAAAGCAGCCTCGATTTTTTCAACCGATGTTTTTTCTGGTGCTTGCGGTTTTTCCTGGGATTCCTCGTCATATATTGCCGATGCGATCATTTCCCGGGCAGTTTCGTATTTATCGCAAAAATGGCGTATACAGGATTCAAGCGCCATTTCATCCGGCCAGGATAGCCAAGGAGTATCTTTATATTTGTTTTTAATCGCATACTGATAAGCAGACGAAGAATCACGCCACTGGTTAATTTTTTCGATGTGATAAAACTGTGCTTCTTTTTGTCCGGTAAACTTTAGTGCCTGCACCCAGCATCCGATTAATAAACCTTTTTTAGCATCTATAAACTGTTTGTGGATTACTTCGCCCGTTCCGGTATCAACCTGGACATTACCGGCTTTGACTTCCTCTTCATATACCTGTCCCCATCGTAAATCCTTGAAAATCGGGCGCTTGCCTCCACAAAGCAGCGCATAATAACCACGGTCACGGATTGAAAATCTAACCTCTGTTATCCATACGTCAGCACCTTTTTGGTCTTTCCGCCTGGATTTTTTAGGCTGCGGTACAAGATAGGCATGGACTCCACCGATAAACAAGCCGGTTGAAACTGATTTTTCCACGGCTGCAATCATGGAGAGTTTACCTTCTGCAGACTCAAAACAGGATGCGAGTTTTTCATCTTTTGCGATTGCAAGGATTGTCCGTTCAAAAAACTTATTTTGTTTTTCATCCGGCCAGGATAGAAATTCTTCGCCTGCCGATATAAGGATTTTTTGTTTTAAGGCAAGAATGCCTTTTCGGATGCTGTCTTCTTTTTGCACCATCGATACGACCGGTTCATACTCAACTGGTAAAGTGCTGTTATTTGTTTCCATTTTCATTCTCCTTTGCAGCATAATCGCTGCTGATTGTTATTTGTGATAATTCCTTAAAAAATCCATACCATGCAATGGGTAGATTATTTTCATAAAATGTTTTTATTCCTTCAAGAAAAGAATCTTGCACTTCTTTTGATTTTGTTTGAAGATCATATTCTATCTCAAAACTTATTTTAACTTTCATATAACATCCTTTAAATTAATAATTATCTCCCACCATAAAAATATTATATGAATATTTTTATAAGTTCCAGAATGTCTAATCAAAGTTTTTTCATCTATTTTTCTAAAAACTTCTTTACCTGTAAAAAGCGCAATTGTTGGTATAAAAACTAAATGCAAATTTTTACAATCTTTGAGATAGTTAATAATTTTAACTTTCATATTATAAATCTCCTGTTATGCGTTTTAATTAATCCTTTTTCGTTAAGGATTTTATAGGCATCTGGTGCCTGTTTTTCAATCGTTACCGGGGAAATTAAATTAAACTGGTTGTTAGAAATAACCTGTTGAAATATCCTTTCGCCTGTTTCTCCATTATACAAATATTTATTATCCTGCATGAGAATCCCGGCTGCATTATTTATATCATCAATCCGCGATTCGTATTTTTTTATTTTCTTTTGCAAAGATTTTTTTTCTGCCCGCATCTCTTCAATAATTGTTGCGCGTTCACCGGTAACGTAAAGGGCTCGGTCATAAACATCCGGAAACAGTTTTGATACATCGCTGTATTTTTCGGGCTGTGGCGGGGTATCATTTTTACAACAGTTATAAAAATAACTTACTTTTTCCAAAATTAATGGCCACCATTTTTTTATTGCCGGGACTTCGTAGACAAAGAATCTGTTTGTATCAACTAACAATAAAACATATGTTAGATTCAAATCATAAACAAACATCTGCCATTGTATCTGTAAAAGCACGTCGGATGGAACTCCGGTAATAGTCAAGTCGGTTAAATCAAAACCTTCAATTTCATTCCGTTTTACCCTGGCATAATAGCCTCCGGATTTAGCCTCGATGTTATACTCTTGATGTTCGGTATATATACAATCAGCATGAGCGATAGCCCAGGGATATTCCGGATGTCTGCATTCCGTAAATGAGTGAAACGAAGTAGGCGGATCATAATTATCCGGATCGCGATAATCCTCATGTAGCATGTAGTCAATTTTATAATAGTGCGCTGTTTTTCGGTCATATCGTTGTTTGATGAATCTTGAAATTAAGAGCGGTTCTAAATCATGACCCCATGCTGTTTTTTCGTTTCCGGAAAACTGATCCACCCGGTGAGATTTTTCTTCCCATAATTCGTAAGTAGATTTTTTTATTATGCTGCCGGGTGTTTTTATGATTATTGGAATATCTGATGAGCCTATAACAAGGTCATCGGTTCTAACGTCATCACGATAAAAGATGTAATTTCTCATATTTTACCTCTCATAATTCCAAAAATTAAGCGCACCTTTTACATTTGTAATAGGCTTATCATATAACGCTGAATTTTTTAAAACAAAATGCCAACACCCGGATTCTGCCCATATTGAATTTGAATTTTGAATGCAATCAATTATTTCTGCCTCTCCAATTATTGCGGATTTATGAAACCATACTGGAGTATTCCTCATTATAAAATTTACTAAATCAATACGATTTATCAATCTTAAAAATTCTATGCAACAAAGGTCAAATCCTTTTGGAGTATGAATTAAAAATTTTTCCCTGTAGTTTGTTTTCCAGGAACGATTTTCAATATCTTTAAATCCTGCTGCGATTAAATAAGCCCAGGGTTGTTTAACGGATAACGCTTTCATATTTTGCAATCCTTCTCCTGCCTTGTGGTCGCTTGATTTTTTTATAGCCGGTT
>Ga0299912_10004706_pt1 | contig 11196 bp, 10 predicted proteins | sample RVTome_2_FD_207667 | JGI IMG/M metagenome (GOLD analysis project Ga0299912, IMG submission 207667) | Soil microbial communities from uranium-contaminated site in the Upper Colorado River Basin, Wyoming, United States - RVT95D214 (version 2) ... | reverse complement strand
ACCTGTCCCTCCAGCGGCACGGTCAGCGGACCGAAGATCGACTGGTTGCCGCTGTTGTCCGGCGTCGGCAGGGCTTGGGCGATCACCGCCGGATAGGTGGCGATGTCGTGCGGGTTGGTGAACGAGGCCACCGCGAACCAGGGCTTGATCTTGGTCGGATCGGGACCCGTGGCGTAGGGATCCCTGGACTGTTCGGCGGCGGTGACGCGGTTGTAGTTCAGGGCCAGGGCCTTGCGGCGGAGGAAGCTGCAGGCCTGGTCGGCGAAGCCGGCGTCGCGGAAGACGCCCAGGTTGTTGGTCGCCGCCCCGTGCGGTTCCGGATAGGACTCCTCCCAGTCGTCGAAGCCGTAGCGCTGCAACGAGTGCTCGGGCGGATTGCTGACGTGCCATTTGCCGAAATAGTGGGTCGAATAGCCGGCCTCGCGCATCCAGACGCCCAGGGTCGGGATGCCGTCGGCCGCCAGCCAGGGAAAGTTGGGGGAATCGCCGCTCTTGAACAGGCCGTCGGTCTGGGTGACGCCGGTCTTGCTGCCGTACTGGCCGGTGTAGATGACCGCCCGGCTGGGGGTGCAGGCGCTGGCGGCGATGGTGTGGTTGCGCAGCAGGGCCGCGTTGGCGCGCAGGGCCAGCAGGCCGGGGAAGAATTTCGCGTAGGGATTGCTCGCCTCGACCCCCGGGCGGAAGCCGAGAATCTCCTTCAGCGGCTCATGGAACCCGCCGTCGGGGCCGTAGGAGAACCTCGGGAAGCGATACTGGTCGCAGGTGATCAGCAGGATGTTTGGGCGGCTGGTCTCGGTCATGTCCGTCTCCCCTGTGCGCCGTGCGCGGCCCCGGCGGGCTCGCCGCGCGCCGGGTGTTTCTTACCCGCGAGTAACCTAACACGAGATCGTCAAGGTTGTGGAGTCGGATTCGTCTCTACGGGGGGGACGGGAGACGGGGGACAGGAGACGGGGGACAGGAGACGGGGGACATGCACTTTTCACATGCCCCTCCCGCCCCTCAGTGCCGCGTCTCCGCCGGCGCCGCCTTCTCCCTTGCCTTGCGGGCGACCATGTTCAGGCCCTCGACCAGGCCCGAGAAGGCCATGGCCGCATAGATGTAGCCCTTGGGCACATGCACGCCGAAGCCGTCGGCGATCAGCACCGCGCCGATCATCAGCAGGAAGCCCAGGGCCAGCATGACCACGGTGGGGTTCTTGTGGATGAAGTCGGCCAGCGGGTCGGCGGCGACCATCATCACCCCCACGGCGATGATCACCGCGATGATCATCACCGGCAGGTGCTGGGTCATGCCGACGGCGGTGAGGATCGAGTCGATGGAGAAGACGATGTCCAGCATGATGATCTGGGCGATGGCCGCGCCGAAGTTGCTGATGACCAGGTTCTTCGCATCCAGCACGTCGCCCGTCGGGGCCGGGTCGACGGTGTGGTGGATCTCCTTGGTGGCCTTCCACAGCAGGAACAGGCCGCCGGCGATGAGGATCAGGTCGCGCCACGAGAAGGCGGTCTCGAACCCGGGGTCGCCATGTTCGTTGACCGCCCCGACCAGGCCGAGGTCGAACACCGGGGCGGTCAGGGCCACCAGCCAGGCGATGGCCGACAGCAGCACCAGCCGCATGATCAGGGCCAGGGAGATGCCGATCCGCCGGGCCTTCTGCCGCTGATGGGCCGGCAGCTTGTTGGACAGGATCGAGACGAAGACCAGGTTGTCGATCCCCAGCACCACCTCCATCACCACCAGGGTGACCAGGGCCGCCCAGACCGTGGGGTCGGCGGCGAGCTGCATCAGGTTGTCCATGGAGATGTCGGGGCCTTTCACGTCTGGTGAACCGTAGAGGGCTTATGTAGCGCCTGCCGGGCCGCTTGGAACCGCCGCCGTGAAATTCCCGTGGCGCGCGACTTGCAGCGCCGCCGGCTCGGGCGCCCCGGGGCGCCGCCGTGGGACAGGAGAGAGAGCCATGCCCGACGCCGCCAACATCCGGCCGCTGACGTCGCTGAGATTCTTCGCGGCGTTGTGGGTGGTGCTGTTCCACTACTGGCCCAAGCTGGACGTGTCGTTCACCCCGGCCCTGGTCGAGAAGGGCTATCTGGGCGTCGAGCTGTTCTTCGTGCTGTCGGGCTTCATCCTCTGCCACGTCTATCTGTCGGCCTTTGGCGAGGGGCGGTTCCGCTATGGCGACTTCCTGTGGAACCGGCTGGCGCGGGTCTATCCGCTGCATCTGGCCACCCTGGCCGCCATGATCGTCCTGGGGGTGGGCGCCGGCCTGGCCGGTCTGGCCATCGACGCGAGCATCCTGCGCTGGGACTCGCTGCCGGCCAATCTGCTGATGGTCCAGGCCTGGGGTCTGGCCCCGGCCGCCGCCTTCAACCATCCCTCCTGGTCGATCTCGGCCGAGTGGTTCGCCTATCTCAGCTTCCCCGGCTTCGCCTTCGTCGCCTGGCGGCTGCGCCAGCGGCCCTGGCTGCTGGCCGCCGGCGTGCTGGTGGGTCTGGCCGTGCTCTACACCGCCTTCGAGCGACTGGCCGGCTTCTCGCTGACCCAGGCCACCATTCACTGGGGGGCGCTGCGAATCGTTCCCTGCTTCGCCCTGGGCTGCGCCATGCACGCCCTGTGGCGCTCCGGGGCGGTGAAAAGCCTGCGTTCGGCCGCCCTCGGCGCCGTTTTTTCCGGCGCCGGCCTGCTCGTCGCGGCGGCGGCGGGCGCGCCCGACATGCTGGTGGTGGCCGGTTTCGGAGCCCTGATCCTCTGCCTGGCGGGCCTCGCCCGGCACGGCTCGACCTTTGGAACCCAGGCCGGCTTCGTGTATCTCGGCGAGATCAGCTATTCGACCTACATGATCTGCGTGCCGTGGAAGATCGTGTTCGTCAACGCGGCGGCGCGAATGCTGAATATCGCCGATGAAAGACTGCCCTGGCCCGTGTGGATCGTCTTCCTCGTGTCCCTGGTTCCACTGTCGGCGGCCTCCTACCACCTGATCGAGAAGCCGGCCCGCGCGCGGATGAAACTCATGGCCGACGCCTGGCATACGCGACGGGTGGTCGCGGCGACGTGATGAAAAGACTCTTTTCATTCGCTCGTGAGATGAGTATCCCCTCACCTTCAGTGTCACGGGGGAGTCTCTCTGCATGCGTCAACGGACGCGGACCCTTATTGGATCCCTGGCCGCCGCAGCGGTGATCAGCCTCGCGCCCTCGGCGCAAGCGCTGGCCGATATCTATTGGCAGTGTGTTCCCTTCGCCCGCCTGGTCTCCGGCATCCAGATCTTCGGCGACGCCCGCACCTGGTGGGGCCAGGCCACGGGCCAGTACGAGACCGGCCGCGCCCCGCAGCTGGGTTCGGTGCTGTGCTTCAAGCCGACCGGCCGGATGCAGCTGGGCCATGTGGCCGTGGTCAGCCAGGTGCTGACCGATCGGGTCATCCAGATCACCCACGCCAACTGGTCGCGAATCGGCGGGGCCCGGGGCCAGATCGAGCGCGACGTGACGGTCATCGACGTCTCGCCGCTCGGCGACTGGAGCCTGGTCAAGGTCTGGTACGACCCGATCCGGGATCTGGGCACCTCGGTCTATCCGACCTACGGCTTCATCTACCAGAACGGCCAGGCGGTGCGGCTGGCCCAGACCGATCCGCGCTACTGGTCCGAGCAGGGCATGGGCATGGCCAGGCTGGCCGCCAACCAGGCCGCCGGCAGTGTCGGCCCCCTGCCCTCGCCGCTCGGCGTGATCAACCAGGCCGCCGACGCCACCGACCGCATCGCCGCCCTCATCCAGGCCGCCACCGGCATGGGCCAGGCGCCGGGCGCCGAAGACCAGTAATCGCCTTCCCGGGTTGACGCTCGCGCGGGCTCGCTCCATTCCGGGGCGAGACTTGGCGAGGTCGATGGCATGCTCAGGGTGCTTCACAGCGGCGGCGGAGGCCTGGAGGTCGTCGATCCGGCCAGCTGGGTGCTGACCGACACCGTCGCCTGGATCGACCTGATCACCCCCTCGCGCGAGGAGGAGCTCGCCGCCGAGCGGGCCCTGGGCGTTCTGCTGCCGACCCGCGAGGAGATGGCCGAGATCGAGGTCTCCTCCCGCCTCTATCGTGAGGACGGCGCCACCTTCATGACCGCCTTCGTGCTGGTCGGCGCCGATGGCGAGGATCCGGCGCTGGAGCCGGTGACCTTCGTGCTGGCCAAGGGGCGGCTGGCCACCGTCCGCTATGTCGAGCCGCGGACGTTCAAGGCCTTCGCCGCCCAGGCCGAGCGCGACCCGGACTTCTGCGCCGGCGGCGTCGACGCCTTCCTCAGCCTGCTCGACGCCATCGTCGACTGGCTGGCGGACGTGCTCGAGAAGACCTCGGCCGAGATCGACGGGGTCTCGGCGGCCATCTTCCTTCCGGCCCGCAAGGGCGGCTTCAAGCCGATCCTGCGCCGCCTCGGCCGCGGCCAGTCGGTCGCCGCCAAGGCCCGCGGCAGCCTGGTCAGCCTGGCCCGACTGGTCTCCTTCGCCTCGCTGTCGGACGAGATCGCCAGCGACGGCGACCATCGTGGACGCCTCCGCTCCCTGCAGCGCGACATCCAGTCGTTGACCGACCACTCTGCCTACCTGACCGAAAACGTCACCTTCCTGCTCGATTCGGCGGTCGGCCTGATCAACACCGACCAGAACGAGATCATGAAGGTGTTCTCCGTCTGGGCCGTCGTCCTGATGCCCCCGACCCTGATCGGGTCGATCTACGGCATGAATTTCGATCACATGCCGGAGCTGCGCTGGCTGGTCGGCTATCCGCTGGCCCTGGCGGTCATGGCCGTGTCGATGCTCGTGCCGCTGTGGTGGCTCCGCCGGAAAGGCTGGCTCTAGACTCGCCGGCAGGCAGGAGTAGAGACATGGCCAACCTATTGATTTAATTGGCTCCTCCCTCTTCATAACTCAATATGGGGAAGACTGTGCCGGGACATTTTGCCGCGGCGTTAATACCTTCCTTAAGGTGATGGGGCCAAGACTGACGGACCTTCAACACAGACCCGAACATGTCCGCCGCGCCCAGTCTCATCCGTGATCTCGAGTTCGGCGACGTGAAGGCGGCGCTGGAGGGACATCGCCACTATCTGGCCGGGCGCAACGGCGGCAAGCGCGCCAATCTGGCGCACGCCGATCTCGCCAATGTCGATCTGGCCGGCGTTGATCTGTCCGACGCCGAGTTGACGGGCGCGCGGCTGGCGGGCGCCAACCTGAAGGGCGCGCAGCTGCGGCGAGCGATCCTGTTCGGCTGCGATCTGCGCAACGCCGATCTGCGGGAAGCCGATCTCACCCGCGCCGACCTGCGCGGGGCCTGCCTGCGCGGAGCCAATCTGGGGTCGGCGAATCTGACCAGCTGCGACCTGCGGGAGGGCCGGATCGCCCTTCAGGGCGGCGGCCACGACTTCCGTATCCTCAAGCACGAACGGCGGTCGGGAGAGCTGGATTACGCGGTCCTGGGCGGCGCGAACCTGACCGGCGCCCAGCTGAGCGGGGGCGGCTCGCTGGCCACCGATTTCACCGAGGCCAACCTGGCCGGGGCCTGCCTGAACAGCGCGCGGCTGGTCAACGCCGTGCTCGACGGCGCCGACCTCTCGGGCGCCCAGGTGTTCCATGCCGACATGACCGGCGCCTCCCTGCGCCAGGCGATCCTGGTGGGGGTCAACCTCGACGAAGCCAACTTCGAGGACGCCGACCTGACCGAGGCCCTGACCGCGCCGCCTCCGATCGTCTATATCGACGACCAGCCGCTGGCCCACGCCGTCGCCGCGCATGAGCTCTTCTGCGACTCCGAAGGCGCGTCCGGCGCGGTGATGCGCGTCTCCAGGATCGACTTCCGGCCGATGAAGCAGCTCCGGCGGCGCAAGCTGACCGGCATGTCGGCCCCCAACTCGGTGTTCTTCGGGCTGAACATGGAAGGCGCGGAACTGCAGGGGTGCGACCTCTCCGGCGCCGACCTGCGCGGCGCGGTCCTGATCGACGCCGACCTGCGCGGCGCCCGGCTGGTCGGGGCCAAGCTCAACAAGGCGGATCTGCGGGGCGCCAAGCTGGGGCCCCTGGCCATCGACCAGGGCCGCTCCGTCCGCACCGACCTGACCAAGGCGATCCTGCGCGGCGCCGACCTGCGGGGATGCGAGGCCCGCCGCGCGCGCTTTCTCGAGGCCGACCTGACCGGCGCCAAGCTCGACGGCGCCGATATGCGCGACGCCGAACTCGAGGCCTGAACGTCCCTACAGACCCGTCTTCAGGGGCAGCAGGTCCGGGAACACCGGCTCGCGCTTCTCCTGCCTGGCCCGGAAGGTCTCGGCCATGTGCTCGCCGGAGAACATCCCCGTCTGCCACAGGGCGATATAGTCCAGGCTGTCCCTGATCGTGTGGTCGCGGGCATGGTTGATCATCACCTTCGATCCGGCCACGGCCAGCGGCGACCTGGAGGCGATCTCCCGGGCGGTGGCCAGGGCGTGCTCGACCAGGGCCTCGTGGGTGTCGAAGACCTCGTTGACCAGGCCGATCTCCCGGGCCCGCTGGGCCGGCAGGCGGCGGCCGGTGTAGGCCAGTTCGCGCACCCAGCCCTCGGGGATCAGCTTGCACAGGCGCGGGAAGGTGCCGACATCGGCGGTCATGCCGATGTTGATCTCCTGGATGCAGAAGAAGGCGTCGGCGGTGGCGTAGCGGATGTCGCAGGCGCTGGTCATGTCCACGGCCCCGCCGATACAGCCGCCCTGGACGGCGACGATCACCGGCATGCGGGCCTCGTCCAGGCAGCTGAAGCTGTCCTGCAGACGATGCACGCTGCGGCGGAACATCTCGCCGGCCACGTGACGGTCGCCCTTGCGACCCTCGGTCATGCCGCCCGGATCGGTGAACACCGACAGTTCCATGCCGGCCGAAAAATGCTTGCCGGTCGAGGAGATGACGATGCACCGGGCGCGGGCGTTGTCGTCGATGTCCTTCACGATGGCCGGCAGTTCGGCCCAGAAGGCCTTGTTCATGGTGTTCATCACCTCCGGCCGCTTGAGCTGGATGTGGGCGACGCCGGCCTCGATGGAGACGGCGAAGCAGGTCCAGTCGGCGGCGGTGACGGGCGTTTGGGCGTTCATGGCTTCTGTCCTTGCGAGGAATGGCGCATTGTCACGCGGTGACGCGGCGAAAGCCAAGCGCTTCGGCCACGAAGTCGCCATGGCGCGAGGGCCTGTTGTCGCCAACCAACAACCACGGAGCGGACTGACATGCGCGGTTTGATTGCGGCATCCATCGTTCTGGCCGCCGCGGCGGCGGCGCCCGGCGCGGCCAACGCGGGCATCTTCGGCTGCGACGCCGGAGGCGGAAAACAGGAGGGCGGCGCGGTCATCGGCGCCATCATCGGCGGCGTCATCGGCGGCCAGATGGCCGACGACAATCGCGGCCTGGGCACGGCGATCGGCGCGGGCGTCGGGGCCGCCATCGGCTCCTCGATCGGCTGCAAGATGCAGGAAGAGGACCAGACTCGCGCCGAGGCGGCGCTGGAGGAGGCCCTGCGCACGGGACAGCCGACGTCCTGGCGCAATCCCGACACCGGCGCCCACGGCGACATCCATGTGCTGCCCGTCGGCGCGCGCGGCGCCGGCTATGGTCAGCCGACCCGGCTCGGCGACGTGAGCTTCGCCAGCGGCGTCCAGTCCCGGCAGCGCTGGTCGGGCGGCGGCGGCTGGTGGTACGCGCCCAACACCGTCAACCTGCGCGCCGGCCCGTCCACCCGGTCACGCGTCGTCGGCCGCCTGGCCGGCGGCCAGAACTTCGAGGCCCTGGCCAAGGTCCAGGGCCAGCCCTGGCTGCTGGTCGGCCGCGACGGCCGGGCCATCGGCTACGCGGCCGAATCGGTGGTCCGCCCGGTCGGCGGCGAGGCCGGTTGCCGGACCGTCGAGCAGACCATCTACACCCGGCAATCGGGCCGCGAGAGCGAACGGCTGCGCGCCTGCCGCAAGCCGAACGGCGGCTGGAAGCTGACGCGGCTCTGAGCCCCCTCTCGACTGACGTTGGGGGATGGGGCTAGGCGGGACATATGATCACCGCCCTCGCCCCCCGAAACCCGATCCGCCGCCGCGGGATCACCGTCCCCGGCGGCGAGATCGCCGCGCTGGAATTCGGGCCGGCCGACCGTCCGCTGGACGCGATCTTCCTGCACGCCAACGGCTTCAACGGCGGCGCCTATCAAAGCATCCTGGCGCCGCTGGGCGAGACCTGGCGCGTTCTCGCCGTCGACCAGCGCGGCCACGGCCGCTCGACCCTGCCGGCCGAGCCGTTCGCCAACCAGGCCTGGACCCTGTTCCGCGACGACCTGCTGGCCCTGCTCGGGGCGCTGGGCGAAACGCCGAGGGTGCTCTCGGGTCATTCCATGGGCGGCACGGTCTGCGTGCTGGCGGCGGCCGAGCGGACCGACGCCGCCGAGCGCCTGGTGCTGTTCGATCCGGTGGTCATCACCCCCGAACGTCTGGCGTCGCTCGGCCCCGAGGGCCTGCGCAACTCGCCCCTGGCCCTGGGCGCCCTCAAGCGGCGGGCGGTGTTTCCCGACCGGGAGACAGCCTTCCAGAACTGGCGCGGCCGGGGCGCCTTCCGGACCTGGCCCGACGAGAGTCTTCGCGACTATCTCGCCGATGGCCTGCTGGACACCGACGATGGCCAGGTTCGCCTGGCCTGCGCGCCCGAGTGGGAGGCCTCCAACTTCGCCGCCCATTTCCATGACACCCTGGGCGCCTTCGCCAGGGTGACCGCGCCGATCCGGATCCTGCGGGCCGAGATCGGCTCGACCTGCGGGCTGGAAAGCCGCGAGGCGGACCTGGTCGCCAGCGGCCGGGTGAGGATCGAGACGGTGGCGGGCGCCAGCCACTTCCTGCCCATGGAACGCCCGGAGTTGGTTCGCGCGGCGCTGACCGAGGCCTTGAGCTAAAGCGCCAGCCCCGGCGTCGCCTGTTTCATCAGCTCGGCCCGCGCCGCTTCGCTGATCGGCACGATCTTGCGGGCGTCCAAGTCGAAGGTGATGGCCACGGCCTCGGAGGTTCCCCAGGCCTGGCCGGTCTGAGGATCGATCATCCAGTGCACCAGCCGCTTGGCGCGGGCGTCGACGTCAACCAGGCCCGAGCGGATCTCCAGCCGGTCGCCGGCCCTTGGCCAGGCCAGATGGATCAGCCGGTACTCCAGCACCGCGCCGCCGACCCGCGCCGGCTGCTCGTCGGCCGTTCCCGAGACGGTGTCACGAAAGCCGCGCACCAGACGGCCGATGCCGTCCGACACCCGGCCGATGAACTGCTCGGCCCGCATGCGGCCGAAGACGTCGCAGTCCGCCGGCAGAACCGCGCCCCGGGCGATACAGGGCAGATCCAGCGCGTCGGCGCGGATCAGGCTGGCCGTCGAATCGACCGGCGCCAGCGAGACGCTGCGCGCGGCGGCCTGTTCGGGAACCTCGACCGCCAGCGCGCCGGCCATCTCGCGTGTGCGGCGGCTCCAGGGGAACGGCCGGCCGTCACGCGGGGCGATGTGCGTCACCACCGTCTGGAAACTCGCGGCCAGAGCGCCGGTCTCGGAATGCCAGAGCAGCTGCAGCAGCCGCGCCGAATCCTCGCCGATCTCCACCACCCCGCCGGTCATGTGCAGGGCCGCGCCGGCATGGGCCTCGCGCAGGAAACGGATGTGCTGTTCGCGGACCATCAGGGTCGAGCCGGCATAGGGCGCGAACGCGTGCGGCATGCCGAGCGCCGCCGCCAGCTCGACCAGCCCTTCCATGGCCTTGGCGACGTAGAAGCGCACGTTCATGTGCCCCATCTCGTCGCATTCCCAGGTGTTGACGCCGCCGCGCCAGATCTCGGCGCCGCTCATGCCTGGCATTCCGCGCACAGGCCGTGGGCCTCGATGGTCAGGCCGGTGAGGCTGAAGCCCTGGTCGCCGGCCAGGCGCTCGATCTCGGCGGTCCTGGCCGGGGTGAACTCCCGCGTCGCGCCGCAGCAGTCGCAGATCAGGAAGGCGGCCGCGTGGCCGTCGGAGGCCCCGCCGCAGGCGATATAGGCGTTCAGGCTCTCGATGCGGTGGGCGAATCCCTGCCGGGCGAGAAACTCCAGGGCCCGGTAGACGGTCGGCGGCTTGGCCGGCGCCCCGTCGGCCCCGAAGCCGGCGATCAGATCGTAGGCCTTCACCGGCTGGCCAGCCTCGAGCAGCAGCTCCAGCACGCGCCGGCGGGGGGGCGTCAACCGCTGCCCCGCCGCCTCGCAGCGCGCCTCCGCCACGGCCAGACCGGCCGACAGCGCGCCGCCCGAAAGGCCCTGGCGGTCGTGATCGTGATCGCAGGCGTGAGAATGAACCATCGCCCAACAGGTAGAGGCCGCGCCGCCGGGTGGCAAGGCGGCCTCGACGTCAGCGGACCGGCGTGGCGATCACCGCCGCCTCGGCCTCGCAACCCTCCGCCGGCGCGGCGGATTGGCGGACGGCTGCCAGCTCCGCCGTGGCCGCCTCCAGATCCGCGCGGAACGCCGGCGAGCCGTGCAGCGCCGCGACCACGGCCGAGGCGTTGGTGAAGCCGGCGTCGACGGCGCTGGCGCTGTGCACGCCGCAGACCATACGGCTTTCGCCGAAGGCCCGCGCCCGGGTGAGAACCCGCGCCGCGCGGTCCGGGGCCATCTCGGCGAGGATCAGACCGAACGTCCAGCCCCAGGTGGCGTGGCCGGAGGGATAGTCGGGGCTTGCGTCCAGCTCGGCGTCCCTGACCACGCAGATCGCCCCCTCGTCGATCTGATAGGGCCGCTTGCGGTGATAAAAGGCCTTGGGACGCTCCATGGCGCGGATGACGTCCGGCGCCGCGTGGATCATCAGCTTCGCGGTCTTCGGCAGGCTGGCCATGTCCAGCTTGACGCCGACGGCGCAACTCATGCCGTTGACGATGCGCCGCTCGTCGACATCGGCGATGGCCATGGCCCAGCGGGGACTGTCCTTCAGCGACCGGCTGGCGCGGAAAATGGCCCTGTCGGCCTCCGCCTGGGGCGAGCCTGGCGCCGGCGCCGGCGGGAGAATGGCGATGGTGTCGGGCCCGGCGTCACCCAGATACCCCTGGCGCGGCAGATCCTGGGCCGCGGCCAGACCGACAGCCGCCACGCCCGCGACCACCGCTCCAGCGATCATCATCATTCGCATGCTGGCCATTCCGCTCGCCCACCGCCGCTCCGGGACGTCA
>Ga0299912_10004705_pt1 | contig 11196 bp, 12 predicted proteins | sample RVTome_2_FD_207667 | JGI IMG/M metagenome (GOLD analysis project Ga0299912, IMG submission 207667) | Soil microbial communities from uranium-contaminated site in the Upper Colorado River Basin, Wyoming, United States - RVT95D214 (version 2) ... | reverse complement strand
CAGGTGAACCGCAACGGCAAGATCGCCATGAAGCTGGACGATGACGACGCCATCGTCGGCGTCGGCGTCTGCACCACGCAAAACGACATCCTGCTGACCACGGCGCTTGGCCGCTGCATCCGCTTCGCCGCGGACGACGTGCGGGTGTTCGCCAGCCGCGACTCCACCGGCGTGCGCGGCGTGCGATTGGCCCAGGGCGACAGCGTGATCTCCATGGCCATCCTGCGCGGGGTGGACGCCACGGCCGAAGAGCGCGCCGCCTATCTGAAGCACGCCCGCGCCATGCTGCGCGCGGCCACGGGCGACGACGCGGAGGAGGCCCCGCCGGCCGACGACGAGGAGGAGGCGGTCAGCGACGCCGCCCTCAATGAAACTCGCATCGCCGAGCTGGGCGCGGCCGAGGAGTTCATCCTGACCATGTCCTCCGAGGGCGTCGGCAAGCGTACCTCCGCCTATGACTTCCGCCGAACCGGGCGGGGCGGGCAGGGGCTGTTGGCGCAGGATCTCACCAAGCGGGGCGGGCGGCTGGTGGCGGCCTTCCCGGTGGACGAGCACGACGAGATCCTGCTGGTCACCGACCAGGGCCAGCTGATCCGCTGCCCGGTCGACGGCATTCGCATCGCCGCGCGCAACACCCAGGGGGTGATCGTGTTCCGCACCGCCGAGAACGAGCACGTCGTCTCGGTCGAACGGCTGGAGGGCGAGGCGGGCGCCGACGCGGGCGAAGATGAGGCGGAGGCTACGGAGTGAGCCCCCTCGGTCATGCTTTGCATGACAGCTCCCCCAGGGGGGGAGCATCTTGCGCCGCGCAGATCTTCCCCCGCTGGGGGAAGTCCCCGCGAAGCGGGGGAAGGGGGATGCTTCCATGACCCGCACGGGACTTTACGCAGGCACCTTCGATCCCATCACCAACGGCCATATCGACATCATTGGCCGGGCGGTGAAGCTGGTGGACCGGCTGGTGATCGGCGTGGCGTCCAACCAGGACAAGGGGCCGCTGTTCTCGCTGGAGGAGCGGGTTCAGATGGTGACCGAAGAGACCGCCCGGTCCTTCAACGGGGCGGAGATCGTGGTCCGCCCATTCGACAACCTGACCGTACACTTCGCCCGCGACGTGGGCGCGCAGGTGATCGTCCGGGGCCTGCGGGCCGTGGCGGACTTCGAGTACGAGTTCCAGCTGACCGCCATGAACCAGCAGCTCGACCGCGAGATCGAGACCGTGTTCCTGATGGCCGACCCTCGCCACCAGGCCGTGGCGGCCCGGCTGGTGAAGGAAATCGCCAAGCTGGGCGGGGACATCGCCCCCTTCGTCTCCGCCGGCGTCGCCGCGCGCCTGCAGGCCAAGTTCGGCGCCAAGTCTTAGGCCAAGGCCCCTGGCCCCGATCTCAGGCGAGCAGATCCTGTTCCTGGGGATGCCGCTGGATGTAGGCCACCGCGTAGGGGCACACTGGCTTCACCTTCTGGCCCCGCGCCCGGACGATCGCCAGGGCGCCGGCCATCAGCCGGCCGGCCACGCCGGCGCCGCGCAGGGCGACCGGCGTCTCCACATGGGTGATCCGCACGACATCGCCCGCCAGCCGGTAGTCAGCGACGGCGACCTGGCCGTCGACGGTCAGCTCGAAGCGGCGGCGTTCGTGATTGTCGATGACGTCAGTGACGTCGCTCATGGGGGTGTCGATCCTTCGAGATTCGATGATACGCTCGGCGTACCGTTGGAGGAAACGCCCATGCGCACAGCCGTAGTGATCGGTCTCGTAAGCGCCGCAGCCCTCTGCGGCTGTTCCAAGCCCAAGCCATCGTCCGCGGGCGCGGCTCAGGAGGGTCAGTCCGCCTCCGCCTCGGCCCCCCAGGGCGTGGCCATGCTTCGCCCGATGCGCAAGGCCGGGCTCTGGCGGGTGAAGATTTCCATGAGCCAGGGCCCCGGGTTCAGCCTGAATGGCGAGATGTGCCTGGACGCCAAGACCGACACCGCCGACAGCTTCATGGCCAGCGCTCGGTCCCGCGCCGCGAGCAACTGCGACAAGGCCGACTTCCGGCCCGCGCCGGGCGGCGGCTTCACATTCAATTCCCGGTGCAAGGTCGATGACCGGACGATTGCGACCCAGGGGCTGATCAAGGGCGACCTCCAGAACAGCTACAGCGTCGATCTTGCCACACGGACCGATCCGCCTGTCGCGGGCGCCCCCGTGGAGATCAAAACGCGGATCGAGGCGATGTGGGCCGGCCCCTGTCCGCCGGGCAGCTCGCCGGGGCGGATGAAGATGGGCGGCATGAATCTCGGCCGCTGACGGCGCCTCAGGCCGCGTCCAGCCCTACGTCCAGCGCCGGCGCCGAGTGCGTGAGCGCGCCGACCGAAATCACGTCCACACCGGTTTCGGCGATCGCCCGCACGGTCTGCAGCGAGACCCCGCCTGACGCTTCGAGCATCACCTTGCCGCCCGCGCGTCGCACGGCCTCGACCAGGGCGTCCGGCGCGAAGTTGTCGAGCATGATCACGTCGGGCGCGTAGGGCAGGGCCTCGTCGAGCTGGGCGAGGCTGTCCACCTCCACCTCCACGGGGGTCAGATGTCCGGCCGCCGCCTTGGCGCGGGCCAGGGCCGGACCGACCCCGCCGCGGGCCGCCACGTGGTTGTCCTTGATCAGAATGGCGTCATCCAGGCCGAAGCGGTGGTTGAGCCCGCCGCCGCAGCGCACGGCGTACTTCTCCAGCGCCCTCAGGCCCGGCGTGGTCTTGCGGGTGTCCGTGATGCGCGCGTGGGTTCCTTCCACCGCCTTCACATAGGCCGCCGTCAGGGTGGCGATTCCGCACAGGCGCCCCAAGAGGTTCAGCGCCACCCGCTCGGCCGACAGGATGGCGCGGGCGTCGCCGCTGACCCGCGCCAGCACCGCGCCGGCCCCCACATGATCGCCGTCGGCGACGAACGGCTCAAACGTGGCGGCCGGGTCCATCAGCACGATGGCGATCCGCGCGCAGTCCAGCCCCGCCACCACGCCCGCCTGACGCGCGACGAACTGGACCTTCATGATCGCGTCGGCGTCGATGCAGGCGAGGCTGGTGACGTCCCCCGCGCGGCCCAGGTCCTCGGCCAGGGCCGCCCGGACTACCGGCTCGATCAGGATCTCGGGCAAGGGAGAGGGCGCGGCCGTCATTCGGCGGCGTAGCGCATCCTCTGCGCCTCCAGCTCGGCCAGGGTTGCGAGGGTGCGCCGGGCGGGCGAGGCCATCAGGGGCAGGTCGGAGCGATAGTGCGCGCCCAGGCTCTCCGTGCGCCCAAGCGCCGCCTCGGCCACCAGCTTGGCGGCGATCAGGGGCGCGGCCGGCCCGTGACGGGCCTGGAGTTCGGCGATCTCGTCAAGAAGCCGCGTCATGCCCGCCCGCTCGCGCATCACCCCGGCGTCGCGGCTCATGGCGATGCGCAGGCGGCCCAGCGCCTCGGCCGGCAGGTCCGGCGCGGGTTCGGCGGCTGACGGGACGGGCGCGTCGGGCTCGGAGGCCTCGCGGGCGGCCGCTCCAGCCCGCCGGCCAAATACAGCGGCCTCGAGAAGCGAGTTGGACGCCAGGCGGTTGGCCCCGTGCACGCCCACGCCCGCGCATTCGCCGGCCGCGTAGAGGCCCTCCAGCGAGGCCGCGCCGTCGGCGTCCGTCCACACCCCGCCCATGTGGTAGTGGGCGGCCGGCGCGACGGGGATCGGCTGCACGCGGGGGTCCAGCCCCGCCGCCATGCAGGCGGCGAAGACTGTGGGGAAGTGTTCGGGGAAGGCCGCGCCCACGGCGTCGCGGGCGTCCAGGAACGCGCCTCGGCCGGCGGCGATCTGACCGTGGATGGCGCGGGCCACCACGTCGCGGGGCGCCAGCTCGGCCTGCTCGTGATAGGCGGCCATGAACGGGCGGCCGTCGCGGTCGATCAGCTTGGCGCCCTCGCCGCGCAGGGCCTCGGTGGCCAGGGGGGCGGGGTCCAGCCCCACGTCGATGGCCGTGGGGTGGAACTGCACGAACTCCGGATCGGCGATCACGGCCCCGGCCAGGGCCGCCATGCCCAGGCCCTCGCCGAGCGCGGCCGGCGGATTGGTGGTGACGGCGTAAAGTCCGCCCAGTCCGCCGGTGGCCAGGACCGTGGCCGGGGCGACGATCTCGGTGAGCCGGCCTCCAGCCTCCACCAGCGCCCCCCGAACCCGGCCTTCGCCGTCCTGCAGCAGCGCCCGCGCCCTCGCGCCCTCTTTCACAACGATATGGGACGCGGCCAGGGCGGCGGCGGAGACGGCGGACATCACCGCCAGCCCGGCCCGGTCGCCGCCGACCCGCGCGACGCGGGGACGCGAGTGGGCCGCCTCCAGGCTCTGGATGAAGCGACCCTCGGAGTCCCGGTCGAAGGGCGCGCCGATCTCGGCCAGCCAGCGCACGGCGGCCGGACCCTCGCGGGTGAGGAGCCTCACCATCACCGGGTCGCAAAGCCCCGCGCCCGCGGCGATGGTGTCGGCGGCGTGCAGGGCGGGATCGTCATCGGCGGCGAGGGCGGCGGCCACGCCCCCTTGCGCCCAGGCGGAGGAGGAGTCGCCCGACAGCGGCCCCGGCGCGATCACCAGCACTTTCCTGGGCGCGGCGGCCAGGGCGGCGGCGAGGCCGGCCAGCCCCGCGCCGACTGCCAGCACGCCGTCGAAGTGAATGCGGTCGCGGGCCATCGGCCTCAGGACCCCACGATCCGCGATAGCACGGTCATCCCGTGCGAGCCCGCGCCGGCGGTGAAGATCACGAGCTGGAAGGTCGCGACGCACAGCGCCGCCACCAGTACATAGAGCCCGGCGCTGCCAATCTGCTGACCGCGCGTCAGCCGCTCCGCCAGGGGCCGCGGGCGCACCGCCCTCAGCGATCCCAGCACGGAAATGGCGACGAAGATCCCGAAGATGTAGCTGCCGCGAGACATCGCCCACGCCGCAACGGCCACGCCGATCGCCACCATGGCGGCGCGCTCCACCATCGGATGGATCCGCGCCAGGGCTGGGCCGAGCGCCTTGGAGCCATCCAGCGGCGGCGCGGGGGCCAGATTGATCAGGTTGATGAGGGCGATGAACAGCGCCCCCTCCAGCCAGACGGCCTGGCCGCTCGCCGCATGGGCGGCGAAGAAAGGAAGGGTGGCCAGCAACCCGAACGCCGGGCCCGCCAGGGCGATCAGCACGCCCTTGAACTCCGTGGCCGGCGCCCGCGCCGGGATCGCCGCCCCGCCCAGGAACGGGATGATCTGGATGCGGCCCGGACCGCAGCCCAGGCGGTTCATGGCCAGCACGTGGCCGTACTCATGCACGAATACCCCCACCACGCCCGCCAGCGCCCACACCCAGCCCATGGTCCAGGCCAGCCAGCCCGCCAGCAGGGCCGTGGAGATCACCCCCCAGGCCAGGGTCTTCATCGACAATGGCGCAGGCGGCGGCGCGGCGGCCGGCGTCGCGTCCTCCGCCACATCCCAGGGGCCGGGCCGACGCACGGGGGCGAGGTCGTCGGTCATCGGCTCAGATCAGCTCCACGTCCACGTGGCGCCGCGCCTTGACCAGGTCGTAGCGGGCCGGGGTCGCCAGCGGCGGCATGTCGATCATGCGCTGGACCGCCAGGCGGGCGCGATCCGCGGTCGCGGGCTCCACCTTCACTTCGAACCGTTCGTACAGCAGCGCCTCGTGGATGTTCTCGAGGGTGATCCGCTTCATGTGGGGGCAGAGGTTGCAGGGCCGCACGAACTCCACGTCGGGCGTGTCGCAGGAGATGTTGTCGGCCATGGAGCACTCGGTGATCAGCACCACCTGGCGCGGCCGGCGGCGGGTCACGTAGTCGGTCATGGCGGCGGTGGAGCCGGCGAAGTCGCAGGCCTCGATCACCTCGGCGGGGCATTCGGGGTGCGCCAGGACCTCCGCGCCGGGGTAGGAGGCGCGGATCTCGGCGATGTCTTCGGCGGTGAAGCGCTCGTGCACCTCGCAGCGGCCCTGCCAGGCGATGATCCCGACCGGCGTCTGGCGCGCCACGTTGCGGGCCAGGAACTCATCGGGCAGCAAGATCACCCGGTCCACGCCCCATTGCCGCGCGGCCCACTCCACCACCTGCACGGCGTTGGCGCTGGTGCAGCAGATGTCGGTCTCGGCCTTCACCTCGGCGGTCGTGTTCACATAGGTGACCACCGGCAGGCCCGGATAGCGCTGCTTGATCAGCCGCACGTCCGCCGCCGTGATCGAGGCGGCGAGCGAGCAGCCGGCGCGCAGGTCGGGGATCAGCACGATCTTGTCCGGGCACAGCACCTTGGAGGTCTCGGCCATGAAGTGCACACCCGCCTGGACGATGATCTTGGCGTCGGACTTGGCCGCTTCGCGCGCCAGGCCAAGGCTGTCGCCCACATAGTCGCCCACGCCATGGAAGATCTCCGGCGTCATGTAGTTGTGCGCCAGGATCACCGCGTTCTTCTGGCGCTTCAGATCGTTGATCGCCGCGATCAGCGGCGCGTGCAGCCGCCACTCCAGCGGCGTGACGCGGGCCTTCACCCGGTCCCACAGCGGCCGCGTCGCCGCTTCGATCTCGGGCGTGTAGGCCAGGGGGCTGAAACCGTCGGCCATCTTGCCGCCTCCTTGTGCTCAAGTTGAGCATTATGAGGGCCTTGAAAAACGCCGAAAGCTTCGTACGCCGCCGGCGTCGCACCCTTATGCTTCTCGTGAGCATAAACGCATGATCTATATAGCGCGGGCAGGGACGTCCGAAAAGGGGGCGGGCTTGCTCAATGTCAATTCAGTGACGCCGCCTTGGGGGGCCTACTTCAGGGGCAGGCGCAGCTCGGTCACCAGGTCCGCCGGGCCTGTGTAGTGAATGTCATTGACGTAGAACTCATAGTGCGGCGCGTCGGCCGGCTCTTCGCCGCTGGCTGGAAGCCAGTGGCCGAACAGGGCCTGGTAGGCCGCGTCATTGGCCGAATAGGGGCCCCGGAATGAGAGCACGGAATGGCGGCCCCCGGCGATCTCCATCACCGTTACGAGGTCGTCGCCTTCGACGTCGGGTCCAACAACCATGCCCACGTCCACATCCACCATCAGCTCGGCCGTCGGCGATTGCGGCTCGCCATCGTCGTGGAACACGGCGAGCGCGTTGGACTGGGTGTCGATCAGACCCCGCGGTCGCGCCCAGGCCCGCAGCCGCTCGAAGGTCACGCCGATCTCCGGAAGCGGACCCTTGTAGCGGATCGCCACGATCCGCAGCGGCGGGATCTGCAGGATCGCCACGGGCTCCAGGATGACCCGGGCGCCGGGCGGCGCGCCGCCTCCGGATTGGCCGCGATCCTGCCCGCGAAAGGCCGTCGGCGGCGCGCCGAAGTGGCCGCGGAACGCGCGCGCGAACGCCGCCACCGAGCCGTAGCCAGCCCGCCGCGCGATCTCCAGCATGGGCCGATCGCTGCGCTTCAGGTCGCTCGACGCGCGCTGCATCCGCAGGCGCATGGCCGTTTCATGCACGGTCTCGCCCATCATCGCCCGATAGATGCGATGGAAGTGATACACGGAGAAGCAGGCGATCTCGGCCAACTCGTCGAGCTCGATCCGACGGTCCAGGTTCTCGCCGATGTGCTCGGCGACCCGGACCAGCCGCCGCGAATAGTCAGCCGCGGTCGACGCACGCTTCATGAACTCTATTCCCCCTACGGTTCGGCAGCGTAACCGAAGGGTGTTGATCGGAATTGCGGACTTCGACTGTGTGGAGCGTGTGTCGTCGGCTACGACACGGCCAGGTCGGCGGATTGAGCCGCACGATCGGCGCCGCCGGCGGCGTGGTCCGCCGAGGCCAGGAAGCGGACCGTCTCCAGCGCCGCCATGCAACCCATGCCCGCGGCGGTGACCGCCTGACGATAGACGTCGTCGGTGACGTCTCCCGCGGCGAACACCCCGGGAATGGCCGTGGAGGCGGTTCCGGGTATCACGTCGAGGTAGCCCGCGCCGTCCATGGCGAGCTGGCCCGCAAACAAATCGGACGCCGGGGCGTGACCGATGGCGATGAAGACGCCGTCGCAGGAAATCTCGCTAGTGGATTGTGTTTCCGTGTCTTTGATCCGAACGCCGGTGACTCCGCGCGGGTCCTCGGCGCCTAGCACCTCGTCCAGCGCGCTGTTCCAGCGCACCTCGATCTTCGGGTGGGCGAACAGGCGGTCCTGCAGGATGCGCTCGGCGCGCAGCGTGTCGCGGCGATGGATCAGGGTGACCTTGGAGGCGAAGTTGGTGAGGAACAGGGCCTCCTCCACGGCGGTGTTGCCGCCGCCGATCACCGCCACCTCCTTGCCGCGATAGAAGAAGCCGTCACACGTGGCGCAGGCGGAGACGCCGAATCCGCGAAATTTTTCCTCCGAAGGCAGTCCCAGCCACCTGGCCTGGGCCCCGGTGGCGACGATCAGGGCTTCGGCGAGGAAGCTGGCGCCCGAATCGCAGGCTACCAGGAACGGCCGGCGCGACAGATCGACCTTCACCGCGAGGTCCGCGACGATCTCCGCGCCCACGTGTTCGGCCTGGGCGCGCATCTGCTCCATCAGCCAGGGGCCCTGGATCACCTCGGCGAACCCCGGATAGTTCTCCACGTCCGTGGTGACGGTGAGCTGGCCGCCGGGTTCCAGCCCCGCGATCACCACCGGGCTCAACATCGCTCGCGCCGCATAGATGGCCGCGGTATAGCCGGCGGCGCCGGCGCCGATGATCAGGCAACGTACAGGGCGGGGATCTGACATGAAGGCTCGCGGTTCAGTTCGGGAGCATACTTAGGCGATGATTTCGCCGATTGCGACGGGAGACGCTCCCCGAATCCTGTTTCTCGCCGACGCCGGGCCGGACGTCGGAGGCGGCCACGTCATGCGCTGCCTCAGCCTGGCGGGCGCCCTGGCCAAGCGAGGCGCCGTCTGCGCCTTCGTGGCGACCCCCGCCGTGGCCGCGATCCTGGCGAAGTTTGGGGACCCCGCGATCCAGGCCTTGCCGGCGCCCGGCGGGGACACTGCAAGCCTGGCCCGGGCCGCCGCTGGCCTCGCGGCCGATTGGGGCGCCGCGGTCGTGGTGCTGGACCACTATGGGCTCGGCGCGGCCGAAGAGGCCGGGCTGCGGGGCGGCGGGCGCAAGATCGCGGTCCTCGACGACCTGGCGAACCGGCCTCACGACTGCGACCTGCTGATAGATCCAGGTCTCGGCCGCGCGCCGAAGGCCTACCGAAGCCTCGTAACGGCCGGTGCGCGCGTCCTGACCGGCCCTGACTATGCCCTGGTGCGGCCCGCGTTCGCGTCGGCGCGGCAGGCGGCCCTGGCGCGGCGCGGGATGGGCAGGGCGCCCCGCCGCGCCTTGGTCTCGCTGGGCCTGACCGACGTGGGCGGGATTACGGCGCGCGCCGTGCAGGCGATCCTGCAGGTATTGGGTGATGTGGCGCTAGACGTGGTGCTGGGCGCCGAGGCGGCGAGCCTGCCGGCGCTGGCGAACTTGGCGGCGCGCGACCCGCGGATCGAGGTTCATGTGGATGTCCGCGACATGGCCGCCCTCATGGCGCGGGCGGACCTCGCCGTCGGCGCCGGCGGCTCCTCGGTGTGGGAGCGGGCGTGCCTGGGCCTGCCGTCGATCCTGCTGGTCCTGGCGGACAATCAGAGCACCCTGGCGCGCGAACTGGACCGGCGTGGCGCGACAGTGGCCGTCGATGCGAGGCGGGTCGCGGATCTCGCCCCCGCGCTCCCCGACGCCTGGGCGCGGCTCGTGGCCGACCAGGGGCTGCGCGCCTCGCTGGTCTATGCCTCGTCGTCGCTCTGCGACGGTCTGGGGGCGGAACGATCGGCCGAAGCGGTCCTGGACCTGCTGCGCTGAGCGATGCGGTCAAGCCGCTCGCGGATGGCGTCGCGCGCGGCCAGCCAGTCTTGCTTGAGCAGGCCCAGGCCAACCACGTCCTGCGCCTCGCCGCCCTTGACCACGTGGCCCCGGAAGCGCGCCTCGATCTGAAAGCCGAAGCCCTGGTGCAGCTTCCACACGGCTTCGTTCGACGCCAGCACCTCGCACCACAGCTTGCGCAGGCGTAGCTCGCCGAACACCCGCTCGATCACCTGGAATTCCACGGCCCCGCCGACGCCGCGCCCGCGCACCGAGGGCGAGGCGAGGTAATAGGCCCAGGCGCAGCGGCCGTTGGCGCGGTCGATGTCGTAGAGGTTGGCCAGGCCCACCGGTTCGCCGTCCAGCTCGATGATCCAATAGACGCGCCGCGCGTCGCCCTCGATCCCGGCGAACCAGCGATCGTGCTCATCCCGCCCAATCTGGTGGTCGGTGTACATATAGGCAGCCACCTCCGGCGAATTGCGCCAGGCGAACAGCCGGTTCTTGTCGGCGGCCTGCAGGGACCTGAGCGTAACTGCCATGGCTACACTCTCCGCTCGCCGCCAAGCGTGGCGAGGTCCGGCCGGCTCCGCACCAGGGCGCGCACGTTGTCGGAGGTGAAGGCCGGGCTCTGCGGGTACAGCGCCTCGTAGACCTGGGCCACGAAGGTGTAATCGGACGGGAAGTCCACGGTCCAGCGCACGTCGCCCTCCTCGGCGGCCTGGGTAAGGCCCTCCAGACGATAGCGCTCCGGCCGGTGATAGACGAAGGGCAGCACGTGCTCGCGCTCATAGGGATCGCGCGCTTCGGCGGCGGCCTGTCGCAGAATGTCAGCCTTCACGACATCCACGTCCAGCCCCTTGGGAAAGGTGCGCCGGCCCCAGGTGTTGGCGGTGTAGTCCGCGCCGGTCTCGGTGTGACGTGCGATCACCGCGTCGATCACGGTCCAGTCGGCCAGCGGGCAGTCGCCGGTCAGCCGCACCACGTGGTCGGCCGGGCCATGAGCCTCCAGCGCGCCCGCATAGCGGGCCAGCACGTCGTCCAGCGAACCGCGGAACACCGCGACGCCCGCTCCCCGCACCGTCTCGGCCAGGATGTCGTCGCTGGCGTCGTCGCTGGTGGCGACCACCAACGAATCGATTCGCCGTGCGAGCCGCACCCGCTCGATCTGGCGCAGGATCATCGGCGCGCCGGCGACCGGCATCAGCACCTTGCCCGGCAGGCGGGTGGAGGACATGCGCGCCTGGAGGATGGCGAGGATCAGCGGAGTCACCCGAGTCAGCGTCGGGCGAGGCTATGCTGGGCGGGCGGCTATGCCCACTCGATCTTGAGAATCTCGTAGGCTTTCACGCCGCCG
>Ga0299912_10004704_pt1 | contig 11197 bp, 8 predicted proteins | sample RVTome_2_FD_207667 | JGI IMG/M metagenome (GOLD analysis project Ga0299912, IMG submission 207667) | Soil microbial communities from uranium-contaminated site in the Upper Colorado River Basin, Wyoming, United States - RVT95D214 (version 2) ... | reverse complement strand
CTCCTTAACGGGGACGAAGCAGTCGCCCGAGGCGCAATAGAAGCAGGCGCAAAGGTGGCGGCGTCGTACCCGGGAACCCCAGCCACCGAAATTTTGGAAGCCCTCGCCGAAGTCGCCAAGCAGTTTGGCATACACGCAGAGTGGAGCGTGAACGAGATAGTAGCCATGGAAGTGGCTGCCGGCGCCTCGATGGCGGGCGTCAGGGCTATTGTCTCGATGAAGCACGTCGGGATGAATGTGGCGGCGGACGCGGCGATGACTTTGGCTTACACCGGCGTCGTCGGCGGCTTGGTCATTGCGGTCTGTGATGATCCAGGTATGCACAGCAGCCAAAACGAGCAGGATACGAGGTTTTTCTCGGTGCATTCGTTTCTGCCGTTGCTGGACGCCGCAAGTCCTCAAGAAGCGTTGGATATGACGCGTGAAGCGTTTGAGCTGAGCGAGAAGCTGGAGTTGCCCGTGATAGTGAGGTTAACCACGAGGGTGGCTCACGGCAAAGCCAGAGTCAGAATCGGCAGCTTCCTCAAGGTTGACCGGAAGGCCACGTTCGACAAGGAGGGTTCCAAATGGGTTATGGTGCCTTCCAACGCTATACGGCAGCATCGGATTCTCAAGGCGCGGTTGGCTGAGGCGCAGAAGCTCGTTGACGAGTCAAGGTTCAACCGCTTAGAAGACAACAGCAGCGAAATTGGAATAGTGGGAAGCGGAGTGGGCTACTATTATGCGAGGTCCGTTTTGGATGTGGCGAAGTTTTCTTGGCTGAAGTTGGGGTTCACGTACCCTTTCCCAAGCGATTTGGTCAAAAAGTTCGCGGCAAAAGTCAAGCGCATAGTGGTTGTAGAAGAGCTGCGACCTTACATTGAAGACAGCCTCCGCGGCTTGGACGTCGAGGTTTTGGGCAAAAGTCGCATTGGTCTGGAGGAAATCGGAGAGTTCACCCCTGACCTCGTAAGAGACGCCTTCTCCAAGCTGGGATTGTGCGAAAAAGCCGAGAAGCAAGAAGCCCTGGATTTGCCGCCTCGACCGCCCGTTCTCTGCCCCGGCTGCCCGCACAGAGCTTTTTACTATGCGTTGAACACGGTTAACCAGTTCGTCAAGTGCGACGCGGAGAGGTGCAGTGGCTGCGACATCTGCGAGCTCAGCTGCTCCTGGGAGAAGGAAAAGGTATTCAACCCCACCAAGTCGAGAATCCGCGCCGTGAGACTCCAGCAGGTGAGGAACATGGCGTTGACCTGCCGAGTCTGCAAAGACGCGCCCTGCGTCGCCGCTTGCCCGAAGGACGCGTTGAGGCAGTCAACCGAGACCGGGGTCGTTGGGGTGGACGAGGACAAATGCGACGGGTGTGGCTGGTGCATCGAAGCCTGCGAGTACGGCGCGGTGACGCTCCATCCCACAACGCGGAAGGCTATCCTCTGCGACACCTGCCAAGGCGAGCCCGAGTGCGTTCAAATTTGCCCCGAAGGCGCGCTGAGTTTCGCAGGTAGGGCGGATGACAAAATCGCTACGGGGGACATTGGCTGCTACACGCTGGGAGTTTTGCCGCCTGTCAACACTGTTCAGACTTGCTTGTGCATGGGCGCGGGGATTTCGCAGGCGGCAGGCATGTTCCACGCAGGCGTCAAGGACAAGGTGTTCGCGCTGATTGGCGATTCCACGTTTTTCCACGCGGGCATGCCCGGGCTGCTTAACATAGCGTACAACAAGGCGAACGTCTGCGTGGTCATCCTGGACAACCGAGTGGTCGCCATGACGGGGCACCAGCCCACCCCCGGGTCGGGAAAAAACGCCTTGGGCGAAGACGCAAAAGTCGCTAAGCTCGATGCCATAGCGCGAAGCCTTGGCATCGAAAAAGTCGAGGTAGTAGACCCATATGACGTCAAGAAGACTACGCAGGTGATGCGGGAAATCCTGGATTTCAAGGGTCCCAGCGTGGTGATTTCTGAGCGCGCTTGTCCGTTGCGGATAGAAAAAAATGCGGCGCGAGAGGTTCTGGAAAAATGCAATCTGTGCGGCGTGTGTGTGAAAGCTTTCGGCTGCCCCGCCATCTCGCTGGGACTGGAACGCGCCGAGATTGATGCCACGCTGTGTTGGGGTTGCGGTGTGTGCGAGAAGATATGCCCGTTCGATGCCATAAGGAGCACCGAGGAAAAATGAAGCTGGACCTCGTCTTCACGGGCGTAGGGGGCCAAGGAGTCGTGGTCTTAAGCGACATATTCTGCGAAGCCGCGCTGCTGGACGGTTTCGACGTGGCGAAAGCGGAGATTCACGGGATGGCTCAGCGAGGCGGTTCAATCAGCGCCAACGTGAGAATCGGAGATCAGGTTTTGACTCCCATGATTGAACGCGGAAAAGCTGACATCATTCTGGGGTTCGAAATCCTCGAAACCGCACGCGCCTTGCCTATGCTGAAGCCTAAGGGAACGGTGGTTGTGAACATGAAGTACATTCCTCCGGGCAGCCTGCTTCAGGGCTCAGCCAAGCCGCTGAAGCCTGAGGACTTGGTTGCGCTGATGCGGAAAAAAGCGCAAAGCGTTTACGAGGTGGACGGCACAGCCATCGCCACTAAGCTGGGCAACCTCATGGTAGTCAACACCGTGCTCCTCGGAGCGGTTTCCGCTCTTCCAGAGAATCCTATTAGGAAGGAGTCTTTTCAGACTGCAATCTCTGGCAGGTTGAAGGAGAAGTACATCAACCTGAATCTCCGCGCTTTCGAGTTGGGACGAGAAAGCGTGTTGTTGCGGTAGTTTTATTAACGATTCGTCTTGATATAAACAGAAAAAAGAGAGAGGAAATTAGAAATGCAAAAGAAAATTATTGCCGCGCTTGTAGCCATAATCGTTATTGTCGCTGCTGTTGGCGCAGTATTCATTATGAATCCATCGCTTTTCTCCACAACACCGTCAACCGCAAGGAACATAAAAATCGGCTTAGTTGCTGGCTCCAAATCATCTGTGGGACCTGACATGGACCGCGCAGCCCGCTTGGCGGTTGACGAAATCAACAACGCCGGCGGCATATTTGTGTCTGAATGGAATACAAAGGTGAACATAACGCTAGTCACTGTGGACACTGAAGATGACTCGCCTGGAAAAGGAGTAGCTCCAGTCACTAGGGCAATTGAGGAAGACGGAGTTGACCTTCTCATCGGCGGATATTCCAGTGCAGGAACACTCGCAAACGAAGTGGTAGCCATCGAAAGCCGTGTGCCCTATATAATTACTGGGGCCTCAAACCAACTTGTTACGCGGAGAGGACCCCAAGGCAACTACGGCGGTCTTAACGCTACTGACCCAACGAGAATTGAAGACGCTGAAGGAATGAGCTATATGTTCCACTACTGCACAACCACCTACCACTACAGCAGAACCGTGGTCGATTTCTTCGCTGAAGTCATGAAGCCCATGGTCGCTCCGGATAGAGATTTCAGACTCGCCATAATCTACCGCAACGACGCGTTCGGAAAAGGAGTTGTGGCAGCAAGTGAGTACTGGATACAAAACGAGAGCCTCCCCATATCTGTGGTCATAAAAAGACCCGTTGAAACCTCCGCCCTCAGCTTCCAAACGGACCTGACCGCAATCAAAGAAGCCAAACCTGACGCCGTTTACGTCGTGGACAACCCTGACAGGACACCTGAAATCGTGAAAGAAGGGATAGTTGACGTCGGATTGAAATCAGTATACATTAACATTGAGAACAACGAAGATCCGATGTTCTACACGCTTATCGCAAGAAACGGTGACAAGCAACTCCTGGAATCGAAGTTTGCACCCTACGCCGGACCTCCATACTACATACCGCTGATAGGCACTTACGTTGAGAATTACCAGGAAAGATATAACTTAGTTCCAGGCATGATGGGAGCCGACACATACGACGCCTTCTTCATCGCAAAAGACGCCATTGAACGCGCAGGAACCATCGACAAGGCAAAAGTCAGAGATGCAATCGAAACAACCAGCATGGATCAGCTGTTAATCATGACGGAAACAGGCAAAATAGAGTTTAGCACCGGAGTAGATTACCACGAGATTAGCCCATTGACCTTCGTTGAGCAGCTCCTCTGGAACGAGGCAGCTGGCGAGTGCAGACCCGTTGTCGTTTGGCCCGAAAGTGTACCAGGCGTTGGCACAATCAAGCAAGCAGACTTCGTACTTCCCGAAGGTTATGAACCTGGAAGCCCATAGTTCAATCAGAACTAACCTCTTTTCCTTTTTTCCCAATTTGATATACTTTTAAATAGCCAACGTGAGACAATAGGTCAGGCTGAAATCCATATGTTTACCCTTTCAGGGCTTGCTGAAACCCTGCTCTGGGGAGTCGCAACAGGCTGCATCTACATACTCTTAGCCACAGGGTTAAACATAATCTTCGGCGTCATGAAGCTCGTCAACTTCGCGCATGGAGAACTCTTGGTGATAGGCGCATTCATAGCCTACACAAGCTCCACCGTCGCGGGAATGAATGCTTATGTCTCAATTCTTGTGGCGATTGTTGCAGTGGCCCTGATTGGTATTGCCGTTGAGAGGCTTACTTTTCGCAAGGTTCTGGGAACGGAGAAGTTGAACGAGATCTTTGTCAGTTTAGGACTGATATATGTGCTGCAAAACGCCGCGGTGCTCGTTTGGGGGGAGAAATCCAAACAGATCGTAAGCCCTGTTCAAAGCCTGTCGCTTCCTTTAGGCGACATTTCAGTGAGGTATGATCTCATATCCGCCGTCATAATTGTGGCAGCAATACTGATCTTCCTCATGCTGTTTATGAAGAAAACCAAAATGGGCCTGGCCATGAGGGCAACAAGCCAAAAGAGCGACGCGTCAATGCTAATGGGCATTAACATCGAAAGAGTTTACATATTCACCTTTGCATTGGGTGCAGCGTTGGCAGGAGCCGCAGGAGCGCTCTTTGGAATACTTTTTCCCTTCAACTACCTTTCAGGAGGATTGCCCACCATCAAAGCCTTCGCCATCATCATACTGGGCGGGCTGGGAAGCATTCGTGGCGCCGTCGTCGGCGGGCTTCTCTACGGCATCGCTGAGGAGACTGCGGGGTTCTTCCTCGGCGGAATCTGGAAAGATGCCATCGCTTTTGCGTTGCTCATCGCCGTGCTCATAGTTAGACCCACTGGAATATTCGGCGAAAAGGGTGAATAAAGTGGCGATGAAAAACCGGTTGGCGAAGCTGTATCATTCCAGGAAGTTCTACTTCGTGCTGGCGGCCTTGGTGATTGTGGCGTTGCTTCCGCTGGTCATCGGAAGGGATTACATCATCAGTGAGGTTTTGACTCCGATTATTATCTTCGCGATTTACGCCTCAAGTTGGAACCTGCTGGCTTATTCAGGGCAAGGCTCGCTTGGGCACGCGGCTTTCCTAGGAATTGGCGGCTTCGTCTCCGCCTTGATTGCCAGAAGTTCGGGTTTTCCGCCTTTGGCTGCGCTATTGGTCGGCAGCTTATTCTCGGCATTGATAGGCTTCTTCATCGGACTAACATGCGTCAGATTAAAAGCTTGGTTTTTGGCCATGGTAACTTTCGGCTTTTCGGTAATCATCGGGACTCTTTTCAGCCAATTTGACGCCGTCACTCAAGCCGTCCAAGGCTTTCCCACTCCTCTCATTGCTCCGCGCGGCCTTCCCTTCTTCTACATGTCATTTGCCATCGCCGCGGTTTCCATTTTGTCCATATACTTGGTGATGAAGTCGAAAATGGGCTTAGCTTTCAAGGCTATCCGCGAGAATGAGCTTGAAGCTAAGATGATCGGCATTAACACTGCCAAATACCGGCTTTTGGCTTTCGTACTCAGCACGTTCTTCGCCGGTTTAGCCGGAGGGCTTTATGCCCAATCCATCAGGTACATTCAGCTGGAGATCTTCAGCCCTTATCACTCGTTCCAGCCGCTGATGATGTCTGTGATCGGCGGCTTAAGCACGATCGAAGGACCCATAATGGGTTCAGCAATTATCGTGTTGATTGATTCTTACCTTTACGGGGTCGACCCGTTCCTCCAAACTTCGCTGGGTCCGCTGTTCCCGGCTGTCAGCAACGTTGGACCCTACCTGCGTTATCTCGGCATAGGCTTGTTCTTGATTGTCGTGGTCATTTTCGCGCCCAGAGGCGTAACTTCCTTTTTCCATAGACTGTACAACTTCATCCGAACTCGCTTGAAAGGGACTACGCCAGAACCGCGAAAAGAGCCAAAACCTTCGTTGACCACTCGAATGCGCAGTTTCATCCGTAGACAATTCAGAGGAGCGAAGCCCAAATGAAAGGACAAGACCGTTTCAGGGAACTCTTAGGTGTTCAGGTGCTCGAAGTCAAGGACGGCTACGCCAAAATGTCCATGAAGGTGACCAAGGACCACTCGAACTTCCACGGCGTCACCCACGGCGGGGCCATCTTCGCGCTTGCGGACTGCGCTTTCGCGGAGGCGGTGAATTTCGGGGAGAAAATGGCGGTGGCGGTTCAGGTGAGCATCAACTTTCTGCGACCCAGCGGAGAGGGGGACACGTTGACCGCGGAAGCCGTGCGGGTGTCGGAGGGCAAAACCTTCGGGTTATACAACATAACGATTCGCAAGGAAGACAAAATCGTGGCTGTGTTCTCAGGGTTGGCGTACAAACAGTAACCAGACGTCTGAAACGGCGAAACGACACAGCGAGACAAAAAGCGTTATGAACACGGAAACCTCACTATGCGTAGCCAGCGGCAAAAGCCTCCGGCCTAGGTGATTATTCAGAATGCACGCCAATGCAAAGCAAGTAGCCAGGCAGCGCATACAAGTCCTCTTTGAACGAGCCAGAAGTACTTATAAGACTGACCCCCAACTAGCCCAGCGCTACGTCTGCACTGCCCGCAGGATAGCCATGGCGGCGCGGATTCGCTTGCCCCTGGAGTACAGACGGCAAATCTGCAAGAACTGCTATGCGCTGCTTGTTCCAGGCTGGAGCTGCCGCGTGCGGGTGAAGCCGCGCAGAGAAACGCACGTCGTTGTGACCTGCTTGAGTTGCGGGCATCAGAAGCGCGTTCCATTGAGACCAAAGAAGGAGAAAAATAGGGTTGAGCAAAATAACTACCAAGATGAAGCGCCACGTCAGGCATGAGTTGAAAGAGGAAAAACCCACCATATGGGTCGGCAAAGACGGCTTGACCCCGCAGGTGCTGGCTGAAGTGGAGAAGCAGCTGCAGAAGACGAAGATGGTGAAAATCAGAATTTTGCCCAGCGCGCTCAGCGGGGACAACACGGCGAAAACCATCGCCTCGAAGACGGCTGAGCAGCTGAATGCCGCCTTAGTGGAAGTCCGCGGGCACGTCTTTATACTCTACAGACGCCGCAGGAAAACACCCGCCAACCAGGCAGCCCAGCAAAAAACATAAAGTGAGCCAAAAATGTAGCAGAAAATAGCCCGCATGCGATGTTGTTGTTTTTACTTCTCCTTGAGAATTTTTAAAATTCTCTGTTTTAGTTCGGGTAAGTTCTTCTGAGTAACGTCCCAAACAAGTTCCAAGTCCACTCCAAAATACCCATGAATCAGCCTATCTCGCATGCCTACAATATCTTTCCATGGCACTTGTTGGTTCTTCGATTTCAAATCGTCGCTCAGGTTCTTTGTTGCCTCACCGATTATCTCAATGGCTTTGACAACTGCATACTGTTTTTCCTTGTTTTTGAAGAATTTTTCTTCGGTTAATCCCTTTGTGAAGTGTTCAGCATCGGAGATTGCGTCCATGATGTGCTCTGGGTGACTTTATCTTTGGTCATAAATGACGCGCATCTCTTTCTTTACTTCTTCAATTATGTATGGATTTAGGCTTCTGAAAGTTCCAAGGTCCACCTTTCTTCTGAACGCTTTGCTCAGTTCGTTTTGCACGTGAACCAAATCCAGAAGTGACTTTTTCTTTCCTTTCTCAAATTCAATGGCTATGTCGATGTCGCTTCTCCTGGTTTGTTCTCTCCTGACGAAGGAACCGAAAATCGCCATGAAGACTATGTCGTTTCTTCTGCAAATTTCAAGCACTTTCTTTTCCACGCCCTTCTTTCTGAGCTGTTCAGGCAACTTCTCAACTTGGATTTCCATAATCCAGAACTACTGGTTCTCAGACATAAGGTTTCTCAATATGCGCGTAAGCTCCGATCTTGTTGCCTTCTTCCTAAGACCCCGTAAACCCTTCATACTCTACAGAAGCAGAAAACGACACGCCACCTGAACTGCCACAATCCCTCACCGATTCAGCCAATTTAAAGGGGAGGGGATAGACGTCGCGAGCAGCAGATACAAAGACTGATTTGTCTGGTCCCTGATTTCAGCTTGGTTCGCGGGGATTTTTCGCAAAAGGTTTAATCGTGTGGTTTTGCCATAGGTCACACTGCTTGGAGTGCATGAGGCGAGGAAAATGGCTACTTTGAGAAGATTTGGAGTAGACTTCGTCGGAGACATACCTTGGGGAACTCACTTGTGCCAGTTCTACGAAACCAAGGAAGATTTGATTGACATTTTGGTTCCTTACTTCGCCGCGGGCTTGCGGAACGACGAGTTTTGCATGTGGGTGACCTCTGAGCCTTTGCAGGTGGAAGAGGCTAAGGCGGCGCTTAGGAAAGAGGTTCCTAACCTTAAACGGTACTTCGCCAAAGGACAGATTGAAATAGTCTCCTACAGCGAATGGTACACCAAGGACGGCGGCTTCAACGCGGACCGCGTCCTGAAGGGGTGGGTTGAAAAAGAGAAATACGCCCTAAGCCACGGCTTCGAAGGCTTGCGGCTGACTGGAAACACCTTTTGGATTGAGAGAAGCGACTGGAAGAGCTTCGCCGACTACGAGGGCGCGGTGAACGACGTCATCGGACAGCACAGGATGGTGGCTCTGTGCACCTATTCTCTCTTGAGATGCACAGGCACCGACGTCGTGGATGTTGTTCGTAACCATGTGGGCACCTTGATCAAGCAGGGCAACAAGTGGGTTCTGACTGAGGATGCAGTGCAACGCAAAATAGTCGAGGATAAGAACGAGAAGCGCCTCAGGAACATGCTGGACAACATGCTGGAGGGCTGCCAAATCATCAGTCCCGACTGGCGGTACCTGTACATTAACGATGCCGCTGCTCGTCATGGTCGTTCCGAGGCGGAGAAACTGCTGGGAAGGACCATGATGGAGATGTACCCGGGCATTGAAAAAGTCCAAGTTTTCTCTGAACTTCAGAAGTGCATGAAGAACAGAGTACCTCGAGTGTTGGAGACAGAGTTTACTTTTCCCAACGGCAGCAAAGGCTGGTTCGAACTTAGCATACAGCCAGTGCCTGAAGGCATTTTCATTCTTTCAGCAGATATCAGCGAACGCAAGCGTGCCGAACAAGCGTTTCAACAAGCCAGTCGCGAATGGGAGCGGACTTTCGACAGCGTGCCAGATCTAATTGCCATTCTAGATAGCAAAAACCGCGTTGTGAGGGCTAATCTCGCTATGGCGCGTCGACTTGGTGTGAAGCCCGAACAATGTGTTGGGCTGGACATCCATGGAAGGACCCAGCCTCCCGACTGCTGCCCGCACAAGTTGACTTTGCAGGATGGGAAAGAGCATGTGGCTGAAATTGAAGACCCTTGCTTGAGAGGTCACTTCCTGGTGAGCACCACGCCGTTGAAGGATGAGCAAGGGCGAACAATTGGTTCGGTGCATGTAGCCAGAGACATTACAGAGCGCAAACGAATCGAGAAGGCTCTTCGTGAAAGTCAGAAGGATTTGAACCGCGCGCAGACAGTGGCTAAGACTGGAAGTTGGCGTTTAGACACGCGCCGCAACGAACTGCTCTGGTCCGATGAGACCTACAGAATCTTTGGGATCCCGAAGGGAACGCCGTTGACCTATGAGGCTTTTCTCGGCGCTGTTCACCCCGAAGACCGAGGGCACGTTGACGAAAAGTGGCAGGCGGCGCTGCGCGGCGAACCCTACGACATTGAACACAGAATCGTAGTCGACGGCGAAGTCAAGTGGGTGCGGGAGAAGGCTGAACTTGAGTTTGACGACCTCGGAGAGTTGCAGGGCGGGTTCGGAACGGTGCAGGAGATTACGGAGCGCAAGGAGATGCAGGAGAAGCTTGAGCAGTACACCAAACGTTTGGAGGAGCTTGTGGAGGAGCGCACTGCAAAGTTGCGTGCCGCATCGCTTTACGCCCGCAGTCTGGTGGAAGCTAGCATGGACCCGTTGGTGACCATCAGCGCGGAAGGAAGGATAACCGATGTCAACCGAGCCACAGAATTAGCCACGGGGTTCGACCGTGAGCAACTGGTCGGCAGCGATTTCTCCGACTACTTCACTGAGCCTGAGAAGGCGAGAGCAGGGTATCAGCAGGTGTTCACCGAGGGCTTCGTCAAAGACTATCCTCTAGCAATCAAGCACCGGTCTGGGAAGATCACCCACGTGCTCTACAATGCCACTGTCTACCGAAATGAGCAAGGTGAGATTCAGGGAGTCTTCGCCGCCGCCCGTGACGTAACCGAGCGGAAACAGGCTGAAGAGAAGTTGCGTGCTGCCTCGCTGTACGCGAGAAGCCTAATTGAAGCGAGTTTAGATCCCTTGGTTACGATCAGCGCCGACGGCAAAATCACCGATGTCAACAAGTCCACTGAAGAAGCCACCGGCTTTTCTCGCGAGCAATTAATCGGCAGCGATTTCTCCAACTACTTCACAGAGCCGGAGAAAGCAAGGGCAGGCTACCAAAAGGTTTTCACCGAGGGGCTTGTTCGGGATTATCCTCTGGCTATCCGCCACAAGTCTGGCAAAATCACCGATGTGCTGTACCATGCCACAATATTCAGAAATGAAATCGGAGAGATACAGGGTGTTTTCGCCGCCGCGCGGGATGTCACGGAGCGCAAGCAGGCTGAGACGCGTATACGGGATCAAGCTGAGCTGCTTGATAAGGCGCATGATGCAATCACGGTGAGGGATTTTGATAACTGCATTGTCTACTGGAACAAAGGCGCCGAACGTGTCTACGGGTGGACGGCGGAGGAAGTCGTAGGCAAAAGAGCAAATGAGGTTCTCTACACGGAAGAGACGCCTGAGTCTGTTGCAGCCAGAAAGGAGGTGCATGACAAAGGTGAATGGAGCGGAGAACTGCGGCAGCAAACGAAAGACGGCAGAGACATAACTGTGGAGAGCCGTTGGACCTTGATGCGAGATGCCGAAGGAAATCCAAAGGCGATACTA
>Ga0299912_10004703_pt1 | contig 11199 bp, 6 predicted proteins | sample RVTome_2_FD_207667 | JGI IMG/M metagenome (GOLD analysis project Ga0299912, IMG submission 207667) | Soil microbial communities from uranium-contaminated site in the Upper Colorado River Basin, Wyoming, United States - RVT95D214 (version 2) ... | reverse complement strand
GTCGATGTAGTAGCCGGGCTTATGTTCGGCCGGTCCAGTCTTGGGATTGTTTAAAATGATGGCCCAGATATCCCGGCCGGCATATGACTTGCCGATGGATTGGAGCCTGGCTAGCTCCGGATAAGCCTTTTCCAGAGCCTTAAGGGCTTTGGTCAGCTCGGCATGGTCGTAGAAATGGTCGAACGACAGGGTGACCTCTTCCGAGAAAAGAACGCCGGGATGGAGACCCCAGGCCAGAACAATCGCTCCAATGAAAAGTCCGTATGTCTTGATGTGGGCACGCATGATGTCCTCCTTCAGTCCAAGACAACAGTGACCGACGCTGCCCCTAGCCTTGGCGTGGCGGCGTTGATGACTAGGGTCGTTCCCTTTTTTCCCTTGACTGTCCACTCGATCTTCTTGGTTCCCCCGCTTCCGTCGAGATAGGGAATGGACTCGATCGGCCGCCCGGAAAAAAGGGCCTGTTCACTTCCCAGCTTGAGTCTGACTGTGATCGGCCAGGCCGTCCGAGCCCTGCGGCCCTGGGCGGTCGACGTCGGGAACCAACCGGGGTTGCTGAAATACGCCGTCACTTGATAGAGTTCAGACCCGAGGGGCTTGACCTCAGTCTTTCTGATCTCGAGGCCGGGGAGCTTGCCCATGAGCCTGATACAGAAATCCGTGTGGAAGGCGACGGTCTTTTCGGCGTCTCCCAGTGGAGGCACGGTCCTGAGATAGGGCGCGAACCCTCCGATCTCGACCTCGCCCAGGGTCGGATGCGGAAACGGCGTCCAATCAACAAAGCCCTGTTTCTTGAGCGAAGCGTCCACCCACTTCAGGATGTAGGCATCCGGATGTTCTTCCCCGTCGGCGGGCGGCCGTTTGGGCATCTCCTCCATCATCTCGGCCATTTTCTTAGGATCGACCTGACCCGATTTAACCATCTTAATCAACATCTCGGCGCTGAAATTCGGCGGCGCTCCCTGCTCTTTAAGCAAGGCGTTGATCTTGTCTTCGCCGAGGGCGAGGAATTCCTCGGAGGTCATTGTCTTGAGCCTCTCGGCCGTCAGCGCATCCTTGGCCGGCTCTTTTTTGGGCTCCGGCACAGCCCAGAGGTCAACCGAAAAAACCGGAACGCCATACTGGAAATAGCAATAGGCGGCAAAGGAGCCTTTGCCGACAGCCTTGGCCCTTTTCTCGGGATAGTCCAGCTTGGCCTCCTTCAGGGCATCCTTGTACTCCTTCTGGACGGCCTCGATGACCGGCATGTCCTCACGGTCAATCTGGACCGCCGCCCCGAGTCCCAGGAACATGGCGACCATGTCCTCGGTGATCTCCATCCCGCCCCCCATGCCTGAAGCGTTGGCCGCATCGACAATCTCTTTAAGCGTGTATTCCTGGTCGGGCTCCAAACCGATGAATGTGGCGATCATCCGTGGGACTTTAACCCGGTCGGCCGCTGCTTTGGCCTGACCAGTTTGCTGCAAGTTGAGGATCGTGTTCTCGGTCGAAAAATTCAGGACAAGGGCGATGTTTCGATGGTTGACTAGGAATTCGACGAGGGCCAGGGTCTCCGCCTCGGAGACAGGATAGAGTCCGGCGGCCTTGACGTTGTGCTCATAGTCATGAGGAAAATTACGGTTGAGCTCAACGCCGCCCGCAGGGTCCTCGTTGTACAAGCCGTCGCCGTCATTGTCCAGCCCTTCCGCGTAGACCTTGTAGAGTCCCTTCTCTCCCTTCTGCGGGTCGGCCGTCTTCATCAGGCGCGCTTCCCGCGGGTCGGGGAGCCATTTCCCCTCAGGGTCCTTGACTCTGATCTGAGTGATGAGTCCGTCTTTATTCAGATCATCCGGTCCATCCTCATCCACCTGCATATCTTGGTCCTCGTCGACGGGACGGGAGTTCGTGGTGCGTTCAGACTTCGGACTGGTGAAAAAAGCGTTGGCCCCGTCAGGGTTGAGGAGCGGGGCGACATAGATGGTCCGGGAATCGAGCAGCGCAGTGACCGCTTTGTCCGTCCCATATCCGCTCAGAAGCTTCTCGCAGAGCGCCAGGGCCGCTTCCGTTCCGATGACATGAAGACCCTCGATGTTAGCGGCGACGAACATGGCCGTCCGCAAGTCGGGATCGGTGCGGCCTTGAGTTTGAGCCGCGATCCGCAGCACAACGATCTCCGACCCACCCTGGCTCTTCCCGATAGGGATGAGCTTTGTGATCTGAGGATGGGCAGAAGCCAGAGAACGGAGCGCAGCGGAGACCTCGTCCGGCGTGCGGTAGTTCTCGGGAAAGGACTTCGCTCTGGCGAAGGCTGTAAGCGCAAGCAACGTGGCCAGCCCAAAAAAAACCTGAGCTCGACGATTCATTCTTTCCTCCTTGGATATCCGATTTCTCGAGGCGCGGTTATCATCGAAGAATTCATACGGATGGCAGCCCGGATTGTTCAAGGCCTATGAATTCCGAAGGACCTATCTTATAATGAAAAACTCACCGCAAGCAAAGATATCCCAGGAGGAGAAATGAACCCTCGAAAGACCCGGAACGGAAGATGGCTGGCCTATCTATCCATCGGCGCCCTTCTGATCCCTTCACTGGCGGGGGGACAGAGCGCCGAGAAGGTCGGAGGCCTTTTCGAAAAGATGTTCTGGCGGGGGATCGGCCCGGCGGTGATGGGCGGCCGCACCGTAGACATCGAGGCCGTCGAGAAGAAACCCTGGATCATCTACGCGGCGATCGGACCGAGCGGAGTCTGGAAGTCGGAGAACGCCGGTGTGACCTGGAGCCCGGTTTTTTTCAAGGAGGCCACGGTATCCGTCGGCGACGTCACGATCGCTCAGTCCCACCCGGACATTGTCTGGGTAGGGACCGGTGAGTCCACCTGCCGGAACAGTGTCACAATCGGCGACGGCGTCTATAAGAGCACCGACGGGGGGAAGACCTGGACGAATATGGGACTTAAGGAAACCCGGCATATCAGCCGGATCATCATCAATCCGGGCGACCCCAACATCGTCTATGTAGCTGCCATGGGCCATCTCTGGGGGCCCAACGCCGATCGGGGCGTCTTCAAGACGATTGACGGCGGTAAAACCTGGAAAAAAACCCTTTATATCGATGAAAATACAGGCTGCGCCGACCTGGCCATGGACCCTTCCGACAGCCTGACGCTCTACGCCGCCGCTTATGAGCACCGCCGCCTGCCCTATACCTTTTCCAGCGGCGGTCCGGGAAGCGGCCTCTGCAAGACAGTTGACGGCGGGGAGACCTGGACGCGTCTGACCAAGGACCTGCCCGAAGGCATCCTGGGACGGATCGGGCTGGCTGTCGCTCGCAGCGCTCCCGGAGTTGTCTACGCCTTGATCGAGCACAAGGACGGAGGGATCTGGCGGTCTGAGGACCAGGGAGAGAGTTGGAAGCGGACGTGCGATGGGGAGACCTATCGGCGCGTCAACACCCGTCCTTTCTATTATAGCCACATCCGCGTCGACCCCACGAACGACAGGGTCGTCTATGTCCAATCGACCGGCTTTCATGTCTCCACCGACGGCGGCCAGAAATTCAAAGCCATCGGCGCCGGCATCCATTCCGACCACCATGCGCTCTGGATCGATCCCACCAACCCTCTCCATCTCATCGCGGGGAATGACGGCGGGGTCGACATCTCCCATGACGGCGGCAAGATCTGGCTGCCCGTCCAAAACATGGATTTGGCCGAAGTCTACCAGATCGGCTACGACATGCGCCGGCCGTATTACGTGTACTGCGGCCTCCAGGACAACGGGAGCTGGGGCGGCCCGAGCGCCACGGCCGACGTCATCGGGATTGCCAACGACGACTGGGTTTCCATCGGCAGCGGAGACGGCTTTTTCGCCCAGGCCGACCCCAATGACCCGAACACGGTGTACGGCAACTCCCAGATGAACGGTCTCTATCGCTATGATTGGCGGATCCTTAAGAACAAGGCGATCCGGCCGACGGCTGGGTTCACCGATCCGCCCTTCCGGTTCAACTGGAACTCGCCCCTTCATATTTCCCCTCACGATTCGAACACCGTTTATGCGGGCGGTCACTTTCTCTTCAAATCTCCCGACCGGGGAGTGACCTGGGAGATCATCAGCCCGGACCTAACGACCAACGACCCGGAGAAGCAGAAAGACTCCGGAGGCCCGATCACCCTGGACAACAGCGGAGCGGAGATACACTGCACGATCACTGCGATCGCCGAGTCTCCGCTGGAGAGAGGGATGATCTGGTGCGGGACGGATGACGGCAACCTCCAGTTCACACAGGACGGCGGGAAGATTTGGACCAATGTCATCGGCAACCTCAAAGGGCTTCCCCGGAACACCTGGTGCTCGAGGGTGGAGGCCTCACATTTTGACGCCGGCACAGCCTACGTCGCCTTCGACGGCCACCGGACCGACGATTATGCCGCTTATGTATACAAGACGACGGACTACGGCAAGACCTGGAAATCCATCAAGGGGAACCTTCCGTTCGGTTGGGTCCATGTCGTCCGTGAGGATGTCAAGAACAAGAACCTCCTCTTCCTGGGGACCGAATTCGGCATTTTTGCCTCCCTGGACGGCGGCCTATCCTGGTTCTCGTTGAAGAACGACCTGCCGACCGTGGCCGTGCATGATATCGCCGTCCATCCCCGGGACAACGACCTCATCATCGGGACGCACGGCCGGGGCGTCTGGATTCTGGAAGACATTTCCTACCTGCAGGAGATGACTCTCGAGGTCCTCGCCTCACCCGTCCATCTCTTCAACGTCCGGCCGGCGACGGCCTATTATCAGTCGGCCAGGCGCGAATCCTTTACCAAACCCGCCTTTGCCGCCAAGAACCCGCTGTACGGCCTGGCTGTAACATCCTATCTCCAGGCAAAGCCCAAGGAAAAGCCGAAGGTCTCAATCCTCAACGCCAAGAACGAACCCGTCTTCGAGTTCAACCTCAACATCAAGGAAGGCATCCTAAGGGATTACTGGAACCTCCAGACGGTGCCCAAGACAAAAGAGGGAAAAAAGATCACTCCTCCGGCCCTTGGGGTCGTTGCCCTGCCGCTTATCGCTCCCGGCAAATTCACCGTGGAACTCTCAGTAGATGGTCAGAAATTCCGTACGGAAACCGTCGTCCTGGCGGACCCGCGCTTCCAGATGACCGAAACGGACCTCATGGCCCAGCACGAAGCGCTGGCTGAAATCCTGGCCATGTCGAAGGAAATGGGGTTGGCCATCACCGCGGCGACCAACATCCGGCGCCAGCTCGACAGCCTCGGACAAGACCTCAAGAAAGAGGGGAGAAGTGAGGCGGCCTTGGACAGCGCCATCCACTCATTCTCCGACCAGTTCCGAGCCGTCGAGGAAAAGGTCGTCCCCAAGGAATTCGGCTCCACCCTGATGACCCGGGAGCTGGCCCTGCGCGGAGGCTCGCTCAACCAGCAGATCATGATGCTCGGGATGTCGATCAGCGGTTTTCCAGCCGCGCCGACGAAAACGGACCTCTTCCAGCTCGGACAGATCAAACAGCTGGTCGAAGGCTTGGTCGGACAGATGAACCGCATCATCGGGGAGGACATCCCGGCCCTCAACAGGGCGCTCGAGCAGAACAAGATTAAACCCTTGAAGGCGCCTGAAGAGGTAAAACTCTAGCGTCCGGGAAGCCGCCGGGTCGTCGGCGAACGGCCGCTTGCCTGTCAGGGCCAGGGGGTGAATTCAAGGGCCCGGATGAAATAGTCCTGGAACTCTCGGTCGGAGGCCAGCGACAGGTAGCGGATCCTCTGGACGAGGGCTTCGACCTCCTCGCGCTCCTCCTTGGCGACAAGGAGAAGACGGGCGCCGGCGAGGGAAGCGTTGCCGATGAACACGACACGCTTTTCGTCCATCCGAGGCAGAAGGCCGAGCGCCATGCTGTTCTGGATGTTGAGGTAGCTGCCGAAGGCCCCGGCAATAAAGACCCCGTCCAGCCTTTCGACAGACAGGCCGTTGGCCTTGAGCATCAGCCGGATACCGCTCTTAATCGCGGCGCAGGCGAGCTGCATCTGCCGGACATCGTCCTGGGTCAGGACGATGCCCGCGGCCACCGGGAGCCTTTTGGTCGGGTTTTGGATGGCACCGCCGGGGACGATCTCCCCCCGGCCAAGAAAGACGGCGATTAGGTCGATGAGCCCGGTCCCGCAGACGCCTTGGGCAGGGCTATTGCCGATCGTCGAAGCCTGGATGGACCCGGTGTCCTCGGCCTTGTAGATGGCCCCGGGGAGGGCCGGCATTCCGCAGCTGATGTTCATGCCTTCGAAGGCCGGGCCGGCGGCCGTGGAGGTAGCGACCAGTTCCTCTCCGGCTTTGAGGACAATCTCGCCGTTGGTCCCGAGGTCGAGGAAGAGGTAGTTGCCGGACTGGGCGGCCAGCCGCACGGCCAGGAGCCCGGAAGAGATATCCCCGCCGACGAAACTCTTGATGTTGGGTGCGAAGTAAGCCTTTCCGTGCGGATGGATGGCCAAGCCGACCTCTCGGGCATTCAAGCCGGGGAGCCGAGAGAACACCGCGTGGTACGGGGCCGTCGCCAGAGTATCGACCGGAACTCCAAGCAGGAGATGGCTCATGGCGGTATTCCCGGAGACGACTACCTCGTAGACAGACGCGGGAGAGATCCGGTTGCGCACGAGCAGTCGACGGGCCATCTGGTTGAGGGTCTCAAGGACGAGCTCCCGGAGCTCGGCCGCATGCTTCGTTTCCGCCAATGCGTAGGTGAGGCGGGAGATGACATCGGCTCCCCGTTTGGATTGGCTGTTAAGGGCCGCCTCCATGTCCAGTGTCCTTCCGGACTCGACGTCAACCAGCTCCATGACCAAGGTCGTCGTTCCGACGTCGACGGCGAGGCCGAAGTTCCGGCCGAGGGTGTTGCCCGGCTCGACGGCGATGACCTCCGATTCCCGATGGACGGTCACCGTCACTTTCTGCCCGGCCTCTTTCATCGTGCGCCCCAGCTCCTTTAAGGTCTCCATCGGGATCTTTAACGACTTTGCTCCCAGGCCCGCCATAATCCGCTCGAACAGGGAATCGGGAGAAAAGATTTCCGGCTTGGGGAGCTCGAGGTAGTACTTTTTAACCGCCGGATCGGGGACGACGGCAGAGCGGGGGATTGAGGGGAGGATCGGGACGTTCTCGTGAGTGGAAGAGACGGGAACGATGACCACAAGGTCGCCGTCGACCTCATACTGGCAGGACAGCCGGTGATCGGCGCTCAGGGCCTTCTGCTTGAGCCAGAACCTCTCCCTCTCCGCTGGGTCGGGCCGACGGCCGGTGACGATCTCGACGAAGCATTTTCCGCAGAGGCCGCGCTTGTTGCAGTAAAGGTTGAGCGGAATCCCCGCCTGCTGGAGCTTATCGGCCAGGATGTCTTTTTTCTCGGCCGCGATCGTCTGGCCGTGCGAAGGGATTCGGATCATGTATGCCATCTATCCGCCATAAAACCTTAATAGGTTATATTTTTCGCACCGTTTTGACAAGTCAGTTTCGACGGGCTTTCTCACCCCAGTCCTTCGCTCCGATAGCAGGGAAATTTTTGACATGAGGGACAGCGGTGTGTTAAGTTCGCCGCCTGATGATGGCAAGAGGCCGCTGGTATCTGCCGGGGATGCTTTATACGGGGATTCTGGATGTCCCGCTACACGGGATCCGGCAAAAAGTCCGAGACCTCGTCCTCAAGAACAATCTTTTTCCGGTGCTCGACCTCTGTTGCGGTCCGGGCACCCAGGCTGGACTCTTGGGGCGGCGGGGGAGTCTCGCCGTAGGGCTGGACATCAACCTCAAAATGCTGAAATATGCGGCCTCCCGCCGGCTGGGAGTTCCTTTTTTCTGCGCCGACGCCGCCCGGACGCCGTTTCGGCCCGGCACTTTCCTGGGCATTGTCATTTCATTCGCCCTGCACGAAAAGGAGACGGAGTTCCGTGCCAGTCTGCTCAGTGAGACGAAAAGCCTTCTCGCTCCGGGCGGCGGGATCGTCCTGGTCGACTTCGAAAGGCCCTGGGACAGGGCGTCCCGGCGGGCCTATCTCTATGTCTCAGCCATCGAACGTCTGGCGGGACGCAGCCATTTCCGGAATGGCCGCGACTTCTTCCGGAGGGGAGGCCTGCGCGTGCTGCTCAGAGAAAACGGCCTTCGGGAAGTGGAGCGTCGAGACATCGCCGCCGGAACATGCGCCGTCGTCCTCGCCGTCCCCGGATAGCCCTCGGCCGCGTCCCCGATTGGCGAAATATCTGGCCATGGATAGGTGTCTTCGCGATGGACATGGAGAGGCGATTTGAGTATATAGAATATATCCGACCCACCAGAGGAGGCCTCGATGCAGACGATTCCTCGCTTGTTTCTTCAGCTGACGGATCTCTATAAAAAACCGGCCCTTCTTCTTTATAAGAAGGACGGCCATTACGTATCTCTTTCAACGGAAGAGGTCCGGGGGGAAGTGGAACGCATTGCCCTGGGCCTTAGAGGTCTGGGCGTCGTTCCCGGCGACAAGATCATCTTGCTGGCAGAAAACGGCCCCTGGTGGGCGATGACCGACTATGCCATCCTGAGTCTCGGGGCGGTCACGGTCCCCATCTATACCTCTCTGGTCCCGGAGCAGATCAAATACATCATCAATGACTCGGATGCCAAGGTCGTGATCGTCTCCGACCGGAAGCTCTGGGAGAAAACGGCCGCGGTGAAAAAGGAGCTTGCCAAAGTCACTCAATTCGTCTCTTTCGAAGCGCAACCGGCGGAAGGCGTCCTTCCCCTCGACCGGATCAAGGCCGAAGGTGAGAAGGCCCGCCGGGCCGATCCCCCCTCCTTCGAGGTAACGGCCAAGGCCGTTAAACCCGATGACACAGCTTCGATCATTTACACGTCCGGGACAACGGGCATCCCCAAGGGCGTCATGCTCTCCCACGCCAACTTCGCGAGCAACGTCGAGTCGCTGGCCACCATCATCCCGTTCGGCGATAAGGATATAGACCTGTCCTTCCTTCCTCTCTCCCATGTCCTGGAGCGACTGGGCACCTTCGCCTTTATGTCACGGGGCGTCTCTATGGCTTATGCAGAAAGCATCGAGACCGTGGCCCAGAACCTGCAGGAGGTGAAGCCGACCATCATGATCAGCGTCCCGCGGCTCTTCGAAAAAATCTATGCCCGGGTCATGGACAATGTCCTGGCCGGATCCTCTCTCAAGAGAAAGATATTCTTCTGGGCTCTGAAGGTCGGCAAGGCCTGCGGAGGGCTGGCACTCCAGAAGCAGCCGGTCCCGGGATCCCTCCGCCGGCGCCGCGATATCGCCCACAAGCTGGTCTTCTCCAAGATCCTGGAAAAGACGGGCGGCCGGGTCCACTTCTTCGTTTCGGGCGGCGCGCCGCTGGCCAAGGACATCGCCGAATTCTTCTACGCCCTCGGGATCGTCGTCCTGGAGGGCTACGGGCTGACCGAATCATCGCCGGTGATCGCCTGCAACACCTTTGATAACCTGAGGTTCGGCACTGTGGGGAAGCCCATTCCAGGAGTCGAAGTGAAGATCGCTCCGGACGGCGAGATCCTGGCCAGAGGACCGAACATCATGAAGGGCTACTATAAAAGAGAGGAGGAGACGCGCGAGGCCATGGAAGGAGGCTGGCTCCACACCGGCGACATCGGCCATCTCGACAAAGACGGCTTCCTGGTTATCACCGACCGAAAAAAAGACCTCATCGTGACCTCCGGCGGGAAGAACGTGGCGCCCCAGCCGATCGAGAACGTGCTCAAACAAAACCCTTTTATCGCCAATGCGGTGGTCATCGGCGGAAGCCGGAAATTCATCGCCGCCCTGATCGTCCCGAACTTCGAAAAACTCGAGGGCTACGCCAAGGCAAAGGGGGTGAGTTACGTCAACCGAAGAGACTTGATCCAGAATGAATCGGTGATCCGCTTTCTGCTCACGGAAGTGGACCGGTGCACTCCGAACCTCGCTCCCTACGAGAAGGTCAAGAAGATCGCCCTCCTTGACAGAGACTTCGAAATCGAGCAGGGCGAGATCACCCCGACCCTCAAGGTCAAACGGAATATCGTGGAAGAGAAATATAAGGAACTGATCGATTCTCTCTATCGGGAATAGAAAGGAGGAGAAATGGCCTTGACGAACTGCCCGGAGTGCCGGCATGAAGTGAGCGATAGGGCGGCAACGTGCCCGGGGTGTGGCCATCCACTCGCGTCCCAGGGCGTGCTGCGGCCCGCGGGCGGCTTTCCCTACTATTGGGGGGGCTATGAATACAAATCGAAAACGACAATCCTCGGGCTGCCGCTGGTGCATATCGCCCAGGGTTACACCCCCGAGGGGCGATTTCGGGTGGCCAAGGGGTTCATCGCCATCGGAAACGTGGCCGTCGGTGTTATCGCCGGGGGGGGTGTGTCCATCGGGGTCTTCTCTTTTGCCGGAGCCGGTATCGGGATCGTCTGCTTTGCCGGACTCGCGCTCGGTCTCTTCTGTGGAATAGGCGGAGTGGCGATCGGCTACATCGCCTTGGGAGGCGTTGCCATCGGCATCTATGCCGTGGGCGGACTCTGCCTCGGGCCCCACACGATCTACAACGATCCCAACTTGCTGAAATATCTAGAAAACGTGCTCCATCGCTAGGCGCCATATAATCCGCCGCTAGTGGGCATGGCGAACAGAGGGACAATGAAAAGAATCTGCAGGTTTATCTTGAACTCATCGGTAAGCTTGCTTTTGTTATCGGGCCTAGCTCATGGCCTGGGCAGCGGGTCCGACATCCATTCTTTAGAAGGGGGACAAATGGAGATCAAAGTCTCGAGCCAAGCGTTTGAGGAGGGCGGAATGATTCCGCGGAAGCACACCTGCGACGGCGAAGATGTATCGCCGCCCCTGACCTGGACGGGAGTTCCGGACGGGGCCAAGACTATAGCCTTGATCGGCGACGACCCGGACGCGCCCATGGGGACATGGGTCCACTGGGTCCTGTTCAACCTGCCGGCGAACGTCAAGGAGCTGGCGGGGGCGACGCCGCCGGACAAAGAGCTTTCGAGCGGTGCGAAACAGGGGAAGAACGACTTCCGCAGGATAGGCTATGGCGGCCCTTGTCCGCCCGGGGGCACTCACAGATACTTCTTCAAGCTCTACGCACTCGACATAGCGCTCAATTTGGCGGCCGGCGCAACGAAGGGGGATTTGCTCAACGCCATGCAGGGACACGTGTTG
>Ga0299912_10004702_pt1 | contig 11203 bp, 13 predicted proteins | sample RVTome_2_FD_207667 | JGI IMG/M metagenome (GOLD analysis project Ga0299912, IMG submission 207667) | Soil microbial communities from uranium-contaminated site in the Upper Colorado River Basin, Wyoming, United States - RVT95D214 (version 2) ... | reverse complement strand
GTCACCAACACGATAGACCCCCTGGCCGGCTCCTATTTCGTAGAGTCTTTGACCAAACTGATGGAGGAAAAGGCCTGGGAATACATCAATAAGATAGACGATATGGGAGGCATCCTTGCTGCTATTGACAAGGGTTTTCCTCAAATGGAAATCGCCGATGCTGCCTATCACTACCAGCAGCAAATAGACAGGAAGGAGAAGGTCGTGGTGGGGGTGAACAAATATGTCGTTGAAGAAAAGGCTCCTCCCGAGACATTGAGAATTGACGAAGCGGTCGAAGAGAGGCAGATTGCCAGATTGCAGAAAGTAAAGAAGGAGAGGGATAATCGCAAGGTAGTTCAAATCTTGAAGGACCTTCGCGCTGCTTCCCGGACGGACAAGAACTTAATGCCCTATGTAATAGAGGCAGTGAGGGAATACGCTACTGAGCAGGAAATCTGCGATGTCTGGCGAGATGTTTTCGGCGAGTATCGCGACCCGGGCTTCTATTGAACTCCAGTCCTAAAACTCTTCTCTCAGTCATGAAGCAAAGCTTACGGAGCGGCAGGAGTTTACTAAGCTAGTCCAAGCTTCTTGAAGAATATCTTGTTTCTTTGTTCGGAATCTTTCAGTACCTTATCCCAGGCCAGGACTTCAATGTAGAGTCTGTTATTGGCAAACCACTTGAAGTATCCTAAATTATCCGGCATCGGAGTAAAGTCCTTTTGCTTGAATAACCACTCTTTGACTTTGGCAGTAAGGTCGCAAATCAAATAGCCATAAAACGTGGTATTCACATCAACGTATATGTCACGACCTTCAGGGGTCCTGTAATCACCATCTCTGATAGCTTCAACATATCGGATCGTTTGCTCGATTGGGTCTTCTTCAGTGGATGGATCTGCGAAGTCATCACGTTGGGGCTGTTTAAATTCAAATATCGTAATTGGATTGGTCGCGTCATCCCCACTTCTATAAGCTATTCTTTTGTTGAAGACTAGAAGGTCCGGTCTGTCTCTTCTCTTCTTATCTATAGCTTTGTCAGAGCTAATATATTCTGTAAAGTTCAGTTTCTCGTCTAGAATCCAGAGATTGTGGTCTGCATAAGCGATGCTTTCTGAGTCAGCCTTTGTGGGAAAGATAATATCCTCAACGTCCTTTTCTTTGTTGTATTTCCCATCGCCCCTTATTTCTAACCGTGTCTTTAATAACTCTAAAACTATTTTCCTCAGAGCCACATAATGAGTTAAATCGCTGATTCCTGCTTCTTGAATCGATTTAACTAACTCACTAGCCTTGGCAAACAATTCTGTTTTCGGGTTTTCTATTATTTTCCCTAGCTGTGACTTCGCCGATTTTTCCTTCCTGAATTTCGCCGCTTGCAGGGCGGCTTCCATTTCCTGTTCGCCCATGTCAGGTGGCAAAGTTGACCAGTCCAGGTCTTTTAGATAGGGCTTGTACCAAGGTGCCGATTCATCGATATACTTCTTAAAAGCAGCTTGTCTCTTTTGTCTCCTAGTTTGTACCTCGCCCTTAAATATCCTCTCCACGATAACTGCAGCTTGCTTTTCAATGGCCTGCTGTGAGAGGGGAAAGAGAAGGTCATTCCCTTCAGTCGGAAAGTTGAACTTGCCCCTGTCAAAGGTAACGTTAGCATTAAGGTACTTACCCAAAATGTAGGCTATGATTATATAGTTTCTGTTCGTTTTGCCATCGGTCTCTACAAAGCCATCTTTGAATTCGGGAATGTATTTAGATAGTGACGCCTCTGTCACTTGCCTACCATGAGCCGTCAGGCAGAGTTTGCTCGCTATCGTACCCGGATAGATTATCTTGTATGTTCTCACTTTGAAATCATTGGACTGTTCTGCTTGACCAGTCGCGGCCCCTTTTAATGAAAAATCTTCGCTGTCAATATGCTGTATTTCCCTACTATCTCCAATTAACTCATTCAGTATGATTTCATTATCGTTTTCTTTGAACACTATTGTTGGGCAGGGAGTATCACCCGCAAAAAACACTAGAATCCTCTCGAGCACTTTCTTGGCTACTGTCTTCAACTCCTTATCATAATCGTGTTGTTTTGCCCCCTCTAGAAACAACGTTGTCTTGGTATCGGAAGCCCCTGTTTCTCGGTCTAATTCATTTTCAATAATGTCTTTTTTTGAGCCTAGACTAAACTCCCTCAGGTGATATCCGCCGTCAGCCTTGTACGTGCTGCGGACTGTAACTTTAGTGAAGTACTTCAGAAATATAAACCTTCCTAGCCCCTGGCCTCCTAGGTTTATCTTGTAATCCGTGCAAAGCGTGTTGAAGGCGTCCCTATTGGTAAGGTTAAAGCCAATGCCGTTATCTTCTACAGTGAACCCCACGACATCCGGTAATGCGCCAGTGTCAAGCGAAGCTTGAGGGCTCCTTAGAGGTGTAATAACAATCCTTCCATCTGACCTCTGAGTTTCCCATATCGCTTCCATGGAATTCACTATAGCTTCTATAAGTGGGCTGTAGACAGTGGTTCTCTCCTTTAATGTTGTCTCAATGAATCTTGAGATATTAACATCCATTTTCCGTTCCCGCCGTTTGTATTTAAGAGATATTGTACCATAGCTTGCAGTCATGTTGCTTCCTCCCTTTTAACTCTTGAGGTAACTTGCTTACTTTTGAGCCAGTCGCTACTATTAAGGCAAAGCCGAAGACAGGTGAAGGGGGACCTATGAAGCCTGGAATGGGACCATCTAAAGGAAAGGACAGTATGAAGAATACCGCAAGAAGGATACGGATTTTAGTAGCCAAGCCCGGCCTGGACGGACATGATCGAGGGGCAAGGGTTATAGCCAGGGCATACCGGGATGCTGGGTTTGAGGTGGTATATACCGGCTTGCATCAAACGCCGGAGCAAATTGCCGCCGCGGCGTTACAGGAGGATGTTGACCTGATCGGGCTGAGCGTTCTCTCCGGGGCTCATATGTATTTATTTAAGCGGGTGCTCGAGTTGCTAAAAGCCAACAAAGCGGATGATGTAATGGTCGTCGGTGGAGGCATCATTCCCGAAGAAGACATTCTCAAACTGAAGAAGCTGGGAATCAAAGAAATATTTCTGCCGGGCACCTCTCTTGATAAGATAGTAGGCTGGGTAAAGGATCACGTAAAGCCACGCTGCTAAAGCTAAGCTCATGTTGCCTCCCCCTTTCTCTTGCTTACCACTCCTATTTCTTGAGATAATATTTCGGGAAAAACAAGAATATCAATACATTCAATAGCTGATAGGCGAAGGAAAAAACTGCCCATTGCAATAAACTAGGAGTAGCTTTCGCATACCAAAAGAGTATAAGAAAGAGTGTCACCGGGCCTGCAATTAGAGAGACAATAAGGTTGAGTTTGAAAGAACTAGCCAGCATATGTCCTAAGCTTGGCTTAGTAGCTGGAAATCTCGCTATGGCAAGAAGAGCACCACTCAACGCAGTGACCACACTTGAAGCCGTAATAATACCTTCGGCAAATTCCTTCTCGTATACTATAGGGGTGGTAAATAGTTTGGAGATACTGTAGCCAAGCACTATCGTAACTACCATGCTAATAATCATCCGGCGACCATGCTCTATATGAGCACTTTTATGTTCTGGGAATTCCTTAATCCCCACAGCTACTGCGCCAACGCTTATGAAGACGAAATTAGAGATGACCAAAGCAATAAAAAGGATGTCTAGCCAAGGACCTGCGTAAAATCCAGCAAGCAAATGAGGCCAACTATGTGCTTTTCCGACCTCCAGTAGTATAGCTAGACAAATACAAATCGCAGATAGTAGAAGATATTTCCACATTGCACGAAGCAAACCCACACGGACATTGTATCAGACAGTCTTGCAGGCAGCCAATGAAATCACCTACTGCCCACATCAAGTTAGGTGATTATTGGAGTGGTATAATCGGTTTAAAGAAAACAAAAGGAAGTTAGATGTCTTACTTGACTATTAGCCTCGACCTGATTGCGGGATTATTGGTAGGTATACATTTGTGGGTTCCCCAAAAATATAGGCAAAATTGGGATAAATTTCTACTTAAGAGTCTAGCTCCCGACGACAATCCAGTAGACGAAATAACATTTAAAGGAAGTATTCTTTTCACAACCCTTATGGTTATAGGAGTGATGGTGTGGGGCTATTTCATAGATATCAATAAGGGAAATATTGCTGCTGAAGAATTAACAAAAACTTCACTATTGGTTATTGCAGGTATACCAATAGCGGTAATATTACTGGTTGCTACAATAGTGTTATATCAGAAAATAGAACTAATCCATAGAATACCCTTTGTATCCGTAATAGCTGCAATTGCAGTGATAGTCGGTATACTGGCTTTGTTGTTGACCGAAGTGGCGAGTCAGTCATTCGATATTATGATACTTGGCTTCGTGTTTTCTCTAGTCTTCATGACTCTATTGGTTCAGGTATTACCCATGGGTCGCAAGTTCTTTACATTTGAAGGTGGAGTCCTAGCACGCTTGGGGATTGCGATATTTGTTGTTAGTAAAATAATACAGATAGCCAATTTGCACTAACGATTCTCATATAGCAAATTCGCGAGCCAGCATATTCGTGGCTAGACACAGGTAGCACCCGCAGTAGTGGGTGTCAAAGTAGCTACTCTCTACATAGAAGCTATTTTCTTCTTCATCTGCTGGATTTGTTGTGCAGTATCATTTACCCTGTCCAAATAGGCGCGTTGACTCTTTATTCCTTCTCTTACTAACCATCTAATCGCATCGTTTCTGTTCTTGAATCTATCCACAGCAATGAGATTATTGATGTCATCTCGTTCTTGTTTGGGCAGCATAATCTCGACAACAATGCTTTCTTCATCAGAGCAAGTCAACGAACTCAAAGGTGCTGCCGCAGGAAAGTAACGATATTTTCCCCCAACTCGTTCCCTTCTGACCCGTGTCTCTTTTCCTTCACGCACTTGTTTGTCTAGGGTATTGGCGAGTGACTCCTCCGGATTCTTTGCATCACTCATTTTGTCGCCAAGCTGTAGGTATTCTCTTGCATACCAACGTGCTGTCTGACCTGGGTGATCAGGAATAAGACGAGTTGCCACAAAGTCTGTAAAACCGCTTTTCATTGCTGACCTCCGATTACATTAGAATTACTATGCAACTTAATATATTATATAGTTGTGTAGTTGGTTTGTCAAGACAGGCTTGGTATTCCACGATATATAGAACACCGATGAATCACGTCCGATCCCCGGGGTAGTGGGCGTCAATTACGGTGCAGTGCCTTCCTTTGCTACATTTGTTCCTGTCTTCGCGGTAAGGTTGGCCGGTGATGTAATTCATCTAACAGAAGGCATCTAAATGGCTAGTGTTCTGAACGTTATTCAACCATATTGGTATGCAAATTGTTGGGTGTTTGACGATGCCTCCAAGGGACTAGAGAAAGAATCCCTTGAAGGACGCTTTGAGGCAGAGCTGAGAGAGATAATGGTGCTAGCACGGCTAATAGGGGGAGGGGTAACGAAGATGATTGACTACCTGGTCAAAGATATACCTAATGCTCGTGAGGGGTTCACACTGCTCTTCTCATCACAGCCGTTTGCTGGCTATCAGGCGGAGCTTAACAGAATAGCAGAGGAGAATGGTGGGTGCCTGTACAGGGGAAAGAATCACAGTGTAGAGGTTTGGTTGTCTCCTGCACTATTTAGGTACTCTGAGACTACACCAAGGTCGCTCTATGTGAAAGCAGGACCACAGCGTGCTGAATATGACCCGACCCAGTATGCAATTTGTGTCGTCTTCTAGCTTCAATTTGAGCGTAAGTCATATATTATGAACAGAAAAACTCTGCGCTCGACGTTCCCGAAAACTCAAGGGAAACCGGTGTGACGCTAAAGGGAAACAACGGTGGTCTTGGCGGTCTCGTGGAGGATCTTATTACTCCAATCCCAATAAACCCCACAAACTCTATGAACTCAACGAACTCAACAGACTTCGTCTTGTCATTGCGAGGCCCGACTTGTCCGGTCGTGGCAATCTCGTTGCACAGCAGCCAGTGGTCACTAATCAGTATCTCCAATCTCTCTAATGTATCTCTACTTATCTCCACTAATCTCTACGAATCTCCAATCTGTAGTTTCCTATCCAACCATCAACTATCCCCCTGGCCCTGCCGTACGTCCCTTGAACTTCGACATTTGGACTTTGTTTGAACTTTGGCCTTGGGCATTTGGATTTCGTGTGTCATCCCCGTTCGCTGAAAACGCGACATTCTCCCCTTGTTCCAATGAAGAATTCATGCTACTCTCTGTTTGGAACTCGTGTGCTACCCTGACAAATTAAGTCCCGCAGGTGAGGTTTCTCAGAACCTGACTGCAAACCCAACACAGTGTCGTAGGGGCGGGTCTCGTACCCGCCCGCTTTATGAAGGCGTTGACCCCGCAATAGTGCTCACTAGAACCCCCGTGTCATTCTGAATGAAGCGAAACGGAATGAAGAATCTCTCGAGACTCTTGGCTGTTCTCCCTCTTAGGGTAAGAGGGAGTTACGAACTCTTCCCCCGTCTACCGACTCCCGACTACCCGCGGTCTTCATTTGTCATTCGGATTTTGGCCTGCCCGCCGAACAAGTTCTTTGGCAGGCGGGCATTTGAGCTTTATGTGTCATTTGCCTCCATGCGTCAGTCCGCCGGCCCCCATGGCTCGCAAGTACAAAGGGCAAACCGACGAAACGAATCGTATGTGCTTTAACAACTTAATCGGCCGCTTTACGTATGGAAAAGCGCAGTTGAACTTCAGAAAAACAGGTGATTTTCACAAAACGAATCATCCCAGCTTCACCGCGTCTGTCCGCCACCCCTCACCACTCGTAAAAACAGATGGCAAACCGACGAAACGAATCGTGCGTAGCTTGGGGTTAAACGTACCGGAACTGGTCTCCTTACGTACGAAAACGAGCTGCTCAATTCCAAGAAAAACAACCCTTTTTCCAAAACGAATCATCCCGACTTCTCTCATGCCCTTCCCCCCTATGACCCAAATAACAACATTCTTCGCATATATGCCCAGCATGACACTATTGAGCGTTTCCCGTTCCTTTGGTGGAGTTGCTACCTTCCGGGCAGGGTGTCAACTGCGGTGCTTCCTTTCGCTCTATTCGTTCATGTCTTCCCCCTAAGGTTGGCTGATGGTATAATTCAATCAAGGGAGGGTTGAAGTGAAACGGGTTGTAGGCTACATTCTTTTGGTTATTGCCTTCGTAATCAATATCCCGCTTCAAGTAGGTATCTCTGTCTACGGGCTTGTCTATGTAATACGAGCTTTTGCAGACCGTAATATCTTAATAGGGATAATAGCCGTTGCAGTAACAGCAGTCTGTGTGGCTATCGCGCATTTAGTCGTTGGTTTTCTATTGACGCCCCTGAATGGTTTAATCGCATTCTTGTTGAGCAAGACCGATGTTGAGACACCGTCTCCTGATGAACGGGAACGGTGGAGAAAACAAGCCGAAAGAGGATATTTTGACGGAAAGCGATCCATACTTGATGCGGAAGTCGACCATATAAAGGATTCGTTAGGGGCTTTCCCAAGCAGTGACCTTACAAGAAACAGACAAAAAAGAGGATGAGGAAGAGACTAGGATTGTGATCATGTTTAGGCGGGTAGAATAGAAGAGACTAATCTCTGCGAATGGAGATGGGGAATTCCTGCGAACAATCCTGAAATAGCCAGGTGCGCTGAAGAGGAGGACTACAAAATGGATAGAAGACTGATAGCAAGGTGCGGTGCGTACTGCGGTGACTGTGGATGGAAAGAGAAGATGAACTGCTTGGGGTGCCAAATGACGAAAGGCAACATGTTTTGGGGTGAATGCCGGGTTGCCAGGTGTTCTATCGAGAAAGGCATAGAGCATTGTGGATCATGTTCGAGTCTTCCTTGCAGCATACTTCAGGAAGCTTTCGACCATCCTGAGCACGGTGATAATGGCGAGAGGCTGGCCAACTTGAAAGCCTGGGCAAGAGGTGAAGATTCCTACATTAGATTAGGAACGTTTTCTTCAAGGAATAAAGCTTGAACTAGCTCTGTGGCCAATGCAGTATGCCCCTGCAATTCGGACATATTAGCCCTATCTTCAAGTGCTGTGGTTGGGATTACTATGACAACTGTGACTAGCAGATGATCCCCATGGTTGACTGTTCGCTTATTAAACTTATTCCCGCTGATGAAACATACAAAGAGTTCAGCTACCAGGTTAAGAAAGCGGCTGAAGGGCAGTATATAACTCTCATGTTTGGCTGGGATGAGGATGTTCAGAGGGATTTCCATGCCAAAGCCTGGCGGCAGCAAAAGCCGGACATCATAACCTACGATGGCAAGCTAATCGGCACCGTTGCCACAATCGGGAGCGAAGACTGCATTGAGATAGGACAATTCTTTATCCTGCCTGAATACCAGAACAAGGGAATTGGCACACACCTGCTGAACGGCATCCTGGATAAGGCAGACCGATTGGGTAAGATTGTCACGCTAAAATTCCTGAAGGACAACCCGGTGGAGTCACTATATGTTAGACATGGCTTTCGGGTTGTTCGCACTAGTGACGTTGCACAGCACATGGAGCGAAAGATAGGCGGCGATGGCAGTTCACTGTGAATAGTGGAATGCTGGGCGATGATAATCGCTCCCGCTGTTGTCTATGCTACAACAAAGCCTCAGCCTCTCAGACTTCGCTGCTTCAGCTTAGACTACCTGACTGACACTTAGAAGGAACAGGGATACGGCTCCCTTGCTTGACCTTCCCCCAATGTGATTGCGGTGGTAGAATATGGACGACACAGGAGGCATGGGAAGCTTCTCCAGGAAACACATGAGAGAATAGGAGGATACTAATGGCACAAAGAAAGAAAAGGGTAAGTAGTACTGTAGACTGGGCAACACTAAAAGGCAAGTTTTTCCATACATTTGATAAAGACGGTTGTGTTCAGTACCAAGGGCAGATCGTAGACCTTGTAGGGGATGACATCGCGATAGTCTTATACTTTGAGCGGACTGGTGGTAGTCCAACATACCACAAAGCTGTATGGGTGAGCGACATAATTGACGAAGGATGGGCCCTTTACAATACTGATGTAGCTTGGCGAGATGCTTGTCAGACCCAGTTGGTGAAAACAAGACCTCCAGAGAAGTAATCAGCAAGCCGTCTCTGGCTGCGACAGGTCCCAAGCCTGACTTGGTTGTCTCCATGAACTGACCCTTGACCTTTCCCAAGGGTGATTGTGGCGGTGAAATCCCCATAGGTCGAGTGACACCAGGCAATCAGACGCCGGGAAGAGCCATATTGACTGTTTCTCTTGATTCTCATATGATGTATCAAAGTAAGAGGAGGTAGAGATATGCCATTTTGTCCAAGATGTGGGAAGGAACCAGGTGAGGGCTTCATATTTTGCCCTCAATGCGGACAGAACCTTAAGGTCGGGGTAACACCGGAGAATACATCAGGACAAGGTGAGCTAGCCACAGTACCAGAGGAAGTTAAGGGGTGGAGCTGGGGAGCATTCGGCTTAACCTGGATATGGGGAGTCTGTAATGGTGTTTTGATATCGCTACTCTGTCTAATTCCCTTTTTTGCATTTGTTTGGGCTATCGTTCTTGGCATAAAGGGAAATGAGTGGGCATGGCGGAACAAGAAATGGGACAGCATTGAGCACTTCAAGAGTACGCAGAGGCCCTGGAATATTGCTGGCATAGTGGTTTTGCGATATCAATGATAGCAATAACTGCAATCGTCCCCGCGGTTCTCTTTCCTATATTCCTGTGGGGTTCTCCGTGAAGTCTCGTCAGCATCTACCCTCGTTCCAGGGACATACTAGCTAAGCATCGGTGTTCATGACTTTCTGGCTTGCTCCGCAAAGGTATCGGTGTGTACAATACTGCCTATCCGAGTTATGGTAGAAACAAGGGAGGTGTTACTATGGCAATACCAAGTTGTGCAGACCGTGAAAAGTGTAAGGGTGACCTTATCAAATGCGGAAGGGCGGTGGACATTTTGTGGTACTTTGCTATTGCTTTCGTCCTGTTAGGGATAATCAGTGATGCGGCTAATATCACTCTTGGCTTGGAATCAATGACCTGGTTCCTGCTGGCAATTGTCGTAGGCTTGGGCAGTATAGGGCCGCTTATTCACTGGGCGGTGGCCTGGTATCTAAATTCAAATAAATAGCCCCAGGAATTGACTGAAGCAATCTACTGACCATCTGAGTTCACAGCCTTATGCAAGCTCAATGCCTCTTCAAGGGGTAGGGTCGCTGCGTAGTGGGTCACCATGTAAGGACTTGCCCACCCACCAGGAGCCTGGATAACCTTGTCGGAGAATCCCGACTGTACACTGTGAACGCAGAAGCCTCTTTTTGTTTACCAACTGTAAGATTTCAGGTAGAATAGGTTCAGTTTCGCGGGAGTAACTCAGTGGTTAGAGTTCCTGCCTTCCAAGCAGGGTGTCGCGGGTTCGAATCCCGTCTCCCGCTCCACACAAATCCGGTTGCCATGAAGGGTGAGCCTTTTCGTGGCTGAAACAACGGGCTCGTAGCTCAGGGGCAGAGCGGCCGGCTCATAACCGGTTGGTCGCAGGTTCGAATCCTGCCGGGCCCACTTCGCAGTAAACCAGGTGAAGACCCTCCGCATCCCATAGATTCTACCCCTAAGAGCCTTTTCTCTGTTCCCGTCGCCCATTGGTCCAGGATATGTTGTGGGGGATAGGTTGGGCTTCACTCAATTGAGTCGCCGCCGAAGTCCGCTGCCGAAGGGTTACGACGAAAAACAGATATCGGTAGGAAGGAAATATTGACAATAACGAGGGGCAGTGTATAATGTAAGATACATAGTATACCGATGTATCGGGAACTGTTCGATGCCTGACAAAGCCATAAGCTATGAGGAGCTAACACCCGGCTACAAATTCCCTCCCACCACCTATGAACTGAATGCTTCCTTCGTCTCCAAATATCTGAAAGCTGTAGATGCCGCTGCTGACGGATTTGTTCCGCCCCTGGCCATTACGGCCTGTGCCATAGCTAGTATGACAAAGTCTGTTCCCCTGCCACCCGGCACCATCGCTATACATGCTTCACAAGACCTGGAGTTCTTGAAACTGGTGCCTGTTGGCGCCACTATAGAGTGTCACATAGGAGTGGCACAGAAGATAGCCCGAGGCAAGATGAGTATGTTAATCCTGGAG
>Ga0299912_10004701_pt1 | contig 11203 bp, 14 predicted proteins | sample RVTome_2_FD_207667 | JGI IMG/M metagenome (GOLD analysis project Ga0299912, IMG submission 207667) | Soil microbial communities from uranium-contaminated site in the Upper Colorado River Basin, Wyoming, United States - RVT95D214 (version 2) ... | reverse complement strand
CGAGCGGGGGCCGCGGCTCATCGAGATCAACACCAATGCCGGCGGCGCCTTCCTCAACGCCATCGCCTGCGAGGCACAGCAGCTCTGCTGCGAGGAGATGAAGGACGTCAGCCACATCGCCTGCCCCGACGACCTGTCGGCGCGGTTCGTGGCCATGTTCCGCGACGAGTGGCGGCTGCAACGCGGCGCCGGGAACCCCGCCCTGATCGCCATCGTCGACGACCGGCCGCAAGACCAATATCTCTATCCCGAATTCCTGCTGGCGCAGACCCTGTTCGCGGCGCATGGACTGCCTGCGGTCATCGCCGATCCGTTGGAGCTCACCTACCACGACCGCAGGCTTTGGCTGAAGGACAGGCCCGTCGACCTGGTCTACAACCGGCTGGTCGACTTCCAGTTGGCGGAGCCAGGCCATGTCGCCCTCCGCGAGGCGTATGTCGCCGGCGACATCGTCGTCACCCCCAATCCGCACCATCACGCATGGCTGGCCGACAAGCGCAATCTGGTGACGCTGAGCGACGATGCGGCGCTGCAATCGCTCGGCGTCGGCGACACCGACCGCGCCGTGCTCGCCCGCATCCCTCGCGCCCGCCACGTCACGCCCGATTGCGCCGAGGAGATGTGGGCGCAGCGCGCCGGGCTGTTCTTCAAACCGACTGCAGGCCATGGCGGCAAGGCGGTTTATCGGGGCGACAAACTCACCCGAAAGGTGTGGGCGACGATCGTCGCCGGAGGCTACGTGGCCCAGGAACGGGTGGCGCCGAGCGAGCGGGTCATCGCTATCGCCGGCGAGCGCACCCGGCACAAGGTCGACGTTCGGCTCTACACCTATGGCGGCGAGCTGCTGCTGGCGGCGGCCCGGCTGTACCAGGGGCAGACCACCAACTTCCGCACCCCCGGGGGCGGATTCGCGCCGGTGATGATCGTCTGACCGCTCGCTCCTTCCTGCCACTCACGCCTCCTCCGCAGGAAAAAAGTTGCGGAAAGCCCTGTTCCCGACCAATTGCCCCGGCGACGCCGACCCCCGCCCGTTATAGCTTGCCGTTCTCGGGGGAGAACAAGTCTACATGCAGGGTCCAGCAGCGCGCATTGCCGTCAAGCCAGCCGATGAGGGGCGCGCCTTCAAACACTTCATCGACGTCCCCTACATCGTGCAGGGCGGAAATCGGTCGTGGGTGCCGCCGTTGCGCATGCAGCAGAAGGACATCCTCGATCGAGCCCACAATCCGTTCTACCAGCATGCGCTGATCCGCCTGTTCGTCGCCTATCGCGACGGCAAGCCGGTCGGCCGCGTCGCCGCCATCAATGATGACAACCACAACAATACCCACCACGAGCGCACGACGTTGTGGGGGTTCTTCGAATGCGTCGACGACGGCGCGGTGGCGGCTGCCTTGTTCGAGGCCGTGGACGGCGCCGCGACATCTTGGGGCCACGATCTGGTCCGCGGGCCGTTCAATCCGTCGGTGAACGAGGAGATCGGCCTGCAGATCGATGCCTTCGAGCGGCCCAGCTATGTGATGATCCCCGGCAACCCGGCCTACTACCAGCGGCTGGTCGAGGGCGCGGGGCACAACAAGAGCATCGACCTCTACTGCTACGAGATCGACGCCAGCGGTGTGTCCCAAGGCCTCATGCATGGCGCAAAGGCGATCATGCACCGGAACCGCATCACCTATCGCAAGCTGGAGAAGTCGACCCTCAAGGTCGAGGCATTGAAGATCTGGGAGATCTACAACAAGGCCTGGGAGAAGAACTGGCTCTGGGTGCACGCCACCAAGGATGAGTTCATGCACCTCGTCGCCCAGCTCGAGCAGATCGCCGACTTCGACATGAACTTCGTCGCCGAGAACAAGCAGGGCGAAATGGTCGGCTTCTCGGTGGCGGTGCCCAACATCAACGAGGCGCTGATCCACATCCGCGACGGGCGGCTGTTCCCCTTCGGCTGGGCGCAACTGCTCTGGCACAGCCGTCCCGGCGCCATCAAGAGCCTCAGGTTCCTGGTGATGGGCGTGCTCGAGCCCTATCGCGGCATGGGCATCGACGTGGTGCTCAACTACCTGCAGTTCCTCGAGGGGACCCGCAAGGGGTACACCCATGCCGAGATGAGCCAGATCCTGGAGACCAACATTCCGATGCTGCGCGCCGCCGAGGCGCTGGGCGGCATCCGCTACAAGACCCACCGCATGTACGAGAAGCGCCTGGGCTAGGAGCGAGACGCCTCGACCCGGCCGTTGGCGATGAGCCAGGCCACGGCCTCCTGCACCGCCTGCAGCGAGGTGTAGCGCGGCGCGTAGCCGAGCAGCCGCTGCGCCTTGGCGATGGAATGGGAGGGGCTGCGGGCGATGTGCTCCCAGGTCGCTTCGGCATCCGCAGTGCTCTGGCGCGCCCGCCATTCGGGAAACGGCAGGTAGCCGATTTTCGGCTCATGCCCGAACCAGCGATACATGGCCTCGGCATAGCCGCGCAGGTTGAGTGCCTGCGGCGAGACGGCATTGAAGGCTTCGCCCACGGCGCCGTTCCGGTTGGCGATGGCGCGGGAGACCAGTTGCGCCACGTCGTCGGCGTGGACGTGGTGCACGGTCTCGAGCCCGAAATTGGGGAGCAGCAGTTCCTCACCGCGGGCGATCTGCGAGAACACGGCGCTGTTGAAGTGCCCAGCCGGGTTGAGCGGATCCCAGCCCGGGCCGACGATGTGGCCGGGGCGGAAGACGGTGGCGGGGAAGCCGGTGCGCCGCGCCTCGTCCAGAAGATAGGTCTCGATCTGCGCCTTCTGCATGCCGTAGTCGCCGAAGGCGTTGAGCGGCTGGTCCTCGGTCGCCGGCACGGCGGCGTTGTGGCCACAGACCCAGACGGTGCCGCAATGGAGGAAATGCTGCACCCTGCCCCTAAGCGCTTCGACCAGGTGCCGCGCGCTGGGCAGGGTGAAGCAGATCATGTCGACGACGATGTCGGGCTTGAGCGCGGCGATGGCCTTGCCGAAGGTGCCGGCCTTCTCCTCGGCGTCGCGGTCGAGGGCCTTCGTCTCCACCCACTTCCAGGCGCCGTGCGGGGCGTAGGCCGTGCGCTGGCCGCGGCTGACGTTGACGACCTCGTGGCCGGCTTCCACCAGGCGCGGAACGAGATAGGTCCCCACATGGCCGCTGCCGCCGATGATCACGACCCGAGTCATGGTGCCTCCTCCATCCGCCTCGCGACACTAGTGCATCGGAGACGCGAGGAGGACAAGACCGAGGTTGGGGGTGCAGTTTTGGCCTTGCGCGGCCGGCTGTTGTAACGTTAATACTGCTGTAACGTTAATACGCTCGCAGCGTCGCATACCAAGGAGGAGTTCCCGGTGGCCGGACGGATCGTCAAGCAACTCGCCCATGTCTGTATTTTTGCCCGTGACCTCGAGGCGACCGAGGCCTTCTGGACCGGGGTGCTGGGAATGGCGATCGCCTTCCGCTTCACCCGCAACGGCGCGCCCTACGGCTTCTATCTCGATGCCGGCGGCCGCACCAATGTCGAGGTGTTCCAGAAGACCGAGAGCGCGTTCACCGACGCCAACCAGATCAACCACATTTGCCTTGAGGTGAACGACCTCGACGACGCCGTGGAGCAGATCCGCGCGGCGGGGGTCAAGATCACCGACAAGAAGCTGGGCGTCGACGACACCTGGCAGGCGTGGACCGCCGACCCCAACGGGGTAAAGATCGAACTCTTCCAGTACACCCCAAAGAGTGCACAGTTCGTCGGCGGAGACCGGGTCGCCAACTGGTAGGCGCGCGAAAGCTCCGCCCTGGCCCGTGGCCTCGCGGTTTCGCTGCAGTCCTTTGCCGCTTGAAGCGGCGCCGGCGAGGCGCGAGCCTCGGAGCGGGTCGTCCGCAGTAAGGTGAGGCTGCGCCTCGCCGGTGCGGCCGGGATCTTTTGGCTTCGATCCAGCGGGCTTCGGGTTCACCCGATGCCGCATCGCCCAGCCATGCTTCCGGCCTCCGGTCCAGATCCGCGGGCGGGTTACACCCGGACGTTTCCGATAGGCCGGCCGCGGGCCCCCGCGTGCGCGGGCGCCCCGGCCGTCGGACGGGGCCAACACGATCCCCGCCCCGGCGTTGGTAGTGGCGGCTTGGCTGCTCTGCAGCCCGGCCGGCCGGATCTTGGGCCTGGAGCACGGCGACCCGCACTCCACCCGATCCCCACCCGCGAACCGTTCGTTCGCGATTCCGTCCGATGCGGGCAGGTGGAGGCATCCTAGGGCCGTGGCGGGGGGCGGGGATAAGTCTCTCCGCCGCACGCATCGCTCCGCCTGGCCGGCGTCGGTCGGGCTGTCTACAGGGTACCGGCGAGCGTCAGGCCGCCCGGCGTGATACCGCGGTGGGGAACAAGAGCTCCAGATACTCCCGGAACTGCGCCGACTGACGTGCCGTCATGCCCGGGCTGCCATAGGCCCGCTCCAGGACCAGGCCACCCTCGATCACCGAAACGATCATCTCGCCAAGCCGCTTCGCCGTCACGGGCTTTGCGGGCGGGTAGAGATCGATGACCTCCTGGAACTTGCGGATGTACATCGCCGTCCAGTTCTGAAGCGACTCCGCCACGAACGCCTTCACGTCGTTTTCGAAGTGATCGTCTTCGTAGGAGTAGAGCGCATACATGCAGCCCCTGGGCGGGTTCTCCGGGTCGCTGAGATAGGCCTCGAAATCGCAAAGGAACTGGATCAGCTGATCCAGCGGATCGTCGTGCGCCGCTTCCGCCTGCGCCATGAATGTCCGGAACATCTTCAGGTCTGATTCGGCGTACCAGCTCATCAATTGACTTGCCAGATCGGCCTTCGACTTGAAGTGGTGAAAGAAGGCCCCCTTGGTAAGGCCGGTCGCCTTGAGAACATCGTCGATCGATGTCCCGGCGAATCCCTTGGACATGACCAGCTTCTTGGCCGCTACCAGCAAGCGCTCGCGAGTCGCCTCAGCCTTCGATGTCATTTCATTCTCCATACCAACTAGTCTGGATATTAGTCTTCTAGCGCCGGATATCAAGCCAGCAGGCGAGAAAAGATGCCTTCAGAAATCATCCGCTTAGCGGTTTTTGCCCAAATCCGCGCAGATCCCCGTTGACCACATACCGTTTGGTCTGTAAACACATACAGACTAGTTGGTATGTAAATGGACAGATCAATGTTACTCATTGCTGCCACTTTGATCGACGCCGCGGCCGCTCCGGTTTTCGGCGTCGCTGGACTGGCCGCGCAGATGGCCTGGCCGCTGTTGCGGACCCGCGAAACGATGCTCGCTGCTCAGCTCGCCGCGTCCTGTTCCTATGCCACGAGCTACGCGCTGATGGGCCAAACGACGGCGACCGCCGTTTGCCTGACAGGCGGGATCCAGACGACCGTAGCGCTCATCGCCGGCAACCGCCCCTGGCTCTCGCGGACGAGCTACGTGTTTCTGCCGGTCGTGCTGACGATCGGCGCCGCAACCTGGTCCGGCCTGCCCACGATCTTCGCCGTCACTGCCTGCTGCCTGATCATGATCGGGCGGATGCAGATCGACACTCTGCGGATGCGCGGCGTGCAACTCGGCGCATCGCCCTTCGGTGCCGCCCATGATGCGTTCGTGGGCGCATGGCCCTGCCTGGCCGGTGCGATCGTGTCCTTCGCAATCGCTTTCGCCGCGTTCCGCCGCGAGCTGCGCAGCCGCAGGCGCGATGCCCGGCCCGCATGACCTGAAACAAGGATCCCGACCGGACCGGGGACTGTCCGGGTCTACCCATCCCCATCAGCAAAAGGAGCAAAATGATGGAAGATCAAACCAAGAAACTGGCAATCGTGGTCTCGCGCGGCCTGGACGACGAGAGGGCGACCGTTGCCTTCACCATCGCCAATACCGGCGTGGCCTCGGGCCAGCAGGTGACCATGTTCATGGTCAGCGCCGCGGTCGACGTAGTGCGCAAGGGCGCTGCCGACAACGTGCAGATGAACCCGTTCGATCCGCCGCTCAAGGAACTGATCGACAACTTCCAGTCGAAAGGCGGCCGCCTCCTCGTATGCCCGCCCTGCGCCAAAGTACGCGGCTACCAGGAAGGCGACTTCATCGACGGTGTGCAGATCGTGGGGTCGCCGGCGCTGCACGCGCTGATACTCGACGGCGCCGCCACCCTCAGTTTCTGAACTGCTCGAAAGAAGGAGAAACACCCATGACCTCCTGCAGCAGCACCGGCCACGTCGAAGACTCTGCGGCCACCCCGATTTCGGTCGCGGAGGCGCAGAGGTTCCACGGGCGCGCCGGTGTGGAGTTTGTCGATCCTCGTCCCGCCGAAGCGGCCGCGGCCACCACCGGCAAGATCCCCGGCGCGCGGTTCATCACGATCGGCGATGTCGAGCTGGGCAGGCTGCCTCCGGCCTTCGCGGACCGCTCGCTCCACGTCGTGACGTCCTGTCAGGCCGGCCCGATGGCGTCACGCGCCGCCGCAGCCTTCGCCAGGCTGGGGTTCGCGCGTGTGAACTGGATCGAAGGTGGCACTCAGGCCTGGAGCGACGCCGGTCTGCCGACAATCCGCTGAAGGCGCGCCTTCGGGTCGCCAGCGGCAACGCCTCGCAGTAGCGGCACCCGAGCCCCGGTGGTGCCGCTGCTTTTGCTCGTCCTACCGAAGCGCCGCGCGACGCCTTGCAACCGGGTCCAGGCGGGAAACCGGCAGGCAAGGTGGTTTCGCAGTCCCTTGTGAGGAACTGCCATTTCCTGTCCGCACATCAAGTGGGACGCGAGGTGATCCTCACCTACTACGTTCCGCGTGAACCCCGAGCGCCGGTTGCAAGGGCGCCGCCTACTTCTCCGGGTGTTCCTTGCCTTCGAGCCCGTAGGCGGCTTCGACCAACGCGAAGGTCTTGAGGTTGTCCTCGGCGGATGTGTCGGCCGGTCGCCCCGCCCGCAGCGATTCGATCATGTGGCGGCAGGTGGCAAGCACGCTGTCCTGTGCCACGTGCCACGGCCGCGCGGCCCAGGGCAGCACCGGCGGGTCGGTGTCGATCACTTCCATCACTCCATTGCTGGTGACTTCGATCTTGGAGCCGATGCGCGAGACGATGGCACCCTTGTCGCCCTCGATCTCGACCAAGGTCTCGGGGAAGGAATCGGGAATGCGGCGTGAGGCGTAGGTGCATTCGACCACCGAGACGGCGCCGCCCAGGTGACGCAGCAGCATGGTGGCGGTGTCCTCGCCCCTGACCGCCGGGTTGCGGTATTGCAGTTCGGAGGAGAGGTGCTCCACCTCGCCGAGAAGGACGCGCGCCACATCGAGCACGTGCACCCCCAGGTCCATCAGCACGAAGCGCTCCTCCTCCCGCAGATAGGGCTGGCCGGAATAGATGTCGTAGCCGGTGCGGAAGCTGATACGGGCCCAGTTCGGTGTGCCGATGGCGCCCGAGCGGATGATCTCGGCGATCCTGAGCATCGGCCGCTGGAAGCGGAAATTCTCGTGCACTGCGAGGAATATGCCTGCCTTCCTGGACATCTCCACCATGCGCCGGACCTCGTCGATGTTCTGCCCGAACGGCTTCTGCACCACGGTGGGGACGCGATGCTGCATCGCCATGCCGACCAGCGGCAGGTGGGTGCGCACCTGGGTGGCGATGTCGACCAGCCCGAGCTTTTCCTGCGCGAACATCGCCTCGTCACTGGTGTACCAGCGGGCGCCGAACTTTTCCCCGGCCGCCCTGGCCTTGGTCTCGTCGATGTCGCAGACGGCGACCAGGTCGATGCCCTCGGCGGCAAGATCCTTCCAGGCATTGAGGTGGTTCTGGGCGAAGAACCCGCAACCGATGAGCCCGACCGCAATCCGCTCGACCATTCGCTTCTCCCCTGCGCTGTCGGCCTACCGCGGCGGCAGCCATTTCCTGGCCACCCGGCAGGCCATGGTATAGGCCGGATCGTAGACGTTGCCCACGTCGTAGCGCACCACCTGGCCGAGCAGGTGGCTCGCGGCGACCGCATCGAGCCCGTAGTCCTCTGCCAGCCAGCGCAGCATCTCGGTGGTTGCATGCTGCAGCGCCTGCTCGAGCGGCCGCGCATTGCCGACGGGGAAGATGTCCTCGGCGGTCTCGCCGCGGGGCCAGACCAGCTTGCGGTGCTCGACGCTCAGGGTGAGCTCGACCTCAAAGCAGGTCTCGATGCCGGTGCCGACGATCTCGCCGTCGCCCTGGGTTGCATGGCAATCGCCGACGAAGAACAGCGCGCCTTCGGCCGACACCGGGAACCATACACTGGTCCCCGGCCCGAACAGCCGGTAGTCCATGTTGCCGCCGTACTCGCCGCTGGTGGCGGTCGAGATCGCCTGCCCCTGGCCGGGCGCGACGCCGAAGCAGCCGATCATCGGCTCGAGCGGCAGCGTCAAATACTCCAGCCCCTTTGGCGGGTCCTGCAGCCGCGTGGTCAGGGCCTGCCGGTCGATCAGCCAGGTCGCGCGCTCGCGCGGCGGCAAGGCGCGCACGGCTTCCGGCTCGACGACGTTGGCGGCCAGCGCCGAGCGGGTCCAGCCGGTGGTGCTCACAGGTGTCATCCGAACGATGTCGACGCGCAGCGCATCGCCCGGCGCGGCGCCCTCGACAAAGATGGGCCCGTTCATCGGGTTCGGTCCGCGGGCGCGTTGCATCCCATCCTTGTCATAGCCGGCCGCATCGATGGTTTCGGTGATGACGGTATCGCCCGAGGCGACGCTGAGGACCGGCGGCAAGGTGCCGAGGACGTTGTGGTAGTCCCGGGGGACGAGGCGGTGGGTGGCCATGATCGCCGATGTTCCGACAGCGCCGGCCAAATGTCGAGAGGTGCAAACGAATCTGGTGGCGGCAAGCCGCTCTGCGCTATGAATGGCCATTCTCAACGTGTTCAGATACTGGAGTTCCAATTGCTCAAGACCGTGCTGGCTGCGCTGCTGCTGGTGGTGCCTGTTTCCCCTGCCGCGGCGCAGTCCGCCGATGTGGTCAACGCCAATATCGAGATGGTCCTGGGGGACCACACGCTCTACGAGGAGGCCTTCACGGCAATCCAGACGGCGGTGGCGGAGAACGATTCTGAGGCGGTCGCGGCATGGGTGGCCTATCCGTTCGCCGCCACCATCGACGGTGATGCCGTTTCCATCGAGGGCCCCGATGGCTTCATCGAGCACTACGACAGCATCGTCACCGACGAGGTGATGGAGGCGGTGACCGGCCAGAGCTACGAGGACCTTTTCGTCAATGCCGAAGGCATCATGTTCGGCAATGGCCAGATGTGGCTCAACGGCGTCTGCAAGGACGACAGCTGCGCCGAATTCGACGTCCGGATCATCACCATCCAGAGCACCGAGACCGAATAGGAACCACACACCCGGGGGCGATCATGCTGCTGCAGTCTATTCTCTACGTCGCGGTCGCCGCCGGGGCGATGACCGCGGCATTGGCGGCCGGGCGGCGCAAGATGGACTGGTTCGGGGTGTGCGTGCTGGCCTGCGTCACCGCGCTCGGCGGCGGCACCATGCGCGACACCCTGCTGGGGCACTATCCGCTGACTTGGGTCAAGGACCCCAATCTGCTCCTTGTCTGCTGCGCGGCGGCGCTGGTGACCATTGCACTGGCGCGCTTCATGGAGCACCTGCGCTGGCCGTTCCTGCTGCTGGATGGCTTGGGCCTGGTGGTCTTGACCATCATCGGCTGCGACGTGGCGCTGGCGATGGGCCACTCGCCGATCATCGTCATCGTCGCCGGGATGATTACCGGCATCGCCGGCGGCATCCTGCGCGACGTGCTCTGCAACGACGTGCCGCTGGTGTTTTCGAGCGAGCTGTATGCGACGGTCTCGATGGTCACCGGAGGCCTGTACCTGCTTGGATTGCAGTCCGGCCTGCCCTCCGACGTGGTGGTCGTGGCGGCGGCGCTCATCGGCTTTGCGCTGCGTGTCGCCGCCATCGTCTGGAAGATCGAAATGCCCAAGTTCGTCTACGACAAGGACCTCAGGTGATGGCCCGGCCGCAGCGATTGCAGCTTTCCCGCCGCGCCGGCTTCGACCTGCAGGCAACTTCGCGCGCACTCAATGGCCTGCCGGCCAGGCTGATCAGCCGCCCGGGCAAATGGGGCAATCCCTTCACCATCGAGGAGACGGCGAAACGCTACGGGCTCGACAAGGACGCGGCGCAGGCCAGGGCGGTGGAGCTGTGCGGACAGTGGCTGAAGGGAACCCTCGATCCGGCCCTGTCGCCGGGGGAACCGCCGTCGCGCGAACTCATCCGCGCCGAGCTTGGAGGGCACAACCTCGCCTGCTGGTGCAAGCCGGGGTCGCCTTGCCACGGCGAACTGCTGATCGAACTGGCGAACGACTGACCCCGCGTCAGTCGCTGAACAGCTCCGGATGCGCCTGGGCCAGCCGGGGCAGGGAGGTGAGGATTTCGCTCAGATGCGCGTGCATCGCCGCCTCCGCGTCGTCGGGCGCGTGCCGGCCCAGCGCGTCGACGATGGCGGCGTGCTGGCCGATCAGCGTGTCGATGGGCGTGGCGTTGGGCATGGAGAGGTAGCGCACCCGGTCCATCTGCGCCTTGAGGCCTTCCAGCACCCGCCATGCATGGTCGCAGTCGGCGCTGTGGGCGACGGCTTGGTGAAAGGCCTCGTCCAGCCTGAGGAAGGCAACGTGGTCGCCGCGCTCGGAGGCCTCGCGCTGATCGGCGAGAATACGCTCCAGCTCCGCGATCTTGCCGCGGGAGGCTTCGAGCGCCGCCTTGCGCACGATGGCGATCTCGATGGCCTCGCGCACGAAGCGGGCGTTCTGCACTTCGCGGATGGAGATCAGCTTGACGAAGGTGCCGCGCTGCGGCCGCACCTCGACCAGTCCGACGTCGGCCAATTTGATGAAAGCTTCCCGAACCGGCTGCCGTGAGACGCCGAGCTGGCGGGCTACGTCCGCCTCGGAGAGGAGGTTCCCGGGCCGCAGCTGCAACTGCACGATCGCCTGGCGGACGGCGTCAAACACGCGGTTGCCGATCGTGCCCTGGCGGGCCCGCGGGTTCTCTTCCTCAAGCGTCAATGTCGGCGTTTCGAGGCTCATCTTGACACCATGGATACTACCATACTAGTTTCCGCGCAATCGGCTTGGGATGATGCCGATCTTGGGAGGAAAGAAATGAAATTCACGTCGCTGACTACCCTGCTTGCTGCCGCAGCGCTGCTTGGATCGAGCCTGTCGGCCTTCGCAGCCGACTACACGCT
>Ga0299912_10004700_pt1 | contig 11203 bp, 8 predicted proteins | sample RVTome_2_FD_207667 | JGI IMG/M metagenome (GOLD analysis project Ga0299912, IMG submission 207667) | Soil microbial communities from uranium-contaminated site in the Upper Colorado River Basin, Wyoming, United States - RVT95D214 (version 2) ... | reverse complement strand
TCCTTGCCATGCGGACGGCCTCTGGATATCCAGCGTCAGCATGCCTGAGGATTCCCATGCCGGGGTCTGCGGTGAGCACGCGTTCGATCTTCTTATCCGCATCTTCTGTGCCGTCCGCCACGACCAGTAGGCCAGCATGTGTCGAGTAGCCTATTCCCACTCCTCCACCGTTGTGGACGGCCACCAAGTCCGCACCTCCTGCCGTGTTGATCATCGCGTTGAGAAAAGGCCAATCTGCTATCGCGTCGCTTCCGTCCCTCATCCCTTCGGTCTCCCTGTTGGGGGAAGCGACCGAACCGCAGTCGAGATGGTCTCTAGTGATCACGATCGGGCCGCTGAGTTCACCGTCACCGACCATCTTATTGATGATCCTGCCGAACCTCGCCCTCTCCCCGTAACCCAGCCAGCACACTCTGGCGGGGAGCCCCTCGAAGGGCACCTTCTTTTCCGCCAGCCTTATCCAATTCACTAGTTGCTTGTTGTTCTTGAACTCGCGCATCACAACCTTGTCCGTCTTGATGATGTCCTTCGAATCGCCTGTAATGGCCACCCATCTGAAAGGGCCGCGGCCTTCGCAGAACATGGGCCGGATGTACAAGGGGACGAAGCCTTTGAAATCGAATGCATTGCTCACGCCGGCCTTCACGGCCTGCGCTCGAATGTTGTTGCCGTAGTCGAAAACTATCGAGCCCTTCGAGAGGAAGTTCAACATCGCACGCACATGGATTCCGATGCTCTCGACTGCCCTTCTCCTGTACTCGTCGGGGTTGCTGGTCCGAAGCTTTGACGCCCCATCCACGCTAAGCCCCTTCGGGATGTACCCTCCTAACTCGTCGTGCGCAGAAGTCTGGTCCGTGACAACATCGGGCACGACGTCCATGTCGACAAGCTTGGGATGGGTGTCCGCGCAGTTGCCCAGAAGGCCAATCGACATTGCCTTCTTCTTTCGTTTGGCATCGAGCGCCATCCCGATTGCCTTGTCGAGATCGTCGACCATCTTGTCGCAGTAGCCAGCTTTCACTCTTCTCCGGATACGCTTCTCGTCGCATTCGACCGCAAGGCAGACTCCGCCGTTCATCGTCACTGCGAGAGCCTGGGCGCCTCCCATTCCTCCGAGACCCCCCGTGAGGACGAGCCTGCCCTTGAGGGAGCCATCGAAGTTCTTCCGAGAACACGCTGCGAATGTCTCGTAAGTTCCCTGCAGAATCCCCTGGGTGCCGATGTAGGCCCAGCCGCCGGCCGTCATCTGGCCGAACATGATGAGCCCTTTTGCCTCGAGCTCGTGGAAGACCTCCCAAGTGGACCATCTAGGGACGAGATGAGCGTTCGCGGTCAACACCCTCGGCGCAGTCTTCGTGGTCTTGAAGATTCCGACAGGCTTGCCCGACTGGATGAGCAGGGTCTCGTCGTCCTCGAGGGCTATAAGCGACTTCACGATCGCGCGGTAGCAGTCCCAGTTCCTCGCGGCCTTTCCCGTGCCGCCGTAGATGATGAGTTCATCTGGTTTCTCGGCGTTCTCGAGGTTGTTCTGGAGCATCCTGAGAATGGCCTCCTGTCTCCAACCCTTGCACAAGATCTTCTTGCCCCTGCGCGCCTTGATTCTTTCCATCGTGCTCGACACCACAGATGAATCAGTCGATAAGAGGTTTTTGGATTCAAGGCTGGGGAGGCTTTATCACCTGCTCGTGGTATCCCGCGCCAACAATGTTCGAGATACCCACGGTCCTGTCCGCCGACGAGATTCTGGACAAGGCCTTCAGGAAGGCTTCGAAGGTGGACTACCAAGGCCGCACGAGGATCGAATCGGTCAGAGAAATCAACATCGGGAAGCTGAAATCCTCGAGCGATGTGATCGTCTCGACGATGGGAAAGTACGTGAAGGCCTTCCCCAGTTTCGGAAGGCTGAGCCCTTTCTATGCTGAGCTCATTGACGTGACCATTGGCACGGACAAGCTGAGGAAATCCCTTGGAGCCCTGGACTGGTGCAGGGGGAACGTTGCGCGGGTGTCAAAGGCAGCAATCAGGGACATCGTGGCTGCGAGGACGATCTCGCAGATCGACGAGGCTCGCCGATCATCATACGGAAGGATCTCATCCTTCGTGAAACAGGTCGGCAAGGAGCTCAAGTTCCTGGGCCAGGCGAGGAACACCATGAGGAAGTTCCCCACGGTGAACCCAGACCTTCCAACGATTGTGATTGCAGGAGCTCCTAACGTCGGCAAGAGCCAGCTGGTGAGCAGGATGTCATCAGCGAAACCCAGGGTGGCGGTCTATCCGTTCACGACCCAGGAGATATCCGTGGGCACGTTCGAGATGCGCTATCGGAGGTACCAGGTAATCGACACGCCCGGCCTTCTGGACCGTGAGCTCGCCGAGAGGAACAAGATTGAGCTCAGGGCGATCTTGGCCCTGAAGTACCTCGCGAACGCGATAATCTTCATGTTCGACCCGACCGAGACCTGCGGCTATTCGATATCAGACCAGGAGCACTTGCTGGCCACGGTCAAGCGCGAGTTCAAGAATATCCCGATAGTCGAGGTCGAGAACAAGGTGGATATGCAGAAATCGGAAAGTGTGAGGATCAAGATATCTGCTTCCACTGGAAAGGGGGTCTCAGGCCTCGTTAACAAGTTGGTGGCCATTCTGAAGACTCAGCAAGCATTATAGACGAGTCCCACGATTATCTCATGGGATAGCACAGAGGCTACGCTTTCCGCGGACAGAGAGGGGCCGGTGATCCGCGGTTTTGCTTTCGGGGGAAGGCATGAAAACGGTTGTGTGCAGCGAATCGATGGAGGATTACTTCTCCACCCTTCAACGGCAGGTTGACCAAGCTTACGAAGTCGCACGACGGGCCAGAAAGAAGGGTCTGGATCCAGAGCTGGACGTCGAGATTCCACAAGCTCAGGACCTCGCGGCGCGCGTCGAGAAGCTGTTGGTCGATTGGGACGTTGAGGGTGTTGCATCCAGGATCCGTGAACTGAGCACGGACCACGACAGAGAGGAGGTCTCACTTCTGATCGCGAAGGAATACGCGAAATTGCCTGCGAAAAGTCGGGAGTTCGCCCTCGAAAGAGCTATCCGAGTTGGGCTCGCGGTTCTGACCGAAGGGATTCTCGTAGCGCCGCTGGAAGGGATTGCCGGTGTTTCGATTGGCAGGAACTCTGACGGTTCCGAGTATATGAGCGTCTCGTTTGCCGGCCCGATACGATCGGCGGGAGGTACCGGGCAGGCGATGAGCGTCTTGATTGCAGATGTTGTCCGGCGGGAGCTCGGGTTGGAGGCCTATGTCCCGACGAACGGAGAGGTCCAGAGGTTCAAGGAAGAAATCCCGCTCTACAAATCCTGCCAGCATCTACAGTACATACCGACGAACGAAGAGATCGAGATAATGGTTCGGAACAGTCCAATATGTGTTGACGGAGAAGGCACTGAGGACGCCGAGATCCAGGGATTCAGAGACTTGCCTCGTATCTCGACCAATCGGGTTCGGGGCGGAGCGTGCCTAGTGATTGCTGAGGGCCTCTGCCTGAAAGCTCCTAAGGTGCAGAAGCACGTCAAACGCCTGGGCATAGACGGCTGGAAGTTCATCGACGAGTTCCTTAATCTGAAGAAGAAGGGCGTCGAGGAGAGCGGCGCAGAGATATCCCCGAGCACGAAGTTCTTGAGGGATATGCTGGCTGGAAGACCGGTCCTATCGTATCCTTCTCGTGTCGGAGGTCTTCGTCTCAGGTACGGCCGCACGAGAGCGACGGGACTCGCCGCTATTGCGATGAATCCAGCTACGATGGTTCTTCTGGATGAATTCGTGGCGATTGGCACGCAGATAAAGATAGAACGACCCGGGAAAGCGGGGGCTGTCACACCCTGTGATTCGATCGAGGGTCCGGTTGTCCTCCTGGACAACGGCGACCTCATGCAGATCAACACCCTCCAAGAAGCAGAGGTTGTCAGGAGCCGAGTGAAGGAGATTGTGGACGTGGGGGAGATACTCATCCCATACGGTGAGTTCGCAGAGAACAATCACCTCCTGATGCCTGGCGGATACTCGATGGAATGGCACAGGGAGGAGCTCATCGACAAGATGAAGAGCTTGCCAAACGACTGGGAGTCACCCACTTTCGAGAGAGCGCTCGAGATGTCCGAGACGTCCAAGGTCCCTCTCCATCCGAAGTACAATCTGTTCTGGTCGGACGTCAGGGCGGAGGACATCATCTACCTCCGAGATAAGCTGCTTGCTGAGGGGCATGTCGAAGGCGGCAAGTTGGTGGCGCCGGGCGATGAGATAACGAAGGATATACTCGAAAGGCTAGGTGCTCTGCACAGAGTGACAGAGAAAGGGTTGGTCCTCGAGGAGCTCGCTAAAGCATTGATGCTCGGGCTTGGTCTTGTGGAATCTGGACAGAAGCTCTCGTCCAAGGCAGCGACTTTGCCCAGCACGCAGAAGCCGCTCGAACTTGTTTGTTCCCTGTCTGGAATCGAGATTCGATCGCGCGCAGTGACGAGGATCGGTGCGAGAGTCGCGCGGCCGGAGAAGGCCCGGGAACGAAGGATGAAACCACCTCCACACGGACTATTCCCAGTAGGCCAAGACGGAGGCCCTCAGAGGCTCGTCAACGCCGCGGCAGAAGTAGATGAGATCAAGGTGGAGCTAGGAGTTCGAGAATGTCCAATGTGTGGTGCGAGGACATTCATGGCACGATGCAGCTGCGGGGCCCACACTGTGTCGACGGGGAACGCGGACCTTCAGGAAGTGCCTATTGGGATGATCTTTCATTCCGCGATGGAACGACTGAAAGAGAAACGTACTCTCGAGGTGAAAGGCGTCCAGGGCATGATCTCGAGAAACAAGACTCCTGAGGCGCTCGAGAAGGGCATACTGAGGGCGAAGCACGACGTGTTCGTCTTCAAGGACGGGACAATCAGGGTCGATTCGACGGACGTTCCACTCACGCACTTCCGCCCTTCAGAAGTGGGCATCGATGTCAGAACAGCACGGTCAATGGGTTACGTCAAGGACCATCTTGGCAAAGATCTGGAATCTCCAGATCAGCTTGTGGAGCTGAAGGTCCAGGATGTCGTTATTCCAACCGCCTGCACAGAATACATGATAAGGACCTCGAATTTCATCGATGACATGCTAGTCAAGTTCTACGGGCTCGACCCGTTCTACAAGATATCTAAGCAGAGCGATCTCGTGGGACATCTCGTGGTCGGACTGGCTCCTCATACGTCCGGCGGAGTGCTTGCACGGATTGTCGGGTTCAGCAAGGCGCATGCCGGATACGCCCACCCGTTCTTCCACGCGGCGAAGAGGAGGAACTGCGACGGCGATGAGGACTCGATCATAATGCTCCTCGACTGCCTCTTGAATTTCTCGCGTGCGTTTCTCCCCGAAAAGCGAGGCGGGCTCATGGATGCGCCGCTCGTTCTAACGACCAAGCTCGACCCGAATGAGATTGACAAAGAGGCTCACAACATGGACGTTGGGAGCAGATATCCGTTGGAGTTCTACAGGGCCACCCAGAGATATGCCCATCCCAAGGAGGTCGAGCCGATCATGGATCTCGTGGGCGGCAGGATAGGAACCGTGCTGCAGTACGAGGGGCTGTCGTTCACGCATCATATGGGAGACATATCGAGTGGCCCCACATCGTCCGCGTACACGGCCCTCGAGTCGATGGATGAGAAACTCACTGCCCAGATCGCGCTCGGAGTGAAGACCAGGGCGGTTGATGTTGATGACATGGTGCATAGAATCATCACGAGGCATCTGCTCCCGGACATCCAGGGCAGCCTGAAGAGTTTCACTGGGCAGCAGCTGCGATGCCCGAAGTGCGGCACGAAGTACAGGCGAATCCCTCTCAAGGGCAAGTGCTACTGCGGCCACAAACTCACATTGACCGTGCACGAAGCGGGCGTGAGCAAGTACCTCGACAGGGCGAAGGAGATCGGTGCCATCTACCATGTGCCCGCCTATACTCTGCAGAGGATGACTCTGCTGGAGAACTCGATCAACTCTCTCTTCCAGTCGGACAAGGTGAAGAATCCGAAGTTGGATGAGTTCCTGTAGAAATGACTGGTCACTCAGGAACAAATGGTTCTTCGTATCGCACCGATTCCTTTGCGAACAGATCGTACATCAACAGGAGAACGACCGCTGTCTGCACCGCTGCCGCGATGACTGCGACGTACCAGCCGATCGCCGGCCCCCAGGACAGCCTCACATCGGGGTCCCAGCCGAATCCACTGCCAATGAAGTCTCCGGGGGAGAGGTCGCTCACCGCCTCTGATATGAAATAGGCGATAGTCACCACTGATGCCGCCATGGCCAGCCATCCGAAAACAAGCGTTGATCTTCTGTATTCAACGACGACTGAGAGCAGAAGGATCCAGCCCAGGATGATCCAAAGGTACAGCCATGTTGAGACGTTCTTCGCTAGGCTGTCATCTGCCCCGTAACCCCTAATGAAGTAGAAGTCTGGATCACCATTCGAGCTGATCTTGTACCATGCCAAGGACATGGAGACTGACGCGAGGATCAGCTCCGTGATCACCAAGGCTATGAGAAGATTCCTCTTCTTCGTGGCATCCATGGTAGATGACCTTGAGAGAGACGATGTGCCATTCAGAACATAATGATTGCCTGGAATTCGGCTCGACTGTGGCTGCCGAATCATTCCTCGAGGGTGGAGATTTGCTCCCTGAGGGTTTCGAATCGTTCCTCGAGCGTGCGAAGACCTCTGATCAAGACATCCTTCGCCTTGAGGGACCCGTCCGTCTCGAACCTGAACAGGATCTTCGTCGGGTCCGAAGTGACCTTGATGACGCTGGCGTCGCAGACCTCGACGCAGCTGTTGCAGAGGTTGCACTTCTCGGGGTGCTTCACAACGATCTTCTTCTCTTCCTTGGAGAGCACGCCCTTAGGGCACACCTTGACGCAGCTCCCGCCCAGGTCGCACTTCGAATGGTCTATCTCGATCTTCGCGAAGTACCTGTACCCTGCTCCGAGCGCCGCTTGCCACTTAGCGTGCTGCTTGCCAGTGCCGAGTTCCGCGGTCGCGTATATCAGCAAGGCCTGGTCGTCCGCCAGCTTGACTATGGGAATGAGGTCGTCCTTGACCCTGAACTTGGCGTCTCCGACGGGCTCGAGATCTCCCGAGTAGACCGTGCACGGACCCTTCTTGTTCAGCGAGTACATGACCGTGCAGTTTGGGCAGCCCTCTCCGTTGCACGTGCACTTCGCCCTGAAGTTGAAAACATCGAGATCTGTCGGCACTGGGACAAGGCCGAGTCTGTGAGCCACAATCTCGTCGAACATCGGCGATACGCTCTCGAACGGCTGGCCCTTCTCGTCCATGATCGGTCCCAGGTGGAACTCGACGTTGTCGATCGCCATCTTGGGCACGTCGGCGACGATGACTCTCCTGAGGGCGTTCGCGAAGCTCGGGTTGGAGTCAGAAATGACAAACTGTGCCTTCGTCTGGGTCATCTCAACGATGTCAATTTTCATCCGGGATCACTCTATACTCTTCGTCCCCTTCTGCCGCCCTTCTTCTTGGTGCCGTCGTGCGGTATGGGTGTGACGTCCTCGATCCTTCCGATCCTGAGTCCGGCCCTGGCGAGTCCTCGTATGGCGGCTTGGGCGCCTGGTCCAGGAGATGCGGACTTGTTTCCGCCTGGTGCGCGGACCTTGACATGTATGCTGTCGATTCCCTTCTCTTTGGCGATCTCAGCGACCTTCTCTGCCGCCTTCATGGCTGCGTAGGGAGAAGCTTCGTCCTTTGCCTGCTTGACGACCATGCCGCCGCTGGCCTTGGTTATGGTCTCAGCGCCGGTCACGTCTGTTACAGTGATGATGATGTTGTTGTAGCTCGCGAATATATGTGCGATACCCCACTTGCCCATTCAGCTCATTCCTCCTTCTCCGGCTCTTCAGGAGGTACGACCTTGGTCATGTCCTCCTCCTTCTCTTCCTTGAGCTCGGTGGTTATGATCTTCTTCAGCTTGGGCTTCGCGACCTTGATGTCAGCTACCTTCTCGGGCTCCTTCTTGGCGTCCTCGGCCGCGAGCTTCGCCTTCACGTCCTCGGGCTTCGGCCTCATCGGGTGGAGGTCGTTGGCTATCGGTGAGGTCTCGTGATACTGGACGAGCTCCTCCTCGCCTCTCTTCACGATATATCCTGGGATCGTTACTCTCCTCGGGCCTATGGCCGCATGACCGTGAACAATCAGCTGCCTCGCCTGCTTCGGGGTGTATGCGAGCCCCTTCCTGTAGAGGACTGTCTGGAGTCTCCTGGATAGGACTGCCTCGATATTCAGAATGAGCACATCGTTCAGAGTCGCCCCTTCCTGGGTGAGAAGATTCAACCTTGAGCATTTCGCGAGGAGTTGGTCGGTCTCGATCTTCGCCTGCGGGTCGCCGGACCTCAGCCTTGCCTGGAGCTCCCTGCTCTGCGCCCTCAGGCCCCTGACATAGGACTTCGCCCGCCAAAGCTCCCTCTTGTTCTTGAGACCGTACTTCATCAGGAGCTCGTTCTCCTCCTTGATTCGGTCCCCTTCCCACGGGTGAGCTGGAGTATCGTACTTCCTTCTGGAGAACTTAGGGTCGCCCATCAGTCACACTACTCCTTCTTCTCGGCGGGTGCAGCTGCGGCGCCCGGTTCCTCCCTCTTCTTCATGACACCCATGGTCATGCCAGTCCTGCCGTTCGAGCGGGTCCTCTGGCCTCTGACCTTCTGGCCCTGCTCGTGCCTGACGCCCTTGTAGCACCTGATCATCTTCATCAGGTTGACATCGTCCCTCCTGTTGAGGTCGACATCGACGCCCACGAGGTGCAGGTCTGCGCCGGTGGACCAGTCGCTCTGTCGGTTGACCATCCAGTGAGGAACCTTATCTGCAAAATCGTTGATGAGCTTCTCGAGCTCGTCGGTCTTCTGCTCCGAGAGATCGCCCATCTTCGTCTTTCTTGAAATGCCTGCCATGCGCGCGATGATCTCCGCGCTCCGGATCCCCAGACCCTTGACGCCTGCAAGGCCAATCACGACGTTCTTGCTGCCGTCGACATCGGTGTTTACGAGTCGGACGATGTACCTGAAGTTCTCGTCCCTCTTCACAACGGGCTTCTTGTCTGCCGGGGGCGCTCCTTTCTTGTCAGCTTTCGCTCCACCCTTCTTCTCCTTGGGCGCCCCTTCGGTCTTGGGCTCTTTCTGATCGGCCAATCAATGCCTCCGGACTATGTCTTAGGATGTTCTCCAGACCGAATAACCAGCATGCTCTGGAGAGCAACTCCCCCACACACAAGGGTGTATAAAACACTTATGTTGGTCGGGTTCCGGAACAATTCGGGTGGTGAAGGCGGTGGATGAGTAAGTTGTTCGTGTTGCCAGACACTGCATGTAGTAGCGATGGACATAAACGACCAGCACCGTAACGCCGGATATGCCGACCAGAGGGGTCGCTATGCGTATCAAGGGCGAACTTCCTCCCGAGGCCATATTTCTTCTAGAAGACTTCAGGCTGGCAGTGAACAATGCCATTCGAATCGGCCATCAGGCGAGGGTCACGTCGAGGAACGCCTTGACGAAGCTCGCGTACAAGGATTTCCGCCTTGAGCATCCAGGAATGTACGCCCAGCATCTCGTCTCGGCCTTCGAGGTGGCTGGGAGCGTCCTCAAGAACTACCGAAGACGGCTGATGACTAGAGCTGCCAGCCGCGCTCCCTATGTCCACCGCCTGATGATGAAAGCAGAGAACCAGGCGTACAAGCTGGATCGGCAGCGCGGCATAATCGATCTGCCAATCAGGGCCGGGTGTCACATCAAGCTGGAATTGGAGGTCAGCGACTATCATCGCAGATACTTGGACGACCTCACCCTTGGGCTAGGCTCTCTGACGGTTCTTCCCGACAGGGTGATCGTCGCCTTCAGGAAGGAAGCGCCCGAATCGTATGTGCCGGAGTCCGCCCTCTCGCTCGACACCAACGAGCGCAGCATGGACGGCGTCTTCGTCAAAAGCGACGAGGCCAGGGCGGCCAAGGCCGATTATCAAGATATCGCAGCTATCCAGCAACGACATCACGTCAGGCGCAGGAGGCTCCAGAAGAAGAAGGCCCACGACAGGCGGACTTCAAAGAGGCTATGTAGGAGGGAGGGAAGAAGGGAGCATGACAGAATCGAGTACAGACTCCACCAGGTGGCGAATGCGGTCCTCTCTTTCGCTGAGGATCAGAGGGCAGCAATCATTCTAGAAGACCTGAAAGGAATCAAACCGAAACGGAGCAAGGAGATGAATCGGCGCCTGAGTCTTTGGCCGAGGCGGAAGCTCCATCGGATCATCGAGTACAAGGCCGAGTGGAATGGTATACCAGTCATCAAAGTCGATCCAAGATACAGCAGCAGAACGTGCCCGATATGTGGGAGGATACAAGATTCCCGAATGGGCGCGGAGTTCGTGTGCGAGTGCGGCTGGCGCCTCGACAGACACATCAATGCCAGCCTGAACCTGCTGCAGACAGCCGTCTCCAAGGGATTGGAGGTGGCAGGGGGTTTACGGTTCAACCCCGGCGCGTTCCAGCATGACGTGATGATGATTCTCTACGAGCCAGCGATGGCCGCACGGTCGGAGCCGAATGGAACGAGTTGTATCGGAGCGGTGACTTCATGAGCCACCACCCGCAAATGCAACAGAACCCGTTGGTCGTAAGGAGATGCTCAGTGGCCGGCTAGGCAGAGCCAGCATCATCTATTCTGCCTTGGATCCTTCTCTCCGGCCACGCGAATGCTCGTGTGCGTCCTTCCCACCTTCGGCGTGTCGGTGTTCGTGGATGTGTGCGTGCAAGTGCTTCCCTTCCCGGTCGATGACTTTCGTCAGTTCGGCTACGGCCTGGTCCATGGAGACTGGGAGGTTCTCGACCTGATAGCCCATCGATTCAAGGACGCCAAAGAGTTTGGAGACAGGCGGCACCTCAAGGCCTGCCTTCTCCAGAGTCTCTCTCGCCATCACGAGATCCCTCATCGTGCCCTCCATGACGATCCCAACATCGAGCACTATAGCACGGTCCACCATCTCGGCGGCGGCCTCTATGTCGTGAGTGGCGATGAGCATGCCACGATCCATCGACCTCAGCAGCTTGATCAGCTCCTTTCTGGATCTTGGATCAAGGCCAGACGTCGGCTCGTCAAGGAGCAAGATTCTTGGGTCCA
>Ga0299912_10004699_pt1 | contig 11203 bp, 10 predicted proteins | sample RVTome_2_FD_207667 | JGI IMG/M metagenome (GOLD analysis project Ga0299912, IMG submission 207667) | Soil microbial communities from uranium-contaminated site in the Upper Colorado River Basin, Wyoming, United States - RVT95D214 (version 2) ... | reverse complement strand
GGGACTCGCCGAGGTCGAAGCTCGCCGGGCAGACGAGGTTACCGACGTTCTCTATGAACAGAAGCTCGACGTTCCCGGGAATGGTGGGAAAGATCTTGCCGATCATCTTGGCTTCGAGGTGGCAGGCGCCTCCGGTGGTGATTTGCCGGGCCGGGACGCCCTTGCGGCGGATCCGCTCGGCGTCCCGCTCGGTTTCGATATCGCCCTCGATGACGGCCATCCGGAACCGGTCCTTGACCCGGTCGGCCAGCGCTTCAAGCAGGGACGTCTTTCCCGCGCCCGGTGAGCTGATCATGTTGACGGCCAGGACGCCCCTTTCCTCGAACCTCTTCCGCAGTTCCGCGGCAACCTTGCGGTTTGTGCCCAGAATTTCCTCGAGGACGATTATCTCTTTCCGCCGGAGGGGGTTGACGGCCCGCCGGCCGGCGCGGGATTTGGGGACGGGCGGCGTTTCTCGTTTCATCGTGATGTCCTCGGAGGCTATTATAGGGTTTTCCGGGCTCGAAGGCGAGCCCGCCTGCGATGCGGCGCGGCCGTTCCGATCCGGATGAACTCGGCCAGATGGCCCAGGGCCGTCTCGAGGTTCTGTTCGGCCTTCTCGGACAAACCCTCACCGATGCCGAAATCATACCCCCGGATGGCCAGGACATGGGCGGTCGGAGTTTTACGATAAAGCTCCCGGCACAGGGCGAGCACGGTCCGGGGCGTGAGCGAGTGGGTCGTGAAGGCGAATTCGGCCAGGGGCTCGATCTCGATCATTTCGAAAGGGGCCTCGATCGCCGGCGCCGCGTCCACGAAGACGACCCTCTCGAAGCGGGAGACCGAAAGGGCGTCCTCGACTTGGAGCTGGTAGTTGGCGTCGGCCGCGACGTCCGGAAGATTCAAGGCGCGCAGCCGGTCGATGAAATAAGGGCCCAAGCCATCGTCCCGTCGTCCCGGGTTCCCGATACCTAAGACCAGGATTATCGTCTTCGGCAATCCAGCACCCGGCCCCGGGGATCGACGATCGAGACCTCGAGCGGCATGGCCCCCAAAGCGTGGGTCGCGCAGCTCAGGCAGGGATCGTAGGCGCGGATGGCGACCTCGACCTGGTTCAGCATGCCCTCCGTGATCTGGGGCTTCTCGGACAGGACGTTCTGGGCGACCCAGTGGACGGCACGGTTCATGGGCTCGTTGTTGTTGGTCGTGGAGACGATCAGGTTGGCCATCGCGATTAGATCGTTGGAGTCGACGCGGTAATGATGAAAGAGGGTGCCCCGGGGCGCTTCGATCAGGCCGATCCCTTCGCAGCTCTTCGGACCGCGGGCGGCCAGGGTCGTCCCCTGAAGGTCGGGGTCGAGGAGAAGCTCCTTGATGACCTCGGCCGCGTGGAGGAGTTCGATCAGGCGCGCCCAGTGGGAGTGGAGGGACATGCCGTTGGGCTTGCCCTGGGTGTAAGCGCGGAACTCCTCGAATTCCTTCTGGGCCCGGGGCGAGGGGATGAAATCGCAGGTGTTGAGACGCGCCAGCGGCCCGACCCGGTACCAGCCCTTGTCTTTCCCCAGCGACTTGAGGTAGGGGAACTTCATGTAGCTCCAGGTCCGAACCTCTTCGGCGATGTGCCGGAGATAGCCGCGGTAGTCGACATCGTCGAGAACCTTCCGACCCCCGGCGTCGACGGCCCGGAGGACCCCGTGGTAGAAATCGAGAGCGCCGTCCTTGCGGACGAGGCTCAGGTGGTTCGAGGGGAAGTCGGCGAAGCCGTCGATGAAGGCCTTGTTTTTCTTATGGTAGGACTTGAAGAAATCGACGGCCCCTTGGGCCCAGTCGATCATGGTGTCGGCATTGAGGGGGGCCGGGCCCTTGAGGAAGGAATCCCTTTCTTGGGGGCTCAAGTTCTTGTTGATGCCGCCCGGGATGGCGCCCGTACCGTGGATCTTCTTGCCTGCGGTGGCCAGGATGATTTCCTGGCCGAACTTCCGGAGAAGAATGCCCCGGACGGCCAGGTCCTTGTGCTTTAGGGCGACGCCGACGATGTTGCGGACGGCCGGATCGGCGTCGACTCCGAACAGGAGGTCGGGCGAGACAAGATGGAAGAAATGGAGGGCGTGGGATTGGAGCATCTGCCCGTAGTGCATCAACCGGCGCATCTTTTCCGCCGTCGGCGGCAGGGTGTCCGGATCGGCTCCGACGACGAGGTCCATCGCTTTGGCGGCCGCCAGGTGGTGGCTGACCGGACATATTCCGCACAACCTCTGGACCAGGACGGGGGCTTCCCAATACGGGCGCCCCTGGACGAAGCGCTCGAAGCCCCGGAATTCGACGATGTGGAATCGGGACTGGAAGAGCTTGCCCCTGTCGTCGAAGAGGAGCGTGACCTTGCCGTGCCCTTCGACCCGGGTCACGGGCTCGATCGTGATTTTCGTGGCCATGACGGTTGTCCTTCAATCGAATTTAATGAGGTTGTAGGTCAGGTTGAGGGGGCGGCCTTCGACGAAGGCCGTCAGGGCTTCCCAGATGAGATCGGCCGAGGGCGGGCAACCGGGAAGGAAGGCGTCGATCTTGACGATCTCATGGCAGGGATAGACTTTGTCGAGGATGATGGGCAGCTCCTCGTCGTTGGGGATGATCGTGTTGCCCTCGGTCGTCGGGGAGTGGAGGAAGGCCTCCTCCAGGCATTCCTTGATTGGGATGGCGTTCCGCATGGCCGGCAGGCCGCCCATTATGGCGCATTCCCCGACCGAGACGAGGATTTTGCAGTTTTTCCGGAAGGAGCGGAGGACTTCGACATTCTCGCTGTTGCAGCAGCCGCCCTCGATCAGGCCGATGTCGCAGGGCTTCTGGAACGTCTTGATATCGTTGATCGGGGACTTGTGAAACTCGACCAGATCGATGAGCTTAAGGATGCGCTCGTCGATGTCCAGGAAGGACATGTGACAGCCGAAGCAGCCGGCCAGGGACGCGGTGGCGATGACGGGTTTACTCATGGTTCGGCCTCATTTCGACCCGATCTCGCTTCCGATCGGAGCTCTGTCGAACTTACGCTGCCCGATTGGGACTGCGAAGCCGACCTCCTTACGGAGGATGGCCCCGACCGGGCAAACGTCCATGGCTTTTCGGGCCGTTTCGTCATCGAGCCTGGCGGCCAGCTCGGGGTCGACGGCTAAACGGGCCTTGTGGGACCGGTTGTGGACGCTGAAGACGGACCGGCCGTCCCCGGCCTGGACGGCCCGGACACAGCGTCGGCACTGGATGCAGCGGTTGTGGTCGAGAAGCAAGGCGGGAGCGACGGCCTCCACTTCCCGGCGGGGAAACTGATACGGAAAGCGAGGCGCCAGCATTTGGTAGCGGTAGCCCAGCGCCTGGAGCTCGCAATTTCCGCTTTTCTCGCAGGTCGGGCACATGTGATTTCCCTCGACAAAAAGCATCTCGATGAGTGCCTTCCTCATGTCCTCAAGGTCGGGCACCGCGTTCTCCACGACCATGCCCTCGGCGACGGGTTGGGTGCAGGCTGCCATGAATCGCCCGCCGACCCTGACCGTGCAGATCCGGCAGCTGCCGGCGGGTTTCAGCCCCTCATAATAACAGAGCACGGGAATGTAGATGCCGTTGGCCCGGGCGGCTTCGACGATGGTCTGGCCCGCTTTGGCCTCGCAAGGCTTTCCGTCGATCGTGAACATCAACTTACTCATGAGAGGCCTCCTCTATCACCGGGGGGCGATGTGTGGCGAGAGCGGCGTCGAGCGTCGCGGCGCTGAGGTCGAAGTCGGGGACGAAGGGGGCATCCTTCCGGAGGACTTTCATGTACTGTTCCCGAAAACCCTGGAGCGTTGTCAGGATGGGATTGGGGGAGGTCTGACCGAGGCCGCAGCGGCTGAAGGATTTGATGAGCCGGCCCCACTCTTCCATCTCCCTCAGGTCGTCTTCCGTCCCTCGGCCGGCGATGATTTTCTCGAGTTTTCTCCTGAGAAGGACGTTGCCGACGCGGCAGGGCGTGCACCAGCCGCAGGATTCCTCGATGAAGAAATCCATGAAGTTCTGGACGATTTCGAAGAGGTCGCGCCAGGGGCCGAAAATGATGACCGATCCGCCGGTGGGGAGGTCTTCGAAGCATATCTTCCGGCGGAAGTCAGGCCGGGCGACGCATGTTCCCGACGGGCCTCCAACCTGGACGGCATAGGCGTCTTTCGATCCGGTCATGTCAAGGAGTTCCTGGACGGTCAGCCCGAATTCGACTTCGTAAACGCCGGGTCGTTCACAATCCCCGGAAACGCTGAGAAGCTTAGTGCCGGTCGACCGGACGGTTCCCAGGGAACGGAACCAGGGGGCTCCGTGAGCGATGACCTGAGCGGCGGCGCAGAGCGTCTCTACGTTATTGACCGTGGTCGACTCGTTGAGATATCCGGTTTCAACCGGAAACGGCGGCCGGTTTCGAGGCTCCCCCCTTTTTCCTTCGGCCGATTGGAGGAGGCCGGATTCCTCGCCGCAGACGTAGGCTCCGGCGCCGCTCTTTATGGTGATGTCGAAATGGAATCCGGAATGCTTGGCGATATTTTTTCCCAAGAGATTCTCGGCGCGGAGGATCTCCAAAACGCTTTCCAGGAAATCGCGGAGATAAGCATATTCGGCTCGGAGGTAGAGAATCCCTTCGGCCGCGCCGATGGCGTAGCCGGCAATGCACATGCCCTCGAAAAGGAGCCGCGGAAGTTCGGTCAGAATGACTCGGTCCTTGAACGTTCCCGGTTCGCCCTCGTCGGCGTTGCAGACGACGTAGTGACGGCCGCTTTTTTGCCTACGGCAAAGGTCCCACTTAAGGCCGGTCGGGAAGCCCGCTCCCCCCCTGCCCAGGAGGCCCGCGTTCTTGATTTCCGCCACGATCTCCGCTGGACTCCGGAAGAGGGCCCTCCGGATCGCGACTCCGGAATCGTAGGGACCGAATAGGACCGGCCCTCTCTTCCGGATATTATTGGAGACCATAGCCTTGATCAGCGATGATTGGTTGGCCCCATCGCCGTATTCGGTCACGAGGTCCCGGACTTTCCGTCCCGCTTTCATTCCCAGGACGAGCGACCTGACCCTCGTCGGCGTCAGACGCGTGACAATTACGCCGTTGATGATGGCCGAAGGCTCTTGATCGCTCATGCCCAGGCAGGAGGTGTCGTGGAGGCCGATGAGGCCGTCGGGGCTTACGGACCCGAAACGGCACCCGGCTTCCTGTTCGAAGGCGCGGGCAATCGAGGCGCGGCCCTTCATCTGGGATGTGATGGAATTATTCAGGTAGACGGCATAGCAACCGACGGGCGTCCGGGAGAAGAAATGGTAGAAGCTGACGACGCCCTCGACTTCGACCTCGGACAGCCCTAAGGATCGGGCGATCTCGGCCCGGCTGTCGCGGTCGATGCATCCCCGTTCGGCCTGGACATCGCGGAGGAGGTCGATGAGCCGGGTCGGATCCTTCCGGTGGCGGTTGATGATGGTTGGAGTTGAAATCATGGTTATGCCCCTGTTTTTAAACATATTAGATTAGCATAAATCCCCGAATCGGGCAATTCGTTTTTTGGTTTATTGGTTTCGCTTGCTTTTTTCCTTGAAATAAAAGTAAAATCCATGGAGAATATGGATATCCATCGACATCCCAGGAAGGAGGACTAATGGGCAAGAAGAACCTTTGTCTCCTCGGCGCGATTCTTCTCGTCGTCGCCGCTTTCTCCAGTTGCTCCTCGCAACCCGATAAGGCCGTCATTGAGAGGTATTTCCACGCCATCCAGCTCAATGACCTCACGACCATGTCGACGATCGCCGTCGCGCCGACCGACATCGATTTCAAGTCATTCGAGATCACCAAGCTCGGCGAAGCCAAAGTCCAACCCGCCGGTCTGCCGGACATGGCCAAGAAGGAAGTGGACCTCAAGAAAAAACTCGAGGACCACGTCGGTCCGACGCTCGACGCCAAAGACATTCTGGATGCCGCCAAGGAAGAGCTCGACAATGCCCGGACCAAAGCGGCCAAGAACGCGGCCCAGAAGAAGGTCGACGATTTCCAGGCCAAGTACGATCAGGAATACGAAATCCACAAGCAGCTCCAGAAGGACTATAATGACGCCAAGGCCGCGGCCGCCCGCGAGGAAGAGACGGCCATTTTTTCGCTCGGGGTCAAAGATATTCCCAACGTTCGCGACCTGACCGGCGAGGTCCAGTCCAAGCAAGCGGAAGTCAAGGTTGTCACCAAGGCCGGCGCCGAGAAGGCTTACATCTTCCAGCTGAGGCTCTTCAATCTAAGAGACGAAATACTCAACCTAAACCGCCGCGGGAGATGGGTCATCACCGATATTAAAGCCACCAGCTGATCCGAGGACGATCGGGCCGTTGTTGACCCGTTCGCCGACGCTACCCCGCCCTAAAAGAAAAGGCGGGGCCCAACCTTGCTGCACCCATAAGCCGTAAACGGCTTATGAGTACTGCGAAACGCCTGCACCCATGGCTTCAATGAGTGTCGAAGGGTTGACTCTTCTCGATAGTTCGGTTATATATAGAGTTCTTTAGCGCGGGCCGTTAGCTCAGAGGGAGAGCACCGGCCTTTTAAGCCGGGTGTCGCTGGTTCGAGTCCAGCACGGCTCAAAGGCTTTCCCTGCCCCTGTCGTCTAGCCCGGTCCAGGACATCGCCCTTTCACGGCGGCAACACGGGTTCAAATCCCGTCGGGGGCGTTTTTTTTCTTATCCGTTTCCGCCTCGATCCCGGGGCGGCGCCCGTCGGCTTTCCGGTTCCGTCTTTTCCAGAGGATCAAAACGTAAACGGCCGGGAGCTGGTAGAGGGTCAAGATGATCGGCGCCAGAATGAACCAATAGATGTTGAAGATCGGGCCGAACAGGAGGAGGAAGGCGCCGCAGCCCAGGAGGGAGAGAAGGGCGGCCAAGACGAGCAAGGGATGAGGGAGGCCGCGCTTCATTTGTCGAGGGCGAAGCCTTTGTCCCGGAACAGCCGAAGGCAGGCCTCAACGATGGCCGGTTCGTAGAGCTGGCCGCTTCGAGATTGGATTTCTTCGAGGGCGCGGTCGATGCCGTGGGAGGGTCGGTAAGGGCGGTGGGACGACATGGCCTCCACGACGTCGGCCACGCTGAGGATCCTGGCTTCATAGAGGATCTCATCTCCTTTGAGCCGGCCCGGATAGCCGGAACCGTTGATCCACTCGTGATGCTGGAGAACGATTTGGGCGACCGGCCAGGGAAAATCGATCCCCTTGAGAATATCGTACCCGACCTGGGGGTGGGTCTTGATGATGGTGAATTCGATGTCGGTCAACTGGCCGGGCTTGCTCAGGATCTCGGCGGGGATGTAGATCTTGCCGATGTCGTGGATATCGCCGGCCATGTGCAGCCCGTCGATTTGGTTGGGGGAGATTCCCATTTCTTGAGCGATCGCGCAGGAGAGCTTACTGACGCGGCGCTGGTGGCCGGCCGTGTAGGGATCCCGCATTTCGATCGTCAAGCCCATGGCCTGGACCGTGGCGTCGAGGGCCCGCCGGAGCTTGTCGAGCCCGGCCTCGAGGTCCGCCTCGGCTTGTTTGCGCTTGGCAATGTCCCTGAAGACGAGAACCCCTCCCATCGAGCTCCCCTTTTCGTCCCGGATCGAGGATACGCTTCCTTCGATCGGGAGCAAAAGCCCGGATTTGGCGTGGAGGATGGATTGGCTGGATAGGACGGAATCGGCGATTTCCGATGATCCCGCCGTCTCGGGGCGGCCGGCCGGAAACTCCTTTTCGTCGGCCTCGGTCCTGAAAACTTCGGCGAGGGGCTTATGGAGAGCCTCAGCTTCGCCCCAACCCGTCAGCCGCTCCGCCAGGGGGTTCATGAAGGCGACCCGATCCGCCTTGTCCGTGGCGATGATCCCGTCCCCGATGCTGTACAGGATCGTCGTTAACCAACGGTCCCGCTCCTTGAGCTTCTTGTCCATCTTGGACTTGTAGAGGGCCATCTCGATCGTCGTCTGGAGCTCGCGTTCCTCGAAGGGCTTGAGGAGGTAGCCGAAGGGTTCGGTCATCTTGGCCCGGTGAAGGGTCGTCTCGTCCGTGTAGGCGGTCAAGTAGACGACGGGGATGCCCAGGGATTCCCAGATCGTGTTGGCCGCGCTGATGCCGTCGATCTCGCCCTTGAGGACGATATCCATCAGGACAAGGTCCGGCCCGAGTGCGCGGGACTTCTGAATGGCCTGCTCGCCGGTCGAGACGAGTCCCACGATACCGTAGCCGAGGCTCCTGAGCATGTTTTGAATATCCCGGCCGACGAGGCTTTCGTCCTCGACCACAAGAATACGGATATTGGCCATACTATCCCGCCGTTCTCTTCTCACTATTCTATGCGTTTCCCCAAATTGTGTCCAACGGCAAGTCCGGACCGCCACCGGAGATATTCAGACCCTGGTCTTGTATATGAGCTGGCGGAAGACAAGCTCGAAGCGGGTTCCCTTCGCCTTTTTCCGGGAGAGGCGTCCTTCCACCTGGTGCGTCAGCATGGTCACGATCTGGAGACCGAGCGTTTTTGTCTTCCAGGGGTCAAGGCGGGCGGGCCATCCGACGCCGTTGTCAGCGACGGTGAGCGTGAAGGTTCGACCGGCGGACGGCCTGAGTCCGATCAGGATGCTTCCGGCCTTGGTTCCGGGAAAGGCGTGCTGGAGCGCGTTGGACACGAGTTCGTTGACGATCAGCCCGCAGGGGATGGCCGTCCGGGTGTCCAGGGGAGACTTGCGGAGGTCGAACCGGAGCCGAACCCGTCCGGGATCGACCTTCAAGGAATGGAGGAGGTGGATGGCAAGGGCGGGGATATAATCGGAGAAATCGATCCGGGTCGTAGACCCGGCCTGATAGAGTTTCTCGTAAACGAGGGAGATCGCCCGGATGCGGTTCTGGCTGGCCCTGAACAGGCTGAGGACGTGTCCATCCTTGATGGATTCGGTTTGAAGGCTGAGCAGACTGGTGATGACCTGGAGATGATTCTTGACCTGGTGGAGGACCTCCCTGAGGAGATCATTTTTTGAGTCGAGAACTTCTCCACGGAGATTCGTCCGTCCCGATCGAGAGCCCTTCCTCATACCCACATCCTTCGGAGCGATTCAATCATAAGGCATCCTCCCCCCCGAATTCAATCCCCCTTCGCGGGATCCCAAGGACGTAAGTCCGCGGAGCTTCAGGGGATGTTGAATTCCCCGTCGATGGACGGCGGCGCTTCCTTTGCGGCGCGGGGCATCGCCGGTCAGGACGAATAGAGCTGGATGCGATTCCCATTGGACGATTTAGCCCGGCTGGCGGCAACTTCGGCGTTTCGGGTCAGGGTTTCCACATCCTCCCCGTCGTCCGGGAAAAGAGAAATTCCCGCGCTGGCGGAGACCGAAATGGATTGGCCCTTCCAGTCAACCGGGGGCCGCAGGACTTCCTGGATCCTGCTGGCGATTTTGAGGACGACGCGAGGTTGTTTGATTTCGGCCAGGACGAGCATGAATTTATCCTCCAGGATCCGGGCGACCGTATCGCTTTTCCGCACGATTGAGACCAGACGACGTCCGGTTTCCTGGAGGACCTTGTCCGCGGCGGCCGGCCCCAGCTTCTCGTTGACGGCATGAAGGTCGTCGAGGTCGACCAGAACGAGAGCGATCTTGAGCTTCTTGCGCCGGGCTTGGGCCATGGCCAAGGTCAGGCGGTCGGCGCACAGCAGCCTGTTGGGAAGCCCGGTCAGGACGTCGCGGACGGCCAGCTGAAAGAACTCCTCCTCTTGCCGTTTAGAAAGGATCAGCTTGCGGAAGAGAAAAATAATATGACTGGGATTCCCTTGGGAATCATGGATGAGGGCGGCGGTCGCTTCGATCGGAATCCGGCGGCCGTCCTTTGATGTCAGCAGGACCGGCTTCCCGGGCCTCCAGCGACGCTTTCGGATAAGGGTGTCGAAAGAGGGGAGAGCCGTTCGTCCGGTTTTATTGATATCGATCCTTAGGACCTCAGATACATCCCACCCTAGGATCTCGGACTGCTTCCATCCGGACAGCTGCTCGGATAGGGCATTCATGAACGAAATCCGGCCTTGGGGATCGACGGCGATGACGGCGTACTGGAGGTTGTCGAGAATGGAAAAAACCCATCGTTCTCGCTCCAAAAATTGGGTTTCCCGGGCGAACTTATGAAGGGCCATCTCGATCGTCGTTTGGAGCTCCCTCTCCTCGAAGGGCTTGAGAAGATAACCGAAGGGCTCCGTGAGCTTGGCCCGGTTCACGGTTGTTTCATCGGCGTAAGCGGTCAAGTAAACGATCGGGATGTTAAAGCGGGCGAGGATCTTTTCCGCTGTCGCGATTCCGTCCAAGGGTCCCTTGAGGACGATGTCCATCAGGACGAGGGCGGGAGGATTGTCCTCGATCTTCTGGAGGGCCTTTTCGCCGGAGGATACGACGCCCGCCACGGCATAGCCGAGATTCAGGATCATGGCCTGAATGTCCTTGGCGACCAAGCTTTCGTCTTCAACGATGAGAATTCGGGTCTTGGCCATGGACCTCCACCGGTTACAGGGCCATGAGCCCCCGGAAGCGGATCCGGAATTCGGTGCCGCCGTTCCGGACGAGCTTGATCGTTCCGTCCAGCTGTTCGACGAGCATGGTCACGAGCTGCATCCCCAGGGTTTTTGTTCTGCGAAAATCGAAGCCCGGGGGGAGTCCGGTTCCATCGTCCTTGATGACGAGAAGGCAAGTCCTGTCCCCTTCGGGTCGGAGCATGATGCTGATTTCGCCCCGGCGCTCTTGGGGGAAGGCGTGCTTCAGGGAGTTCGAGATAAGCTCGTTGATGAGAAGGCCGCAAGGGATGGCCGTGTTGATGTCGAGGGCGATATCGCGGATATCGGCCCGGAACCGAATCAGGGAGGGTTTGATCCGGTAGGACTGAAAGAGATATTGGGCCAGGCTTCCGATGTAGCCGGCCATGTCGATCCGGGCCAGCTCCTTGGACAGGTAAAGCTTTTCGTGGATGAGGGCCATCGACCGGATGCGGCGCTGGCTCTCCTTGAGGAGGGTCATCGCCTCTCCGTCCTTGAGGTGGCGGGCCTGGAGGTTCATGAGGCTCGATACGACCTGGAGGTTGTTCTTGACCCGATGGTGGATCTCTTTGAGGAGAACCTCCTTCTCCCGGAGGGACGCTTTGAGGGCGTCCTCGGACCGCTTCCTCTGGATGGCCATGGCGGCCTGGGTCGAGAC
>Ga0299912_10004698_pt1 | contig 11206 bp, 7 predicted proteins | sample RVTome_2_FD_207667 | JGI IMG/M metagenome (GOLD analysis project Ga0299912, IMG submission 207667) | Soil microbial communities from uranium-contaminated site in the Upper Colorado River Basin, Wyoming, United States - RVT95D214 (version 2) ... | reverse complement strand
CATTCAGGCTTGCGAGGTGGAAGGCAGAACTGTTTTCGAGCACTCTCCTGACTCAGGGGAGACTGAAATATTCCGGGAGCTGGCGGGAAAGGTGATGAGCAACGATGCTCCCGTCATCCCAACGCCGTTGGAGGAGCTTTCAGAGTTAGAGGAGCTATACCGCCAGCATCTCGGTAGGTAGGGCACGGAGATGAGCAAAAAGGGATGGGCGAAGAAGAGAAGAACCCGACTGTAGAAATAGAGGGAGCAAGAGCCCCCGATGAAATCGGGGGGGCCGCCGGTTGGGAGAGGGGCGGGAGAGGAAGAGGCCGCGTCTCCGATAGAGACCTCACCCAGGGCAGCATTACCAAGAACTTGTGGCTACTGGCAGGCCCCGCCATAGCTGAGAACGTGATGAACACGGTGGACACCAGCATTGACATGATCTGGGTGGGGAGGCTGGGGGCTGGCTCCATTGCCGCAGTGGGCGTCGGCGGAAACCTTGTCCAACTCATCTCCACGGCCAGAATGGGCCTCACCACCGGCACCAGGGCTATGGTCTCTCGCTTTGTGGGGGCCGATGACTTGCCCAGCGCTAATCACGCAACTCTCCAGGCCTTTGTTCTTAGTGCTGCCTTCGCTTTCTTCATGGCAACGATAGGCATTTTCTTCGCCAAGCCCATGTTGCAGCTACTGGGGTTAAAGCCCGATGTCATTGCTCAGGGCCTTGGATACGTCCAAATAGCTTTCGTGGGCTCAGCCTTCATGTCCTTCCGAATGAACACCAACGCTGTACTGCAAGCCTCCGGGGACATGATGACGCCCATGAAGATAACCGCCCTAATAAGGATAATACATGTAGTCATAGACCCCTTTCTTATCTTTGGCTGGCTAGGACTTCCCAGAATGGGTGTGACGGGAGCGGCGGTAGCCAATCTCATTACTCAGGCTATAGGCAGCGTCATAGGCCTGTATGTCCTTTTCACCGGCTATTCGCGACTGAAAGTGACCTTCAAGAACTTCAGGGTCGATTTTGCCATACTGTGGCGGATGATAAAGATCGGCATCCCTGCTACCATTAGCAGTGTGGAGAGAAGCTTCACTGCGACGGTATTGCTGCGGATCATTGCCACTTTCGGCACCTACGCGATAGCTGCCCATACCCTTGGGGCCAGAGTAGAGATGTTTGCTATGTCGCTGGGTTGGGGAGGACTGGCCACGGCGGTGGCGACAATGGTGGGGCAAAATCTGGGAGCGCGGAAACCAGAGCGGGCTGAGAGAAGCGCCTGGGTGGCCCTGGGCTTCTACTGGCTCATCATGGCCATTCTCGGAACCATCTTTTTGCTTCAGGCGGAGAATGTCATTCGTATCTTCAACTCCGATCCTGAGCTGGTAAAGATAGGCAGCACCTTCCTGAGGATAGCGGTAGCTGGCTATCTCTTTATGGCTCCCGCCATGCTACTGTCTCAGGCCCTGGGTCCGGGAGCAGGTGATACCGTACCTCCGATGTTGGTGAGCATTGTAGGTACCTGGGGCATTGAATTGCCGCTGGCTGTGTTCCTCCCCAGGATCACTTCCTTGGGCGTGTATGGGGTTCGCTGGGCTTCGGTGATAGCTATGGCGGTGCGAGCAGTGGCCATAACCGGCTGGTTCAGACAGGGCAGGTGGAAGCTGAGAAAGGTGTGAAGGGAGTACTGCAATGAATTTAGATAGGCTCTCAGTGATAACCTCTATTAAGGACGAGCACCCTTGCTTCAGTGGCGAGGCTCACGATCGCGTGGGCAGGATTCACCTGCCTGTCGCCCCTCGATGTAACATTCAATGCAATTTCTGTGAGCACAAGATGTGTACCGACATACAACACCCAGGATGGGCGACAAGGCTTCTGTCAGTGGTGGAGGCATTTGATTTGATTAAGTCTGTCGTGAGCGAGAGACAAGCATATGACTTTGTAGTGGGAGTGGCTGGCCCTGGCGACGCTTTGGCGAATGCCCAGACTTTCCAGACGCTAGCTTTGATCCACCGACACTATCCCCAAATTGTAACCTGCCTGTGCACCAATGGCTTGCTCCTGGAGGACAAGTTGGAGGAGATGATCGAGGCCGGGGTCAGAGCGTTGACGGTCACCGTCAATGCCTCCGATAGCCGGGTGGGGAAGAACATCTATTCCTGGGCGAAGTATCGGGGTACTATATATCGAGGCGAGAAAGCTGCCGCTCTCCTTATCGAAAAGCAGTTCAGCGGCATTAGACAGGCCATCGCAGCGGGCCTTTGCCTCAAAGTGAATACAGTGCTCATCCCCGGCGTGAACGATGAGCATATCCCAGAGTTAGCCCGGCGCTTGCGAGAGGCGGGGGTTGAGCTGATGAACATCATGCCCCTTATTCCTTCAGGTAAGATGAAAGACCGCTCTGCTCCTACTTGCGATGAACTTAGAAAGGCGAGGCAGGATTGTGAGGAGGTCATACCCCAGTTTTGCCACTGTGAGCAGTGCCGCGCCGATGTCATCTTCCTGCCGGATAGAAGCCTGACTTGTGTAAACTAAGCACATTACCTATAGATGTTATGTAAAATGATGGTCGCCACTTCTGCTATTTAGGGTAGCCAATGGGCATCACCCCCAGGGGCTCATGTTGGGGTGGGAGGCTCAGCAGCTCAGAGACCTCCTCGTCGTAGAAGGCACCTACCATGACCGTTCCCAAACCCAAAGCCTCAGCTTGAAGGTAGACGTTTTCAGCCGCATGACCAACCTCCATGTGAGCGTATCTTATCCCTTTTTCTCCGTACCTGTCCGTTGTGCGGTCGTATTCCGCTGTTATGATCAGTGAAACGGGGGCCTCCGCCATGTATTTCTGCTCCAGGCAAGCCTGGGTCAATTCCTGGCGCATGTCGCCCTCGCTGTGCAGTCTCAGGGAGTGCTTATGGGGATTGTAGCTGTATACCCCCGCTTCAAGTTCCTCCACTCCTCCTTGTCCTATTACAACATATACATCCAGTGGATACTGAGCGCCGGCGGAGGGCGCTGCCCGCAGTCCAGCCCCTTCATCAGTTATCCCCTGTGCCGACCACAGGATCTGGGCGAGGTAAGCTAAGCCCAAAGGCCGGTTTTGGAAATCCCTTTCTGACCTCCTCCCTTTTATCGCCTTTTCTACAGATATATCTCCATCTAATTTAGGCGGCGGTAGCGGTATCTCGCCCTCCCCATAGGACAGGGCTTGTTCCGCACCCTTGCAGCCAGTGGTTGATATGCCCACAAACCACAGCCCAATGCCTACTAGAGCGCCCAGGAAATCCCTTCTCGCTATCTTCATATTGTTTACTAAAACCATCTTTCACCTTCCTCTAATGATAATGGCCTTAGCCTGAAAGAATATGGACAAAATAGGTTTTTGTCATGTAAAATGTTGCTGGAGGGGGGAAGGACCATGCGCCGCAGATATGAGCGAGAGATCGAAGAGCTGCTGGCAAAGATGGAGGAATTTCTGCCGGAAGAGGCTCCGCCGCGGCGCCGAGCACGTACAACGCTTGGGTCTGGCAACTTCGGGAAAGCCTTCTCATCTTGGTGGCAACGGCTCTCCGCCCCACAGTTAATGCTAGTCAGCTTTCTTTTGGTGGCAGTTGCTTTCTTCCTTCGATTCTTCGCTCCCACTGTAGCTTATTTCGTAGGTATTTTGGGCGCTTTTCTCTTTGTATTCGCCTTTGCACTCTCTTTCCTGAAAAAACCACCCCCTTTAGAGAAGCGGTGGCGGGACCAGGTTATCGAGCTGCCACAAAGAGGAGGCGGGCTAAGTAGGTGGTTGAGCCGCTGGCTGAGGCGAAAAGCAAGGTAAGGCCGATTTCACCTACTAAGCGGGTTACCCTTTGACCCCTACCCGCAACTTATCCAGCAGCCACTCCTTGATAAGCTTATAGACTTCGTCGCGCCGTTGCCGTAAGCTGTGCCTAGCGTCGGGCAAGAGGACCAGCTCCTTAGGCTCTTTGGCCAGATCGTAGATGTATTGAGAGCAATGGGGAGAGAGCCTTATGTCATCCTGGCCGTGGATGAGCAGAATGGGGCGGGGGCTTATCTGTCCTACCAATTGTGTTCCGGCGCTTTGGGCGCTGAGGGTTATCACTGTCTTCACCTCTTCACTTAGGGCGGCAGCAGTGATGACCACTGCCGCCCCGAAGGAATGCCCCACCAGCCCAATAGCAGAGGCCCCGAACTCCTTCAGGAAGGCGATACCCCTCAGAACATCGAACGCGCCTGCTCCTACGATACCCGGAGCGCGATGGCTGCGGAAGTCCAGTCTCAGCGAGCTGACGCCGTAGTGGAACAGGTCCTCGGCCAAAGAGCCATAAATTCCATCTGCCGGGCCATCGAAACCGCCATCGGTGCCTCCCACCCAGATCACCGCCACTTTACTGCCCACACAAGCATGAAACAGGCAGGAGATGTCTCCGCGGGAGCTCTTAAGAGTGATTATCTGCCCTTCCGGGGAGGGTTGGCTTTCTCTAAAGCTCCGTGCTAATGGCGCGTCATCGGGATGGCTTTCTAAGATGGCTCTCACCGTGACTCCCTCATCTTTGGATTTGCTCTCATAATACTCATTTGCGTTGCTATGTCAACATTGCAACGATTGTCACTCTGAGTCCCGGTGAAATCGGGGCGAAGAGTCTCGATAAGATTCTTCGCCCGTGGGGCTCAGAATGACAAAAACGAAGGTTTCCAAACATTCTCCACATCTGCGGTTGCCTTCCGCTCTTTTGGCTTCTATAATGGCTCAGGAGGCGGTAGATTCGATATGGAGAACATCTGTCCCCCGCGACCTCAGGGAGTGCGTTGAGGAAAAGGGTATTCTACGGCTGGTGGGTAGTACTGGCTTGTGCCCTCATCTTCTTTTACGGAGGCGGCACCTTTTACTACGGTTTTACCGCCTTCTTCAACCCTATATTGGAGGAATTCGGTTGGACCAGGGCTGCCACTGCCGCCGCTTTTTCCCTTCAGAGCCTAGAGGCCGGCTTCCTGGGGCCCCTGATAGGCCTTCTCATAGATAGATTTGGGCCCCGGAAAGTAACCTTTTCCGGCGTGGTCATAGCCGGCTTGGGCTTTCTTTGGATCAGCCGTGTCAACTCCCTGCCCTCTTTCTATGCCGCCTTTCTCTTCGCCTCCATGGGCTCCGGCGCTGCCTTTGGCTCGGCGGCCTATGCTGCGGTGGCGAACTGGTTCGTAAAGAAGAGAGCCCGCGCTATGGCCCTCCTATCCGCCGGTTTCGGGGCCTGTGGCATCATCGCTCCCGGCTTGGTTTGGCTCATTTCCCAGTATGATTGGCGAACGAGCCTGGCCACCGTTGGCTTTGGCCTGTGGGCCGTGGGTATCCCCCTATCTCTGGTCATAAGGGATAGGCCCCAGGAGTACGGCTATCTGCCCGATGGCGTAGACCCCAGCTCCAGCTTAGCGGTAACTGGGGTTAATGCCACAGCAACGGTCAGGAACATTTCCTCACCCAACGGAGCTGTTACGCAACAAGAGAGCCAGACCAGCGTTGGTTTCAGCGCCCGCGAGGCGCTGAGAACCCAGGCCTTCTGGCTCCTGATCTTGAGTAGCTGCCTCGCCGGTGTTGCCCAAAGTGCGTTAGGCGTGCACCTGATACCCCATCTTACCAACGTGGGCATTCCGGTGGGGATTGCGGGGTTGGCAGTAACAGGTATGACTGTCTCCAGCCTTATCGGCAGGCTGGGCTTCGGCTATCTGGGAGACTTTTTCGATAAGAGACACTTGATAGCGGCGGCAGCAGTCCTCCAAGCCATCGGGGTGCTCGTCTTTGCCCACATCACCAGCGCCTGGCTTATCCTGCCCTTCGTGCTCTTCTACGGCCCCGGCTATGCCGGCCCCATACCGGTGCGGCCGGCCTTACAAGCCGACTACTACGGTATAAAAGCTTTTGGCCTCATCGGGGGGCTGATGGGCTTTGGCTGGACCCTGGCGGGAATTGTGGGCCCGCTCTTCGCTGGCTGGGTGTGCGACGTCACCGGCAGCTATCGCTGGGCGTTCGTAATCTTCGCCCTAAGCACGGCCCTGTCTATCCCCGTCATCCTGGCGGTGAAGCCCCCTAAGAGGTGAGCTTATCGAACCACAGGGCCCTTCGACAGGCTCAGAGTGAGCGGTAATAGAACCCGCTCGTGGTGAGCTTATCGAACCACAGGGGGCCCTTCGACAGGCTCAGGGTGAGCGGTAATAGAACCCGCTCGTGGTGAGCTTGTCGAACCACAGGGGGCCTTCGACAGGCTCAGAGTGAGCGGTAATAGAACCCGCTCGTGGTGAGTGAGCCCCGATGGGATCGAGGCCATCCCGTATGTCCCGATAAATACGGGATGCCGAGGAAATCGGCAAAATCGGGACTTGTCGAACCACTACAAAAACATTAAGGGGAAGGCAAATGCCTTCCCCTTAATCCATTTAGTCTAATTCGTACTTTAAGACTTACGCAATAGCCAGAAACCGGTAGCGAGCAGCGCCAGGCCAGTAGGCAACATCGCCGCTATGGGCAGCGGATCTCCGGCCTTGGGCAATACCGCTGGCTCAGCCAACACCTCTGTTATAGGAGCTGGCGGAGCATTCCCAAAGCGGACTTCCGTTGTCTGGTTGGCTAGTACCTGAACGCTCACACTTGTCGGCGTGGTGGCCTCGTACCCCGCAGGCACCACTTCCGAGACCGTGTACGTTCCCGCGGTAAGCCCGGCGAAGTCGGTGGTGCCATCGAACCCAGTCGTGCTGCTGGCTTGGAAGCTACCGCTGCTTATCCTGATGGCCACGCCCGCTATTCGCCCCTCACCGGCATCCATAGCGCCGTTGCGGTTGGCATCGAGCCATTTGATAACGAGCACCCGTCCGAGCTGTGGCCCTGGCGTCGGGGTGGGGCCCGGTGTCGGTGTGGATGTAGGCGTAGGCGTTGGCGTGCTTGTAGGTGTTGGCGTTGGCGTCGATGGCACACTGCCGAAGTAGTGGCTGGGGTCGGTGTCCTGTACCGTCTGGTCCCCATATCTGCCGGTAGCGGTGCCGATGTTCTCGTACTGGCCAGCTACCGCGGTGCCAGAGGCAGTGCAGGTCATGGCCTCGGCCACGGCCAGCGTGGTCTTGGGGCAAGTTACCGTGACGCCCTTGCTATCGGTGACCGTTACATTTGTCAGCGCAACATTGCCGGTGTTGGTGACGACGTAGGTCCAGTTAACCGCTGCGCCCACTGTGATCGACGGGCCGGGGGCAGTATCAGCGTCTTGACCATTGGTGGCTTTCTCGATGTGAATGGATGGGCCGGCAACGAAGGTATTGGTGATGGTGCAGGTCTTGGTCTCGCCCGCGGCGATGCTTCCACTGCATTCTGCACTGTAGGTAGCGATGTAGTCGGTTACGCCAGTCTCAGTGACGCTATAGCTTCCGGCGTTCAGGTTGACCTGCGTGCCGGGGGATTCAACGCCAGGGAACGAGGCCGGGCTGGGGCTATTGCCGATAACGCTTATGGCAAAATTCGCTGCCACAGCCGTGCCACCAATCACATGCTTAATGACGATCAGCTTGGGTTGGATGTCATTATTGTTGATGGTACAGGTTGCACTCTGACCCAGGGCCAGGGTGATGTTGCTCCCGTTCTGGGTGCCGCCGACGCAGCTCCAGGCACTGGCTGTGTAGCCCGCGACTACGCTCTCAGACAGGGCGTAGGTGCCAGCGTCAAAGCTAGGGCCGTTGGATACCGACGGGCCGGGGCCACTGAAGCCGGTAGGGCCAGTTGCGGTCAGGGTCCAGTCGGCGGGCGTCTTGGTGCCGCCGTTGTCGTTCGTCACCGTCTTCACTAGTGTCAGCGAAGGCGGATTGTCATTGTTGTTGATAGTACAGGTGGCGGTGTCACCCAGAGCCAGGGTCACCGAGCTCCCTATCACCGGAGCGCCGCCGTTCTTGACGCAGCTCCAGCTCCCGGCTGTATAGCCCGCTGGTCCAGCCGACTCCGACAGGGCGTAGGTGCCGACCTTGAAGGTGCCATTGCTGCTCACCGTGGGGCCAGGGCCGCTGAGCGTTCCAGCCGCGCCACCATTCGCGGTCAGCGTCCATGCACTGGGCTGCGCGGTGCCGCCATTATCGTTAGTCACCGTCTTCACCAAGGTCAGCGAAGGGGGATTGTCATTGTTAGTGATAGTACAGGTCACATTCTCGCCCAGACCCACAGTTACGTTGCTCCCGTTCTGAGTGCCGCCCACGCAACTCCAGGAGCCAGCCGTGTAGCCTGCGACGGTGCTCTCAGACAGGGCGTAGGTGCCAGCGTCAAAGCTGGGGCCGTTGGATACCGACGGGCCGGGCCCGCTGAAGCCGGTGGGGCCGGTCGCGGTCAGGGTCCAGGCACTGGCCAGGGCGGTGCCGCCGTTGCTGTTGTCCACCACCTTGACTAGGGTCAGCGAAGGCGCATTGTCATTATTGTTGATGGTGCAGGTGGCCGTGTCACCCAACCCCAGGGTCACCGAGTTCCCTATCACCGGAGCGCCACCGTTCTTGACGCAGCTCCAGCTCCCGGCTGTGTAGCCTGTGACTAAGCTCTCAGAGAGGGCGTACGTTCCCGCGCTAACCGACGCATTCGTCACTGCCGGACTGCCGGTTGTGCCGGAGATCGTCATCGGCCCTGTGGCTGTCAGCGTCCAGTCAGTTGCGACTGCGGTGCCACCGTTGTCGTTGGTCACCGTCTTCACTAGCGTCAGTTTTGGTGCCACGGCTGTGTTAGTGAACACGCAGGTCACAGTCTCGCCTTCGTCCACCTCAAAGGTGGCTGTGGCTGACCCTAAATTACCTGAGCTGTCGTCATCGTCGCACGTGATACTGGTGAGGTTCCAGCCGGTCGGCACTGCCTCCGTAGAAGTGTACGTGCCGGGCTCCAGATCGGTAACAAAGATCTGCTGACCATCAGAGATTGTGCCTGCGGCGTCACCGGTGAAGGTGAAGCTGCCAGCCGCACCATCGGGAATGGTCTGCTTCTGGACGATGATGGTCGCGGGCACAACCACGGCCGCAGCGGCGAGGGATCTGTCTTGATTACCGAGGTTATCCAGAGTCCAGTCGATCAATCGCATGTGATAAGGAGACCCGCTGATGCCTCCTGCCGAGTTACCGATACCCCAGTCCAGCCTGCTGGCGATATGCCCACCCCAGGCCAGCACCGCTGTCGAGCTGGTAGCGGTGAAAGTCACGGCAATTTGCGTCTCTGACTGGGCAGCGTTCAGATCTCCCTGAGTTACATAGGCGATATTGGTTATGGTGCCGTTCCAGAGCGACATCACCCTTTCACCAGCGGGCAGCAAATTGAAGCTAGTGGCGGGCTGACCTGGCATTGGCGATCCAGCGGAGCTTGGGGCCGGGACAGCATAAGTGCTAGGTGCTCCAGAAACCCCTGACACACCAGCCGTTGGATCCACCGTCTCGGCGATTCGCTGGTAGTGCGTGAGGTAATCGATGGCATGCTTGCCGCCGTGCTTGATGTCGTATCCGAGAGTTATGGTGATGGGCGTGCCAGTGGGGAGATCGGTCATCACCACCCGGTAAGGTATGGACTGCCCCTCTGCATAATGCGAATTCTGCTTACCGGCATTTCCGTTCACCCAATTAACGGGGCTGATTGGCGGATCGCCAACGCCTCCGTTGCGGGCCTGGTCCAGATTGGCGGCCGGCGGGGCAGCATATGCTGTCTGCAACATTATGTTGGAAGGCAACAACATAAGAACCATGCCTATGATAGCCAGGATGTTGGGCACCTTCCATTTCCTTAGTACGCTAAAGAATCCTCTTTTCATGTCTCTCAACTCCTTCTACTATTTCTGCTTCCAATAATAACAACGGAGAAACGAACAAGTCATTAAAAATATGACGCAAAAGTTGCAAAAACGTTACACTTTCGACTCACCTTTTCTTTGGGAATTGACTTCACCCCGCTCTCTCACCTCCCCACCAAAACAAAAACCGACCTTGCGGTCGGTTTCGCTACTCGCTCCCCGCAGTCCAAGCGGCCAATTACAGACTGCGGTTCATCGCTCCCTTTACCTTTATCTTAAATTGTACTTATTGCGCACAGAAAGATTAACAGTATCGAAGGGCGCTGTCAAGCCCTGCTATCCTCACCAGACCTCACTATTCCTCCACGATTTTTACCGTTTCCTAACCGTTTCTTCACTTTATCTTGACTACGCTATGGTAGTCTGTTGGTAGAGTTCTCCTTTGGGATTGTACTATGGTAAGAAGGAAGTGTTCGACATGGCTAAAACAACCAAGAGGACCCGCTACGCCGGCGAGTTAGCCCCCAGCATGTTGACAGTTAAAGACGTCGCGCGCCTTCTCCATGTCCATGTGAACACGGTGAGAAGGTGGAGCGACGTGGGTTTGTTAAAGACCTACCGCATCGGTCACCGCCGCGACCGCAGGTTTGCCCCTCAAGATGTCTCCCAATTCCTCGAAATCAACAACAGAGAAGATGCTTCCTCAGATGGGCATGATCCTGCCCTGACGGAATAAATGCGGCTTCCCCGCGTTCGAGTCTGAAGTGAAGTGGGCTCGGTAGGGATCGAACCTACGACCAATCGGTTATGAGCCGACCGCTCTACCACTGAGCTACGAGCCCAGAGGACAAAACGAGGTGGAGAAAGACCCTTTTCTGAGTAAATGATAGCCTGCGCCATGTCAAAAGTCAACAGAAAGGGTGTCCGTTCTTGTCATTCTGAGCCCCGACCTGTCGGGGCGAAGAATCCCCTCAAAAGAGATTCTTCGGCCCTTGGCCTCAGAATGACAGTGGCCCGCAGTAAGGGCAGGTTTGAAACCTGCCCTTACGGTATGGGCGATAGGCCGTGAGCCTGGAGCAAAGGAACATCTGATATTATCTCCGCCGTGGGGCCATCGCTAACTGCTCTTCCCTCGCTCATGATTATGGTGCGCGGGCATAATTGCGCCACCATCCCCAGATCGTGAGAGGCCACCACCTTCGTCACCGGCAACTGGCGCAGTAGCTCGATGAGATGCCACCTGCCGGCTGGGTCGAGGTTGCTGGTGGGCTCGTCCAGCAACAATATTTGAGGGCGCATAGATAGAACGGTAGCAATGGCAATGCGTTTCTTCTCCCCGATGCTGAGATGGTGAGGCACTCGCTCTTCGTAGCCTACCATGCCCACTGCCTCCAAAGCATGGCTAACCCTACGCCGCACCTCATCCTCAGGAAGCTGC
>Ga0299912_10004697_pt1 | contig 11210 bp, 15 predicted proteins | sample RVTome_2_FD_207667 | JGI IMG/M metagenome (GOLD analysis project Ga0299912, IMG submission 207667) | Soil microbial communities from uranium-contaminated site in the Upper Colorado River Basin, Wyoming, United States - RVT95D214 (version 2) ... | reverse complement strand
CGAGAAGATCCTGACCTCATGGAATGGTTTGATGATCTCCGGTTTTGTTGATGGGTTTAAAGTCACTGAAAAGGAGCAATATCTTAACGGGGCAAAAGAGGCCGCCCGCTTTATTCTCCACAAGATGAGGAAGGATGGCCGCTTGATGAGGGTGTTTAATAAGGGAAAGTCCCAGGTGAAGGGCTATTCAGAAGATTATGCCTTTTTCATCCAGGTCCTCATCGATCTTTATGAAGCCACGTTTGAGACGGAATGGTTGAAAGAGGCAGAAGACCTCAATCGGAGAATGATTCATCAATTCTGGGATGAGAGCAATGGAGGGTTCTTCTTTACAGGAAAGGAGAACGAGTCTTTGATTGCTCGATCAAAAAACCCCTATGACAATGCCACCCCTTCAGCGAATTCCATAGCGGTATTTAATTTGATCAGGCTTGGTTATCTCACCGGAGAAGAATCTTTCAAAGAGAAGGCTGAACAGATCCTTCACCTCTTTTATAACTTTCTTGACCAACATCCTTCCGGATTCGCCCAAATGCTATCCGGCCTTTCCTTCTTTCTAAATCCACAGGAAATTGGGATTATCGGTTCAAGGGATGACCTTAAGACAAAATCCATGCTCAAAGAAATTTACCATGCCTACCTCCCAAACAAAATCCTGAGCCTCAGGGATCCTCAAGAACCGATCAAGGGGAAATGGTTTCCATTTCTTACGGAGAAAGGAATCCAAGAAGTTCCAACCGCTTTCGTCTGCAAAGGATTTACCTGCTTACCGCCTGTGCGAAATGAAGAAGAGTTAAAGAAGATATTGGAAAGATAGTGATCAGCCCATGGTGCTGTGCCTTACCTGATTCCTGCTTTTTTCTTGATTCCACCGATTGGTTCTTCCGGGTTTTTTGTGGGTTACCTCACCTAACCCCCCTTCATCCCCCCTTAAATTAAGGGGGGATGAAGGGGGGTTATAAGGGGAGATACCACCTACACGAAAGCCGGTAGAACCTTCCAACTAATCACAGATCAAGCAGAAGTCTCACTATGCCAGGGGTGCCAAAAGTTGCTTCGAAACTTGGATTTCTTTTTTCACTATCAAATTTAAATCCGCTTTTCTCATAGGCAAGCCTGGCAGGCGTATTATTAATTAGAACACCTATCTGGGCACGTTTATACCCACCCCTCCTGCCTCTATTCAGCACTTCATCAAGTAACCTGCTCACTACACCCTGCCTTCTACACTCTGGCAGGGCTGCAACACTTTCAACAATCCATGCCCCTTCGGCATCATCAGGAATACAGGTCATCCATGGGCGATAACGCTCGACAGCAGCCCTTTGTTCGTCCATAGCCCAATCTAACTTTTGGAAAACCTCTGGAAGTGCCTGTACGAAGGCCTTCATACCTAAAACCTTTGGGTCATAGCCACTTAAAGCACCCACCTTTTGCCCATCCATTTCTGCCACAATAAAAGTAGAAGAATGAAACAAATGAGGTTTTTGTGTGGTGGCAATGAGATTAAGGAAAGAGAGACAATCCTGCTCTGTGCCTCCTACGTAATGTTCCCAAACCCCATATTTGAGATGCGATCGTGACGCAGTAAGCATTACCCATGCAAGGAATGGTGCATCATCAGCCCTGGCTGGCCGGATATCAATATTCATAATTTCTCTCTACCTTTAATGAAATACCTCCGCAGCCCAAGCGTTTCTCTGGGGTCCACTGCAGAGAGAATTAGGCCATCTCTTTGGTGTAAGGAATGACGATGGCGCCGCGCTTGAAATCACCGAGAACTTCTGCCTTCCCACGCAAAAATAATTGCCCTACGAGGGCTGCCGTAATTGCGTCAAGTTCATCCCCGCTCATCTCCCTATTTAGCCGCTTGACTCCAAGTTCTTCAAGCCCTTTGCGCAGCTTCGACAACCCATCTTGTTTCCGACCAATATGCCATATATCTTGCGCAGCACCAGGGTAAACCTCAATCACTGGGTAGCCACGTCGGGTGAGAAATCTTTTTAGCCGGATACCTCGCTCTGTGAGTAACCTCATCGGACCGAGCGTAATGGGGAAAAAGCGGATACCTCTCCTCAGTAACTCGCGGTCGCAGGGACGAAAGTGTTCCCCATTTTTGTCTTTCATTGACTTGCGTCCGGGCGGTAGGTTGAGTGGGGCATCTATAGCAATCAAGTTTGGATCCTCTTTCTCTACGTAATCGATAATCTCCTGATCCGTATGAACGATGGTACAAAGAGTGATCTTATCTTTTTTCAGCGTGCAAATACCGGTGTCACGCTTCGGACTACCCGCGAGGTCAATACCGACCACTTTGCGATGATGCTGTTTACGGGAGTACATGATTCAACTTTGTTTGGACCTGATTTTTCTTAATCCATTTTTTACCACTTTTTAGCCCTGCTGTCTATAAAATGCTTGATTCTATTTCGTATTTTCTCTGTAATAGCACAATATTCAAACTTCGTATAACAGTAATGTTCCTTCAAGTCTTGACAAGTAAAAGGAAAATTCTTATCTTAATGAAAATATTTTCATTTTTTGACTAACGCTCTATGAATAAAGGTGTTTTTAAAAATCGATTCAGAGACAGGAAACTTCGCTTGAGTCATCCGAGGTTCCTTGTCTATCAGGAACTTACGAAGGCCGTTAGTCCTTTGAGTCCTCAGGAGCTTTACCATTGCCTTCTTAAGAAGCATAGAAAAATCGGATTGACTTCTATCTATCGGTCTCTTGAACTCTTCGAATCCATGGGCTTGGTTTTTAAAATCATCAATGGTTCGAGTGTTAAATATAAACTTTGTGAGTTGGAGAGCCACCATCACCATATCGTCTGCAAGGCATGCGGGGATGTGGTCGAATTGAATTTCTGTGATATTTCGGATTGGTCGAAAAAGGTGACCGAGTCTACAGGTTATCAGGTGACGGATCATCAATTAAATTTTTTTGGGTTTTGTAAAGCCTGTAAACCTTAATAATCCTTCCCTCCCTCCTTAGAAAAGGGGGGACGCCTGCCTGCGGGTAGGCAGGGGGGGATTTGAAGGGAGAAATAAATGTCCCATATTCATTTTCCGGATGGAGTTTTACCTCTATGGCTTTGGGGTTCGGGGTTTATCCTCGCCATCGTGATCGGGGCCATTCTTTTTCGACTCACTAAGAAAGAAGCGTTAACCAGACGTCTCCCTTTGTTGGGGATGATGGCGGCTGTCATGGTTTTGGGTGCTTCGGTCGAGCTTGTTCCCATCGCTTATCATGTCAACCTGACAGTCATATCGGGGATAATATTAGGCCCCTCTCTCATCTTTCTGGCTACCTTTGTCGTCAATTTCATTTTGGCTCTTTTTGGACATGGTGGGATCACCGTCATCGGGCTGAATACACTCACCCTCTCGATCGAAGGGATACTGGGGTATCATCTTTTTCACCTCTTCTGGAAACTTTTAAAAAGGTTAACCCCTGCTACCTTCTTGGCCACCTTCATCGCCTTACTCTTCTCCACCTTTGCCATGATTGGAGTGGTCAGTCTGGGGACATCACATTACGAAGAATTAATTCATCAGGAAGGGGAAGGAATCTTTGAATTCCACTTTTTAAAAGAGAAAGAAGAGCATCATTCAGGGGAAGCCGCTGAGGAGAAGGTGAATGTGAGACGGTTTATGGCCATCGTCCTTCCTTTGGGTCTGATTGGATGGGTTCTGGAAGGAGTGATTACCTCGCTAATCTGCCGATATATCTATCGACTCCGGCCAGACTTATTACATTTAGAGAAGGGATCCCAATGATTCAGCTCTCCTATTTAGATTACATCGCTGTGGAGAGAAAAAGCTTTCTTCACCGTCTCTCACCAAAGTTGAAAATCATCGGGATGATCCTCGTTTTATTCGTCATCGTCACCGTGAGGAGTCTTCCAGGACTTTTCCTCCTTTATGTGATTCTCCTCACTCTTTTTTCCACAGCGAGGATCCCAGCGAAGATATTTCCACTCACTCTCTATCCTCTCATTTTTGCCTTCCTTTTCATCTTTCTTTCAGGGTTCCAAATCTTTTTTATTCTCCTTATCTTCTTGAAGGTTCTCTGCGGGTCTACAGGCGTTGTCTTGCTTTTGGCATCCACCCCTTACCCTTCGATCTTTTCTGCCCTGGGGAGAGTCCTTCCGTCTATTTTTGTGATGGCTCTTTTCTTGACTTACCGGTCGATCTTCATCCTCCTGACCGTCTTAGAAGAGACACAGCGTGCCCTCTACCTCAGGGGAGGGGTTCAGTGGAAACATCCCTGGAGGAGTTTGATCAATATCTCAAATGCCTTTGGCCATCTCATCATCCAGGGGATTGATGCGAGTGAGAAAATGTATGAATCCATGGTGCTTCGGGGATTCAAGGGCAAGATTCATTACAGGGGAGAATAGTCATGAGGCAAGGGGAGATGATTGTTGAAGTAGATTGTATTACCCATGTCTATCCGGATATGACGAAGGTACAGATCTGCGGCCTGGACTTTATTGTGAACCAGGGAGAAAGGGTCGGGATCCTGGGAGCCAACGGCTGTGGAAAGACGACTCTGCTTAAACACCTCGTGGGAGTGCTGGTGCCAAAAGACGGAAGCGTGAGGGTTTTTGGAGTTGATCCTGGAAAGGAATATTCGAAGATCAGACAAAGGATAGGCGTTGTGATGCAGGATGTGGATGAACAGATCCTTGGTCCCACTGTTTACGATGATATCCTTTTTGCTCCGCTGAACTACGGCATGGAGAGGGCCAAGGCAGAAGCACTGGTCAAGGCTGTGATTGAAAGGTTGAATATTGAGTCGCTTCAGGGAAAAATTGTCCATTACCTGTCCGGGGGTGAGAAGAAAAAGGTAGCCTTAGCCGGGGCGTTGGTGTTGGAGCCAGACCTGTTGATCCTGGATGAGCCCTTTACGGGACTGGACCCCAAGTCCAAAAGGGATCTCATTCAGATCTTGAATGAATTGAACAAAGAGAAAGGGATCACTATCATCATGACACTCCATGAAGTCGAATTGGTATCTGAGGCGACGGATATCCTTTACCTCATGCACGGACATGGGGATCTCAGCGAGCGGGGAAGACCGGATGAGATTTTCGGGAAGTTCAAGGACTTGGAAAGTTTTAATCTGGAAGAGCCTACCCTGACAAAGCTCTTCAAGGGATTAAAAAAGGAAGGGCTCGATTTTGGAGACCCCCTCCGTATTGATGAGGCGATCGAATTGATTAAAAAACATTGGAATGAGATGAAAAAATAGAGGTTGATAATTCGGAGTTCGGTGTTCGGAGTTTAGAACCTGAAACTTCGGACTTTAATTCCCGAATGTTGCGTTTTGATTTTACCATTGAGAATGTTTTACTCCGAACTCTGAACTCATGACTCCGGACTTTTTATTATGAGACTTGGCAATCTTCAATTCGAGCATCCTATTTTTTTGGCGCCGATGTCGGGGATTTCGGATTACCCCTTCCGCCGAATTGCAAAGGAGCACGGTTGCAGTCTGGTTTTTACGGAGATGGTGAGCGCAGAGGGACTGTTAAGAAAAGGGGAATCGTTTTTAAAAATCGGAGAGAATGAACATCCTGTTTCTGTCCAACTCTTCGGCTCAAAACCAGGGATTTTAGCTAAAGCCGCTCAGATGGCTGAGTCTATGGGAGCAGACGCCATTGACATCAATATGGGATGTCCGGCGAAACAGGTCGTTGAAGCTGGAGCGGGGGTTGATCTCATGCGATTCCCAGAAAAGGTGAAAGAAATTCTTACAGAGGTAAGGAGGGGAGTGAAGAGTCCTCTCACCATCAAAATTCGTTCAGGGTGGGATGGGGAACATATCAATGCGGTCGAAATCTCAAAAATCGCAGAGGACTGCGGTGTCAATGCCATTGCCATCCATCCCAGGACAAAGGTTCAAGGGTTTCACGGTCTGGCAGATTGGGATCTGATTAGGGAAGTGAAAAGGGCCACCTGTCTCCCCGTCATTGGAAATGGCGATATCACAACACCCTCTTTGGCCGAAAAGATGATCGAAGAGACAGGTTGTGATGGGGTGATGATTGGTAGAGGGGCATTAGGGAATCCCTGGATCTTCAGTCTTAAAAACTCAAGGAGTAGAGAGGAAGGACCGGCACCTGTTTCTCTGGAGGAGAGACAGAAGATGATTCATTACCATTTCATGCTGGTACAGGCTTATTACGGCGAGAAATGGGCGGTGAAGAAATTTCAAAAACATGTTTACTGGTATACAAAAGGTTTTCCTAACTGCGCCTCCTTCCATTCAAGATTATCAGGATTGAGAGAAAGAGATGCTCTCTTCGATGCCATCCATTCCTATTTCGATTTCGTTCAAAGGAGAATCTCATGCCAACCGTTCGGATCGATGGAAAACAGATCAGTTACTGGACCGGGAGAAAGGGTATTTTAGAGGGAAGGGAGACCATTCTCTTCATTCATGGAGCAGGGGGAGGGCAGTACACCTGGAGCTATCAGAAGGGTTTCTTTGAGAAGGAATTTAATCCTATCGTCATCGAGCTTCCTGGCCATGGAGAATCGGAAGGCGAGGGGGAGAAGGAGATTAGAAGGTATTCTGAGCATGTATATGCTTTCCTGAAGGCATTGGGTTTGCAAAAAGTCTTTCTCGTCGGCCATTCAATGGGCGGAGCGATTGTTCAGACATTGAGCTTGATTCATCCGGAGATGACTAAAGGGATCGTATTAGTAGGAACCGGAGCGAAGTTAAAGGTTCTTCCTATGATCCTAAATGGCGTAAAGGCCGATTTTGAAGAAACGGTTCGAAAGATAACCCAGTTCTCGCACTCTCGAAAAACTCCGCTGATGTTTATCGAAAGAGGCATTGCCGATATGATGCGATGTCGGCCCGATGTCCTCCATGGCGACTTCCTGGCATGTGATCAATTTGACGTGATAAAAGAGCTTGAGAAGATTAATCTTCCCGCGCTTATCCTCTGTGGAGAGGATGACCAACTTACGCCCGTAGAGTATTCCCAATTTCTTCACCATGGAATCAAGGGTTCGAAACTGGAGGTTCTTCCCAATGCCGGCCATATGGTGATGATGGAATCCCCTCAGACTTTCAATGAGAAGATCAGAGAATTTATATTTGATCATTTGAAAGGGTTCAAGGGGTCGAGGGGCCAAACGTCCGAGAGTGGAAAGTAGAGAGTAGAAAATAGAGAGTAGAAAATAGTTAAAACCACATTCCACCTTCCACTTTCTACCCTCGACGTCTCGAATCCTTGAATCTTCGTCAGTTGGGACAATCTTATGAAACGTTGGATGGTGGTAGAACTTTTCATCCCGAAAGAATTTGGAGAAGCGGTCTCAAATTTCCTGATCGAGCAAGGAGCCACAGGCATTGAAGAGCTTGATGGAGATTCGGATAAGGAAAGGCTAAGAACCTATTTCCCGCAGGATGGAAAAGAAAAAATAGTTCTTCGTGCTCTCCATCACTATTTGACATCGCTGAAGAAGATCGTCCCTGAAGTTCCCCGTGCACAAATTAAGACGGCCTCTCTTCCTGAACAGGATTGGGGTGAGAACTGGAAAAGGTTTTTTAAACCTGTTCAGGTGACATCCAGGTTTGTGGTAAAGCCACCCTGGTCCAAGATTCTATTAAAAAGAGGCCAGATTCCCATTGACATCACTCCAGGCATGGCCTTTGGTACAGGGACACATCCCACGACTATTCTCTGCATTCAAGCACTGGAAGAGAGACTAAAGAGGAGGAGGCTATCCGTTCTTGATGTGGGAACAGGTTCAGGGATTCTTTCTATCATTGCCGCCAAATTAGGAACTCAAGAGGTTTGGGGAATTGATATTGATGGAGTGGCTCTGGAGAATGCGAGAGAGAATGTGGAGAAGAACCACGTTTCGGACATCGTCAACCTGAGAAAAGGAAGCATTGGAAGTGTTCAAAAAAAGTTTGACATCATCATAGCCAATATCGACCTCAAGAGTTTGAGAAGGATGAGAAAGCCTCTTCTGAACCACCTCAAGAACCGGGGTTTTCTAATCATATCGGGAATATTGGAGAAGGAAAAAGAGAGACTTCGTGAATGTTACTTAAAGACGGAACTTCTACGATGGATCAAAGTCACTCAAGAAGGGGAATGGGTCTGTTTTACCTTTAGGAGAAAGAACAAGGGTTAGAATCATGGCCAGATTTTATGTTCCTCAACCTCGGATTGAAAATGGGATGCTCAAGATCGGAGGGGATGAGGTGAAGCATATTCGAAAGGTCCTTCGCCTTAAAGCAGGAGATGAGATTGTTGTCTTCGATGGGTTGGGCAAGGAGGTTGAGGGTACCATTGTTGAAGAAAGACTCTCCTCTGTTTTGATTAGGGTTCAAAATATTATTTCTTCAAAGAAAGATTCTCCACTAGAAGTGACTCTCGCCCAAAGCCTGCTCAAAGGTGAGAAGATGGATTACCTGATCCAGAAGGCTACGGAGTTAGGGGTCAAAGAAATCATTCCTTTTTTCTCTTCCCGTTCAGTCCCCCTTTTAGAAAAGTCGAGAAGACTGATGCGCCATCATCGATGGGAAAAAATTGCTGTTGAGGCCTCCAAACAATGCGGAAGGGGATCGGTTCCAAAGATTGAATGCCTCCAAGACTATTCTGACATGCTCCAAATTGCCTCAACCGAGGATCTGCGTCTTATTCTCTGGGAGAGAGGAGAGATCAGATTGAAAGAGGTATTGGAGAGATCAAAAGAAAAGAAAAAATTTTTTTTTATTATTGGGCCAGAGGGGGGATTTAACCAGTTGGAGGTTGATGAAGCGAGAAGAGCGGAATTTATCCCCGTTCATTTGGGGAGGAGGATATTGAGGGCTGAAACAGCAAGTCTCTGCTTTCTTAGCATTCTTCAATATGAACGGGGGGACATAGGATAAAAAAGGGCCGATTCCTTTCAAGGAACCGGCCCAACCAGAAAGGAGGGGGCGTGAAGACCTGCTTACCGCAGGCAGGGGGGTATTTAAGCAGCCTTTTTCTCTAAATTATCGACAAATTCCTTATACGTCTTACATTCTTGAAGAAGTTTGCATTTTCTCCGGCAAACTTCGACGTGAATTTTCGGGCTTCCTTTCCTTTTGTCACAAATAAGATAACTCATTTATGAATCCCCCTTTTTACCTATTGGCAGCCAGTCTAAACGGCAACAAGTATTCTATATTTAGAATTACGAATATCATAAAACACAAAATATGGAAATGTCAAGAAAAAAATTCAGATTTTTGAAAAATAATTTATGTGTGATTTCAATATGTTACATTTCTAAAGAAAAGTAAAGTGATAATTTTTTGGATGATCTTAATGAAATTTAAGGAGTATACCATTCAATTGGCAATTAGTGTAAAACCAGATGAAATGGGGAATAAGAACTTTTTTAAAGAGTTTTTTTACGATATCGTTATGGCCAGATGCTCTACTTCTTCAAATCTCGAAGCTCTTGTGCTGGTTCTTGAGTGAGATTTCATTCGGATTATTGCTTTTGACCATATTTTGAAAGCAAAGTGCCGGGTCGCGGAATCGAACCACGGACACGAGGATTGCTTATCCCTTGCCTAAGCACCTTTATACCCTTCCTGGAGCTGCAAATGCCTTGATCGAACCGTCTGGAGCATGAGGGAACTTATTTGGAAAGGATCAATTCCTATCGTCAGGGATAGGAAAAGAATCTTTGTCGCTATCAATGATCTCGATCTCCACATATCAAAGCACAAAACCGCATCTGTCTGGTCTCCGCTCTTTGACAGCTGAATATTGATTTCCTTTTTGAGAACTACACCTATCTGCAATAACAGGTTTACCTTGGATTTGATGATTACCAAAGGAAATAAATAAAAAAGGCAGCGCCATTTCTGACCCTGCCGTGTTGCCAAATCTTTTCAGAAAAAGTTGTGTCTAAAGAAAACACTCAATCCCTTTCAATTAGAGGGATTCAATCCCACCCTGCGACGGAGCCGGCGGGGCAAGGAATTTGAACGAGTCCGATACTAAGAAAGGGTCACTTTGGTTCCCTAAGTCATCTCTGGAAGTAATTCCGATATAGTAAGTTCCCGGTTCCTTAGGAAACTCAGGCCATTCATCTGGGAGGATCACTTCCGTCTTCCCAATAACCCGTTTTGAAATTATCCCAGGCGTTGTCTCCCACAAAAAGGTATCAGGTTCAAAAATTGCTCTGTCTTCACTTAAATACACTACATAGCTACTTGCTCCTGGAACGGGTTCCCACCAAACTTTTCGCTTAAGAACCAATGGCATAATTTTCGCTTTTTTCCTCAACTCAAATGCTTCTATTGAACCATTCGTACTAAGCCCTTTTTCTAACAAAATTGATTTCAATAATGAGCGGGCCTCCTCGCTAGCTATCAAATCCTTCGCTAACAAACTCTCTCGAAATTCCGCTAAATCATAACTTGTAAGGAGGATACCTGCCGATTTCGCCAACTTTCCAAAGGAAATTTTGGCTTTATCGAGATTGAACTCCTTTCTAAGGTATCCTATTAAGAATGCAACTTTTTTCTTTTTTTTTAGCCAGAATCCTCCGCCGTCCCTGACATTAACTCCTCTGACGTCATCGAAAGGCCTCCCGGAACCATGACAATAAGGACAAACAATCATGGGATTGCTATCTGTTCTAAGTCTCTCACCCATGGTTGTCTTTTCCATCGCTGTTACTCTTCCGACGAACTGCTCACTTGCACTTGAAGAAACAACGATAGAATTAAATCAAATTTGAGTCAAGAAAATAGTTATAAAATAAATATAGAAAAGTCAACGGAAATATTTGGAAATCTTGGAAGTGTAAAATCGTGATAAGTGTTGTAAATTTGTGTAAAACTTATGAACCTTGTTTTATAGATAACCCAAAATATTTTAAATGTCTTTATTGATTTCAATTTGTAATGGAGCACTGTGGAACAAAAATGTAAAAACACCATTACAGGAAGGAATCTTCGAGCTTAACAGGGGCGAGCAAAAGGAACACAGCCCCTTTTCTCCGGGCAGAGCCCTGCTTTTCTTCTGAGCAAGGTTCCCCAATGATTAGAACCGATACTTGATCCCGACGAGCCAGGTGAAAAAGAAACTCTTATCCCGGACGTCAAGGTCAGTGAAATTGAAGAGGAAGGTGGTATCCAACGATATTGAATTAGTCAGTCTATACTCGGCCCCTATGCCGAGGGGAATG
>Ga0299912_10004696_pt1 | contig 11212 bp, 7 predicted proteins | sample RVTome_2_FD_207667 | JGI IMG/M metagenome (GOLD analysis project Ga0299912, IMG submission 207667) | Soil microbial communities from uranium-contaminated site in the Upper Colorado River Basin, Wyoming, United States - RVT95D214 (version 2) ... | reverse complement strand
GTCTCTTCAGAGATATTCATAGACCCTCCTTATTGAACTGCCTCGCTTGAGAAGAGATTTTCAATCTCCGCATGTATCTGCTTATAGGTAAATCCCTGTACGTCTATGGCCCTTTTTAAACAGGTAGTTGAGCAGCTTCCGCAACCTTTACATAATGCCTGGATTATTTCTATAGCACCTTTCTCATTAATAAAAATAGCGTTATAAGGACAAACCTCTATGCATGAACCACAGACAGAACATTTATCTTTGTTTACACGAGCTACCTCACTCTCTACCTCTATACTATCCTTGGTAAGCATTATGGAGGCCCGCGAAGCCGCTCCCAAGGCCCCGGAAATAGCTTCCTTAACTGTTGATGGATAGCGGGCGCTGCCACAGAGATAAATACCATCTGCTGCAAAATCAAGAGGCCTCAGTTTTACGTGTGCTTCAAGAAAGAAATTATATTTATCAAGGGGGACCTTTAGCATCTTTGAAATTCCCTCGGCATCATCCGAGGCTACTACAGGGGTTGAAAGTACAATCAGGTCTGCAGGTATGTCTATTTCCCTGCCCATTGCTTCGGAGTAAACCCTCACCTTCCCATTCTCAACTACAGGCGGCCTTTCAAGGTCATACCTTAAGAATCTTACACCTGCTTCTTTGGCCTTTAAGAAAAGCTCCTCGTTTTCAACACCATAGGCCCTGATATCCCGATTCAGCACAAATATCCTGGCATCCTTAATTATCTCCTTTATGTGGAGGCAGTTTTTAATGGCCACAAAGCAGCAAATGCGAGAACAATACTCTCTGTCCGGAATACGGGCACCTGCACACTGGATAACAACGATATTCTTTGCCTTTAGTGTACCAGCCTTAAGTCTCTCTTCCAGCTCCATCTGGGTAATGACATTTTTGCCATCATACCCATAGAGGCCAACAGGCTTTAGCGGGGAACCACCGGTAGCCACGATGATTACCCCGGCAACAAATTCCTTTTTCATACTGTTGCTGCTGAATTTCACACGGTAATCACCAATAAAGCCCTTAACCTCTTCAAGGGTGGCAGATGTATAAACCTCTATGTTAGGATTCTTTTGAACTAAGGCGATTTTTTCCCCGATAAATCTTGAGGGGTCAATATCGCCCGGAGCAAGCTTGTGGAAATGTCGAATCAGGCCACCCATCTCCTTCTGTTTTTCTAAAAGGACAACCTTAAAACCCCTCTCTGCCAGGGATAAGGCAGCCGTCAACCCTGCAATTCCTGCACCAATAACTAAGGCCTTATGCTCAATTTTAACTTCAATCGGCTCTAAAGGTTCTAAAAGCGCTGCCTTAGCTACGCCCATTCTGACGAGATCCCTGGCCTTTTCCGTAGCATCTTCTTTTTCACGCATATGTACCCATGAGCATTGATCCCTTATATTAACCATATGAAAGAGATAGGGATTGAGGCCTGCCTTCCGAAGGGTTTGGCGAAAAACAGGCGTGTGGGTACGTGGCGTGCAGGAAGCCACCACTACCCGGTTGAGATCCTCTTCTTTTATAGCCTTTGCAATCTCGGCAGTGCCTGTCTCTGAACATGTAAATAGATTGCGCTTAGCGTAAACAACTTGCGGTAATGTTTTAGCAAACTCAGTTAGGGCTCCCGTATCCAGGGTGCCTGCGATATTAATCCCTCAATCGCAGATAAAAACACCTATTCTAATATCCATTTATTTTTTCCCTTTAGCTTTATTGTCATCTTATCCATACTGCTTTATTGCCTCTGCCGCCCTCGAGGCCGCAGCACTTGCCTGGGATACTGAGTCAGGTATATCCATAGGCCCTTGTGCGCAGCCACAGACAAAGATACCTTTCACTGTAGTATCCATAGTATCCATATGAGAGGCAGGATCCGTCTTAACAAAACCGGCTTCATCTAACTTAAAGCCTATCATCTGAGAAAGCTTCTCAATGCCCTTGCTGGGTACACAGGCAGTAGCAAGAACTACCAGGTCAAAGGGCCTCCTTTCTACTTTTTTAGTTACACGGTCTTCATACCAGACAAGGGGTTTGCTATCTTCGCCCTTGGTTATCTCAGCTACCCTGGCGCGGACAAGCTGAATTCCATATTCTCTCGCACCCCTGACACAGTATTCTTCAAATCCTTTTCCATGAGCTCTCAAATCCATATAGAATATGGTAGATTGCATCTCGGGTTCATGTTCCCTGGCACAGATGGCCTCCTTAACAGAATGCATGCAACCATAAGTACAACACCAGAAGTTAAATCGCAGGTCTCTTGAACCTGTGCATTGTACAAAGGCGATGCTCTTTGCGGTATGGAAAGCAGGCTCCTTTGACTTCAATTCCTCCAATTTTTTTCCTACCTCCGGCATGATTTCATGCGCCTTTGTCCATTCCTTATAATCCTTCTCTTCTCCTAATTCGCCTGCCTTGTACTGACGGTAAAATTCCTCAGTAGATTTTCCATATCGCTCCTCAAATATTTTTATGGTCCCTTTAAGCCCGGCAATTCTTCTTTCAAGACTTTTTATCTCATCCCTCATGGCCATATCAGAGGGACGCTCAAGATGACCGGCTGTGGGACCAGTTGCACTCAAAAGTCTCTCAAATTCAATGGATGTAATGACATTTGGAATCCTTTTATATCCATAAGGCTCAATTACTGAAGGGTCAAAGACTTCGTAGCCGATAGCTAAGATAATAGCCCCTACATTCAGGTCTACTACTTTGTCCTTCTGTTCAAAATTAATTGCCTTTGCCTCGCAGACCTTTTTGCAAATACCACACTTCTTTCCCTGAATGGTACGGCAGTGAAGGGGATCAATGGTAAATACCGATGGTATACCCTGTGGGAAGTATTTATAGATGGCCTTCCTTTTTCCCATTCCCATGTTATATTCGTCAGCAACCCGGGTAGGGCATTTCTCCGCACATTGGCCACATCCAATACACTTGTCTTCTTCCACATACCGGGCCTTTTTTCGCACCTTAATAGCAAAATTTCCTACCTCTCCCTTTACCTCCTCCACTTCACTATAAGCCATAAGATTGATATTAGGATGCCGGCCGACGGCCAGCAGCTTTGGTCCAATGATTCACATGGCACAGTCATTGGTAGGAAATGTCTTATCCAGTTGGGCCATCTTCCCCCCGATGCTTGTCAGTCTCTCCACCAGATGGACCTTTATGTTCTGATCGGCCAGATCTAAAGAGGCCTGCATCCCTGCGATGCCGCCACCTATTACTAAGACATCCTTACTCATTCTAATTCTAACCTCCTCAAGTGTATTTTCTACACCAAAGCCATGGCCAACAAATCAGAAAGATCCTTTATTTCTATCTTCAGGTCGCTACCGATTAAAGCACAGGTGAGATGGATCCGGCATTTGGGGCATGCGGTAATTAAGATATTTGCGCCTGTAGCCTTAGCCTCATTTAACCTGTCTATCTGAATTTGCTTGGAGCAAGTGGAGCAGCCTGCCCAACCAGTAGTACCACAACAAAGAGCTTTTTCTCTGTTCCTATCCATTTCAACAAATGTTACCCCCGGTATGCTTGCAATAATCTCACGCGGGGTTTCATAAATTCCAGAAAATCTCCCAAGCCTGCAAGGATCATGATAAGTTAAAGTTCCTTCTAAAGACGGAAGCTTGAGTTCACCTCCTTTTACCTTATCCAAAATGAAGTCATAAAAATGAATAACTTCAAAGCCTAATTCTCCAAAATAAACGGGATAATATTTTTTAAAGATCGAATAACCTTCAGGGCAGGCAAATATCACCTTTTTACTGCCTTTCCGTCTTATTAATTCTATATTGAAGGCAGCTAATTTTTTGAAGCTATCAATCTCCCCATTCCACATCATATCATGGCCGCAGCATCTTTCCTCATCACTAACCACAGGTGCGATACCAATTTTATTAATAATTTTCAGCATGTTTCCGGCAATATTAAGTGAAGAGACGTTTAAATCTTTAAAGACAGGATCAAAGAAGGGAAGGCATCCCGTAAAGAAGTAATATTCACCTTCCCGGACAATGTTACCGGACTCTTTTGCCCATGCTGTTTTATTCTGGTTGACTCCCAGATTCTGTATCTCCATTATGGCCTGTAAGATGCCATGGTGTGAATAATCTGCCTTACTCCCTGCCTTTACCGCCTCCTCTCTAATATCCTTTATGAATTCCAGATAATCTACCTTTTGAGGGCACCTTTGAAGACATTGACCACAGGTTAAACAGCGCCAGATATCGGGATCTTTTAATGCCTCCTCTTCCATGCCCAAATCTACACTAAGAAGTAATTTTCCAACCTGCAGCCTTGGCGAATACTCTATAGGCGTCCGGGATACAGGGCAACTACCAGAACATACCCCGCAGTCCAGACAATAAAATAACTTTGCTTTATCGATTATTTCTTTAAGCTCCATATAGCCCCACTGGCGATTTTCCTATGCTTTTAATCTGTGCCGTGAAAGAGTTTATAGTTTCTGCAAATTTCGCTCCCTCAGAGGCTGAAATCCACTCAAGCCTTAATCTTTCCTCTTCAATTCCTAATAACTTAAGTAACTCTTTTGTCATGGCTATTACTTTTTCAGCCTTCATATTACCTTCCAGGTAATGACAATCACCAGGGTGTCAACCACTTACCAAAACGCCATCAGCTCCCCATTTAAAGGCATTAAGGATAAAAACAGGACTTATTCGGCCGGAACACATAAGCCTGATGAGTCTCACATTAGGAGGATACTGAAGACGGCTCACACCTGCAAGATCGGCCCCTGCATAGGCACACCAATTACAACAGAAGGCAATAATTTTTGGTTCGAATTCTTCAACCATAAATATCCCCTTATATTTCAGCCGCTACGCTCTTAAGCGCTGACTCAACCATAACGAGCACCTGATCATCTGTATAGTGCCTGAGTCTCATTGCCCCTGTTGGGCATATCACAGTACATGCACCACAGCCTTTACAGAGGCCCTCTTTAACATTTGAGATTAAAATACCCGGTGCCCGCTCTATAAGTTCGATGGCGCCAAAGACACATGTTTCCTTACAGAGACCACAGCCCCTGCATAGGGATTCATTTACACAGGAGATAATCCCTTCACCAGTGAGATACTCCTTAGAGAGAATACCCCCGGCCCTGGCTGCGGCTGCCTGTGCCTGGGCAATAACCTCCTCTAAGTGCTTTGGATAGTGACAAAGCCCGGCAAGAAAAATCCCATCTGTAGCAAAATCAACCGGCCGGAGTTTCATATGCGCTTCCAAAAAGAACCCATCTGCGGTGAGCGGAACCTTAAGTTTCCGGGCAAGGTCTTTATTCCCATCTCCCGGAACCGTGGCGCTAGATAAAACTAAAAGGTCGCTATTAATATTTATTCCGGCATTTAGGATAGGGTCATGTAACGAGATCTTCAATTGCCCTTTAACCTGCCGGACCTCAGGATTTTTATTATCTTCATACATAATAAACCGTATGTCTTTCTCCCTTGCTTTGGTATAATATGCCTCATTAAATCCATATGTGCGCATATCACGATAAAGGATATATACATTGGCGTCAGGATTTTTCTCTTTTATCTTTAAAGCATTCTTGACTGCATGGGAACAGCAAATCCGGCTGCAATAGGGTCGTGTTTCGTTGCGGGAGCCTACACACTGAATCATTACGATTGTTTTTGCATCAAAGCCGCCATTGGTTAGTACTTCTTCTAATTCCATCTGGGTTATAACCTTTGGATTCTGACCATAGAGATATTCAGTGGGTTTATACTCTTGAGCTCCGGTGGCGACAATGACGATTCCATGTTTGATCTCATGGGTATCTTCTTTAGATTTAAACTGCGTCTTGAAATTTCCGACCGACCCCTCAATATTCAGAAACTGGGCATCAGTATAAATATGAACCTTTGGATGCTTCCGGACTTTCTCAATTAATGCCTTTAACTTTTCCTGAGGATTCTCACCATTCAAGAGGAATTTTGTTCTCCTTAAATTACCGCCTAATGTATCGTTCTTTTCCAGTAGATAGGTATCAAATCCCTGTTCCGCCAGCTCCAAGGAGGCTGTCATTCCGGCTAAACCACCACCTATGACCAGGGCTTTATGCACGATCTCCACAAAGCGCGGATATAACGGTTCCAGTAATCTTGACTTAGCCACGGCTACTCTCACGAGGTCCTTTGCTTTTTTCAGCGCTTCCCCAGGTTGATTCATATGGACCCAGGTACACTGGTCACGAATGTTAGCCATTTCAAATAGATAAGGATTGAGGCCGGCTTCCCGTATGGTGGACTGAAACAATGGCTCATGGGTTCTTGGCGTACAGGATGCCACCACCACTCTATTAAGGTTATGCTCTTTTATCATTTTCTTTATATTTTCACCGAAATCTGCCGAGCAGACGTACAAACTATCCTGAGCCCGGACCACATTAGGCAAAGTTTTAGCGTATTCCACAACCTCTGGAACATTTATTACTCCGCCAATGTTTTTCCCACAATGACAGATGAAAACCCCAATTCGCGGCTCCTGGTCTTTTATATCTTTTTCAGGAGGATATTCTTTCTTCTTGACTAATTTACCTCTTTCGGTGGAGAGCAATGAAAGTGCTTTAGAAGCCGCCGCACTTCCCTGTATCACACTTTCAGGAATATCCTTTGGCCCTGTAAATGCGCCGGCTACAAAAATTCCTTCCTTTGGGGAATTCACAGGGTTAAATGTTTCAGTTTCGCAGAAACCATACCTGTTTAATGTAAGACCAAATTTTCCCGCCAGTTCCTTAGCCTGTTTGGGCGGGGTCAAACCAGCCGATAAAACAACCAAGTCATATTCCCGAGAAAACTTTTTGTCATCTTTCCCCAGGTATTCAATAATGAGATTCTTTGTTTCAGATATTTCCTTAATAGAAGGAATACGGCATCTGATATAATTCACCCCATGCGTTTTAGCCCTTTGATAGTATTCCTCAAACCCTTTGCCAAAGGCCCGTATGTCCATATAAAATATATCGCACTGCAGTCCTTCACCGATATGTTCTCTTGCAATAATCGCCTCTTTAGTAGCATACATACAGCAAACTGCAGAGCAGTAATCTCTTTCGTAATCCCGTGAGCCGACGCATTGAATAAAAGCAATCCTTTCGGGCTCCTTTTGGTCGGAAGGTCTGAAAATTTTTCCAGCCGTTGGTCCACTGGGTGAAAGAAGTCGCTCAAATTGGAGGCTGGAAACAACATTAGGATAATGCCCAAACCCTAAATCCGGTTTAACGCTTGGGTCAAATAGTTCAAAACCAGGGGATAGGATAATTGAGCCGACTTTTAGCTCTATGATTTTCTCCTGTTGGTTAAAATCTATAGCATTAGCTTCGCATCTCTCCTCACATTCACCACATCCGATGCACCCTTCTATCTGTGATGCCATACAACGTCCGGCTTCCATTTGTGCTTCATAAACAGAATAAACTTTTTCCACTTCCTCAAAGCCACTGGTTCGCACAAGCGGCTCCTGTTCTTTAGCTTTTACTCTGTTCCGGGAGGGGAAACGCTCTTTAAGAGTGTTGACCTTCTCTTCGCTGAGTTTTTGAGGGACTCTCATATCTTCCTTAGAGGTAAAAGGCTTTCCTTTAAGATATTCATCTATAGAACGGGCTGCCTTCTTTCCTGCTGCTATAGCATCAATAACTACGGCAGGGCCGGTGACCACATCCCCTCCGGCAAATATACCTTCAATGTTAGTAGCCAAAGTAGCTTTATCAATTGCAATCGTATTCCTGCGAGATACTTCCAACCCCACTTCCTTTATAAATTCAAGATTTGAAGCCTGACCTATTGCCGTAATAACAGTGTCAACATCAATAATAAACTCCGAACCTTTAATAGGAATAGGGCGGAGGCGCCCACTTCCATCAGACTCACCTAATTCCATCCTAATACACTCTATCTTTGAGACCCTACCATTCTCTGTGATTATCCCGGTAGGATTAGCGAGGAACATTATCTCAATCCCTTCCTCTTCTGCCGCCTTGACCTCCTCGGCTGTAGCAGGCATCTCCGCACGAGAGCGCCGATAAATAATCTTTACATCAGCACCCAGCCTCTTCGCTACCCGAGAAGCATCAATGGCTGTATTTCCCCCACCAATCACCGCCACTTTCCCACCTACATCGACTCTTTCCCTCATATTTACCTTTCGGAGAAACTCAATGGCATGAATCACACCCGGAGAATCCCCGCCGGGAAAGTTGAGTTTTAAACTTTCATGAGCGCCTGTGGCAATGAAGATAGCTTGATAATCTTTCCTAAGCTCCTCAAGCTTTATTCCATCGCCTATCTTTACGTTTGCCTTTATCTTTACTCCCAATTTCTCGATATATCCTATTTCCTTTCTAAGCATATCCTTGGACAATCTATATTCGGGTATTCCATATCTGAGCATCCCTCCAGGCTCCGGCAAGGCCTCAAATATAGTCACTTCATAACCTAATAGAGCAAGGTCATGAGCTGCGGCAAGACCTGCCGGACCGCTTCCGATAATGGCCGCCTTTTCCCCATTCTTGGAAATCTGAGGAACTTCAAGACTATTAATATCGATTTGCTCGGTTACAAACCTTTTTAAGGCCCGGGAAGCTAACGGCTCATCAAGCTGACCTCGATTGCAGGCATCTTCGCAAGGAGCATAGCAAACTCTCCCGCAGACGGCGGGAAGGGGATTGGTTCTCCTAATAAGCTCATATGCTTCTTTAAATTTCCCCTCTTTAATTAAGGATATATAGCCCGGAACATTCATACGAATGGGACAAGCATCTTTACAGGCTGCCTTACAAGGCCTTTCTTCTCTTTTATCGATAACGGGAACCATAGGAACAGCTTGGGGAAATGGAATATGAGCCATCCCCTTCTTTCCAAGACCCATTTCAAACTCACTATCTGTCCTGCGAGGGCAAACCTTCTCACAAACACCACATCCAACACATTTTTCTATATCTACATATCTTGGCAGCACCTTGATCTTTACATCAAAATTCCCTACATCTCCTTTAACCTCTTCCAATTCTGCATAAGTTATAAGTTTAATATTTGGATGTTTACCTATATCAACTAATCGTGGTGCGATGGTGCACATCGCACAGTCATTGGTGGGAAAGGTCTTATCCAACTGGACCATCTTGCCGCCAATAGAGGGTTTATTATCCAGCAGATAGACCTTGATTCCGGATTCAGCCAGATCCAAAGCGGCTTGCATGCCACTAATGCCACTGCCGACAATTAAAACCGCACCTACTTTATTATCGGACATTTATTTTCATTACCTCCGGCGACAGTTTGCCTGCTGAGGACAAACTAACCGCTTTACGCTCCTGGAGTTGCAGGGCTTTTTCTTTAATCATTTGAAAATAAATCGCCAACGGACGATAAGCCAGGTGCGCCCATTTACTAAAGGGAACTTCAATAACTAACATTGGAACAGCTATCATTAAATGAATGACATATATATAATATGTAACCAAAGGTAACTCTAAAAGCATGAACACATGAATGGCAATTCCGCTTAATGTGGTCAGTAATAACAATACCGGAAATATCCAATCGCTAAGTTCAGAAAATTTGTACATTTGCTCTCGTTTCCTGAGACGTTTTATTAGAATTTCCACTGTGCCGATGACTATAACAGTCGTACCGTAATATCCTATCAATCTTGGGAGATAAATATAATAATGATTAACATTATCTACCTGGAACCACTTTAAAAAGAAAACCACCATTATAAATGTGAGAACGTATCCGGAAGTTAAAAACCAATGTACTATCCAGCGAAGTTTATTATTACATTTGCTAAGCTGTAACTGAGTAACTGCATGGAATAACAAGGTCTTGATTTCAGTAATAAATAAATAGAGTGGTATTTTAACGTTGCCATCTCTTACCATGGTGAACCAGAACATCCGGGAGGCGTTAGAGATGAGAAATAGTGAAAGGACGGTTAATAGAATCAGGTCAAATGTATGCACCAAATGTACAGGCGCGAAAGTATTAAGTGTGACTCGTTCAGTTATTACAGGCCCATGAAAGACTAATGCCAGAATCAAAACAAGTGCCGCAACAGCAAAAAGAGCTCCAATTTCCCATGCTACAGATTTATAAAACTTTGCCGAAAGTCCAGTCCAATCATATTGAGCCGTTAGATACCGGCGGAGGGTCATCATCGCTTCCCCGGGTTCAGTTTGGCGAGGACACAGCGTAGAACAGTCACCGCAGTAATAACAAAGCCAGGGGTCTAAACTACCAAGTAAATGTTTTTTTGCTCCTATCTGGGTGGCATGGATACTTTTACGGGAAGAAAAAGTTGCACCATTTGATGTTAAAGGACAGGTTACCGTGCAAGTACCGCAATTGTAGCAGGCATTGAGGTTGAAATTACCATATTTACGAACCTCCGGTAATAATGTCGGCTCTACCTGAATTCCTGTTATTTTACCCATCTGTCAACTTTTATCCTTTCCTTTTTACTAAGTACACTATTTCATAAATACGGTAACATAATATGAACCTGTTTTCCTCATAAATTAAGAAACGGGTTGCATAAAATACGTTACCGGATTTATGAACCAGAGCACTAAGGACAGGAATTACACTAAAATCGCTTGATTCTTTAATCTTCTCTTTGATTATCTATATTTCTATCCCTTTGAGTATTGTCGTCTAATAAAAAGTGCATCTTACTAATACGGTCATAAGTATGAAGACATTGATTATAAAATCCCTCCTCACCTCCCTTTGCTAAAGGGAGGAAATGCGCCCCTCTTTGACAAAGAGGGGATAGGGGAGATTTTTCAATAATGATGCCTTACTTATACACTTCTTAGTAATTTTTTAGTTATTTTAATTATTTTGATATTAAATAAAATTAATATATTAAATTATATAAATATTTAACTTAAATGTCAAGTATTTAAATCGGTGTCTTCCTTTTTTCTTGAGACTAAACAAGATGGCGAGCAATTAGACATGCAGCAATAGTTTCTCTATGCTTTAAAAGAGACCTTTCAATAAACTGACTCTCTTTAAGCCTTTTAGAAATTAACTGCCGTATTCGACTGACATATTCCCTATCTTCCATAGTATCAGTATTATATACTAAGGAGTTCATAAGTATAACCACATTCACATGTCAATTTTGTCATTCTGGCTTGTCCGGAATCCTTCTTTTCTCAGAA